>Ga0068712_1000479_pt1 | contig 75849 bp, 59 predicted proteins | sample MTBAKSrepl1MetaG_FD_62987 | JGI IMG/M metagenome (GOLD analysis project Ga0068712, IMG submission 62987) | Enrichment culture microbial communities from Arthur Kill intertidal strait, New Jersey, USA, that are MTBE-degrading - MTBE-AKS1... | ecosystem: Environmental > Aquatic > Marine >... | reverse complement strand
GAGGCTATAGTTGATGCCGATAACGGTGTCGAGTCGGATATCCACGCCAAGAGTCTTCACGTACTGCACTTCCCGTTGCACAATCTCCTTGGGAAGCCGGAATTCGGGAATTCCGTACATCAGAACGCCCCCGGCCACGTGCAGCGCTTCGAACATGGTCACCTCATGGCCTCGAATGGCGAGATCGGACGCTACTGTCAGCCCCGAAGGACCGGTTCCGACGACCGCCACCCGCTTTCCCGTGGAAGGTGCGATTTGGGGAGTGGTAACCGCCCCCTCCATACGCTCCCAGTCGGCTATAAAGCGTTCGAGACGCCCTATGGCGACCGGCGCTCCTTTTCTGTTAAGCGTACAGGAGTTTTCGCACTGCAGCTCCTGAGGACAGACCCTGCCGCAAATGCCGGGCAGTGACGTCTTTGTCTTGAGAACCCTTGAAGCGCCTTCAATGTCGCCCTGCTGCAAAAACTTTATGAAATCAGGAATGTCTATATTGACGGGGCAACCCTGCTGACAGTTCCGCTTTTTGCACTGGATGCACCTCGACGCCTCTTCCATGGCCATCTCGTGGGTATAACCGGTGGCGACTTCGCTGAAGTTCCTCTTGCGCGCTTCCGGTTCCTGCTTGGGCATTTCCAGGCGATTCAGATTTATTTTTGACTTCTTGGCGCCGGTTTCTTCTTGTGGGGCGCCTGAATGCTTATCTTCACTCATCGTTTGAGCTCCTTACTACCACTGAGAACATCCGCGACACTGGAATCCCTGCTGCTGTATGCTCTCATCGGCGTAGGTGCAGCGCCGCGCCATGAGCACGTCCCATCCATCCACTTCGTGGCCGTCAAATTCGGGGCCATGCACGCAGGCAAACCGGGTGCCTCCCCCCTTTACACTCAACCTGCAGGCGCCGCACATCCCCGTGCCGTCGACCATGAGCGGGGTGAGATGCACCATGGTCTTGATGGAGTAGGGGCGGGTCATTTCGCTGATCACGCGCATGAGGCAGATTGATCCCATGACGATCACGCGCTGGATAGGATCGCGGTGATGGTTGGCGAGAAGCTTCCTCAGAGGCCGCGTCGTGCTGCTTGCCATATCCTCGCCGTTGGAGCCGATGGCCAGTATCATCCGGTCGCTTACGGCTTCCAGCTCCGCCTGGCCAAAAACACGTTCCCGGTCCGGAGCCTGAAGGATGGTCGTGACGCGGTTTTCTTTTTCCTTGAGCGCCTTCAGCACGGGGACCAGGGCCGCTATTCCGTATCCGCTGGCGACGGCCACCACGTGGCCGAAGTGATCCACCACGGTCGGTTTCCCGAGGGGGCCCACAAAATGGGCCAGATCATCTCCGGGTTTCAGTGTCGCCAGCTGCTGCGTGGTTTTGCCCACTTCAATGTAAACAAAATCCACTGTCCCGGCTTCAACATCCCACCCGCTTATGGTAAAGGGGACTCTTTCCCCCTTTTCATCGACAATAAGGATAACGAATTGACCCGGTTTGGATTTTTCCGCGACGGAAGGAGCCTTCACGGTCATCTTGTGGACCTTGGGGGACAATTCTTCATGTGTGACGACCGAAAACATACGATCAACCTCTTTCATACTCTTGCGGTGAACATCAGGCCTGGTTGTCGACCGTTTCATCGACCGCCTGCGCGCCTGGCTTTTCCACTTTCGCGGGAACGATCCTGGAGGGCGCTTCCTTCATGGATCGAGGAAGGAGTTGCGCCGTTGTGGCCACAACCGTCAAAGGCAGAAGGGGGTTCATGCCCAAAAGGCCTTCCCATTCGCCCAAAGCAGTTACGACGCGCACGGTGTCCCCAGGCATAAACCCCATACGAAAGGCCACCGAAGGATTCATTTCGATTTCTCCGCCGGGATAGAAGACGCCTACCGCCTCCTCGGCGAGCAGCGGCCCCAGAAAATAGGGTTCGAGCGTTTCCTTGGATACCGCGACAAAATCAAACTCCTTATCCTGCGGAGGGTCGGGGTATTCAATTTTGGCGGGGACCCAGTCCCGGATCTCCTCCGGCAAGTCGGTGGGAAATCCCGGCTTTATCGAAGGCGCGGAGCATGCGCCGGCCGCCATTTGCCTTTGAGCCTCGGCCGGCGCCGTTTCCCCGTTCCGTTGATCAAAATCGGAAACCTGCATGGTTCGGGCAAGTTCTTCCAGGAACCATACGACCGACCTGGCTTCGCCGGGCGGAGACCCAACAGGTTGGATTTGCGCTTCATTCCCCTCGGAACCGGTATAGGTCCCTCCCTTTTCCAGAACCGAGGCCATGGGTAGAATCAAATGAGCCGGCAGTTCAGCCGCCTCGGATCGGGAGGCGGGGAGGGCCACATCGTGGAGCGCGACGAACTCCACCTTTTGGAGAAAGGGGCGCAAAGAATCGAAAAGGCTGCGGTTGAAACTCTCCGAGGCGATGTACAGGGCTTTTATCCGCCCCGAAGCGAGCGTTTCGCAAATATCTTCCGAGGCGCGTGGTCCGAAACCGCTTTCCGGCTTCGGATCGACAAACAAGGGAGAAATCATGCCCAGAGCGGAAGCGCCCTGAAAGTTGCCGCCTCCGTAAACCGGAATCATTCCTCCGGCCTCTTTTCCCAGACTTCCGGTAAGATAGAGAAGCGTGGCCAAGGCTTTCAGAGACTCCCGAATATCGGCGGAATCCATGAATCCGGGCCCGTATAAGACATAGAGGGGTTTTCCGGCGTCAAGCAGCTGCGCCGCCTCTATGAGGGTTTCATGGTGGACGCCGGTGACTCTGGCCACCGTCTCCGGTTGGTACCCGGCGAAATTTTGTTTCAGGGTTTGAATATACTGGGGAGATTCAGCGGCCAATTTGGGGTCCACGTGATTTTCTTCCAGCAGGATATGGATCAGACCCCCTATGAGCGCCGGCTCCGCGCCGGGGTAGTGTTGAAGGTCAAAATCCGCGGATTTGGCGGCGCTTGTGGAGACGGGGTTAGCCACAATAAGTTTCGCGCCATTCATCACCGCTTGATGAAGCGTCGTTCCCGCTATGGGATTGTTCGCCGCGAGGTTAGCGCCAAAGACCATGACGCAGCCCGCTTGAGAAAGGTTCCGGAGGCTTCCGCGCAGACTTTCCCAATTATCCGTGGCGCGGAATATGGCCTCCACGGCCGCCTGACCCGCAGGGCTCACGCATCCCACCAGGTCTGTCTTGAGCGCATTTTTTGAGAACTCCCGCAATAGACCCATTTCCTCGCACGTGATCCCGGCGTCCGTAATTATGGCCGCCTCTCCCGGCGCGCAACGCTTGAATTCTTTGGCCATGATATCGAGCGCCGATTCCCAGCCGGTCTCCCGAAAGGCGCCGTCTTCCTTGACAAGGGGTTTTTGAAGGCGGTCGGGGCGTTGCAGATAATCTTTTAAAAGGAATCGTCCCTGCACGCAGGCCTGCCCTTGGTTGAGGAAACCTTCGGAGCTTGGCCGCGCACGGAGAATTTCACCGTTCTCCGCCAGTTCGAATTCCATCTGACATCCGGCGCCGCAGATCGGACAGAGGGACGTTTTCCGCGAAGTGGTCATCTCACCGCGGTACAGATCAACCACGATGTTTGTAAGTGTCTGACAGGCTTGAAGCGTCTGTTGGTAAATATCGCCGTTAAAGACGTCGAAGTTCTCCCGGAGCGCCCCCACGGGGCAGACGTCCACGCATGCGCCGCAAAACTGGCACCCGGCCTCCTCCAGGGATCGGTCAAAGGGCGTGCCGACCTCCTGTCGTCCCTCCCTCTCTCGAAAAACGATGGCTTTGGCGCCGCGCACTTCGTGACAGACGCGCACACATCGGCCGCAGCGCACACAGAGGCCGTAATCCCGTTCAAAATACTTTCCCGCGGGCTTTATGGGCGGGCGTTCCTGTTTGAGGGGAGGATAGGAGAAATCGATTCCGACTGCGGCCACCAGTCGCTGCAGCTCGCAGGTCCCGTTGCGAGGGCATCCCAGGCATTCCCTGGGGTGCTCCTGAAGGATGAGACGCAGCATTTCGCGACGAAAATCCAATACCTTGGAAGTCATCGTCATCACGCGCATGCCGTCCTCAACCGGGGTCGTGCAAGCCGCCGGCAGCCCCCGGTAGCCCTCGATCTCCACGGCGCACAAACGGCAAGAGCCGCTCGGCTTCAGATATGGATGGTTGCACAGACGGGGGATATTGATCCCGGCTTCATCCGCCGCTTCCATGATTGTCTGGGCCGGTTTGGCGTCCACTTGTTGATTGTCGATCCATAACCTTACCGAACTCATTATTACCTCTAATGCCTATTCCGACCTTCGAGCTAATCGCTTCGTTCCAGGTCCTTTCCGACAGGCCGGTTGGCGCATTAAATTCGCGCTCCCATTCGAAAGACGAAACCGATTTCACTGAATTATTCACACGTTCGTAAGGCCAGCGAGCCAGGCTGAAAAGAGATCCTAAATGAGAGGATTTGGAGGCAAAAGGTTTTTCGGCCTGGCGTTATGCGTACCAAACACGGGTAGCGTGAATGAACCTGCTTCAGATAAAGCCGAAAAATGGATACATGGAGCGCCCCCTGAAGGATGTAAGAAATCCAACGTAGCGTGTAACATGGGGAATCATTATTTGTCAATTTGGTAATATCGATATATCCCCTATGTCCCCGGTTATGACGATATAAACAACCTCGTTCATGGAAAAGAAGAGCCTAGCGTGAATTTATTTATGGCTCTGGCGCTGTTTCCCCGTTAAATCGGCCGGGGATATACCTTGACAAGCATAGCTACGTGGGGTACAGTGCCCATAAACATATTGTATAGTGTAGTTTTATCAATAGGTTATACATATCTTGCTTTCGCGCTTCCCTTCCCGTTTGGACAAAGGGCCGCCGCGCCTTTTTGAAGCGCTAAACTTCTTCAAACAGGGAAAAGATCTGCGGTTCTTAAAAAAATATTCAAAACGTTCTCATAGCGACGCCTACATCGTGAAACTCCACACCACCATAGTGAGGGGCGCGTCGTATCTCTACGGTGTAGTGAGCCCGCAGTGGGTGAGAGAGGTTAAGACGGAATCGGTTGAATCGCCGGGACTTATCAGATGAGCGCCAAGCGACCGATGAAAGGATAGGCATGCCCACCAAAATATCGATTATCGGCGCCGCGGGGACCTTAGGGTCTTGCGCCGCTTTCGCCATCGCCACGCAAGGTCTGGCCGATGAGCTGGTCATGATCGACGTCAATGAGAATCTTCTGAAGTGCCATGCGCTGGATATCGATCAGGCCGCGGCCGGATTGCATGATGTGGAAGTCCGTTGCGGATCTTTTCCGGATCTTGCGGGTTCCCGCATCGTACTTATGGCCGCCGGGGCTCCCTATAGGTCTATTTCCGACCGCATGGAGCTGCTGAATGACAGTATGCCTATACTCCGGGAGATGGGTACCCAGCTAGCCCGCTATTGTCCCGACGCGGTGGTTATTACGGCTACAAACCCGGTGGACCCACTCAATTTTGCGCTCCATTCCATTACCGGCATGGACTCTAAAAAGTTGTTGGGATACTCCTACAACGATTCTCTTCGATTCAGAATTATGGTGGCGCGGGAACTCGGAGTCAGGACCACACAGGTTGAAGGCTTTGTCATCGGAGAACATGGGGAGCGCCAGGTGATGCTGTTCAGCTCCCTCAAAGTGGACGGCAAGACCATCGTGTTCAGGGAAGACATGAAAAGCAGGGTGCGCAAAGCGGTTCCGGATTTTCTCCGGCGCTATGAGCGCCTGAAAACAGGACGCACCTCGGGATGGACCTCGGCGGTGGGGCTTGCCGCCATGGTTTCGGCCATTGTGGGAGACACCAACGCCGTCCTGCCTTGTTCGCTCATGCTTGACGGCGCCTACGGGACTCACGGGGTCAGCGCGAGCGTTCCGGTGAAACTGGGACGCCAGGGAGCGCGGGAAGTCATGGAGTTGGACCTTGCGCCCGAGGAGCGACAGGGATGGGAAGCCGCCATGGACTTTCTGAAAGGCGTGGCCCTATCGGTCAAGAAAATGCTCTGACCCACCGTATGGTCCGCGCCAGCGCATGAAGGGCTCCGTCAACGCGGCGCCTGTCGTATCTGGCGAGGGCCGCCGCGCGGAGCGCCCCATCCCCTTGTATGGGTTTTATATCCCGCGACTACGCCGCTTATCAGAATATGACCACGCCTCGCGCGTTCTTGCCGGACGCCAGATCTTCGAAGCCGGTATTTATCTCATCAAAGCTATAGCGTTTGGTGATCAGTTCGTCCAGTTTAAGCCGTCCGTTCTTATAAAGATTGAAGAGCGTGGTCAGATCGAGCCTGCCGTCGCCCGAGCCGCAATAGGTTCCAATGATGCTCTTTTCCATAAGTGAAATCTCGTAAAGCGGGAGCATCATGCCGTCATCAAGGGAGGGAATGCCGGCAATCACCGCTTGTCCGCCACGGCGAATCATCTTTAGAGCGGTCAACGCGGTTTCCGATCTGCCTAAGGCCTCAAAGGCGTAATCGGCTCCGAAATTGTTGGTGATGTTCAGCACTTTTGCGACCGGATCTTCCCTGGAGGCGTTAATGACATGCGTGGCTCCGAATTCCTTGGCGTACTCAAGTTTGTTATCCAGAATATCTATGGCGATAATTTTCGTGGCGTTGGCCAAAACCGCGCCCTGGATGATATTGAGCCCAACCCCGCCGACGCCCACCACGGCCACGGAGCTGCCCGGCCTGACTTTGGCCTTGTTGAGAACCGCCCCCACACCTGTGGTCACCGCGCATCCGACGATAGAAGCCACATCAAAAGGCAGATCCTCCTCAATAGGTAAAACGCTCTGTTCGCTCAAAACGTTATATCTGCTGAAAACGCCCACGCCCATCATGATATTGATATTCCGATCCCCTTTTTTTATGCGATGGGTTCCGTCAAGCATGGTTCCGGCTCTGCTTTTATCCTTGTCCGCGCACAAATGATGCTGTCCCCGCAGGCAATAGTAGCACTGGCCACATATGGGGACCCACATGACAATAACGTGGTCGCCGGGTTTGACTCTGGTTACGTTCGGTCCTACCTCTTTGACCACCCCCGAGGCTTCGTGGCCCGGAATGCAGGGAAGCGGGGGCATGGCAAATTTCCCTTGAAGTATCGACAAGTCGGAATGGCAAAGACCCGCGGCCTTCATTTCAACCAGAACCTCTCGATCACGGGGCGCGTCCAATTCCACTTCTTCGATTACCAGGGGCGTCTTATACTCGTACAATACCGCGGCTTCTGTCTTCATCGTCTGCTCCTTTAAAGGCGCCGTAGGAGGCGCTCATAACGTTGTTTCGGCGCGAAAAAGTCCGTCAAGGACGGACGCCATTCGCCTTACTACAGGATGACTTGTTGCGGAGCTTGTTGACCATTTCCTTTGGCGCCGCTTTCCGCGCGTGTCAACAAACAATGTATGAAATCAATCGCTTATCTCGATAGATGCGCTGTATTTTATTACGAAAGCCCAGCTACCCATGTGTTTATGAAGTTTTTGGAGGCAAAGAGTTTTTTCTTCAGCGGCTTGGAAGGCTGTTACTTCGACGGCGTGTCCCTGACAGGCCGACCACGCGCAGAATGTCTTCCACGCCTTTAACGGTTTTTGTATGCCACAAATATACGCAGGTCAATGAAAACCCATACCACCGGCCGTACGTTTCTGAACCCGGACGCGCGTTCCGTCAGGAGCGTCCCAGGCTCATGTTGACTTCACCCCCCGGCGCATGTCACCATACGCGGGTTCGACAGCGGACGCCGTCTTTTCCGAGCGTCGGGATGTTATCAAACCGCTGAATATCCGAGTCCGAAAGAGGGAGAACCTATATGATTGAGAGGGTGACGCCCGATCTTTTCCGCATTGAGATTCCACTGCCCGAGAGCCCGCTTAAAAGCGTCAACTCTTACGTGATAAGGGATCAGGACCGGAGTCTCGTCATTGACACCGGTTTCAGTCATGACATGTGCATGGAGGCCATGCTTGAAGGCATACGGGAGCTTGGCGTCGACTTGAACAAGACAAGCTTTTTTATCACCCATTCCCATTCCGACCATTTCGGTCTTATTGGACGGTTAGCCACCGAAGGGAACGTCGTTTATTTCAACCAGCCCGACCTGGAGTTTCTCAATGATAGCGGCCGATGGCAGGCGGTCATCGACTATGCGAAAAAGGCCGGTTTTCCGAGTAATGAACTCGAATCAATGCTCCTGAATCATCCCGGATACCGCTACCGGTCGCAGTCAATGCCCAGCTTAACCATAATCCATGACGGGGACACACTCGCGTTTGGCGGATACTCTTTCAGATGTGTGCAAACTCCGGGGCATACCAGAGGACACATTTGCCTGTACGAGCCTGATAAAAAAATTCTTATATCCGGTGACCATATTCTCAAGGATATCACGCCAAACATCACCTGTTTCTGGGAGGGTGAAAATCCCCTGATGCGGTACCTGGAAAGTTTGGACAAGGTGTACGGCCTCGACGTCGATCTCGTTCTGCCGGGGCATAGGCGCATATTCAAAAGCCATAAAGAGAGAATAGATGAATTGCGGAAACATCATCAGGAAAGAGCCGAAGAAGCCCTGGCGATCATAAGAAAGGAACCTCAGGACTGCTTCCTGGTGGCGTCACGGTTGACGTGGGATCTCGCCTACGACTCCTGGAATTTGTTCCCCTTGGCTCAAAAATGGTTCGCCACCGGCGAAACCATAGCTCATCTAAGGTATCTCGAAGACATTGGCGCGATTTCCAGGGTTCCGGACCAGCGCTTGATTACCTTTGAGGTATGCGGATGAGCGCGGCGCTCTTTCACGTGATAGTTGAAAATAAGCGCGTCTTTAGTGAACGTTGAACAAAGGCCTTATTCCTTGCGCTTTTTAAACGAGGGATCATAAGGACCCGGACCAACGGTCCAGTCATCATTGAGGCGCCGCGGGCCCCATGCCACGGCCGCCGGAAGAAGAAGCTTTGCTCCCTAAACCACCGTATTCATGAGGGATTTTGAAGGTTCGTCAGGAAGTGGGCGTTCAGGGTCAATCACGCCTCGTTTCGATGTAATACCCTATATTTCCTGCCTTTTTGGTTTTCCTTGACATGTAGTTATATTGTGGCTATATTGTGATTACATTTTCCGGACCATCGACCTTACATAATGTTCAAAATCCATTGTTAAATCGTTGTTTACAGTCCTTGCCGCAGAAATCAGAAAGGTCTACCGGAAATTCAGGCGTTCAGGACGATATGAGAGACTGTGCGCTGTAATTTCGTAGGTCATGTGGCTTACTGCATGAGTGTAAGGGGTAAGAAAAAATGAGGTACGCTGAAACAGGATATAATTTAGAAGTCGACCTAACCCGCGGGAGTATTGAGCGGGTGGAAACCGACCCCAGAGACACTGAACTTTACCTGGGGGGCCTGGGTACGAACGCTAAAATATTGTGGGACAGGGTTCCTCCCGAAGTCGAACCCTTTTCGCCTGATAATCTTTTAATATTCAGCGCCGGGCTCTTATGCGGAACTCCCGCGACCGGCTGTAACCGTACCATTGTTTCCACCATTTCGCCTCAGACTCAATTAATGGCGTTTTCAATGATGGGAGGGTTTTGGGCGCCGGAATTGAAGTACGCCGGTTACGACAAGGTGATCTTCCGCGGTAAATCACCCGATCTGGTCTATTTATGGATTCACAATGACAAGGTGGAAATACGTGACGCCTCTCATCTCAAGGGCAAAGGCGCTGTTGAAACCGCGTCGCTTATCCGGGAGGAGTTGAAGGAGCCGAAAGCTCAGGTGGCCGCCATCGGCATGGCCGGTGAAAACAGGGTCTATTTTGCTTCCATCGAGCAGGGCAGGTCCAGCGCCAGCCGGGGCGGAATAGGCGCCGTGATGGGAGATAAGAGATTAAAGGCGATAGCCGTCCGTGGAACCAAGGACAACAACATCGCCCGTCCCGCTGAATTCATGCGGCTTTGCAATGAGGTGCTGGACTATATAAGATTTCGCAATGAAAATCCCGTTCCGGGAGTTATGCCCATTCTGGCCGGGCTCGGGTCGCCGCAAGAGATGGCGGTCCATGATGAAAAGTGGCACACCGAGAACTTCATGTGGGGAAACTCCCGCACCCGCAGAAAGGATTTTTGGAACGAGGAAGTGGCAAAGGCTTGGACCGAGACCATGAGTCAGGCGCGTACACGGTTGATAAGCTGCTTTAACTGCTCCATGAAATGCGGAGCGTCGCTCTCCCTGCCGGGAATTCCCGCCTACATGATGAAGTGCTTCTCGAAACTCACCTACACCATGGCGGCCATGTCGGACCTGGAGTTTGGTCTGAGAATCGCGCAGCGCGCCACGGAGTATGGAGTAGACGGGTTCTCGACCCCGCAGGTAATGGCGTTCGGTCTTGAGCTTTACGAAAATGGGATTTTAACTGATGATGACATGAAGGGGATGCCGTCCGATAACGAGGAGCGATTTTACTGGTTGCTCGACAGAATTGTTCGACGGGAAGGGATCGGGGACGTTCTGGCCAACGGCACCTACTGGGCGGCCCAACAAATCGGCAAGGGAGCGGACGCGTACGCTCATAATAATATCAAAAAACATGAACAGTTGCCGCTCAAACTGTCAATGCTGAATCCCATCTATTTTCTCATGTACGCCACCGGAGAGAAGATAAACATTACCCAGATTGAAGGACAGTTCCCCCAGGCGCCGTTTCCTACGAGAGAGGAACGGGAAGCGTTTGTAAAGGATTGGTTCCAGGTTCCAGATGACAGGTTCAAGCAGTATTTACTGGACTGGGAGCTGCGCGGGGAAAACTCAATCCCCTATTATCCCACCGTTCAGATGTGCTGTGATATCGTTGATTGGCAGGAGAGGATGCACTACATCGACGACGCCCTCGGGATGTGCGCCGGCTTGTCTTCTTTTCCCCTGAAGCCCCCGTATCATATACATAACTATCCGAAATTCATTTCGGCGGGCGCGGGGATCGATATGGATGAAGAAAAGCTGACCCAGGCCGCCAGAAGGTATCGCACCCTGGTGAGAGCCAATAATATAAGGAGAGGCATGAGGAGGAAAGACGAGAAGCCTCCGGAGAACCATTGGAAAAAGAGATTCCCCGAGCTTGAAAAGGAACTCCTGGACACCTATTACAAATTCAAGGGGTGGAACAACGATGGTATCCCCACGAAAGAATCCTTACACGAACTGGGGCTTGATTACGTGAGCGAAGACTTCATCAAGAGGGGGATCCTGGAGGATGAGCCCGATGCGCCACCCAAAGACGCGTCGGTGGAACACGTGATGGAACAAAGCGCATAGGTGGGGACCGCAATGGGCGAGAAAAAGAAGAAAAAAGTCAAAACAATCAAGGTTGATGTTGATAAATGCAATGGTTGCCGGGCATGCGAGGTAGCTTGTTCCGCCTTTCACGCCACGCCTCAGTACAGCAGCAATAATCCGACCAGGTCTCGTATTCGGGTGATTCATGAGCCGTTAAAAGATATATATGTTCCTGTGTACGCCGGAGAATATACCCCGGCCGAATGCATGGGCAGGGACAAATACACGATCGACGGCAAGCAATACGACGAGTGCGCTTTCTGCCGGGCTTCCTGCCCTTCCAGGGATTTGTTCAAGGAGCCCGATTCGGGCCTTCCTCTGAAATGCGATATGTGTGAATCCGATCCGACAATCGAAAAGCCTTTGTGCGTTCAATGGTGTCTGGCTGACGCGCTGACTTACGAGGAACGGGAAGAGGAAGTCGAAGAAGATGAGCCCCAGGAAGACCTGGAAACCGGCCTGGAATCACTGGCGGACAAATACGGTCTGGACAAGATAATGGATACCATCGCCCGGATGTCGAAGTCAAAAAAGGCCTAAATAGTAAGCAGAGGATCAGGAACGACAGTGGAAACTGTAACCCCCTTCAAAGAAATCATAGATGTCATAAAGGAGAGCGGCGGCGACGCCTTTAAAAGATGTTTTCAATGCGGTTTATGCGATGTGGTTTGCCCGTGGAACAGGGTCAGGCAATTCAGTATGCGCAAGATTGTCCGCGAGGCCACATTCGGTCTGACCGAGATCGAAAGTGAAGATATCTGGCGTTGCACAACCTGCGGACGATGTCCTCAGAAATGCCCCCGGGACGTACGACAGATCGACTCCGGGATCGCCTTGCGCAGGATCGCCAACGAATACGGGGTCTTTCCCACTTCGGTCAAGCCTGTCCGTACCGCCAACGCGAGCCTCATTGGTGAAGGCAACCCTTTGAGCGAAGAGCGGAAAGACCGGGCAAAGTGGGCGGAAGGTCTTTCGGTGCCGACCTTTACCGAAGGCATGGACATCCTGTATTTTCCCGGTTGTTATCTCAGCTATGACCCGAGATTAAAGAAGGTGGCCAGAGCCACAGCCACTATCCTGAAAAAGGCGAAGGTGGATTTCGGAATACTGGGCCCCAAGGAGAGCTGCTGCGGAGAGAGTATCCGCAAAACGGGCGATGAGGAATTGTTCAAACGCCTGGCTAAGGAAAACATAAAAAATTTCATTGATAACGGAGTAAAGAAAATCCTTGTTTCTTCTCCGCACTGCTACCACACTTTCAAAAACGAGTATCCCGAATTCATGGTCAATTTTGAGATCGCGCATATCTCCCAATACTTATGCGAGCTTATCAACGAGGGTAGGCTTGAACTTAAAAATGAGTACGCCAAGAAGGTTACCTATCATGACCCCTGTTATCTGGGCCGGCATAACGGCGTCTATGACGAACCCCGGCAGGTTTTGCAAAAGGTTCCCGGTTTGGAGTTGACCGAGATGCCCGATTGCCTGGTGGACAGCCTTTGCTGCGGCGGGGGAGGCGGCAGAATCTGGATGGAAACCCCAAAGGGTGAAAGATTCTCCGACCTCAGGTTGGAACAGGCCATGGAGGTCGGGGCCCAGGAATTAGTGACTTCCTGCCCCTATTGTATCTCCAATTTCGAAGATAGCCGGTTAACGCTTGATGTAACCGAAAAGGTGGAAGTTAAGGATATTACAGAAATTATCGCGGAAGCGATTTAGTATCGATAACGGGACGAAATCCGCGCGCTGACAGGTTAGCGACTGAAAATATTCAGGGAGTCGAAGCGAACCCCATTAAGGATATAGAGCAGTGGATAAAGAACAAATTGAACAACTTTGCAAGAGTTTCTCGAGCAGTAATTTTGGGGACGTCATGGTTGTTGGCGGAGGGGTCAGCGGCATTCAGGCCTCGCTCGATCTCGCCACCGCCGGATTTAAGGTTTATCTGGTCGAAAAAGCGCCAAGCATCGGGGGCCATATGGCCCAGCTGGATAAGACCTTCCCGACCAATGACTGCTCCATGTGAATTCTCTCACCGAAACTGGTCGAGGTCGGCCGGCATCCGAATATAGAGGTTCTGACGTATACTGAAGTTGATCGCGTGGAAGGTGAGGCGGGTAACTTCAAGGTTAACCTGGTTACCAAACCGAGGTACATCGACGAGGACAAGTGCACGGGTTGCACGTCCTGCGTGGAGTATTGCCCGGTGGTATATCCTGATAAATTCAATCAGGAAATATCCATGAATAAGGCGGTCCATATATACTTTTCTCAGGCCATTCCGCTTGTCTCATATATTGATGAAAGCTGCATTTACCTCAAAGAAAAGAAATGCCGTATTTGCGAGGGCGTATGCAAGGCTGACGCCATAGATTTCAGTCAGAAGCCGGAGAAGTTGGAGATAAATGTAGGGGCTATAATTCTGTCTCTCGGTTTCGAGCCGTTTGATCCCAAGGTAGCGGATGAGTATGGCTACGGAAAGCTGCAAAACGTAGTGACCAGTATGGACTTTGAACGGCTGCTGTGCGCCACCGGACCCTATGAAGGTGAGATACTGCGCGGTTCCGACCAAAAGCACCCGCATAAAATCGCCTGGATTCAATGCGTCGGCTCCAGACGGGTTAACGCGGGCGGCAACAGCTATTGTTCGGCGGTGTGCTGCTCCTATACTCAGAAACAGGTGATTTTGACCAAGGATCACGACGCGGAAGCCGAATGCGTCGTATTCCATAATGACATCCGCGCCCATGGAAAGGATTTTGAGCGTTTCTACGAGAGGACGGAGAATCTTTCCAACGTTCGATTTATCAGAAGCTACACGTCGATAGTGAAAGAAGACCCGGAAACCAAAAACGTAACCGTACGGTATTCCACCCCCGATGATGGCGTGAAAGATGAAGAATTCGATATGGTGGTGCTCTCGGTCGGGTTGACGCCTCCTCAAGATTCCCAGGGACTGGCGCAGAGGTTCGACATCGAGCTCAATCAGCACGGCTTCTGCAAAGCGAACCCGGTCAATCCCATGGAAACCAGCAGGCCCGGAATCTTTGTGAGCGGAGGCTTCCAGGGGCCCACGGATATACCCGAATCGGTGTTTTCCGCCAGCGGCGCCGGTTCCCAATGTGGCGAACTCCTTAACTACAGGCGAGGGAGGCTGGATGAGGAACGGGTGTATCCACCGGAAAGAGATGTCGCCAAGGAAGAGCCGAAGATAGGCGTCTTTGTGTGTCATTGCGGGGCTAATATCGGAAGGATTGTAAATGTTCCCTCCACGGTTGAATACGCTTTGACCTTACCCAATGTGGTCTACGCTCAGGAACAGCTTTTTTCCTGCGCCACCAATTCCGCCAAGGAAATATCGGACATGGCCAAGGAAAAAGGGCTTAATCGGGTGGTCATCGCCGCCTGCTCTCCCAGGACCCTTGAGCCGTTATTCCGGGACACCCTTCGGGAGGCGGGAATTAATCAATATTTCTGTGACATGGCCAATATCAGGGAACATTGTTCCTGGGTACACTCCCGGGAACCGGAAGACGCCACCGAAAAGGCCAAGGATATAATCCGGATGTCGGTGGCGCGGACCGCCCTTTTGGAGCCGTTGCAGGAATTCGATCTGCCGGTTAACAAAACGGCGCTGGTGGTCGGCGGCGGTATCGCCGGCATGACTTGCGCCCTCTCCATAGCCAAGCAGGGGCATGAAGTGCACCTGTTGGAAAAGGACAAAGCCCTTGGCGGCGTGGCGCGCAAAATTCACTCCACGCTGGAAGGAATGGATGTGCAGGCGTATCTGCGCGATCTCATCCGCAAGGTTTATCAGCACCCCAGGATACATGTGGCTCATGAGGCGACCATCACGGAGGCCACCGGCTACATCGGAAATTTCGTAACCAAGGCGCAGTCCGAGGGCAGGGTCAAGGAGATAAAACACGGCGCGGTCGTCATCGCCATCGGCGCTGATGAATACAAGCCGACCGAATACCTCTACGGGGAAGACGAACGGGTGCTGACCAACCTGGAACTGGAGGATCGGATCGCCCGGGGAGACGAAGGTCTGGCAAACGCCCAGAGTCTGGTAATGATCCAATGCGTCGGCTGCAGAAATGAGGATAGGGATTACTGCGCCCGCATATGTTGCAGCCATTCCGTGAAGAACGCCTTGAAACTGAAAGAGCTGAACCCCGAGATCGACATCTACATTCTCTTCCGGGATATGAGAACGTATGGCTTTAGAGAGGATTTTTACCGGGAAGCGTCGGAGAAGGATGTTAAGTTCATTCGCTACGAACCCGACGACAAGCCTCAGGTGGAGCCTGCCGAAGAGGAGGGCCGGCCTGTCTTAAGAGTTACCCTGCCTGATTACATTCTAGGTAACCGGATTGCCATAGACGCCGATTACCTCGCCTTGGCCGCCGCTGTTACGCCCTCGGCGGCGACGCAGGAAGTGGCCAAATTGTTCAAGGTCTCCGTGGGGCCGGATGGTTTTTTCAAGGAGGCCCATGTGAAATTAAGGCCTGTGGACTTTGCCGCGGACGGTGTTTTCCTGTGCGGGACGGCGCACTATCCCAAGCATATAACGGAAAGTATTAATCAGGCTTATGGCGCCGCGGGCCGGGTAATCACCCTTCTCTCTCACGATACGGTCGTGGCGTCGGGTTCTGTCTGCGAAGTGGAAGAGAAAAAATGTATGGGTTGCGGCGCGTGCGTTTCGGCTTGTACCTACGACGCCATAGAATTTCGCGACACGCGACAGGGAAGAAAGGCCGTGGTCAATCCCGTTCTTTGCAAGGGAGACGGCCTCTGTAACGCAAAATGTCCCACGGGGGCTATTACCTTAAAGCACTTTACCGATGATGAGATCCTGAGCCAAATTGACGCTGCGGTTCCGGACACGGCGAAATCCGCTCACGGATAGAGCCGGGATTACTGATAAGGGAGGTGAGATCGAATGAGCGCAGGACTCAAATTCAAACCTAGAATATTAGGTTTTGTGTGCCATTGGTGAGCATATGGCGCAGCAGACATGGCTGGAGTTTCCAGACTACAATACACAACCGAAATGAGGCTCATTCGCGTCATGTGTTCCGGAAGGGTCGACCTGGAATTCGTGCTCAGAGCATTCTCAAATGGAATGGATGGAGTGTTTATCGGCGGGTGCCGCCTCAATGAATGCAATTACACCACGCAGGGGAATTACCACGCGCTCAACATGGTTCTTCTCTGCAGAAAAATAATGGAACATTTAGGAATGAACCCGGAAAGGCTGAGAATAGAGTTCATGTCTTCCGGTGAAGGAAATCTTTTTGCGGAAGCGATTGACGATTTTGTCAAAAAGGTTAAAGAGTTGGGACCGCTCGGCGCGGACACGGCAATAGACCGGGACGAACTGAACGCAAAAATTCAGGAAGTCAGAAAACTGGTCCCCTATATTAAACTGATGGAACGGCAAAAGCTGGACTCGCATCTGGCCAAGCCGGAAGAATACAATAACCTATTCACCAGGGAAGAGATAGACGAGCTGTTTCGTGACGTCGTCTCCTACCATATTGATCCGGAAAAATGCCAAGCCTGTATGATTTGCGCCCGAAGATGCCCGGTGGAGGCCATTGAGGGCGGCAAAAACCAGATTCATGCGATCGATCAGGATAAATGCATAAAATGCGGAACCTGCTTTGAAGCGTGTCCTCCACGCTTTGGCGCGGTGCAGAAAATTACCGGCCAACCTGTTCCGCTTCCTCTTCCCATGGAGGAAAGAACCATAGCCAGAAAGGCCAAGGCGGGATAAGAAGTCTCCAAAGGGACTTCTTATCGTTTCTCCTGCCCCGGATTTTCTAATCGGCGGCGGCCAGACGTTGTTGGCCGCAATAGATGTTGATTCCCGACTGCTTGGACGGGGAAGCCAGCGTCATATTCAGGGAATCCGCCAGCTCGACGGCCAGGGCCGTCGGACGGGAGGCGGCCAGAATGAACGGGATTTTTGCCCTGGCCGCTTTCTGAACCAGTTCGTAGCTGATGCGGGAGGACAGGATCAGGATTGCCGCCCGCTCCAGAATCCGCCCCAGAAAAAGCTTTCCGACCGCCTTGTCCAAGGCGTTGTGACGGCCCACATCTTCGGCCAGGGACAGAAGTTCAAAATCCGCGCTATAGATGGCCGCGGCGTGGGCGGCTCTGGTCCGCTGATACAAAACCTGGCGCTCCTTTAAGGTTTCCAGGCGGTTATAGGCTTTTTCCAGGTCGATGGGTGGACCGTCAGGCAGAACCCGGACCATTTGCGAAAGGTCTTCAACCAGTTCCTTGCCGCAGATGCCGCAACTGGTCTGACTGACGAAGCCTCGACGTTCCAGCACGCCGGTTATGGCTTTTAACCGTTCCGCCGTAACGGTGAGAGTCACCACATTGGTGGCGTCCCCCTCGCATGAGGCGATGGTTTCAATGTCCTCAGGACTGTCCAGGATGCCCTCGGCCAGACAAAAGCCGGCTATATGGGCCTGTTCGTCTCCGGGAGTGCGCATGACCACGGCGTAAGGCTGGCCCTGAATCCGTATGGACAGAGGTTCCTCCCGGATCAGTTCCAGCGGTGTGGAACTCGTCGCTTTTCCTTCCCGTAACAGGACGGTTACGGGGATGGTGTTATCGCTCAAGAATCCTCCCTGGGCCTATGGTACGGTAAAAAGAATGTTACATCGTCTTTGCGCTGTTTATCGTCGGTGTTGTTTCTGTCCGGCCCCGATTATTAACTCATTTGGCGTGAAAATAAAGAACATGTTGTAAGACCTTGTTACTACCAATAATTATACGAGGACAGCATGGCCTTGCAAGAGCGCTCTGTCATAAACAGCCCGGCTTTGAAAGCGTTCTTGTCAGACGCCGCTTTTCTATTTATAACCCGCGCGGCTGTATACTATGTTGGGCTCCCGATGTATGTTGGAAAAAGGGATTTACGGCCGGGGTTTATGAGCAAAGCGGCGCATGGTCTTGCGAGGAGCGCCACTTTGCTCCCGGGATGAGAGTTTCCCACGGAAGCGGCCAGCCTGATTGCGGCGCCATGAAAATCCAAATTCGTAAGTAAATCATATTTTATTCACTGATTGGGGGATATGGGTATGAAATCGGTAAAGGAAGGGGATCTTCTGTGGCGCCCTTCGCCGGAGTTTGTCAAACAGTCCAATCTGTATCGTTTCATGCGGCATGTACAAGAAGACAAAGGACTGGAGTTTGGCGATTACAACGAGCTTTGGAAGTGGTCCGTAGAAAACCTGGAAGACTTTTGGACTTCTCTGTGGGACTTCTATGAAGTCATGGCGTCGAAACCGTACACCACGGCGCTGTCCGGGAGGCAGATGCCCGGCGCGCGATGGTTTGAAGGGGCGGAGCTGAACTATGCGGAACATGTCTTCCGGCACAGGACTGCCGAACGGCCGGCTTTGTTTTTTCAGTCGGAACTGCAGCCGCTGACCGAGATTTCCTGGGACGAGCTGTACCGGCAAGTCGCCTCCATCGCCGCCGGACTGCGCGCGCTGGGGGTGCGGCGGGGAGATCGGGTCGTCGCCTACATGCCCAATATTCCTCAGACCATTGTCGCCTTTCTGGCCTGCGCCAGCATCGGGGCCACCTGGTCCAGTTGTTCGCCCGATTTTGGCACGCGCAGTGTCATTAACCGTTTTCAGCAAATTGAGCCCAAGATACTGCTGGCTGTGGACGGCTACAGGTACGGCGGAAAATCATTCGTCCGCCGGTCCGCCGTGGCCGAGATTCAAAACTCCCTGACCACGCTGGAAAAAACCGTATTTGTTCCGTACCTGGATAAAAGCGCCGGCCCTGAAGGGCTCAAGAACGTTGTCTCCTGGGATGATCTGTTGAAGGAACAGGCCGAACTGGTATTCGAGCAGGTTCCCTTCAGCCATCCCATGTGGGTGGTCTATTCTTCAGGGACCACCGGTCTGCCCAAGGCCCTGGTCCATAGCCAGGGCGGTATTCTGCTGGAGTATTTCAAATTCCTCGGCCTGCATATGAACGTAAAGCCGGAGAGCCGGTTTTTCTGGTTCAGCACCACCGGCTGGGTGATGTGGAACATTATGCAGGGAAGCCTGCTGTTGGGCGCGACCGCCTTGGTCTACGACGGCAGTCCGGGCTATCCCGACATGGACGTTTTATGGGACTTTGCCGAAAAGACCGGCGCGACTGTTTTCGGTACCAGCGCGGCCTATCTGACCGCGTGCATGACCGCCGGGATGGAGCCGGGAAAGGTTCACGATCTGAGCAAGCTGCAGGTTATCGGGTCCACCGGTTCACCGTTGTCGCCGGACGGGTTTCAATGGGCGTACGACGCGGTGAAAAGCGATTTATGGCTCGCCTCGGTCAGCGGCGGCACGGACCCGGCGAGCGGTTTTCTGGGGTCCAGCCCGACTTTGCCGGTTTACGCCGGGGAACTGCAATGCCGCTGCCTGGGTGTCAAGGCGGAGGCCTACGACGAAAACGGGAACGCGGTCATCGATCAGGTGGGCGAATTGGTAATTACCGAACCCATGCCTTCCATGCCTTTACGCCTGTGGAACGATCCGGACAACAAACGATATCGGGAGAGCTATTTTGAAATGTATCCCGGTGTGTGGCGGCACGGAGACTGGGTCAAGATAACGTCGAAGGGAAGCGGGATAATCCTCGGCAGGTCGGATTCAACGCTCAACCGTTTGGGAGTCAGAATCGGCAGCGCCGAAATCTATAGCGCGCTGAATGACATCGTGGAGATCGCGGACAGTCTGGTCGTGGGGTTCGAGCCTCCCGGTGGAGGCTACTACATGCCGTTGTTTGTGGTCCTGAAACAGGGAATCGATCTGGACGACCCCTTGAAAAAGAAAATCAACGGTAGAATCCGCGAACTGCTTTCACCGCGCCACGTGCCGGACGATATTTTCGCCGTCCAGGACATCCCCAAGACGCTGAACGCCAAAAAGCTCGAAGTCCCCGTGAAAAAAATTCTCATGGGAAAGCCGGTCAAGGAAGCGGTAAACGTCGATTCCATGAGCAATCCGGCGGCCATAGAGTACTTTGTGGAATTCGCCCGGAAATTCCGGGCGCGCTAGTTCGGAACCCCCTGTTCCAGAGGGTGTCGATAAAAGCATGAAAGATGAATCGTGCGGGGGAATTTCTTCCCCCGCGCCCCCATGAGAGATTTCTCGCTACGCTCGAAATGAGAACACACTTACTTGAATGGCTTTATTTTCAATAATTTAAGTTTTGAGGGTGGGGGTGGGAGGGAACTTTTTTCTAAAAGTTCCCTCCCACAAAAATTCAAACTCGACAGGCTCTCCAACGGCGGGATTCTTAAAAAAAGGAGGAGCCTTTGCCCGAAGCGGCTCCTCCCGAATGGAAGCGGTTTGGAGTTCGTTGCCTTGATCGCGGCGCGCCGGGCTTCAGACGGAGAACTTGAGGCAAGGACTATAACGACGTCTTTTTACCATGCGTTTCCAATGCGCAGGATCTGGCGGGCGTCGTCCGGAGAGGCGGTATCCATCCCCAGTTCCTCCAGGATCCTGCGGATTTTCTCAACTTGCGCCGCGTTGGAAGGCGCCAGCTCGCCTTTGTTCAGGTAAAGATTATCCTCCAGCCCCACCCGAACGTTGCTCCCCATGAGCGCGCCCATGGCGCACTGCCGGAATTGATTCTTTCCGGCCCCGATGACCGACCATTGATAGTCCCGGCCTAAAACCCGTTCGGCCGTGGTGTGCAGCGTCATCAAATCATATGGAGTCGCGGCGATGCCTCCCAATATGCCCATCACGAACTGAAGGTAGACAGGGGCCTTGATGAGCCCCTTGTCGAGCAGATACCGGACATTGTACACATGCCCGACATCGTACACTTCCAGCTCCGGTTTGACGCCGCATTCTTTAAATGTTTCGCATATTTGCTCCATGTCCTGGAACGTATTCTGAAATATCCAGCCTTTGGAAAACGCCAGCAATTCTTTTTCCCACGGGTGCTTGAAGTCCTGATATTTATCCAGAAGCGGATGAATGGCGAAATTCATGGACCCCATGTTGATCGAGGCCAGTTCAGGTTTGAGCGCCGGGATAACCGCCACGCGCTGTTTCACGGTCTGGCCCGCGCCTCCGCCGGTGGTAACGCACACAACCACCTTGGATCTGGACCGTATCGATTCGACGATCCGCCGAAACAGATCGATGTTCGCGCTCGGCCGGCCGGTTTCAGGATCGCGCGCATGAACGTGTACAACGGCCGCTCCGGCTTGCGCCGCTTCCACCGCCTGATCGGCTATATCCTCAGGTGTGTAGGGCAGATAGGGTGACATGGTCGGGGTATGAATCGCGCCGGTAATGGCGGCGGTAACGATCACTTTTGGCATCACGGAACCTCCTTCTAAGAATGGTTGTTGTAACAGGAAACTTGTCGGCGCTTAACCGCTTGCTGTCTTTTCAGTCATTCCAATAGAGGTTTTTCAGCCGCCGCAGGAAATCGGAATCCCGTTTCCGGGCGATCTGATCGAGCGCGCCGCTGGAAAAATCCACGCTATAGTCATAGAAACCCTTGCCGCTTTTAATCCCGTCGTGGCCCTCGGAGACCAGCCGCTGTAATGGTTTCGGCGGTTCGGTTGAACTCTGAATATCCTTGACCAGATGTTCGTAAACTTTGAGCCACAGTTTGATCCCGCCCAGATCCATGGTCAGCAGTGGCCCTATGCTGGCAAGCCGGAATCCTATGCTGCCCATTACCGCCTTATCGATGTCCTCGGCGCTGGCGACCCCCTGTTCGTAGAGATCGAGAACTTCCCGCGCCAGGGCGATCTGGATGCGGTTGACCAGAAATCCCGGCACTTCTTTGTATATCTTTACCGGAACCTTCCGGATTTTCTCCATCAGCAGGTACACCGTGTCCAGTGTTTCCTCGCTTGTCCCTTCGCCTCTGACCAGCTCCACAGTCGGCACGAGGTGAGGGGGGTTGAACCAATGGGCGATGAGCAGACGCTCCTTGTTCCGTACCTTCTCCCCGATGGCGGTTATGGTCAGTGATGAGGAATTACTGGCGATAAGGGCTTCAGGCCGGCAAAAGGTTTCTATTTGCGCGAACAGACTCTGTTTGAGATTCAGATCCTCCGGCGCGGCCTCGATGATGAAATCGCTTTCCGCCACCGCCGTTTTGAGATCGCTGGTAACGTCAAGCTTCGCAAGGGCGGGTTCGATTTCGCCCTCATTTAGTAAACCCGCGTTCATGAACGCTTCCAGATTCTTTTTGATATGGGATTTGGCGGTTTCCAGGACGTCTTCTCTGATATCGTAGAGACGTACCGGGTATCCGCCCATGAGAAAACTTTGAGCGATACCATGCCCCATGATGCCCGCCCCGATTACCGCGATATTCCGTATATCATCAAGTTTCATCCACTGATCCTCCTTGCTCGCTTGACGTTATGCTTGGCAGCCAGAGACAAAGCCCTGGAAACAGAATCGCAAAAATGGCCACGATTATGTGTGGCCCCGCAACGGGAACAATACCGCGGTAAGTATCCGTGAGTCCCAGCCTGAAATAGACGCCCTTGAGGTAGAACTATAGAACAGGCGGAGGGCTGGGTCAAAAAAGAAATTCGCGTCCTGGAAAACCGATGCACGAGTCTGAACCACTTGGTTTTCCTTGCGCCGGATTGATATGCGCCTGGCCGCGTCATCTCTTCAGGACCATACCGGCGGCCTTGTTCACGCCGGACCGCGCCGAAGATTTTTCTTGCAAGTTATTCGTTCTTCCAGTATTACAATTACAGTGAAAAATAGAAAGCAGTTCTGTTCAACAGAACGAGACCGCAATCTCTAACGGAAGAACATGATGAATCAAGACGCTTTGAAAGACTTGGACGTTCTGGTCCTGGGGGGAGGAAACGCGGCCCTGAGCGCGGCGATAACCGCGCGAGAAAACGGCGCGCGCGTTCTCCTGCTGGAATGCGCTCCGAAACACTTTAGAGGCGGCAACAGCAGGCATACGCGTAACATGCGTCTGATGCACGAGACCCTGTTCGATCCTTTCACCGGAGTCTATCCGGAAGAGGAGTACTGGGGCGATTATATGCGGGCCACGGGCGGGTTGGCCAATCAGGAATTGGCGAGAATGGTCGTTCGCGAATCCGTCGGCTGCGTGGATTGGCTGAAGGACAAGGGAATGAGGTTTCAGGGCGCGTTGGCCGGCACGCTGCACACCGCCCGCACCAACGCCTGGTTTCTGGGGGGAGGCAAGACGCTCATGAATACGCTCTACGCCTCAGCCGAGAAATTGGGCGTTCAGATCCTTTATAACGCCGAAGCGATTGGTCTTGATATCAAGGATAACAAGTTTCGCTCCGCCACGGTCCGGCTGGAGGGCAAGGAAACCGTACAGATCGAGGCCAAAACGCTAATCGCGGCGGCCGGTGGTTTTCAGTCCAACATCAAGTGGCTTAAGGAAGTTTGGGGCGACGTTGCGGAGAATTTTATTATCCGAGGCACCTATTACGGCATGGGCACGGTCCTGAAAGCGCTGATCGGCGCGGGCGCGGAAACGGTGGCCGATCCTTCGCAAGGCCATATGGTTCCCATTGACGCGCGCTCCCCCAAATTCGACGGCGGGATCGTTACACGAGTGGATTGTGTGCCGCTCGGGATCATGGTGAACAAGGAAGGCGAACGGTTTTACGATGAAGGTGAAGACTTCTGGCCCATGCGCTACGCCATCTGGGGACGTCTGGTGGCGCAGCAGACGGATCAGATATCGTTCAGCCTGATCGACTCCAAAACACTGGATCGTTTCATGCCCACGGTTTTTCCTCCCATCAAAGGGGATACCATAGAAGACGTCGCCCGGCAGCTTGAGTTGCCGGTGGATAAGGTGAAAGCGACGGTTGAGGAATTCAACCGCGCGGTGCGGCCGGGTTCATTCGATCATCGGGTTCTGGACGACTGCAAGACGGAAAACCTGACTCCGCCGAAAACACATTGGGCTCAGCGCATCGACACGCCGCCCTTTTATGGCTATCCGCTCAGGCCGGGATTGACCTTTACCTATTTCGGGGTAAAGGTGAATCAAAGGGCGGAGGTTATCATGAAGGGGGACAAGCCGGCTGACAACGTTTTCGCCGCCGGAGAAATTATGGCGGGCAATATCCTGCCCAAGGGCTATGTGGGAGGGATTGGCTTGGTAATCGGCAATATTTTCGGACGAATCGCCGGCAAGAGAGCGGCGGCCATCGCAAGAAACGGCCGCGCCGCGAACGCGCAGAACGCTGGAAGGAGTGTGTGAGCCATGTCGGACCATGACTTGATGAGCAAGGGCGAACACATGATGACGGTCTGCAACGCCTGCCGTTACTGCGAAGGATTTTGCGCGGTTTGGCCGGCCATGGAGTTCCGGCGCGCGTTTCCTCCAAACGATCTGAACTATCTGGCGAACTTGTGTCACGACTGCAACGAATGTTACTACGCCTGTCAGTACGCTCCCCCGCATGAGTTTGAGGTGAACGCTCCGCTTACGTTCGCTCAGATTCGTGTCCGATCCTATGAAAAATACGCCTGGCCCGGTTTCATCGCCAAGGCGTTCCGGAAAAACGGCTTGCTTGCTTCACTGCTCTCGGCGCTTACCCTGATTGTTTTCTTCTTTGCCGTGACCTCGTCGTTGGGAGACAAAAGCCTCACGACCGCTATCCCGGGCGGCGATTTCTTTCAGATAACCCCGCACGAAGCGCTCATCACGGCATTTGGGCTGGTGTCGCTCTTCGTTCTGCTGGCCCTGTTTATTGGCTTCACGCGCTTCTGGCGTGACACGGGTGAGAAATTGCCGGACTTTTTCAATCCGTCCGCGCTGGCCACGGCCCTCAAGGAGACCCTCCGGCTCGAATATCTCGACGATCTCGGCTGGGGCTGCACCTATCCGGAAGAGGAACACTCTCAGGCGCGTCGCTGGTTCCATCATTTCACGTTCTACGGTTTCATGCTTTGTTTTGCGGCGACCACCGTGGGGGCGTTCTATCATTTCATTCTCCGGTGGGAGGCGCCGTATGAATATGTGTCGTTACCGGTCATACTGGGGGCGCTTGGCGGTATCGGGCTTGTGGCCGGGCCGATTGGCCTGCTGCTGCTGAAAGCCCGTCGCAATCGCGAGGTCAGCGATGAGCGGCAGTACAGCATAGATGTCTCGTTCACCGTATTGCTGCTGCTGACAAGTATCAGCGGGTTGCTCCTGCTTATCCTGCGCGAAACCCCGGCCATGGGCGCGCTCCTGGTCATCCATCTCGGCTTCGTGATGGCTCTGTTCCTGGCGCTGCCCTATGGCAAGTTCGTGCACAGCGTCTACCGGTTCGCGGCGTTGGTTAAGTACGCCCTGGAGCGGGCCCGTAAAAAGGCGCTGGGCGTCTGAATTCTGAAGAGAGCCGAACCGTCCCCGCGTAACGCGACGCGGTCGGGTCCGGCCGGGAAATATAACCGTTTTAAGAGTCGGAATAGTTTTAAGGGAGAATTACCTATGGTTAAGCTTGGTTTCATCGGCTTTGGTGAAGCCGCATTCAATATCGCCGAAGGTTTGAAAAAGGAAGGCCTCGATGGAATTACGGCCTACGACAAGTTCTGGAATATCGAGCCGCAGTCGGAATTGATTTGCAAGCACGCCGATGAGGCGGGAGTCAAGCTCGCTCCGGGCATGAAGGAACTGGTTGAGGGCGCTGACATTATCGTGTCGGCGGTAAGCGCGGACATGGCGGTTTCCCTGGCGGAAGCGGCAAAGCCCTTTCTGAAGAAAAACCAGATATATGTCGATCTTAACGCGACTTCGCCCATGACTAAGGAAAAAGTCGATTCGATCATTTCTCCGGTCGCCCTGTTCGTGGATTGCGCGGTCATGGGGCCGGTTCCCACGTACGGGCACAAAGTGCCTGTTTCGGTTTCCGGCGGCGGCGCCAAGGAGTTCGTTGAAAAAATGGCCCCGTACGGGATGAACATTACCTTCATGGACGCTCCCGCCGGAAGCGCCTCGGCCTCCAAAATGTTCAGAAGCATTTTTATGAAAGGGCTTGTCACCCTGCTGATGGAGATGGTCGTCGCCGCCCACAAATATCAGGTGGAAGACGACGTTCTGGCTTCCGTGGAAGAAACGCTCACCTCCGGCCCGCTTCTGGAAACGATTAACGGACTTCTCACCCGCGGCGTGATTCATTCCGAGCGGCGCGAACACGAAATGAATGAAGTGATAGCCACCCTGGACACTTTGAATGTGGACAGCGCTATGTCCAAGGCTACCAAAGATAAATTGAGATGGGTCACGAATTTGGGGTTGAAAGCATACTTCAAGGGCGTTCCCCCCAAGGATTTCCACGAGATCTTCGCCGCTCTTGATAAGTAAGGGGCGTCATGTGGGTTTGAATCTGATTGAAAAGATTGTCGCTTCCCATCTCGTCTCCGGCGAGATGAAGGCAGGCAATGAAATAAGCGTCCGGATCGACCAGACCTTGACCCAGGACGCGCTCGGTACCATGGCCTATCTACAGTTCGAAGGCATGGGCGTCGAAAAAGCCCGGACAAAACTTTCCGTATCCTATGTGGATCATCTTACCCTGCAGGAAGGCTTCGAGAACTCCGACGATCATGCGTACCTGAAGACGGTCGCGTCCAAATACGGAATCGTCTTTTCAAAACCAGGGAACGGTATTTGCCACCAGGTCCATCTTGAACGGATGACCAGGCCGGGATGGACCCTGATCGGCAGCGATAGCCACACGCCCACGGCGGGAGCGGTAGGCATGCTGGCCATGGGAGCGGGCGGTCTCGATGTGGCCGCGGCCATGGCGGGAGGGGCGTTTTTCTTTACCTTTCCCAAAGTGATCCAGGTGAACCTGAACGGCGGGTTGCGGCCCTGGGTGACCGCGAAAGACGTCATTCTGGAGCTCCTGAAACAGCTCACCACCAAAGGGAACGTGGGAACGGCCATCGAATATGGCGGTTCGGGACTCCACCGGTTTACCATCCCCGAACGAGCGACCATAGCCAACATGGGCGCGGAGCTGGGTGTGACCACGTCCATTTTTCCTAGCGATGAGGCGACACGAGAGTTTTTTCGGGCGCAGGCGCGTGAAACGGATTGGGCTGAAATCCTGCCCGATCCGGACGCGCGCTACCACCGGACAATCGAACTCGATCTTGGTTCCATAGAACCGAACGTTGCGTTGCCCCATTCGCCGGACAACGTCAGGAAAATAAGCGAAGTCGCGGGAACGCCGGTCGACCAGGTACTCATCGGGAGCTGCACCAATTCTTCGTTCAAGGATCTGATGACCACCGCGGCGCTGTTGAAAGGCAAAAAGATTTATCCTGACCTCAGTTTCGGAGTCGTCGCCGGCAGCAGGCAGGTTCTCAGGATGATCACCGAAAATGGAGCGCTGACCGACATTATCGATTCCGGAGCGCGCATACTGGAATCCACCTGCGGCTTTTGCGCCGGATACGGACAGTCGCCTCACAGCGGAGCGGTTTCGCTTCGAACCAACAACAGGAATTTTGAGGGACGGAGCGGAACAAAGGACGCCCGGGTCTATCTTGTCGGTCCCGAAGCCGCGGTGGCCGCGGCGCTGACAGGTAAAATAACCGATCCTCGGGATCTGGGGATCGAATATCCGGTTATCGAACAGCCTGAGCGATTCTTCGTGGACGATAGCATGTTCATTCAACCGTCCCGCTCGGGTGAGGTCTTCCGCGGACCCAATATTGGCGAGCCTCCCCGTAACACCCCCATGCCGCTGGATCTCAGATCCGTGGTGGCCATTAAGCTGGGGGACAAGATTACCACCGATCACATTATACCGACTGGTTCCGTGAGCCGGTATCGATCGAATATCGCCAAATCGAGCCAATTTGTTTTTAAAAATATAGACGCGGATTTTGCGCGAACCTGCGAGCAGGCGCGGGCGAGGGGATTATCGTCGGTCATCGTCGCGGGTTTAAGCTACGGCCAAGGTTCGTCACGGGAGCATGCGGCCGCGTGCCCCATGTACCTCGGCGTGCGCGCCGCGCTGGCCAGGAGCGTCGAACGTATCCATATGGCCAATCTCATCAATTTCGGCATAGCGCCGCTCATTTTCAAGGACGGCGCGGATTACGAAAAGATTCAGGCGGGCGACGAACTGGAAATACCGGATGCGCATAACGCGTTGCGGCGCTGCGAACTGACCGTAACCAATAAGACGCGGCAGAGTGAGTTTCCGGTCGTTCATAGCCTCACCCCGCGGCAGGTCGAAATCGTATTGGCGGGCGGCCTTCTTAACTATGCAGGAAAAATCAGGAGGAATTCTCAATGAGTGATTCAGCGAACGCTTCTACAGTTTTTGGTAAAATCGGATTTCGATTCCAAACCGAAATCGACAGGGCCGATCCAGCCGTCATCGAAGAGTTGGCAAAATATCCCACGCCCAACATAGCGGACGCCATGGGCCGTTTTCGCGTCATGGACGCCGGTATCAAACCGGTAAACGAAGGCGATTTTGTGGCGGGTCCCGCCATAACGGTCATGTGCGCTCCCGGCGACAATCTTATGTTCCATAAAGCGCTCCAGTTGGCCAAGCCGGGCGATGTGATCGTGGGAAACTATTTTGGGGCGTACAACACCGCCGGGTTCGGCGGACTCATGGCGAGAACGGCCAAGCAGATCGGTCTGGCCGGACTCATCATAGACGGCGCGGCGCGCGACGGTGATGATTTCAAGGAACTCGGCCTGCCGGTATATTCCCGCACGGTAGTGGCCAGCGGTTGTTTCAAGGACGGCCCCGGTGAAGTCAATTTTCCCATCTCCTGCGGCGGCGTGGTGGTAATGCCCGGCGACATCGTGGTGGCTTCCAAGGATGGCGTTGTGGTGGTGCCTAAAGCCGACGCCGAGTATGTCCTCAAGGAAACCAAGGCAGTGTGGGAGCGCGAGAGCAAGCGCATGAAGGAAATCGCGGAAGGCGTCCTGTTCAAGGCGGATATCGACAACGTTCTGAGGGCCAAAAAAATTATCGAGTAGACGGATACCATACCGGCGCCGGGTCTTCATCCGGCGTCTGAAAATAAGCGAGGATAGGCATTGCTTCGTCGTCGGGGCCATTGGCGAGTCGAGTGGATCGCCGGCCCGATAATTAAAGGGAATGTGTATGCTGGTGGATCTTTTGGCGGAATACGCGCGGCGGGAAACCGAACGCGATCTGCCCGATGAAGTCATACATTACGCCAAGCGGGCGCTGCTCGATTGGTTCTCAGCCCTTCTTCCGGGGACGCGGGTTTCGCCGGCCACCAATCTTGCGCGGGCTCACGCGGCTGAATTGGGGCAGGGGAGATCCAGTCTGCCCGGGTTCGGAACCACGGCCTTTCCGGGAACCGCGGCATGGATAAACGGGGCCGCGTCTCATTCGGTGGAATTCGACGACATCTATCGCGAAGCCATATATCATCCGGGATGTCCGACCATTGCGGCCGCTTTGGCCGTGGCCGAGGATCAAAACAAGTCCGGCGCGGACCTGCTGAAGGGCATAACCATCGGCTATGAAATCTCCACGCGTATCGGGATTGCAATTCAACCATCCCACTATCGATTTTTTCATACTACCGGAACGGTGGGGTCTTTTGGCGGAGCGGCCGCGTCCGCGGCTTTGATCGCGCCCCAGGACGCCAATGTCATGCGGCATGCGCTGGCGACCGCGGCTTCCCTGGCCGCGGGTCTTCAGCAGGCGTTTCGTTCGGACGCCATGACCAAGCCCTTGCACGCGGGACACGCCGCCTGGGTGGGGGTAGCCGCCGGGTCGGGGGCCGCGCATGGAGTGACCGGCGCGCTTGATGTCCTGGAAGGCGCCGCCGGGTTCGGCGCCGCGCTTTCCCAGGATCCCAAGTGGGATCGTCTGGGCGAGGGACTGGGACGGCATTACAACATCACCGAAATCACACAGAAGAATCACGGCTGCTGCGGCCATACGTTTTCCGCCATTGACGCGGCGCTGACCCTCCGGGAACAGCGCCGCATCGATCCGGAGCTGATCGAGTCGCTTGAAGTGGATACGGCGCAAACCCCCATAGACGTTACGGGCAATTTTTCTCCACGGACTCCTTATGAGTGTAAATTCAGCCTGCCCTATGTGGTCGCGCACGCGCTTATCTATGGTTCGGTCCGTCTCAACGCGTTTTCCGATGAATATATCGCCGACACGGCCACCCGCGATTTGATGGCGAAAATAACGCTTAAGGCGGACGCGGATATGACAGCCGACTTCCCCGGCAAACGGTCGTCTCGTGTAGTTATCAGGATGCGGGACGGGAGCGAATTGAAACACTTTCAGAAGCATCGCCGGGGAGATCCGGAGGAACCGTTGTCCGACGAGGAACTCAACGAAAAGTTTGATGAACTGGCGTCTCCGGTGATTGGGAAGGAAGTCGCGCATTCTCTGCGTGAGCGGCTGTGGCGCGTGGAACAACTGCGGGTCGCCGACCTGAAACTGGCGAGCGTTCGGGCCGTCTGAGTCCCGCCGACGGGGCGCTTCGCGCAAGCGGCGCGCGGTTTTGGGGGCGGAGAAGTTTTTTTCTTGAACACAATGCGGGTATACGTTATAGATGAGCGTAGCGTTAAACAGAAGAACGTTCTGTCAGACAGAATAACACCAAGAGTAAAACGCGTCTCTTAACCGTATTCTAAAAAAATGAAATCCTAAAGAATGGGAGGGAAAAACGAGCCCAATGCGATTCGCCTTACAGGCCGTCATGCAATACTCGTTTTCGCGGGCCGCGTGAGGCGTATCTTCTGGCAGGCTGGGCGCTCAACGGCGCCAATAGTGATCCGATAGCCGTGTGCCGCGCCCGCCAGAAAAGAAAGCCGCTATGAAGCGCTCTATCGACTTGATTGAATTCATCTACTGATTGCCGCAGCCAGAATGAGGCGGACTCCTCGCCGGTCGGCGGCGCTTCAAAGCCATGGTCGTGAAATCCAGTGCCCATTTTCTGTTCCTGAAAGGGGGTTTACAGCATAATGAGTGTGATGAAGGATGAATACATGGTCTCGGGTGAAGGCCGCAAACCGCGGCTTATAGCGCCACCCAAATCCTGCGAAACCCATTCGCATATATACGGGCCGCCTGACAAATATCCCCGCTTCCCCGGCAGAAAGCCGAACTACGGCGCCTCCATTGAAGCCTACGAAACCATGCTCAACCGTCTTGGTATTGAGCGCTGCGTAATTGTTCAACCCTCACTATACAGCACTGACAACCGGTGCACACTCGACGCCATCCGCCATTTTGGCCTGTCCCGGGCGCGTGGCGTGGTGGTGACGCGGAAAGACGTCAGTCCCGCGGAGCTTCAAGAGCTGCATGACGCGGGGATCCGGGGACTCCGGTTCTATCTTATTGTTGACGATTTTGTGATGGACGACGCGCCGGACATAGCCAAACGTATCGCCCCGTTCGGCTGGCATCTCCAGGTTCAGGATCGTGGCGCATGGCTGCCCGACGCAATGCCGATCCTCGAAAAACTGCCGGTAGACATTGTAATCGACCACGTCGGCCGCACTCCCCCGGAAAACGGCGTCAACGATCCGGGTTTCCAGGCGCTTCTGCGCTTCATGGAAACGGGGCGGTGCTGGGTGAAAATATCCGCCCCCTATCTGGCCAGCCTAGACGGACCACCGCACTACAGCGATGTCGGCGACAAAGTCCGGGCGTTGGTGTCCGTGCGGCCGGACCGTCTTGTCTGGGCCGCAAACTGGCCGCACCCCAATCATACGCCCGGAAACAAGCCTGAAGAAGCCGATTGCCTTGATGTGTTGCTGGACTGGGTCCCCGATGAGTCCATCCGGAAGGCCATTCTGGCCGACAATCCGGCGAAGCTCTATGATTTTAGCGAATGATCGGAGAATAAAGCGTCTTCGGCAATATATAGGGTGAAGAAACGTAAGAAGGCGTTTGGTTGGTTTTATGAGTTAGGGCAACCCTTAAAGAGGAGGTCAAGCATGAATGGAGTCAAGGGATTTACCTGGTTGGTCAGGATCTTTGTTTTAGTAAGCCTGGTTTGTCTGATTGCATCCCCGGTTTTCGCAAAGGATTATCCCGCCCGCCCGGTGACAATAATCGTTCCCTTTGGAGCCGGCGGCGGCGTGGACGTAAACACACGGGCGCTTGCGCCATACCTGGAGAAATATCTGGGTGAGAAGATCATCGTTGAAAATCGCGGCGGCGGCGGCGGTATCACCGGACATACGCTCGGCGCGATGGCGAAACCCGACGGGTATATGTTGACCATGGTCAGCACCGGAATTTGCTCCGGTCCCTGGCTGATCAAGGATGTGCGTTTCAGCCCCGATAGTTATGAATATATCGGTCAGGTGTCGTTTGTCCCTAATTTCCTGATTGTAAACGCGAAAAGCCCGTGGAAAACCTTACAGGAATTTGTCGACTATGCGAAGGCGAACCCCGGCAAGCTGAGCATCCCGTACATGGACGGCTGGACGAGTTCTGATATAGCGGACGCCATATTCACCCATCTCGCGGGCATTGAAACCAAGGTTGTCGGCGGTTTCAAGAGCGGCGCGGCGGACCTGGCTTCGGTTCTCGGAGGCCACACCGACTATTCCTTCAATAACACCAATGAAGTGCTGCCCCACGCCAACGCCGGTACGATCCGCATTCTGGCGGTGGCCGCTCCGAAGCGTTCCTCGTTCCTGCCGGATGTCCCGACTTTTACGGAGCTTGGTTATAATGACTCCGTGGGCGTTTTCCGCACCTTGGCCGCCCCCAAGGGAACCCCGCAGCCTATACTGGATAAGTTGAGCAAGGCCCTTAAGGAAGCTTTGGAAGACCCCGCGTTGCCCGCGGATTTCAAGAAAGTCGGCCTTACTGTTGACTACCTTGGACCGGATGAGGCGAAAAAGTTTGTCCAGGATCAGTACGAGCAATTCGGCCAACTGTTTAAGAAGATGGGCATCGCCCTGAAGTAGCGTTTCGCCCCTTTGATGGCATCGTTCAACGGTCTTTCCGGGCTGCGCAGCCATGAGGTTAAGCGGCCCGGAACACTGACAACAGGTAACGTGTGGAACTATGAGCAGAGTTAAAAGGGTCATCGGGCCAATAGTCATAATCGTCTGTATCGTAGGGCTCTTTTGGGAAAGTCTATCCTTTGAACCGAGAGACGGCCTCTGGCCCCAGGGTATAATAGCGGCGCTGTTTCTGCTCTGTCTGTCCCTGCTTATAAGAGGCGCAAAGCAGGAAAACGTGGAGGAAGAGACGGACGAGACGCCAAGCGGGGGCCGGGGCAAGGTCTGGAGCGCTATCGCGCTGACGGTCGCCTATTTGTTTGTCTCCGAATGGGCCGGTTACTACATTACTACCGTTTTCTTTATTTTCACGCTGCTTCTAGTGCTTGGCGAGCGCAGCCGGGTCATCCTTTCCGCGTTACCCATTCTGACCACGCTGGCCATCTATGCGGTGTTCTTTTTGTTTTTGCGTATTCCTCTTCCGTCGGGAATATTTTTTTAGGTAATGAGGTGATTGAATGCTTGCTTTGATGCTGTCCGGCTTGGCCAGTGCGGTTCATGTGGGAAATCTTCTCGCCATGTTCCTGGGGGTTCTGGTTGGTATGGTCTTCGGCTCTGTTCCCGGTCTGACAGCTGCGGCCGCAATGACCATTCTGCTGCCTCTCACATTCGTTTTTCCGGCGGAAATGGGGGTCCTGTTCCTTCTTGGTATTTGGAACGCGGCGGTGTACGCGGGATCGATTCCGGCTATCGTCCTCAATATACCCGGTACCGCCGCTTCGGCCGCCACCTCTTTGGACGGGCATGAGATGGCGAAACAGGGTAAGGCGACCAGAGCCTTGAGAGCGTCCATATTCGGCTCGACCGTAGGCGCGTTCGCCTCCGCGCTCACCCTGCTTTTTCTCTCCCCGCCGCTCGCCAAACTCTCTCTCATGTTCGGACCGGCGGAGATGTTTTCCTTCACGCTATTCGGTTTGCTGATCATTGTCACTCTTTCCGCGGGAACCCTGGTGAAAGGCCTGATAGCGGGGCTGTTGGGCCTGCTTATCAGCGCCATCGGCTTTGCGCCTTCAGGCTCCATACGTTTCGCGTTTACGCCTGATCTGGTTGACGGATTTCCCATTATCGTCCTGTTGATCGGACTCTTTACCTTTCCCGAGGTTTTTTCACTGATCCGGGAACAGAAATCGGTGGTGGACGCCGGATCGGGCGCTCTGCTGACTGAAGACTCGTTTCTGCTGAAGCTGAAAGACTGGGGCAAGAACGCCGGCAATTTTATACGTTCTTCGATTATCGGTTCCATTGTCGGCGTTTTGCCGGGAGCGGGACCGACCATAGCCGGATTCATATCGTACAACGAGGCCAAGCGGGCCTCCAGAAATCCGCAGAATTTCGGTAAGGGCGAAGTCGCGGGCGTGATCGCGTCGGACACCGCCAACAACGCGGCCGTGCTTTCTTCGCTGGTCCCCGCGCTCACCCTAGGCATACCGGGAAGCGTGGACGCGGTCATCATTCTGGCGGCGCTCACCATGCACGGCATCCTGCCCGGACCGATGCTCTTTCAGCAGAACGCGTTGCTGGTTTATACGGTTTTCATGGGGGTTTTTGTCTGCAACATCATGATGCTGGCTGTGGGTGTCCTAAGCGCGCGTCATATCGCTCAGTTGACGCGTTTTCGAAGTTCGGTTCTGGCGCCGCTGATCATTGTCTTCGCGCTGGTCGGTTCCTTTGCGGTCAGGAACAGCTGGTTTGATGTGTTTTCCGCCTTCGGCATAGGCCTCATGGGATACGGCCTGCGCCAAATGGGCATTCCCCTGGCGCCCATGGTGTTGGGTGTGATTCTGGGGCCGATCCTCGAACGAAACCTCTATCAAATGATTGTGCTCTTTGGCGAGCGCCCGCTCGATCTGTTCAAGCTGCCCATCTTTTTGATATTCATGGCCCTGTCCATCCTCAGCGTGGCCATGCCGATTATGCGGAGCGTAAAGGACGCCAAGCGCGACAGGCGCCTGAGCCATTGACGCCGAATAAAACGCATGAGAGGTAAAGAGCATGCAGGGTAAAACAATGCTGGTCGTGAGCGCGCACGCCGCCGATTTTGTCTGGCGGGCGGGCGGTACCATAGCCAAGTATATTCGAGGCGGCGCGAACGTTTCTATCATCGTGCTGAGTTTTGGCGTGCGCGGCGAATCGAACGATCTCTGGAAACAGGAATCCCAGACCGCGGACAGGGTGAAAGCCATCCGCGCCGAGGAAGCGGGCAGGGCCGCGGAGATTCTGGGCGTTCAAAATATCGAGTATTGGGATTTCGAAGACTACCCCCTGGAAATCACTCGGGAACGAATTGATCGGCTTTCCGTGCGCATCCGTGAGATCCGGCCGGACATTGTTCTGACCCACGATTGGAAAGACGCGTTCAACCCGGACCATGAAAGGGTCGCTCAATTTGTTTTTCAGTCCTGTGTTATCGCCAATTCGGCGGGCGCTCAACTCCAGGGGCTCAAAGCTACCAAACAAATGAGCATATTCGGGATCGAACCTCACCAGACGGAAATCAGTGACTTCAAACCCGGCACATTCATCGACATAACAGACACATTCGATCTGAAAAAGCAGGCCATGGAATGTTTTAAGGCCCAGAAGCATCTCATTGAATACTACGGCATGCGCGCGCGCATGCGGGGGAATCACGCGGCTCGGATTTCGGGAAATAAGGAATACCGTTACGCCGAGTGTTTCGCAAACTTCTTTCCGACGGTCGGAGGAGAGTTCAGATGAGGAAACGGTTGGCGCGCAATAAGCTTTTGGCTAATCTCATTTGATTCTTGAAAAAATCTCCCGTAAAAGTAAACTTCTTAACTCGTTCTTTTTAGTTTGGTTGGTAGGCCAGGCGCGTGAAGTGCTCCGGCCGTTGGGCGGGCAAGCCTGGCGCAGTGAGCTTCATTAAAAGACAGGGAAGGCGCGGTGTCAGTCATATTACATGGTTGCGGTTCATATCAGGCCGGGGTTGAAACGATGGTCGGTTTGGGCGTGAATGGCTTTTTGGGAGGGAGCGACAGACCATGAGCGCTTCGAGGAAGGAAACAGAAGGGGGCGTCGCCGCCGTGGATCGGGCGCTGCTGATCCTGGAAGCCTTCGGCAATAACGATCCGTCCCTTTCGCTGGCCGATATCGCCGCGCGCACGGGCTTTTATAAGAGCACCATACTGCGGCTCGTCCAGTCGCTTGAGCGGTTCAATTTCGTGGTGAAAGGTCTTGACGGGCGCTACCGGGTGGGACCCGCAGCTTGGCGTTTGGGTACGCTTTTCAAGCTGGAGCTTCGTCTGGAGGAACGGTTGACGCCGTTTCTGCGCGAACTGGCCGACCAGACAAGCGAGAGCGTGGCCTTTTGGATTCCGATCATCAACCAACCCCGACCCGTGCGCCTCTGCCTGTTGAGGGTTGAATCACCCTACGCGGTGAGCCACAATTTCCGTGTGGGCGACACGGTTTCGCTTGCTCCTCCGCAGGACAGGGAGCTGGGTACCACAGGGCGCGTCATCCGCGCCTTTATCTCCCCGGAACATACGGAAGACGACGAGATTCGCAGGGACCGCGTTTATTCGAGTTACGGCGTACGCGATCCGGAACTGCTCGGTGTCGCCGCCCCGGTGTTCGGCCCGGACAACGAATTGGTGGGAGCCTTAACCTTGTCCGCTCCAACCAGCCGCCGCGATAAGGATTGGGCCAGGTCCATGAAACCGCTCTTGTTAGCCACGGCGGATCGGGCCACACGCGCTTTGGGCGGTCTGGTTCCGCAATCGTCTGCGGGCCGGTTGGAACCGGGGCGGCATTTGTAATCATAGTGCTCACGGGGACGTCCGCGTCTTACCGCGACCAAGATACAATCCGTCGTCCCGTTGGCCATTGCGCCGTATAGCGCGAAGTGTCCTGTTCAATTTATTGCGGTTTTACGCAGCCTTCGCGTTCCTGCAGTTGACACACTCTGAAGCGGGCCTGCCAGCATAACCTTTAAAAGGGGAGTTTCCTATGAAATCGAATGGCGATCAAAAAAGCCGCAAAGAGCGCGAGGATTGGATTCAGATCGACGCCCTCTGCTGTGGCACGGGGTGGGACGAACAGGACCTCAAGGCGCCGCACATACTGGTGGAGGATGTTTTCGGTGAAAGTCATCCCGGGAGTATTCATCTCAATCAGCTGAGCGAAGAAGCGGCGCTAGGCATTTACCAGAAAGAGGGAAAACCCGCTCATTTTCACAGCACCGATATATGCGACGGCTGGGCCATGCTTCATGGCGGGATGAATTATATTCTGCCGTCGCGCGAGGCGCTCTGCGACCTGGTGGAAACGCATGGGCGCGTCATCCCCTGGGACGGCATGGTGGTTGTCTCATCCTGCGACAAGTCGGTTCCGGCGCATCTCATGGCGGCTTCCCGGCTCAATATACCCGCCATTCATATACCGGGAGGCAGCAACCGCATCGGGCCGAATATGACCCACAGCATTTTGGTGGGGGAGACGGCTCAGAAGCGGCGCATGGGAGGGGACATATCGTTTGAGGAAAGAAATTATAAGCTGAGCGCCTGTCCCGGCTATGGGGCCTGCCAGTTTATGGGCACCGCCAGCACCATGCAGTGCATGTCCGAGGCCCTGGGGATGACCCTGCCCGGCGCGGCGCTGACTCCCGCGAGCCTGTTTGAAATCCGCCGTATGGCGAGGAAAGTCGGTCAACAGATCATGGCGCTCCGCCAGAAGGGCGTACGCCCCTCTGACATCATGACCAGGGAAGCGTTTGAAAACGCCATTACCGTGCACGCGGCCATTGGCGGATCAACCAACGCGCTCCTGCATCTGCCGGCCATCGCTCACGAATTGGGGTTCGAAATCGACGCGGAGCTGTTTGACCGGGTGAATCAGCGCACGCCCTATCTCACCAACGTGCAGCCGTCGGGGGAATTTCTGAGCGAGCTGTTCTGGTATGCCGGTGGAATTCCCAGAGTCCAGATGGAGCTACGCGACATGCTGCATCTCGATGTTATGACCGTAACCGGTAAGAGTCTGGGCGACAATATTGAAGATTTGAAGCGGGAAGGGTTTTTCGAACGGGGGGCGGGGTACTTGGCGAACTTCAAGCTTAGCAGGACGGATGTGGTCAGGCAGGCTCGCGACGCGAAACAGAAGGGCTCCATCGCGATCCTGAAAGGCTCCGTCGCGCCGGAAGGAGCGGTGGTCAAGTATTCCGCGGTTGCGCCGGACATGCGTACGCATACCGGACCGGCGCGTGTATTTGACCGGGAAGAAGACGCGCTGGAGGCCATCCTGAAAAGAAAGATCAAGCCGGGGTCGGTTATTGTTCTGCGCTATGAGGGACCTCGGGGGAGCGGCATGCCGGAAATTCTGGCGACAACCGAAGCGCTGGTGACCAATCCCGATCTGGCCACGACGGCGATTATCACCGACGGAAGATTTTCCGGGGCCACCCGCGGCCCCTGCATTGGGCATATATCGCCGGAGGCGGCGCGGGGCGGCCCCATAGCCCTGCTGGAGGATGACGACGAGATTCTTATCGACATTCCCAACAGAGTCCTGGCGTTGGTGGGCGTGAAGGGCAGGAAACTGGACGAATCGGGCGCGCGGGAGATTCTGGAGGCGCGCAAAAAATCATGGACCCCCAAGAAGATCGAGCACCCGTATGGCCTGTTGCGTCGCTACGCGAAACAGGCCGGCTCGGCCATGAAGGGGGCCGTCATCGACTGAACGAGAGCGCGCAAACGCAGTATCTTCCCCCGGAAGGCGCTACCATCCGTCTGCGACGAGACCTATAGGGCTTTGTGTTAAAGGCCCGAAGAGAGAATGGGCCGGTCGTGGCGGAGAAGTACGGGCGATGACCGCCTAGTCAGCGGGCGGCTCCGTCTCCCATAGCGCGGATTCATCGACAGAAAAATCAGGTCGTTCGGACGTCATCTCTTCCTTCATTTCACGCAACAGGGCTCCGATGCGCGCCAGTCTTCCGCCATCCAGCTCACGGGCTTTTTGCGTATAGAAATTCCGTTCGATCTCTGCGGTCCGGTCGCGCGTTTCGCGGGCTAAAAAACTTTCCAAAGTCTCGCGAAATTCACTGATGAGTTTTCCTCCCAGCAAAATGTAGGGGAGCCCCGCTTTTTCCAGCACGTCGGCGTCATAGGCGATTTTGGCTTCAAGCGTCCTGGGCTCTTCAGCTTTGGCCTTATGCGCGCGGACACAATGGCAAATGGCGTCGATGGACTCCTGGTCGTAATCGAGGCTTTTCAAAATTTCTTCGGCCAAAAGCGCCCCGGCCACATCATGCCCCAGCCGAACGTGATCGGCTCCGCAAAATCCGATATCGTGAAGCAAAACGGCCGGAATCAGAACGCCGTAATTGACCGACGGCTCTTCCGCCGCTATCAGCAACGCCCTATGCAGGTCTCTGGTTACATGTTCAAAGTTGTGATGGAACAGGTCCTCGCGCTGATAGAGGCCGCGAACGGTCAGGTAGAGCTCCAGAATTCTGGGGTCGTTCCTTACATATTCGTCGAGTGTGTGGCTCATGTTCGGTATCTCTGTGGTTCCTCACGCTTTGGATTATAAACCTGGCGGACAGGAACACGATTTCAGCCGGAACTCCCGGAGCGTTCACCCGGTACGGGGATTCGCGCGCTCTGAGGGTTCGAGGAAGGCCCTGTCGGCGTTCCCCTGTGTCCCATGGCCTAGACGCGTCCCTTTGCAGAGGTACGCTCCCGGGTCATTGGCTTCAGGGTAACGATAACAGCGATCGTCTTGTCGCGGACAGGGGCCATCCTACCCTTTTCGACGCGAGAAGCCAGTTAAAAAGTCCGGCGGTCGTAAGAACGGTTTTTAACCTCGACTTTCAACTTTTTTAATTCGTTACAGAACGCCGCCATGATTTCGGCCTTGCGCTGAAACAATTTCTGGCCCTTTTCAGCGGAGGCCCGGAACGGGTTTCCAATGAGTCCGGTGTCGCTGTACTCCTGATGATCCATAGGCACCCAGGCCACGTTCAAGCCTTTATAGATGACGTAGGGGCTGCCGTTTACCTTTTTGAATTCGCCGCCCAGCCATTCCGGCGCATGCGGATAATCCTCGGTCGTTCTGTCCAGATGTACCAGGGACGGGTTGTAGGCCATTACCTCGGAGGTCTCGATTTCGCTGCCATGCCAGCCAGGGGTTTCTTCGGGCGGATTTTCGATCAAGTCCTGGGCCATGGCCGGCGCGGCCTCGGCGTCGCTGCGGAATACGCACACAAAGGCGCCTGTTTCGTACCGGAGGGCGCGAAGGGCAGGGTCCACCACCTTCATGTTGGATGTATGGCCGGTGGCGAACACAATCTTGTTGAAGCCGTTATGGATAAGACAGCGGGCCACGTCGTAGAGCATCTCCTGATAGATTTGGGCTCTCAAGGTGATGGTGCCCGACGCCATACCGGCCGGATGGAGGTGTTGAGGTGAGTAGCCGAACCATATCAGCGGCGTATGCGGCACATTGGCCAGCCTGGCCGCGCGTTCCACGGGCGCTTCAACGGCGACGCCGTCCGTGCACACGGGAAGGTGGCGTCCATGTTGTTCGCAGCTTCCCAGGGGTACCAGAACAATGTCGGTTTCCTTTAACCATTCGCGTACATCGAGATACCCGCAGTGATATAAATTATAAACCTTCTCATCAGCCATGATTGACCTCCTTCTGGTGTGGCTTGTTTTTTACATACCCTCGTAACACGGCGATCCACGGTCCGGGACCGGAATAGACGGAGCGCAGGCCACGGGGAGATGTATGCTCTCTTATTCGTTTTTCCAGGGTGTGGCGTTTATGATTTCTATCATCCGGCGATGATGTCGCCTGATGGCTTGTTCAGCCGCAAAACCATCATGGTTGCGAAACGCGTCAAGGATTTCGTGATGCAGTTCCAGGAACTCAGGAAAGAACGGGCTCAATCGAAAAGCCAGGGTGAGCGCTTTATAGCGCAGTCCCTCCAAGGTTTCCGCCAGGAGTTCATTTCCGCCCGCTTCACAGATGATCATATGGAACTCATGGTCGGTGCGGGAATAGGCGATTGAATCCTGCCGCTTAACCACCCTCGCTTGCTCTTCCAGAAGCCTTTCCATGCGCGCCACGATTTCCGGAGTGGCGGCTTCGGCCCCCAGCCGGGCGGCGAGAGCCTCCAGCGCTTCCCGGACGATTTACAGCTCGATCGCCGTTTTGCGGGTAAGTTCACGGACACGGATGCCTTTATAGGGAGTGTGAACGACTATCCCTTCCTGTTCCAGGCGTCTGACCGCTTCCCATACAGGGGTGCGGCTTACGCCCAATTCACGCGTCAGTTGTTCCACATTGATGGAGCCGCCGGGGTTGAAACGCTGATCCGCGATCATCTCTTTCAGGACGTCGTAAACTTGTTCATGCAGGTTGCTGCGAGTAAGGTGATAAATCTTGGCCTTGGATTCAGGCATTGAACGCTCTCTGGTTGTTGGGAGATGCTGAATTGTAGCCCAATGTAGGGGACGCCGTCAAATATTTCATGAGAAATGAGACATGAAATATATGTCAGCGCCTTCATGCGCAATGATTGCCTTTGCTTAACCGGCTTGAAACAGGTATTATTCGCCGATCGATCACTGCGCTACACGTGCAAGGATGGAGGCCTTACCATGAATCACACTACGTATGAGCATCAAATGCTGTCGGCTGGAGAAGGTTTTCAATGGGCGGCCACAAGAGCCTTTAATCTGGGTATGCAATCCAGTACGGGCGGCAATATCAGCATACGCGTGGCGCCCGATCTTATACTCACCAAGCCCAGCGGGTTGGGGCTGGTGGACTGTCAAATTTCGGATCTGATTCTGGTGGACGCCGTTGGGGTGGTGATTCGCGGCGGTCTGGCCCCGACCAAGGAACTGGCGGTTCATCTGGGTTTGTTCAACGCGCGCCCCGACATAGGAGGGATCGCGCATTACCACGCTCCCTACGCCACATCATTTGCGGCCATGAACATGGAGTTGCCTTTGATCACCATCCACGCGGAAAGAATTTTGAAGAAAGTCCCTCTGGTCGAAAAGTTACCCGAAGGGTCGCTTCAATTGAGGGACGCGGTATCGGAGGCGTTTCAAAACGGGGATGTGAAAGGCGCCTTATTGGCCGGTCATGGAATTATAACCGCGGGAGCCAACATTCAAAAAGCGCACTACTACGCCGAGTTGATAGAAGAAACGGCCCGGATCGCCTGGCTCGCCAACAGCCTCAATCGGACGGCTCCTTGAAAACCGGGCCTCAGATCATTGGGGCGGAGCAAGGGGGATAAAAAAAGCGCCGGTTTCACGGTGTATGGCAACGAATGACACGCCGATGACTTTTTTCATTGCGCGCGGCAAATCGTGGGGCCAACTCCTAAAAAGAGGGCGGGGTTACGATCCACAGGACTTCGACGGAGTCCCCTTCAAGGGCTCGCCAGGAGTGTGGCATATTGGTCGGGTAATAGATGGTGTCGCCCTCTTGGATCCGGAAAACTTCGTCGCCGATCGTGACCTCTATGGATCCTTTCAGCACGATACCCAACTTCTCCCCCGGAGGATCGAGCATGGGTTCTGAACCGGAATCCTCCCCCTCTGTGACGCGCATATACATGACCTCCAACTGGCGCTTCATATCCGGCGTCAGGAGATCATACACAACGTTGGAACCGGGGAGGGCCAATCTCTTTCTTTTGTCCGAACGAACAACCTCAACATTGGTGACATAGGTCGGCGCCGCGTCATTGATCTTCTGCATAGAATTGTTGTAATCCCAATCCGGATTGGGATTGTTCTCCTCTGAAAAAAGGTTCACCACACTGAACCCGAGCTGTTTTGAGATCTTCTTGAGAGAAGTGACCGACGCCTCGGTAAGACCCCGCTCCACCAGGCTGAGAAAACTTTTGGACAAACCGGTTTTCTGCGAGAGCTGCTCCAGGGTAAGTTGGCGTCTTGTACGTTCCTTACGGATCTTTCTCCCCAAATTCTCCATGGTCGTCGCCGTTGTTACGTATGAGCTAAACTGCCGATCTTATCGTGATCCACGCATAGCGGAGTGAAGAGTTTTTATAAAGCGATTTGATTGACGAAATATTGCAAGTTTTCTGCATACATGCCCGGCCACGTCATAAACATGCCCCCGTTCAGCGGAATTGTCAAGAGGCAATTCTGTGGTATTGAAAAAGTTCAATAGAGATAAAAAATAGGGAGCCCACAGCTTCTTTTTCCTGAATATGGAATCAGTGGAGGACCGTATTTCTTGTTATCTCATGCGGTCTGCGGCTTATGAGTTCAGGCGAAGCGCGATATTTTATATCATATAAAAAATTTTTATATGGCTGAATTTACTCTTGACACACTTTTCCGCTGCTGTTAGTTAGAATCTGGAGCGGCCCGGTAAATCAAATTCCAAATATGCGGTTGAATGTCCCCATCGGCCGCGCGCGAGCGGCTGTTGGTCGCGAAATACGCTTTCCCTGAACACTCAATGCGCTACGTTCACTCCAACGAACCGTGAAACCGTTGCTATGGTTATCAAGCAAGAGGAAATTACAATCAAGCAATGAGACCTGATCTTCATGTCCGTAGCAGAGAAGCACATCGTTTTGAACACGTTCAAAAGCGATTTGGGCTTCGAATTCTCTACCAAGCTTCCGGGGCGGATTTCATGGAGGTCAGAGCGCCGCGATACTTTATGACTCCGCGGGAGCAAGAGCAAGCGGGAGTCACCTAAAGCATAGAACGGTAAAAACGTCAACGAGCCCGACGAACCCCGACGGTCTTGTTACCCGGCCGCAACGGTTCGGCAGTTTATCCTAAGTAAAGCACAGGTGTACATCAGATCTTGAGGAGAATGAATATGAAACAGAAGATCGGAATGATCGGATTGGGCATCATGGGATCGGCTATGGCAGGAAACCTGATCGAGGCGGGTTTTGAGGTCATCGGGTATGACATCCTGCCGCAACAGATAAAAGATCTCGAAAGCAAGAAGGGCGTCGCCGCGGAGTCATGCAAGGATGTGGCCCAGAAAACCGATATCATAATATCCTCCCTGCCCAGCGTCAAAGCCCTGCATGAAACCGTATTCGGCGAACAAGGACTTTTGGCGTCCGGCCGGAAGGGGATCATTCTGATCGAAACGAGCACCCTGAACCTGGATGCCAAAAATGAAGCTTACCAGGCGCTGACCCCCGCCGGTATCGTGATGCTGGACTGCCCGTTGAGCGGCACCGGCGCCCAGGCGGCTCGCAAGGATCTTGCCATCTACGTGAGCGGCGATAAGGAAGCCTGTGAGCGGTGCGACGCCGTTTTTAAAGGGTTCACCCGCTCGGTCCTATACGCGGGCGAGTTCGGCATGGGCACTAAGTTGAAATTCGTAAACAATCTTCTCGTCACGATCCATAACGTATCCGCGGCCGAGGCTTTTGTCCTGGGGATGAAGGCCGGACTGGACCCGCAAATGATTTACGAGGCGGTCACAACCGGTTCCGGCTCGTCCCGCATGTTTGAGGTGAGGGGGCCGCTCATGATCGCCGGAGACTATGACGAACCGACGATGAAGATCGACGTATACCAAAAAGACATCAAACTCATTGCGGAGTTTGCCAACGATCTCCAGTGTCCGATTCCCCTCCATTCAGCGTCCGCCCAAATCTACACCGCGGCCCTGGCCCACGGGTGGGACAAAAAGGATACGGCCGCGGTCTGCTCTGTCCTGGAGGAGATGGCCGTATTGAAGAGGACGGACAAGTCCTGAGTCGCCGCGGCTGTTCGCTGACAGTAAAAAAGGACGAAAAACAAGGTCCAGCAGCCGAAAATAGTATGGGAATAGGCAAATCAGCGGGAGAGCAAACCTCCTCGGGACCGGAGCGGACGCCAGTGGCGCGCTTATAGAAACGGTTACGTTTCATAATTGTCCGCCTGATCGGGCAAGAGCTTCCCGGACAGATTGCCTTATCGATAGAGGCGTAACACGGCCTGGTTGAGCCGTTCTTCTCGTTTCTTTTAGCCAAGGCTGGATTATTTCCATGGGGCGGTCCCTACACTGGGTTCAGTTGTCAGTCAGGATCGCCCCTACAGGATGGCTTCCACTCTTCATGAAGCAGCGCCAGCCGGCACAAGGCTGTGTGTCTCCGGGCGCTTGCCGCTTGAGTGCCTCCCAAAGGCCGCAAAGGCGGCTTTTTTTTTACTTGACGCCTCTTAAAAACACCATTTAAAATGTAGTAAATATTGTACTTTAGTCATATATGTGAATGCTTCGCATTGGCGGCGCAGTATATCCGAAAACCGCGTATTGCTTAAAAATAGTGACTCTCGGTAACTCTTTGACTGAGATCTCTATGAGACTAAAACGTCATAAATTTCGCTCTCCTCAGTATCCTCCTGTTATTCCTGACACGCCAGCAAGCGCGAGCTTAAAAGGGGCCAAATAAAGATTGCGCCAATCGATCCAACTCCATTAACCGGTCCCCCGGTTGACGTGGTCCTAGGCGTTTCTCATCCGGTTGAAAAGATTTGTTCTCACTCCTGGCGGCTGAACTGGTGATTAAGGCGTCCGTGCGCGAGCGATTCAGGAAGTCGCGCACGATGAAATCGTGAACGCCGTAGCCAATGATCTTGCGTGGTTCTGCTATAACAACCCAGGCTTAAAGGCGTTTTCAGTAAGTCGTTCTTGCAAGATCCTGTTCCTCGCTTGCAGGAGCGGCCGTCACCGAGACTAATTTAGCAGAGCAAAGGACTTACTATGAACATCGTTGTCGCGCCTCGTTTGCTGATCAAGACCGCGCCACAGTTCAAGAAATCGTTGGCGCTGTCGGGCGGTGAAGTCCGGATTCGTGAACTTTGTCCCAACGAGACGATAAAAATGGTCGGCGCGGCTGCGCCAACAGAAAGATGGTATCTCGCCGATTTGGGAGGGGGGGCGAAGACCGCTTCGCCGGCCGACATCTGGGATATGGCTCACGAAGCGGCGAAACAGCATAGCGCTTATGTTGAGCCTGATATCGGAGTGCAATGGGATTACCGCAACCGGGTTAATGTCCCGGTTGGAGCGGCGCCTGGGGACCTTTGTATCTACAACGAACAATCGTCCGATCTGCCACAAGGACCAAAGTTCGCCTGGCATCTGGACGCCTCTCAGCTACGAGAGGCGCGGCTCCAGGCCGGCGCCGATTCGGCCAAGGCGCGCATTGGCATCCTCGACACGGGATTCGATTTTGACCATCAGGCGCGGCCCCAGAACCTGCTGCTGGGGCTGCAGCGAAACTTCGTTGACGACGGTCGCCCTGTCGATGACGCCAGCGATCCCTTTCCCCGCGGTCTTTTCACCAACGCCGGGCACGGTACCGGTACCATCGGATTGCTGGCGGGACGGCTCCTGCAGAACATGGCGCGAACCGAGCAGAATGGCGATTATCTCGGTGGCGCGCCGATGGCGGAAATTCTGCCCGTCCGTATCGCCACAGGCGTCATATTGCTGTACTCCAGCGCCTTTGCCGAGGGTCTTGATTATCTCATCGCTCCCCACGGCAATAGCGCCGATCGTGTGGATGTGCTCTCCATGAGCATGGGCGGAGTCGCTTCGAGAGCGTGGGCTGATGTGGTGAATCGAGCCTATGGCGCCGGTATCGTAATGGTGACCGCCGCTGGAAACAATTTTCCGCTCACGCCCCAGAGCATCGTGTATCCGGCGCGCTTTCGTCGTGTGATAGCGGCGTGCGGTGTCATGGCCGACGGCGAGCCGTATATTCGTGAAAAAGTGCCGGCCGGCAAAATGGCGGGGAACTATGGTCCAAACAGCAAGATGGACACGGCGCTGGCCGCCTTTACGCCCAACACTTCATGGGCGGAGATTAATTGTGAAGCGGTAGTCGACATGGACGGCGCAGGGACATCTTCCGCAACTCCGCAAATTGCCGCCGCCGCCGCCCTATGGCTGCAGAAATACAAGAGTCAGATGGCGGGATGGTCGCCCTGGGAGATCGTGGAGGCGACAAGAAACGCGCTGTTTCAATCCGCGCGTTTGGACTCGCCCGCGTCGCGTAAATATTTCGGGCATGGCGTCCTTCAGGCCCTTGATGCGCTGTCCGTCTCCCCGCAACAGGGCCTCCCGATGGCGCCTTCGGACTCGGCGAGCTTTTCTTTTTGGAAGGTCGTATTCGGACGAGGCGTCGCCGCCGCGGAAAAAAAGGAATATCAGGAAGAAATGCTCGGCGTCGAAGTGGCGCAGCTTTTCCATATCGACAATAATGTCGCGAACTCCATGGGCGATCCCGACGCCGCGCAACAGCCGACACGCGCTTTCTTCGATGCGGTCATCGAAAGCCCGTACGCTTCCAGCGCGTTAAAGAATGCGCTCAAAAATCATTTCACCAGCGCCGCTGTTCCTGGCGCTAATTTAGGCAAACCGTCCGCTCCCACACCTCCGAACAACCAAACGCTCCTCACCAGCAAGCCCATGCACCGCCGCTTGCGCGCCTATGCGACCGATCCGAGCCTGTCGCTTCAGTTGGCTACCGCGGACAGCAACGAAATTACCATTCCCGTGATATGGGAACCACTCAAACCCGGTCCGGTGGGGGAGTACCTGGAGGTCGTCGATTATGATCCGGCGACGGGATGCTATTACGCCCCGATCGACCTCGAAGATCCCGATATTGTGGCCAACGACGGGCTCGAAGCCAATCCCGGCGACCCGCGTTTCCATCAACAGATGGTATACGCTGTCGCCATGCGCACGATCAAGAATTTCGAGACTGCGTTAGGGCGTAAGGCCTTGTGGTCGCCGATGATGGAAATGGGCAGCAGGAAAGACGACCATTACATTCAACGCTTGCGAATCTATCCTCACGCGTTTCGCGATCAGAACGCCTACTACAACCCTGAAAAGAAAGCGCTGTTGTTCGGATACTTTCCAATGCGAAAAGCCCGGCCGGGAGAACTCTATCCCGACGGAATGGCGTTCACCTGTCTTTCTCATGATATCGTGGCGCACGAAACCACGCACGCGTTGCTTGATGGAATGCATCGGAACCTTACGTTTGAGGGCTCGGTTGATAGCCTTGCGTTTCATGAGGCTTTCGCTGACATCGTTTCTCTGTTCCAGCATTTCTCCCTGCCCGAAGTGTTAAAAACCGAGATTGACCGAACGCGGGGAGATCTTAGCATAGCCGACCGGTTGGCGGAGATCGGGCAGGAATTTGGCCGCGCCATCGGACTCCATCGCGCCCTTCGCAGCGCCATCGGCAAGAAGCCCGACGCCACTCTCATCGCGCGCACGAGCGAGCCGCATGATCGTGGTTCGCTGCTGGTAGCGGCAATCTTCGGCGCATTTATCGCCATTTACACGCGCCGCACCCGCGACCTGTTCCGTATCGCGACACAGGGCACGGGGGTTCTGAGGCCCGGCGCTCTTCATCCGGACATGGTGGCCCGCTTATCCCAGGAGGCCCGTAAGGTGGCGCAGCACGTCCTGACGATCTGCATTCGGGCGCTCGATTTTTGCCCGCCGGTAGACCTCGACTTTGGAGATTATCTGCGGGCGATAATTACCGCGGACTATGAGGTAGCTCCGGAGGATGAGCGGGGATATCGGGTGGCGTTCGTCGAGTCCTTTCGCAACTGGGGGATCTATCCCGGCAACATGCAGGTCTTGTCTCCCGGATCGCTGCGTTGGCGAGAGCTTCAGTTTTCGCAATCGCAAACTATTTTGAGTAAAGCGTTGCGATCAGTTCGGGAGTTTGTAGACCAGTCCCGCCATCTCGCTTTTAATGACTCCTTTCCAAAGGCTATGCCCTTACGCGAACGGTTGTTTCGTTTCTCGCGTCGGTGGCGCGGTAGACTTCATAATGAGTTGAAACATGGGATCCAAGCGGCGACAGGAAGCGATCGCGAGAAGCTTGGGGCTGACCTGGGGCTGGATTTTTCCACCGGTCGGGAGACCTTTGAAATTCACTCGCTGCGAGTGGCGGAGAAGATCGGCCCGGACAACGAGCTTAAGCGCCACTTAATGCTGGAACTGCTACAGGAGCGCAATGAAGCCGCGGATGGAAATCTTTTCAGCTTCAGAGGTGGCGCCACCCTGGTGATCGAAGATGGATCGTTGGAAGTGAAGTACTCCATCCGCAAGGGCATCGGAAGTCAGGCCCGCTTAGCCAAGACAAGAGCGGCCTTTGCCGCCCAGCAAAGTTTACGGCACACGTATTTTTCAAAAACATCGTTTACCGGAGTGAGCGAGCGATTTGCAATTTTACACAAATCCGGGGATGAGGTCTGACATGGTTACGAAAAAGAGTGAAAAGAAGAACGTCTCCAAGAAATCAACCGGCGCGCCTTTCGTTAACCTTGCGAACACGTCGCAGCCTCAGAACGACGGCCCGGAGGATTGGAAGGTTCGCATCCGTATGTATCGAAAGTGGCTGGGTGATTGTTTTCTGCTCACGTTTCGTAATGGAGAGGACAAGAGGCACATAATGATCGACTGCGGCGTGATGTACGGAACGCCGGGAGGGAAAGAGAAGATCACCAAGGCGGTCGATAAGATTGTTGAAGAAACCGGCGGCAAATTGGAGGCGCTGGTTGTCACGCATGAACATTGGGATCATGTGTCCGGATTCGTGGACGCGATTGAGTCTTTTAGTAACTTTTCCCATATCGGCGAAGTCTGGGCCGCCTGGACTGAAGATCCCAACCAGGAAATCGCCAGAGAGAACAAAAATCACATCCAGCTTCACTTCAACGCCGTTCAATCAGCGTTGCGCAATTGGAACGCGTTTGGGAGCGACGAAGACCTACAGCGAGGCTCGGCTGTGGCCGCGCTCATGGAATTCATGCCCGCCGTGGGGGTGGCGGCTTTTGCCAAAAAGTCAGACGAGGCGATGAACAATGCGCTTTCCCTGGGCAAAAAAAGACTACTGGATCCCGGTCAGACAGTGACGATTAAAGACATTCCGGGTCTGCGCGTACACGTACTCGGCCCGCCCAAGGATATAAAGTTACTCCACACCATGAAAGGGAAGATCGACGTAGACATGTACGGTTTGGGACTCGTCGCGTCGCGTATCGCCTGTGGCGAGGCCTTTCTCGCGGCGAACGCCAGGCAGATGGACCCTTCGAATGAGGACTGCTATGCGCCGTTTGAAAACCACCTGCACTGGGACGAGGCGGAATGGACGAAGCAGTGGGGCGAGTTGGCGAAAGCCCACAATGGCGAACCCTTGCGCAAGATCAGTCGCGATTGGCTGAACAGCGCCGCTGAGTTGGCGTTGCAGCTTGATACCTATACCAACAATACCAGCTTGGCGCTGGCGTTCGAACTGCCCGAAAGCGGAGACGCGCTCTTGTTCGTGGGCGACGCGCAAGTCGGGAACTGGCAAAGCTGGGCGGACGTAAAGTTCTCCGAACCCAATGTCAGCGCCGCCGATCTGCTGTCGCGCGCCATCTTTTACAAAGTCGGTCATCATGGCAGCCACAACGCCACATTGAAGCAAGGCGGGCTTGAAGCCATGACCTCACCGAATCTCGTCGCTGCTATTCCGGTCGATGAGGAGTTCGCGCGTCAACCGAAAGGAGGCTGTCCGGATGGCTGGAACATGCCCGCCGGTCCCTTGTTGTCCTCCTTGCTGGAGAAAACGTCGGGCCGTGTGCTCCGCGGGGATTCCGATTTCCCGGAAAACTCCGCTAAACCCGCCAATATGACGGATCTCGAGTGGCAGGAGTTCAAGGATAATACCAGGGTTAAGGAATACTTCATCGATTACTTTGTACGATAGTTTGAGTACTATAGGTTCGGAGTTCTTCTTCAGTGGCGCCAGCATGCCGCTCGACCATGATGATGTCCCTGTTAGCGGGCTAGGTTATGAATCGCAGTTGAGGGATCGAGTCGAGCGGACCGCATGCCGGGGTCAGGCGCCGCGGACCCGGCGCGATTGAATCCGAACCTCGTCACCACTTATTTGGAGCCTCCACACGACCTCCAGCTATTCGTATCAGTCACTCTTCGCCTGGGTAGCCGACGAGGCCAGGAGACGCTCCGAAGTCTCGCTGATAAGGCCGTACAACTCACCGCCAAATTTTTAAGGCCCTCCCGCAACGCGCAATACGCTTTACGAGAATACTCAAGCTGCAAAATTTTTGTTATCATTTTAAAAAACGTATTAGTATATAGTTAAGTACAAATACTTAAAATAACATGAGCGTATGTGCCTATACGCTCGCGCAGGGAGGTTTCCGCCGTCGCCTCACAGGGATTTTGTCGACCGCGGCGGTTACGCGTTGGGAAACGCGCAGCCGACTGCCCCCAAAGTCTCACACACGTCTGTTCGTTGAGTTTCCGGGTGGCGCATTCTTTTCCCGCCTCGTCTGTGACGAGAAACCAAACGCTCCACTTCAAGGGACGGTGTTTACGGAAGTTACAACAGGATGATATTGTTTTATTAGGCAGACCTTACCCCTAGAATCAGAAAGCGAGGCGGCCATGTTTAAAGAGGAGCGGGACCAGACGCAGTTCGAATGGAGCATGTTGGGCGACATTGAACAGGGACGTCCACATCTTGGCCCACTGGTCAATGTGGCCGTGTATCGCTTGATGCAGTACACACTGCGCGACATTCTCATTCGGGATTTCAGCGTAGAGGAGGCGGACAGAATCTTTTTCGAAGCCGGGAAGAAAGCCGGGGCCGAATACTGCCGCAATCTGCTCCCTGGAAGCAAGAGCCTTGACGCTTTTTTCAACGATCTTCAGCGCACCATGAAGGAACTCGGTATTGGAATATTTCGGGTGGAATCGGCCGATCTGGAGCGAGGCGCTTTTGTGGTGACCGTGGCCGAAGACCTGGACTGCTCGGGAATCCCCGTCTGCTCGGAAGAAATCTGTGTATATGACGAGGGGTTTATAGCGGGTCTGCTGCTTGAATATTCCGGAACCGACTACACGGTCAAGGAGGTCGACTGCTGGGGTTCCGGCGACAGAATCTGCCGGTTCACCGTGGTTCCCAAATGAGGCGCTGTAATGATCTCCGTTGAAGAAACGCTTATCGATGAGATTACCGCGATTTTTCACTATATTCGCGCCGGCAAGGTACCGGCGCCGATCCATATACCGGACGAGCTTCCAGACAATGAAATCCGCCAACTCATTACCTTTGTAAACCGCTTTCTCGCGGAATTCGCCCCTTTCGCCAAAGCCATGGAGCAAATAGCCGAAGGGACGCTCGACACCCGGCCACTGTTAGGGAGGATGGGGGTCGTCAGTTCCTTCAAGTCGCTCCAATCCAACCTGAAGCATATCACCTGGAAAACACAGCAGATAGCGGCTGGGGACCTGGACCAGAAAATTGATTTCATGGGCGCCTTTTCGGCCGCCTTTAACAGTATGACCCAGCAGCTTAAGGACTCATTCAAGGAACTGGAACGCCGCAACCGGTTCATTCGGGAAACCTTTGGCCGCTACATGAGCGACGAGATCGTGGAGGCGCTGCTCGACATGCCCGACGGGCTCAAGCTGGGCGGTGAAAAACGGGAAGTGACAGTGCTTCTGAGCGATCTTCGGGGTTTCACGGCCCTGGCCGAGCGCCTTGAACCCCATGACGTTGTGGCGTTGCTGAACAATTATCTGTCGGTTATGGTCGAACAGACCCAGAAATGGCGCGGCACTATCAACGCTATTACCGGGGATTCCATCCTGACCCTTTTCGGCGCGCCTCTGGTTGTGGAGGACGCCGGCCGCCGCGCGGCGCTCTGCGCTCTGGAGATGCAGAAATCCATGCAGGAAGTTAACTCCTACAACCTTCGGATGGGTTGGCCCGAAATCGAGATGGGGATAGCCCTTCACACCGGCGAGACTGTCATAGGCAATATCGGGTCGACCAAACGGACTACCTATAGTGTGATAGGACGAAACGTCAACCTTACGGCGCGGATCGAAAGTTACAGCGTGGGAAGGCAGATACTCGTCTCTCCCGCATTTGTAAGCGCGGCCGGAGACGGTCTCATTCTTGGGGAAGAGATCGAGGTCCACGCCAAAGGGATGCGCGAGCCCATCATATGCCGGGAGTTGTTGGGCCATGAAGAGTACCCGCAGTTATCACTGGCGGATGACGACTCAGGATGCGAGCCTCTCCCTCGCTACATACCCTTTGGTTACCTGAGATTGACTGAAAAGCATCTTGACGAACGGATGCGCAAAGGCGCGCTGATCGCGCTTTCACATCAGCGGGCGATCATAGAAGCCGCCGAATTACTGCCGGGCTATTCCAATATCATGCTACGATTCGAAGAAGGGCCCTGGACGGAAGGAGATTCCGAGCTCTACGCCAAAGTGATTCGCCCTCTGGACCGTGCTTCCAAAAGCTATCTCATCCATTTTACCTATGTGCCGCCAGACCTGCGGGAGCGGCTCAGCCGGGTTGGCGTTAAAGCCGCGCCGAACCGCGACTAGTCAAATGAAATCCGATACGCCGCTTGATGGAGCCTCACTCTGCTGAGAGGGCGCCGTGAAAACAGCCTCCTGATGAAGTGAATACCTTCGACTGGAGACCTGCCTGGGTTTAAGCTTATGGACAGGGAATGGACGCGGTCCTCGCACGTTTCTGAGGAGTCGAAACCGCCTATCAGGCAGGCGCCTCCAGAAGTTTGCGCGCCGTCGCTTCATCTGTTATCAGCGTATGGAGGTATCCTCCCTGCAATGCTCCTCGGATGGCTTCAACCTTATGGTCGCCCCCAGCCAGCGCCACCACGTTTTTCATCGACTTAAATTTCTCCAATGGAATGGCTATCAATCGTTGATGATGCTCTGCGTCAAGTATGTTTCCATCTTTATCAAAAAACTGTCCCAATATATCTCCAACAGCCCCCTGATTCCGCAGTATCTCCAAATCCCTGTAGGTTAAGGTTCCTGCGGCCACCATGGTTGAAGCGCCTTTGGTGCTTCCGATGCCGACCATCGCCACGCTTGTCATCTCTCCCAGTTTCAGGATCTTCTCAACCTCCGGTTCTTTCAGGATCAGTCGGCAGGTTTTCGCCGATGACACAAATTGGGGGGCCGGGATGATGTGAAATCGCTTTGCGAGCCTGTAGAGAGGGCTGCGGTCAGCGCTGTAGGAGAACTCCAGGAACAGATTAAGACCGCCGCACAGGGTGACCATGGATACCTGCTGCATAATATCCAGCGGCAGATTTTCCAGGAAATAGGAGACCGTGTTGCCCCAATCAACGCCGATCAACGCGTCCTTCAGATCGTGTCGCATGGCCAGGTATTGCGCTCCCGCGGCGCCGAGATTCATGTTGATCTGGTCATGGTTGACCTGAGGCGCCACGTAGACCTCCCGTAGATTCCATCTTTCCCTGAGCTGATCTTCCAGTTCGAGGCAATCGGTGAGCGGGCTATGTATGGAGAAGCTGACGATTCCCTGTCGCTTGGCGTCTGCCAGAAGTTTCCCGATCCGGATGCGGTTAAGGCCAAGGTGGCGGGCCACCTCTTCTTGGGTCATGCCCAACTTATAATAAAACCATGCTGCTCGGACGCAAAGCTCACGATCGGTATTTTTCATGTTTCCCGCTCCTCATTCTGCCAGGAACTATCAAATGAAAGACAAAATGGCAAATGAAATTATACTATTTGGTAAAATGGCTCAAAATACCATATAAATAGCAAAAATTTACTTCATTAATTTTTCGTGACGGAACCATCAGAGAACAAATGCAATTTTTTTTAACATTTGAATTGACGTCGACCGGTTCCTGTTATAGGATGCCCACAACTCGGAAAAGATTCCCTCTCTCACGGGGATCTGCCGTGACTCACATCCATTCGCAAAGACCCGGCGAGCCGCCGGGAGCGGCGAAACGAACGGTGGCCTCAGGTGAAGGCGGCCTGAGTTTCCACTTCCACGGTCGGGGATCCCCAACGCATTCTCACTAGAAAGTCGCCACTGCAACGCGCTAAAGGAGTGACGAGTGAGAGGTGAAAAAATTTTCTTAAAAGAATTGACTGGGAAGAAAAATTTTTCTAAGGTGATCGCGGGCAACATCGTCCTTCGTGCCTTTCCTTCGATAGCGATTCATCGCGGCTCTTATTTTGAGGGAATACCCTCTCGGTTGGTCGCGATATGATCATATACTAGTACTATACAACGATCACAATTGCTCATAGGGTTTTATGCGCTGCAAATGACCGGTGATTTGCCAGGGGAGAGGTATGTCCCGGCCCGGAAGCGAGTTTTGGCGCCATAAGGAATACCGTAAAGCCGTGTCTGTCCTGTTGAAAGTTTCTTACTCTTCGAAAGCGGAACTTGAAAACCTAAGAACGGCGCCAAGATTCAGTGTGAGGTGGACTTCCTCCTCCTGAATAATTGCAACCGATCCGCAGAGGCGACGCGCCAGGGTTCGATGGGCGCGTAGCGCGCATACGTCCCGTTCCGAAAAAGGAACGATAGGTCCTTTCAAGGGACTTTAAAGAACAAGAAAGGGGGTGACACGTTAGGAGCACGCCACGTGTTTGATTTCTTCTCCGTATTGCAACCGCCAGCAGCCAAAGGAGGGAAGAATGAGATTCAAAACAGTTGTGTTCGCAGTTTTAGTGATAGTCCTGGTGGTCTTTTCGGGGTCCATGATTTGGGCCTCCGAATATCCAAGCGCCAAAGACTATGAAAAAGACGTCCCACCCGCAATCCTCAAGATGGCCGGCACTCTGCCGGACGGTTACATGTTCCCCAATGACTGGGTAAAGAAACAGGACTGGAAGGCCATTCGGGACAAGCACAGCGGAACCAAGCTAACTATCATGTTTGAGGGAACGGATATCGGCGCCCCCCTCATGACCCAGAAACAGTTCGAACAGCTATCGGGTATGAAGCTGGTCTTCATCGGGGTTCCTGTCCAGATGCAGTTTGAAAAACTTCTGATCTCATACAGCACCGGCGCCGCGGCTTACGATGTTTCAACCATGCTCTCCCAGCAAATGCCGGTTTTCGCCCGGTTCCTGGAACCGCTCGACGACTGGATCAAGAAGTGGAATTACGACTGGAGCGATCTGTTCCCCAACTTCCAGAAATTGATGACTCGCGACGGCAAAATCATGATGCTGCCGAATGACTTTGACGTGCATTTCTGGCATAGCCGCAAGAAATTCCTGGATCAGGCGGGTCTTGATGGTCCTCCGAAGACATGGGATGAAGTTGTCGAGTACAGCAAGAAACTGAAACCGATCCTGCCGAGCGGCGTATGGCCCACCGGCTTCATGATGAGCCGTGACATTCTGGGATGGGAAAGTTTCTGGGACGTGGCCGCTCCGTTTGGCGCCAACTACTTCAAGGAAGGCACCTGGGAACCTGACATGGCCAGTGAGGAAGCCATCAAGGCGACCAATTTCCTAAAGCAAATGCTCGACGACGGATTGCTCGCCCCCGGTTCGCCTTCCTGGGATTACGTGCGGCAACTGGAAGCCTGGAATACGGGTAACCTTGCAATGTGCATTCAGTACCCCATCCAGGAATCCTATGTTCCCGCCATGTCCAAGATTGCCGAGGAACCGCGGATTCATAGCATCGTTCCAAAGGGCATCGGACCGAAAGGCAGGATAGCTCCTCATGGAACCAGCACCAACGTGGGTCTGGGCATCAGCAAGCAGTCCAACGTCAAGGAAGCCGCTTTCATCTGGGCCGCTTTTAATTCCAGCGCCGAAGTCCAGTACATCTACACCATCACCGGCACCGGCATCGACTACGGCAGAAAGAGCATTTTTGCCAACAAGAGGGCCAACGAATTCTACCCGAACGCCAAGGCTTCTCTTGAAACCTTGCCTTACTGGTACTTGCCCCTCAATATTCCGGTGAACACCGAAGTTCTGGCGGCGATGATACCCGCCGTGCACGACGTCTGGACCGGAAAGGGGAAGGCGGAAGAGATTCTGCCCAAGGCGAACGAACAGGTTCGAGAGATTATGCAGCGGTACGGTTACCTGGAAAAGACTCCGCCGGAACCGCCGCGTTCCTTCTGGAACTATGATTACTACCAGAAAGAGAAAGACCAGTACGGCCTTGATGAACTGATGAAACAGTTTAAATAGGAAACACTAACGGCGGGCGGGGACGATGGGTCCCCGCCACAAAGATCGAGGAATTACGAATCGCCTCAATTAATGGCGATCTGAAGGGTACCGGGGAGGATATGAGGTGAGAAATGAAAAACTGACCGGTTTGCTTTTGATCATGCCTGCCTTCATCTATCTAATGTTTTTTCTCATCGTATATCCTTTTGGATATAATCTTTACCAAAGTCTCTTTGAATTCTCCATGCTGACCGGTGTCAGCAAATTTGTATTTTTCAATAATTTCATCGGACTATTGCGCAACCCCCAATTCCTCAACAGTCTGAAAATAAGCGGCATCATCGCCTTTCTGGCCCTGGCCATTGAAACCGTACTCGGGCTTCTCATAGCCATGGCCCTGAACCGGCAGTTCAAGGGCAGGACCCTTGCGCGCATCCTTCTAATTTTACCGCTTGGCACGATACCGGTCATAAACGGTTACATATTCAGTCTGCTTTTCTTTCCGGAAGCGAGCGTTGTAGACCACATGTTAAACATGCTGGGCATAATAAACGGGCATATTCCCTGGCTCCGCGAACCAGGACTAGCTCGCTTTGTGGTGGTGCTCATGGACGTCTGGCAATGGACCCCCTTTATGGTCCTCATCCTCATGGCCGGTCTTTCAGCCATTCCGGAGTCCTACTACGAATTGGCCCGGCTGGACGACATGTCAAGCTGGAAGATTTTCTGGCGTATTACCTTGCCGAAATTGAAGTTCCCGTTGACTCTTGCGATGCTGATTCGCAGCATGGACTTGCTGAAGTTCTTTGATGGCGTGTTCTCCATGACCAAGGGAGGTCCCCAGAGCGCAACAGAAACGGCGAGCTACTACATATATAGAACCGGATTCAGTACCTTTAATATAGGATTCGCCTCAGCCGCGTCCGTCACGCTGTGGGCAATTATCTGGATAATTGCTTTTGTAGTGATTGGAAAAGTTTTCTTGTCCAAAGAAGCGAAAGTTTAGGGGTAGCCGATGAATCAAACAAAAGTAAAACGGGAGAGTCTGGCGTTCAAAGTAGGACACTACTTGTTTATCATTGTTATGATCTTCATCTTTCTTTTGCCTTTGTACTGGATGTTGACAACTTCTATCAAAACACGCACGGACATCATCCATTGGCCTCCGATTTACATACCGAAAGTTATCGATTTTGAAGGGTATGTTCGGGTATGGGAACATCAGAACATCCCCGCGTTTTATCTCAATACCATTATAGTCAACATTAGCGCGGCCTTATTGGCGGTCGCATTCGGCATTCCGGGGGCTTATGCCGCCAGCAGGTATAAGTTTTGGCAAAAAGACAACATTATGTTCACCATTTTAAGCGTTCGATTTTTGCCGCCGGCGACGGCGCTGCTCCCGATATTTATCCTGTTCAAATGGCTCCATTTGATAGACCACCCGCTGGTGTTGATTATCATCTATGCGGGAGTCAACTTGCCGCTTGTGGTTTGGGTACTGAAATCATTTTTCGATGAAATACCGTTAGCCATGGAGGAAAGTTACCTTCTCGACGGGCACTCGAGGCTTAAGTCCTTTTTCAAAATCATCATTCCCCTCGGCGCGCCGGGGATCGCGGCAATGTTTATGATATGCATCTTTCTGACATGGGGAGAATTTCTGTTCGCCATTGTTCTTACCTTCTCGCAAAAGGCTCAGACGCTTCCCGTTGGAACGGCGAACCTGGAAGGAGACATAGGAGTTCTCTGGAACCAGATCGCCGCCTGCGGCGTTATGGCGGCCATTCCCATTATTCTTATCATCGTTTTCTTCCAAAAATACCTGGTACGCGGTTTCTCTTTCGGAATTCTGAAGTAGCTCTTTGAGCGGGGAAGACAATGGACAGAATTGTTCTGGATAACGTCAGTAAAAGTTACGGCCCCAAAAAGGCTCTCGACAATATCTCCCTGGAGATTGAGGGCGGTACGTTTGTGTGCCTTCTTGGTCCTCCCGGCGGGGGCAAAACAACTCTACTCAAGCTCATAGCCGGATTGGAACAGCCTGACAGCGGCAAAATCTATTTCGGCGACCGGGATTTTACCAACGAGCCGCCCAATAAGCGCGACGTCAGCATGGTCTTTCAGGACTTTGCCTTGTACCCGCATATGTCCGTCTTCAAAAATATTGCCAGCCCCCTATACGCGAAGAAGCTGCCCGCCCTTGAAATCGAGCGAAAAGTGCAAGAGGTGGCAAGTTTCCTGAGAATCGACCGCTTCCTGGGTCGCAAAGTCACCCAATTGAGCGGCGGCGAGATGCAGCGTGTGGCAATAGGAAGAGCCCTGGCCAAGGAAGCAAAGATCGTGCTGTTTGATGAGATTTTCGTCAACCTCGACTACAAGCTTCGCGAACAGATGCGAGTGGAGTTTAAAAATCTCGTCGATCGGCTCAGTATCACCACCATTATTTCGTCTCCCGATCCCGAAGACGCGCTTTCTTTAGCGAACAAGGTGGCGTTGGTGCACGAGGGGGCCATCCTGCAATACGATGAAAGAGAGAAGGTTTACAATGAACCGGCGGATGTTTTCACGGGCGCATACTTTGGATACCCTGAAATGAACATGATTGACTGTTCCGTGGTGATGAAAAATGGCCAGTTGCTGATCGACGCCGATTCCATACAAATACCCGTGCGGCGGAACGACACTGTCGCGGCCGGCGCATACGTGCTCGGTATTCGGCCGGAGAGCTTACTCATCGGAGAAACCCTCTCCACTCCCATCGTTATCCCGGCCAAGATGATCTTCACGGAAGTAATCGGTTCCGACACCATTGTGCATATCGCCGTTGGTGACCATACCCTGGAAGCTTTTGTCCCCGGCATCCATCGTACCGTTTCCCATGAGTCCATCATGGCAGGCTTGGACCCAAAAGATATCTATCTTTTTCGAAAAGATACCGGTTTATTCGAAACGCGGGGTGTGTGATGGCTGAGATCAGACTGGAAGGCATTAGGAAGGTCTACGGGGGGATGGTGGTGGCGGTCGACGATATGTCGCTCGAAATCCCTCATGGGGAGATTGTCTCCCTGCTGGGGCCTTCCGGCTGCGGCAAGACAACGACCATGAGGCTTATAGCAGGGTTCGAAGACGCGGACGCCGGGAGGATTTACATAAACGGGCAAGACATAACCAGGTGGCCGCCGCAAAAAAGAAACATGGCCATGATATTCCAGTTTCCCGTGGTCTACGATACTATGACTTTGTATGAAAACATCGCTATGCCCCTCCTGACGCTGAATTATGACAAGGAAGAACTGGGGCGCATAGTTGACAGGACCTGTGATAATTTCGGGATCGACAAATCGATGCTTTCCGCCAAAGCGAGGAAGCTGTCCATCAGTGAACGCCAAAGGCTTAGCCTTGCCCATGCGTTTGCCATAGAAAGGAATCTCAACATTCTGGACGAGCCATTCTCCAGTATCGATCCCAAATCCAGAATCAAATTGAGCCAGATGGTGCGGGAGATCCAGAAGGAAAGGGGACAAACCTGCATCTTCGTAACACACAGTCAGAGCGAAGCCCTGACGCTCTCCGACAAAATCGCCATGATGAGAGATGGGAAGCTGCTGCAATATGGGACTCCCGATGAAATTTACTCGCGGCCCAAAAACAGATTCATTGGATGGTTTGTGGGAAATCCGGGGATGAACTTCATTGACTGTAAGATTCAACGTAAGGGCGGAAATCTGGTTTTGGCCACCCCTGCCTTCGTCGCCCTGGAGAGAATTCCGCCTGAATATTCAAAAAGAGTCACCGGGGAGCGTGCGGTGACCCTGGGAATAAGACCTGAGAATGTCCTCCTCTCCGAGCAGGAAAGAGAGGGCTACATTCCCTGTATCTGCGACTTTACCGAACGAGTCGGAAGCAGGCTCTTACTCAATGTTCAATTAACCGAGGACGTCAATATCAACCTGAAAATCCCCATGACACAGAGTGTTGGCGTCAAAGACCGGGTATACGTTCGTTTCCCGGAAGAAAAGGTCATGCTGTTCGATGATAAGACTGGTGACGTATTGTAACTTTTCTTTGTGTGGGATGGGGTTCCGCTTAACCTAACTAAATTGTTCAATGGCTGGTTTTACGGTCAGAAATCCGAGAGAGGAGTTGCACTATATCTCGACAGGTACACCTGGGCGTTTCTTTTTAAAAAAATACATTGTTGTTTCCATGAATAATTCATAGGATACCCATTAAATGCAAAAAGATGAATCGAGGATTTAAAGATGAGATTGTTGATTACATCTGACTTTGAAAAAGAATACGTCGATATTTTGCTTAAACATTTTGATGACGTAAAGATGGATGGCTGGGGAAAAACGGGAAATATCATGAATGAGGATGAACTGATCCAGTCACTCCATAATATAGACGTTATAATTGTCGGATATGAACAGATCACCAAACGAGTGATAAAGGAAACAAAACTTAAGCTCATATCGTCCATTCGTGGAGGTCCCAAAGCGAACATCGATATTGACGCCGCTACCGAGCAGGGAATCCCGGTAACCTTTACAATCGGAAGAACGAAATATTCTGTCGCCGATCATACCATGGGATTTGCGCTGTCGCTGCTTCGCTATATCCCGCTTACCAACTCCCTTTTAAAACAGAGAGTGCTCACCAGCGAGGCTCAGCAAAAAACGGCAAAAGACGTGATCTGGTCCATGGGACCCGGCTCCCCTTACGCTACCTACAAAGGAATTGAGTTAAACAAACTGACCATGGGGCTGGTTGGATTCGGTCAAATAGCCGAAGAAGTGAGCAAGAGGGCCAAAGGCTTCAATATGGACGTTCTTGCGTTTGACCCGTATGTTTCTCAGGACTATGCCAGCGGTTTCGATGTCACCTTGGTCAGTCTCGATGAACTCATGACGCGTTCCGACATTATAAGCATTCATTGCAACGTTACACCGGAGACTATCGGCATCGTAGGAAAAGCTCAAATCGCCCTGATGAAGAAAAGCGCCTACATAATAAACACAGCCAGGGCGTCCATCATAGATCGTGACGCGTTGTACGACGCCTTGCTTAACAAGAAAATCGCCGGCGCCGGATTGGACGTCTTTTATAAGGAGCCTCTGGAGCCAGACGATCCGTTACTGGATCTCGACTCAGTTGTACTCACTCCACACATTGCGGGAGCAAGCACTTCAATCGCCCGTCATCATTCCGAACTGGTTACGGAGGACGTTCTGCGGTTTGTCAAAGGCGAACGCCCCAAAGTGTTGGCAAATCCTCAAGTATATGAACCCCGGAAACACAACAGATAAGGTAAGGAGTGGATCACTATGCCTTTAGTACCGATGAAAGAAATGCTCATTGATGCGATGCGCGGGCGCTATGCTGTCGGCGCCTTTGACATTATGGGGATTCCCAGTATCAAGGGTGTCATCGAGGCCGCCGAGGAAACAAATTCACCGGTTATCCTTATGTTCGCGGAGATGTTTGAGAAATTCCATCCCATGGAGGAAGTTGCCTTCGCGGCCACGGGGATGGCCGCGAAATCTCGCGTTCCCGTGGCCTTCCTGCTCGACCATGGAGTAACCTACGAAGGAATCGTACGCGCCGTGCATTGCGGCTTCAGTTCCATTATGTACGATGGTTCAACCCTCCCCTTCGAACAGAATGTCGAGAATACCAAGAATGTTATCAAGATTTGTAAACCGCTGGGGATAACCGTTGAGGCGGAGTTGGGGCATGTGGGCGTCGCTGCGATCGAAGGCGACAGCCACATGACAGATCCGGAACAAGCGGCGCAATTTGTCAAAGAAACGGGCATTGACGCTTTGGCGGTTTCTATTGGTAACGCGCACGGGAAATACCGCGGAGTGCCGAAACTGGACATGAAGATCCTCGCCGACATAAGGAATAGGTGCGATGCGCCTCTGGTGCTCCATGGAGGGTCCGGCATTCCTGACGACGACTTCAGGGAATCGGTTCGACAAGGCATTTCCAAAATAAACATATGGACTGAATTGTCTCAGGTCTCGGCCGATTTCGTACGGGAATTAATGAAAAAAGAAGACGCCATGCTGCCCGATATCACCATGAGTCTGGAAGCCGCCGCGAAAAAGGTGGCCCTCGACAGAATCGATGTGTTCGGCTCGGCGGGAAAAGCCTGATGGTTAATCAGGCGTGATGGCGCGAGAAGATCTTCATTATCCGCATCCATCCGCATAAGTTGAGTTTCTGGAGCGGATGGATCGCGGCACTGTCATGAGACCGAGAGTTCTTATCGTTGGAGACCTTTCCGCTCCCTATGAGATCTTTCGCCGGGGGTTCGAACCGCTCGCCGAAAGAGGGTTTCATATCATCGGTATAAACTGGTCTTTGAAAAACTACGAAGAACTCACCGCGATCAATCGCGCTGTTGAGAAACAGGGACCTGAGGCAGTCGAAGTACCGGCTGAGATTAGAGAAGCGATTGCCGCCGCCGATATCCTGGCCGTTCAGTTTTGTCCCGTCACGAGAAGGGTTATGGAAAATGCTGAAAGACTCAAAGTCATCGGCGTCATGCGGGCGGGCGCGGAGAATGTCGACCTTTCGGCGGCGCGAAGATTGGGAATCGGGGTGCTTAACGTAAAGGGGCGGAATGCGCAGGCCGTGGCGGAATTCGCGCTTGGGTTACTACTTAGTGAGACACAGAATATCGCTCGCGCGCATCACGGCCTTTGCCGGAGAAGATTGACAAAAGCTTGGTGGAATTTAAATGATCCGCTGCAAATCAGTAACAAGGTGTTCGGTATAGTTGGCTTGGGAGAAGTAGGGAGACGGTTCGCACGGCTGCTTCGAGGCTTCGATATGGGAAAGATCCTGGTACATGATCCGGAAGTGTCCGTAGAAGCAGTGAGAAGCGTTGGCGGAGAACCGGCGACCCTCGAAGAGCTTTGCAGGGAATCGGATTTTATCAGCGTACATGCCCGGCTGAACGCGGAAACACGGCGCCTCATATCATACCGGCAAATCGAGCTGATGAAGCCGAATTGTTACATCATCAATACAGCGCGGGCGGAAATTATCAATGAAGAAGCCATCGTAACGGCATTGCGTGAAGGACGTATAGGAGGCGCATGCCTCGATGTCTTCGAAGTCGAACCCTTACCGCCCCACAACCCCTTCATCCGCCTCGAGAATGTCACGATAACCCCGCACCTCGCCGGCAAGACCGCAGATTCGGTAGAACGAAGCGCGAGCTTGTTGACCGAAGATTTTCTAAGACTCCTGAACGGGGAAAAGGCTCGAAACACGTTGACGCGCGATGTGATGGATTCCATCGATTGGCGGCATGTCTTCGAACGTTCCTGAAGGGGGTAGTTTAAAGGATATCGACTTATCTGGTGTGACCTAATGCTGTGCCAGGTATTTCATTGAAGGTATTGCCCACAGCCTGACGCGGTAGACATAACACGGAGGGGAAAAACATGACGCATGTTTTGTCTTTAGACTGCGGAATCACCATGACCAAAGCAGTCATCCTTTCGGTGGATGGGGAAGAAAAGGGAATCGGCAGCTGCAAGTCACCGGTAGTGTACCCAAAACCCGGATGGGTGGAGAAAGATCTGGAGGAATTCTGGGGCTGCGCTTTCACCGCCATCAGGGACGCTCTCGCCGATTCCGGCGTCGATCCGAAGGACATTGCTTGTGTAGCGATCACCGCCCACGGAAATGGTGTTGTTTGTCTCGACGACAACTTTGAGCCGACAAGGAACGGCATTGTCTCCCCTGATAGCCGAACGGTCGATCTGCTTGATCGGCTGTCCGAGGAGAAGGTTTTCGAAAAGGTATTCCCCTTGACGGCAAACTCAATCTGGCCGGGTTCGGGAACCGTATTGCTGCGTTGGATAAAAGAAGAAGAACCCGACGTGTATGGAAAAACCCGCCATGTGTGTATGTTCAAAGACTACATTAAATATAGACTAACCGGGGAACTGACAACCGACCATACTGATTTTTCGAGCGCAAATCTATTGAGCACTTGGGAGTATCGCGTTGCGCCGGAGATATTTGACTACTTTGGCGTTCCGGAAGTGACCAATATGGTACCCCCGGTGCTGGATTCCTGGGTGCTCGCGGGAAAAGTCAACCAGGAGGGCGCCCGAAGAACCGGATTGAAGGAAGGCACACCTGTCGCCGAAGGCGGCGTGGATTACAACATGGTGTCCCTCGGGGCGGGCTGCGTTGAACCCCGCCAGTTGTGCTTTGTTGTAGGCACCTGGTCCATGAATACGCTGCTTATCGACCATCCGGTCCACGCGCCGAACCTGCTGCTCAGTCAAACCTATGTGGTTCCCAAACTGTGGCAGCTCGTGGACGCCTCACCGAGCAGCGCGACGAATATGGACTGGTTCGTGGAACAGTTCTGCCACGGGGAAAGGGCGGAAGCGAAACAGCGCGGCGTATCCCCGTTTGAGATTGTGAACGAAGAAATCAAAGACATGAGACCGGAGAGCTGCAATATTATTTTCCACCCCTTTCTTTTTGGAAGTAACGTCCAGCCTACGGCCAGGGCGGGATTTTACGGATTGGCCGGCTGGAACACCAGAGCCGATCTCCTGCGGTCCGTCATGGAAGGGGTTTGCTTCGGCCATCGCGCGCACATTGATAAACTCACCGCAGTGGAAACCGTGGAAGAAGCGTTTATCGGCGGCGGAGGGAAACGAAGCAGAGTCTGGACGCAAATGTTCGCGGATGTTTTGAACAAACGGGTTGTAGTTCCAGCGAGCAACGAATTGGGGGCGCTTGGCTGCGCTGTTACTTCCGCTGTCGCCGTGGGCATTTATCCCGATCATAAGACCGCCACACGGAAGATGTGCTCGGTTGAAAGAATAGAACAGCCAAACCCCGAAGCGCACGCTATCTACAACAAAAAGTACGCTCTCTACAAATTGCTTACGGAAACCATGGTGTCGGCTTGGAACACCATGTACAGGGAAATCCAAACGATCAGGAATTAAGATTTCGAAACTGCGGCGTTAAACATGCGCCTTGCGGATGACGCGCATTTCGAACATTCATGAACAGCTTCGGCTTAGCAGGGAGGAACGCCCATGAGGCTTAAAGATAGAGTGGCTATAGTAACGGGGGGCGCGATAGGTATTGGAGAAGGGATTAGCCTTTGTCTGGCCCGGGAAGGCGCGGATATCGTTATTGCCGACATCGACATGGAAAACGCGGAAAGAGTTGTCGGGAGCATTAAAAAAATGGGGAGGAGAGCCTCGAAGGTAAAGACCGACGTACGGAGTTCCGAAGATTGCGAAAAGATGGTGGCAAAAGCAATCGAAGACATGGGAAGATTGGATATTCTCGTCTCCAACGCCGGGGTGAGCGGAATCCCCGCCAATACCGGCCAGGGCAATCCTCTGGACATAGAGAACGTGACCGAATCGGATTGGGACTTCGTTCACGACATAAATCTGAAGGGCGTTTTCCTCAGTAACCGTGCGGTGGCGTCGCACTTCAAAAAGCAACGATACGGGAAAATCATCAACATGTCTTCCACCTCCGGCCGCAGAGGCAGTGTGCTGCTGGCGTATTGTTCGAGCAAGGCGGCGGTGATCGTCATGTCTCAAGTGGTGGCTCTACAGTTGGCGCCCTATAACGTCAACGTTAATTGCGTGTGCCCCGGACAGGTCTGGACACCCTTGTGGGATCGCCATGCCTCCTTACTCGCCCAATCCGATCCTTCGTACGCAGGGATGACCCCGAAAGAGATTTTTGACAAAATCACTTCATCGAAGACCCCGCTGGGGCGCCCGCAAACTGTGGAAGATATTGGCAACGCGGTTGCGTTCCTGGCGTCGGATGAAGCCAAAGAGATTACCGGGCAGGCCCTGAACGTGGACGGAGGAAAGATCTTCAGCTGAAAAGAGTTGCGCCAGTCCCTTGGGAGGCGCGCAGGGGTATCGCTTCCGGAAAGATTTACCCTTGGGCGCTTCACGGCAGAGCTTTCTCCACGATGACCGTCCGGGAATGAGGAGTACCCATTATGGATAAGAAGTACATCCTGGCCATCGATCAAGGCACGACAGGTTCAAGAGCGCTCCTTGTCAACAGAGAGGGCGGCCTGGTGGCCGGATCATACCGGGAGTTCCGTCAAATATATCCGCAACCGGGGTGGGTGGAGCACGATCCCGAGGAAATTTGGGAATCCGTACTTACCTGTATACGGGAGGTCTTGTCTCAAACAAAAATAAACCTCAAGGAAATAGCCGGCATAGCCATAACAAATCAGCGTGAGACTGTGGTTTTGTGGGACAAGAAAACGGGGAAGCCCATCCATAACGCCATTGTCTGGATGTGCCGGAGAACGGCTGAAATCTGCAAGGAGCTGAAAGAAATAGGATTGGAAGCCGAAGTGCGGGAACGCACGGGGTTGACCATAGACCCATATTTCTCCGGCACCAAGTTGATGTGGATTCTGGACAACGTCGAAGGCGCGCGCGAGAAGGTCGCCCGAGGTGAAGTGTTGGGCGGATGCATAGACTCCTGGCTCATGTGGAAGCTCTCGGGGGGTAAAATCCATGTTACGGACTACTCCAATGCCTCAAGGACTCTCCTCTTTAACGTAAAGACTTTGGACTGGGACGACCTGCTGTTGGAGAAGATGGGAATTCCGCGGCGCGTCTTACCCGAACCGAAACCTTCAAGCGGTGTGTTCGGCTATACGGACGAAGCCGTTTTCTTCGGTGAAAAAATACCCATCGCCGGCGTGGCGGGCGATCAGCAAGCGGCTCTCTTCGGACAGACGTGTTTCAAGCCCGGCATGATCAAGAACACCTACGGAACAGCGCTGGTAGCCCTTATGAACATCGGCTCTTCCTTTGTTCTGTCGAAGAGCAACATGTTGACCGATCTGGCATGGAAGATGGGCGGAGAAGTCAGCTATGCCCTGGAAGGCGTTGTTTTCACCGGGGGCGCGGTAGTACAGTGGCTTCGTGACGGTCTGAAAATTATTGAAAAGGCGTCCGATACGGAACCTCTAGCCCAATCGATCCCCGATACCGGAGGGCTTTATATCGTTCCTGCGTTCAACGGGTTGTCATCTCCCTACTGGGACCCATACGCTCGCGGAATCATTGTGGGAATTACCAGGGGCACCTCTCAGGAACACATTGCCAGGGCGGCTCTGGAGTCCGTTGCCTATCAATCGCGGGATATAATTGACGCAATGGCGTCTGACGCGAATGTGGAATTGAAGTCGCTCAGAGTGGACGGAGGGGCGACAGCGAATAATTTTCTTATGCAATTCCAGTCCGACCTCCTGGGAATACCGCTGGAAAAGCCCGTCATCACGGAAATGACCGGCCTGGGGGCCGCGTACCTCGCGGGCCTGGAAGTCGGTTTCTGGAAGGACATGGAACAGATCGGCAGGCAACGAAAGATTGAAAAGGTTTTTGAACCAAAAATGTCTGACGATCAGAGAAATTACCTCTACGAAGGATGGAAGAGGGCGGTTAAGAGATCTTTTGATTGGGCGGCTCCCGAAGGACGCTGAAGGAGAAAAATGGTTATAAGAACGGAAATGTTGACCAAAGAGTACAACGGTTTCCGTGCCGTCGAAAGCTTGAATTTGGAAGTGGCGACAGGGGAGATCTACGGTTTTCTGGGCCCGAACGGCGCCGGGAAAACCACGACGATCTTGCTCCTGTTGGGGGTAATTAAACCTACCGATGGGAAAATATTCCTGTTTGAGGAAGATCTGGATAAATCCGGCCTTGATGTCAGGAAGAGGGTAGGGGTGGTTGCCGAACACCAAAGTCTCTACCCGGGAATGACCGCATGGGAGTACCTTAATTTTTTCGGGGAGCTCTATGAAGTAACGGACAGGAAGAAGAAAACCCTGCAGCTTTTGGAAGAACTGAATCTTGCTGACGTCAAAGACAAGCTGCTCTCCACCTACTCCAAGGGTATGCGGCAGAAAATAGGGTTTGCAAGGGCCTTTCTTCATGACCCGGACCTCCTCATTCTCGATGAGCCGATAACAGGACTGGATCCAAATGGGGTAAAACAAATCAGGGATCTCATTGTCAGCAGAAATAAAGACAGGAAGACGATATTTATCTCATCTCATTTGCTTTCAGAGGTGGAGAAGCTTTGCGGCAAGGTGGCTATAATAAATGAAGGAAAGCTCCTTGCCGAAGAAAAAATGGAGGATCTGAAGAGAAAGATAAAGAGCGACATAGAGGTAAAAGTGGAACTCATCAAATCAAAAAAAGAGGTTATTGAAGAGTTAGCCGGTTTACCTTTTGTCAAAGATATAAAGGAGGACAACAATATAATCTGGATGACGGTGAATCACGACAAAGACTATCGAACTCAAATCGCCGAGGCGGTTTCTCGCCGAGGCGGCATTATCCTCAACATAACCGTACAAGAGATGTCCCTTGAAGAGGCCTTTATCACCATCACCTCAAAAAACATCCCCCTTTTGAAGCAGGCAATGGAAATGGGATGAGGTGGTGAATGAAAAGAGGCAAGCTCATTTTCTTAGGGATTATTTTAGCCGGCGTCTTTATCATAGTGTATCTGATAAACGATAGTAACAATTCTGCGGTCGTCCAAGGGAAGATAATTGACGAAATAAGCAAAGATGCGGTCTGGGACGCCTGGATTTCCGTCGGAGAAAAATCAACACTCAAGTTCAGGGGAACGACCTATAAATTGACCGGAATTAAACCGGGTCGATATGAAATTAAGGTAAACGCTCCTTACTACGAGGATTTCAAAAAAGAGGTCGTCGTTAAGAAAGGGGTCAATACTGTAGACATAATAATGAGGGGCACAGAAATTGCCGGATTAGACTCGATCCTGGCGTTCGTCGAAACTACCGACAAAGGTGTCGGAGTGGAAATACGACTGCTGGATAAAGATAAAAGCGCTATTCTTCACCCCCCGGCCTTGAAGATGAACCTCGAAGGCGTTCTGTATCTTAATGAGGATGGAGCGAAAGGCAAAACGCCTCTTACGACGCTTTATAAAGGGCCGATAGAGATGTCTTGGGATCCTGAAGAGCTCCTGGCGCATAACAAGGGTTTCATTCCCTGGGATAAGATACAATTTAAACCCGGGGAGAGCGAGCAGTACGGGACCATGAAGATCACACTGGACACTCCCCAGGGGAACTTCGACTATGTCATCAAAGATGTTGAACTATTCGCGCAGGCCGGCGTGAAATGAGCACTGTCCTTGCGCTGTCCGCGTCGACTATAAAGACGCTGACCATGAGGGATTTCCTTTCCGCGCTGAAAGGACTGGGTCCTTACGTGGCGGCGACGATATCATTTCTGGTGTCTTCTTTTCTGGTCAAAAACCACATGGGAAACATTCCGGAAAACGATATCCTGGTTTCCGCCGATCCCCTTATCTTCCCTCTCATGGTTTCCCTGGTGGTAGTGGCTATCTATCTGGCAATGATTTCCTCTATTTCGATTTCACGCGATAAAGACCAGGGAACACTGGAAGTACTGTTTTACGGTCCGGTAAGCCCGGCCTCCTACCTTCTCGCGAAATTCGTGGCCGATATAATGATTTACTTGTTTGTCGCAGCCCTTCTTATTGTCTATTTCACCGCAACTTCGGTCCTGACAAACCTCGCGTTTTCTTTAAGTCTCATCAAGGCCATCTTCATTTCTCTGTTTTCGGCGTCATGCGTGATCAGTTTCAGCATATTCGTCTCGTCTTTTACTGCGAAAACAAGAACTTCAATTATATGGCTCGTTGCTTTGCTGCTGTCGTTTCTGGCGTTGGAGGTTGCCAATGACGTTATGTTGCAGTTGCCTGAACAATCGCTTACCTCTTCAATGGTTTACTTGCGTAATGCGCTCAGTTTTGTGGCCGGAATTACAAAATGGGTTTCTCCTTTTTCAATTTTTGAAAAGGGAATTGAATCAATTTCCACGAATAATAGTCTGAACTATTCTATTACCATTTTATATGCAATGCTATATAGTTTTATTCTGATAATTCTGTCTATTTATAATCTGAATAGAAAAGGAGTACGGGCATGATTAAGCGTACTCCGCTTATAGCCCTCATTTCATTCTGTCTTGTTACTATGATATATACGTGTGTTTTTGCTCAAGAAGAGAAACCAGAAGAGCAATTCGTGTATAAAATGTATCTTAATGATGGAAATAATATCATTGAAAGCTTCATTCCTCAAAACGAAGATACCATATACATACTGGCTGATGAAAACAATGCGCTATCTGCCCGCGTTACTCTTGTGCAATGGTGGCCGATTTCCCGCCAGTATGTCGCCATATTTCAGCAATTGAATGAGGAAGTTCACGGGACACTTGAGATACTCAAGGGCGGTAAGATACTGGCGAGTAACGAAAAAGGCAAATATTTGCTGTTTTATCCACATGGAATAGCGGCTGGGCAGGGTGAAATGCAGGTGGGCAAGGAAGCCTACGAAACGCTCAAAAAGCACAAGGACCCGCTGATAAAATATTATGAGAAATACGACGAATACAATCTCAAAGTTGTTGAATTCCAGAATGCCTTTACCGCGTACGCCGAAGAGCTTGAGAAGAAAAAAAAGGCGGGAATTACCATAACCGCGGAGGAAGTTCGCGCGAATATGCCCAGGCCCCCCGAACCCCCTGAAGCGCCGGGATTTGATATTACCGGCCTGCGCACTGATTTTATCCTCAATCTGCCGAAAGGCTCCTACACCATTCGATTGCGCGCTCAGGACGGCACGATCGTCGAGGGCAGCGAGAAGAAACTTGTGGCCTTCGGCCCCAGACGAATCGGAGGCGTTGGGTATGAAATAATACCAAAGCATCGGTGGACCAAGAGAGAGAACTCCAACGATTCGTCATCAATTATCTATGCCACGGGAGACAGCACGTTATATGTGCGGGGCTTCCATGAGATTGAATACAATGAACGCGACTATATGAAACTGCAAAACCCCCAAAATCAGGGAAACGCGCAAAAATGGATCTGGTTCCACGGCAAACCGATAAAGGACGGTCTTCTGGTTCTTGCCAAAAATGGGGGAGCCCCGGAAAAGATAAAGGATCTCTCCTATTATGTGAAACAGGTTCCTGGCCCTACACTCGGATACGATATACTGCCCGTTACTGAAACGGAAATTCCTGATAAAAAGAGCCCGGCTTTCGATGGACACATGGTGAAAATCTCACCCGGATCAGCAGACGGCGCATACTCATTCTGGCTCGAAAGTCCGGACGGTAAACCAATGCAGGGAAGCGAACGGAAGATAATTGAGCTTAGGGACACCAATACCGTTTACTTGTATGTCATATCCTTCTTCCCTCTTGTGTTGGGTGGATTCATCTCCTTGAGGAGAAGACGCGCGTAAACACGTATAAAGGAAAGTATCTATGAAACCTCGAGCGCTTGTTATCGGAGATCTTTGGGTTCCCTTTGAGACGTTTCGAAAAGAATTCCACCCTCTGGTGGGAAAAGGGTTCGAACTGCTCGGAAAGGATTGGCTGCTGAAAGACATGCAAGAACTCACTCAGGTGAATCTTTCGGTGGAGAAGCAGGGCCCGGACGCTGTCGTGATCCCGGAAGAGATTATGAAAGAGATGGAAAATGCCGATGTACTCGCGGTCCAGTTTTGTCCCATCTCCAGAAAAACCATGGAGCGCTGCAAAAAGCTCAAGCTGATCGGTGTTATGAGGGCCGGTACCGAGAACATCGACCTTGAGGCTGCCAAGGAGCTGGGCATTGGCGTTTTGAACGTGCGCGGCCGTAACGCTCAGGCTGTCGCCGAGTTCACCTTGGGGCTTCTTTTGGCCGAGACGAGGAATATCGCCCGATCCCACCATGCGCTCATGCAGGGGACATGGAGAAAAGAGTACCACAACTCGAACGCCATACCGGAAGTGCATGGAAAAGTACTGGGGATTATCGGGCTGGGGGAAATTGGAATACGTTTGGCGAGATTGCTTTCCGGGTTCGAAATGAAAAAAATCCTCGTACACGACCCCTTTGTCAGCGCGGAGGTAATGGCGGAGGTCGGGGCTGAATCAGTTTCTCTGGAAGTTCTTTGCCGGGAGTCCGATTACATCAGCATCAACGCCCGCTTAACCGAGGAGACGAGACATCTTCTTTCGGATGCGGAATTTCGAATGATGAAGCCGAGCGCGTATGTTATCAACACCGCCAGAGCCGGCCTCATTGATGAAAACGCGCTCATCGCCGCTCTCCAAGACGGACAGATCGCCGGCGCTTGCGTCGACGTATTCGAACATGAACCGTTGCCTGCCGACAGCCCTTTCCTGACCCTGGACAACGTGACGCTGACCACGCACCTGGCGGGCACTACGGCCGACTCCTTTACCCGAAGCGCGCAAATTCTGGTTGAAGATATGGTAAGTCTCGTCGATGGGAAAAAAGCGAAGTATTCCCCGGTTCGAGAGACGGTGGATGGCGTCGACTGGCGGAAGAAACTCGGTTTCATATAGAGAAATCATCAGAAACCGGCGGCCCCGGATCGATCGCCGGAAGATCGGCCATTCTGGGGCTCCGGGTGGGTCAGGCTTTTAGGGAAGTCCGGTCTGCGCCTCAGTCGTACCGGCCGAATTCATCTCGCGCCTTGCTCATGAGGTAGATATGATAGGGCGGGGTTGTGGCGGGCACGCCGCACCCGGCCATGAGTACGTACCCGCTCGCGCAATATTGTTTGCCCCGCTCTATTGCCTGCCGGCACGCCTCATATACTTCTTCGTGCGCGCCGTTTGCCAACAACGTAGGGTTAACGTTCCCAGCGATGATCTGGCCGGGAAAGTGTTCGGCCGCGGTGGCCAGATCCACCTCGTGGCCAAAGCTCAGCATTCCCGGATCGCCGAATGGTACCTGGGCCCACAACGGCAAATTCTGATTTTGCTCGCTACAGATGTGGCAGTAGATCGATTTGACGCCCATTTCCAATATCTCGGAGTGGAGCTCCTTGAGGTACGGCAGCGCAAATTCCTCAAAGTGAATGGGCGATATCAGCTTGTTGCTCTCCGTTGGCGCCAGCGAACGGGCGATGATACGGTCCTTGCCGAACGTGTCGACGAAATAGCGGGATACCTGGAGCAGATGGTCCGTCATAAGCCGCAGGGCCTTGTGCACCGCGCCCGGTTCCTCGATGCTCCACATCATAATATTTTCCACACCACATAAATTGGCCGCGCACGTAAAAGGGCTGCCGCAGATGAAGCTTATTGGCGCGCCATGTTTTTCCTGCAACCTGGCGAACTCCACCTGGGTTGGTATACATCCCGCGTTTGGAACATCAGGTAGACGGAGTTTCTCCAGATCCTCCGGGCTGTTCACCGGCCTCCGCGTCACGGACGGACCGGATTCTCCTTTTTCGGGAAACTTGATCTCGCCGCCGAATTCCCATGGTCCATAGCAGAGGAAATTAAAGAACGGGGTTCCGTCCACCCCATATTGTTCGCACAGCAGGGCGTGAGCCCTGAACGCCGTTTCCGGATCTTTATACATATCCGCAATGGGGTACCCGGCATTGTTGGCGCAATAACCGGCCCCGTGGTGGAGAAAAACAACTTTATCGACGGGCTGCCTGGCGTATAAAGCCTGCATTCTTTGAACCGGCGTCATTGCTGACCTGGTCATTGCTCCACCTCCTGGGCGTATGAGATCCTGAAATAATTGCGTATGCAGGCATGAGTGATCTCGTTCGGCGGTTGATGCGGCGTATGAACTCTGTCGCTCATTTTGTGAATTCAGTTGAAATTACCTTATTAAAGGGACAGGAAACTTTCGATTAAGGGTTCGCGCGCTTTGTGTATATCAGCGCAGGCTTTCCGAATATTCCAACGTCTTCATACCACAGATGCGCCGCTTGCCATTCCAGGGCGTCCGGAACGGTATAAACATAGTAGACGCCATCTTTCACCTTCGACCGGTCATACTCATAGGTGAAAGCGAACTCCGTTTTCGCTTCCGCCGAGGAGTCGGCGCGGTTTGCAGCGTCGATTTCATTGGTGGCGTATCCTGTCCACATCAATTTTCCGTCGGCGACTCTCTCCACGAGATAGCAAAGCACCTGTTATGCCCCCCTCCTCAGCCGTTGTTTTGTTTCGCAGGGACCGACGGATCGACGGATTGGTTTGAAAATGCGCGTCTTTGAGCGCGCTGGTGTTATCTCCTCCGCGTATCCGTTGGATGTCCTGCGCGTGAAAGATACTTTGCGTTCAGTCCTTGGAACTCATTGAATCCCAAGGCGGACACATTTCATCGTTTTTACCCGGCCGCGTAAACGCCTCTGAGGATATCCGCGGGATCGGGGTCGGTGCATTCGTGCTCGCAGTAGTGGACCACGTCGTCGATCTCCTGTTTGACGTCAGCCTCCAGCTGCTCGATCTCCTGC
>Ga0068712_1000462_pt1 | contig 78573 bp, 67 predicted proteins | sample MTBAKSrepl1MetaG_FD_62987 | JGI IMG/M metagenome (GOLD analysis project Ga0068712, IMG submission 62987) | Enrichment culture microbial communities from Arthur Kill intertidal strait, New Jersey, USA, that are MTBE-degrading - MTBE-AKS1... | ecosystem: Environmental > Aquatic > Marine >... | reverse complement strand
CCCCACAACAACTTTGTCCAAAAGATGGAAAATACAAAAAGACGTCAGAAATGATTTGACAGGTGACCCCATAGAAGGATGGGTAGAGCGAAGCGAAACCCATCGATTGGTGGGCGCAGGCACGACTTACGGGGAAATCGATGAAAATTCAGGATCTCGTTGCAGGAAAAGGGGACGGCGATCATGTGGAGGTTGACGGCTTCAGGGTCGCTGTTCCGGTGTTAAAGGGGCTGATGAACGAAGGGTATGAGAACATCCGCGTCTACAAAGAGAGCCGAACATTTTCATTTTGGGGAAAGACCTGCTCAGCCTGTTTCACTCAGGAACATCTGTCGACTCTGGCCGGATCAAGATGAACCGTGAGAACCTCCCTTCCATGTCCGAAAGCCGCAATCCGGCATAATCCTCGCTGAACTCGTCCCAGAGCCGCGAAAGCGCCTCCTTCAGAATACCCCTTTTCGGCTCTTCAAGATCATCGCCGAATTGGAGGAAGTCGCTGATGAATACCGCCCTGTATTCCTCCAGCCTGAACGGGGCTTTCTTCTTTCCCTTTCTCAACTGAGTGAAGAGGGATTTCACGTGGGTAAGGGAAATGGGCTCAAAACCGGGCTCCATATTCAGCCTCTTTCGAGCCCAGAAGGTGAACAGGAGCGGTTGAAATGTAAAAAACGGATCCCTGGCGATCTGCTCAAGGGGATGCGTGGATTGGAGAATCTCAAGCAGCTTATCCAGGACGAAGATCTGGTTCAGGATGGTCCTCGATTGATACACCTCTGAAATACTTTCGAAGTGTCTGGGATCCCCTCCTTCCTCTTTCGGAAAATAGAGCGGCCTTTTCCGGAGGATGGATTCCAGTGTCCCTCCCCACTCATCCCCCCAGAAACTGAACCCGAAGCTCATCCGGTCGAACCAGGCCTCCCTGATCCAACGCTCGGTTTCCCACTTCAATTCAAGGGTAAGACTGAAGCCGACCTGAAAAATGAGCACCAGAGGATGGAGTTTCAAGATCTCTTCGGCCGCAACCGGCCTGCCCCCGGAGAGCTCCTCCAGACCGAGGTTCAGATATCCGGCGGCTCTCCTGCATGTGTCGAGGAGGACATCCATGGAGTCGATCCGGATCTGATCTGCGGATACCATCTGATTGCAGAGGCCTGCGAACTCGATCCGAAGCCGGTCGAGAAATGCAGGATCCGGTATTCTCTCCGCAGCTTCTATGAAAAGTCCGCGCCGCGTGGCATAGGAGAAGGGGATTAACGGCACCGGCTGACCTGTATCGGTCTCCACGGGCAGGTCCAGGAGGTAAGCCGAGCAGCTCCCGGCGATCGTCTCCGCCTTGACATAGGAATAGAGGGAGGCGGCTTCCTCGAACGGGAGGAAACCGTCCTCAGCCAATCGCATATTCCGCCTTCGGTAGAGCTCCTCCTCCAGTTCCGCCGGCAGGACCCCGCTCAGGGTGAGCAGCAGGCTCTGGTAACGCAGATAATCCTGTTCCGCCATCCGGCGCAGGAGATGTGCGAAAATCTCCTCATGTTCCTTGTCGAGCACGCGAATGTAATAGATGTTATCGAGGGTGAAAAAACCGGAGGGCAAATCTATCGGATCATCTCCCGTTTTCACCTCTACCTGAATATTGCGGAAAAGGAGATGATATCCAAAAAGCTCCCCCTCCCCGTGCAACCACTGGACCAGGGCCCGCGGATCCGCCTCCAGGAGTTTTCCCAGCCATGAAGCGGAATGGACGCGGCTGATGCGGTCCCGCACCCAGATCTCCATGTCCAGAACATGCTCCCACTGCTCCACGGATGCAAGCCGGAGCAGGGGGAGTGCATCCTCTTCGCCCACCTGCTTGACAAGCCAGTAGAAATCCACGCGGGACATGCTCTGCACCACCGCCCTGGGCTGATCCTGATCCAGGATGTGATTCAGGGCTTCGCTGCCGGAAAGGGAGACCAGCTCTCTGATGTTTATGCGAGCCTCCGGTGTCCCAACCTTTGCAGGAACCCCACCCCACCCCTCTTTGGCTGTTTCCATAATGGTCTTGTCCGTCATGGATTGAACGTAGCCGGGAAACGGCACGCTGTCAAGCGTGCCCCATCTCTCTGTTGACTTTCGCTTTTTTTTATAGATGATGTAGACCGTCCATACCGAACTCAGGGGATTTGCCGTGATAGAATTGATCGTCAGGGGTGGCATCTTCATGTACCCCATTGTCTTCTGCTCCGTGGTTGCGCTGGCCGTTTTCCTCGAGAGAATCTGGATATTGAGGCGCAGGAATATCATTCCGGACGAGTTCGTTCGAAGCGTGGAAGACCTCGTCAAGAAGCAGAAAATGTCCGAGGCGCTTTTTCTCGCACAGGGGAATTCCTCGTCCATCGGAAGGATATTTTTTGCAGGGTTGAAGAATGCCGGACGGGGTTTGTGGCTGGTAAAGGAAGCCATAGAAGAGAGAGGAGACCGGGAGGCGGTCGGTCTGGAAAAACGCATCGGGATCCTCGCAACCGTCGCCAACCTCGCACCTCTCCTGGGTCTTCTCGGAACGGTATCCGGGATGATCAGGAGCTTCAATGTCATTTCCCTGGAAGGCACCGGCAACCCGGCGCACCTCGCGGGCGGGATTGCTGAAGCCCTTATCACGACGGCTGCAGGGCTCTGCGTGGCCATACCCACCCTGGTATGTCATCGCATTGTGAAAGACAAGGCGGAATCCCTCATCTTCGACATGGAGGAGAATTCGCTGAAGCTGATCGAGACCATTCAGAAACACGGCGCTCAGGACTGATCCGCAGACCTGAATCCGTAATCCTTTCAAAACAGAAGAAGAGGAACAGCAAGAGTATGAGGTTCAAGAAAACCAGGGACCAGGAAGCAACCATAGGGATTGCGCCCTTCATCGATATGGTTTTTCTACTCCTGATCTTCTTCATGGTTACGTCTCAGTTTGACGTGGCATCAGGGGTGCGCATCCAGTTGCCCAAGGTCGCAGCCAAAACATTCGACGAGAACACGGACAAGGTCAAGGTCATCATCGATCAGGCCGGTCAGATCTTTCTCAAAGGTGTAAAGCTGGATAGGAAGGGGCTGGAAAAGGAGCTTCGCACCCTTCTTCAGGAAAAGGGATTGTTCTCCCTGGTCATCCAGGCGGACAGGAATGTCTCTCACGGCATTGTTGTCGAGACAATGGATACCGCCAAGGCAGCCGGTGTGCATACAGTCATCATCGCCGCGCAGTGGAGGCCTCAGAAGGTCTATTAGGAGCAATCGCATTGCATTTCAGCAAGAAAGGCCTTTTCAAGTTCACGCTCTTCTTCCTTTTCCTTGTCTCCCTCATGGTTGCATGGCTCGGTTTCGGGGAACATGGTTTCGTTCATCTTTACAGGATGGAAAAAGAAAGAGCCGTTCATATAGAGAGAATCGGCCGGTTGGAACGGGAAAATCAGGAATTGCTGGAGGAGATTCAGCGCCTCCGTACGGATCAGGCCTACATTGAGTCCATGGGAAGAAGGGAGCTGGGGCTGGTCAAAAACGGGGAGACCCTTTACCGTTTTGATCACAGGAAAGAAACAGAGGCTGACCCTGGATCACCAAGCGGGCCGGAGCAGGAAAAATAGAATCCACGAGAGAGGATGAGTCATGAAAACTTCCGATGAGTTCCTGGATCACATCCTGAATGAAACCCCTTCTTCGGAAACCCTCTTCCTTCTGCTGGCGAGCCAAAAAGCCGAGGGCCGGTTTAACAGGGTGATCAAGGAATGCATAAACGCTTTAGGCAGGTTTCCCCGGGACATCAGAATCAGAGGGCTCATGGCGGAAACGTGCTTTGAGAGCGGCCGGCTGTCCCGAGCGGAATCAGAGGTGGAAACCGCCACCGCCCAGATCGAGGAGCTTATTCATCTGTATAAGTTGAAAGGAGTGATTTATTCAGCATTGAACAGGAAAGAGGAAGCGCTCAGAAGCCTGGGGATTTACCTTGCCCACAAGCCGGAGGATCAGGAAGCCCTCTCCTTGTTGCAGAGCATGAGGCCGGTCGAGCACGCTCCTTCCGCTGATCAGAGCGGAATCGACAGTGACTCGCCCGGGGAGACTCCTCCTTTTTCGGGTCAGGAGATCGCGACTCCTACATTGGCCGAGGTGTATTTCGCCCAAGGACAGGTTGAGGAAGCGATTGTCACATACCAGAGAGTCCTCGACCGCAATCCCGGGGCAGAGCAGCCGCGGAGACGTCTGGAAGAGCTCAAAGCGATGCTCCCGTCGGTTCCTCAGCCGCAGGAGAGCAGGAGAGAGGAAGACCCCCTGAGGAGCAGGAAAGAAAAATTGATCCGTGTCCTGGAAACCTGGCGTGAGTCATTAGCAGCAGGCAGTAAAAAGTAGGGAGTAAGAAGTAAGCAGTCCCGCGACCGGCACACGGCCGCCTACTCGGCGGAATTTCCAATGTCCAAGTTCACCTGGAACTCGGAACAGCAGGATGTCCGCTTCGACACTCTCCCTCCCGCCTACCGGCGGAATTTCCAATGTAGAATCTCCAACATCAGAAGGTAATATTCTTACTTTCAGTTCACTTCAACATTCTATATTCGATATTCGGTGCTCGATATTCTCTTCCTTCTCTCTTCCCCTGGACATTGGCAATTTTACATTGGACATTGGACATTGCAGTTGAGAATATGGCAACAACCAGAAGGAGATGACCCATAATGGCCGACGAAAAGAAGCAGGAGTTTCGATTTCGCGCTACCGGCATTGGAAGCGTTCCCTATCTCGACGTCCGTAAGACGTGCCGAATGATTCTGGACCGTTTTCCGGAGGTTCCTTTCTGGCCCCAGTTCCCTAAGCGCAGTTTCCTCGAGGGAATGATCGTTCAGTTCAGTGAGGGACTGCCCCTTCTGGAGCCGGATGAACAAGAAATGGGGCTCCGGGTCTCCCAGAAAGACAGGTCATCTGAATTTACCCGCTTCTGGGAACATTTCCTGGTCGACGACACGGACTATTTTGCAATGAGCAGGGAGTATGCGCAGGGACTGTATGCGATGATCGACCTGCTCAAGGAAAAACCGGAAGGCGACTATGTGAAGGGCCAGAGCGTAGGACCCGTCACTTTCTGCACCGCCATCCGAGATTTGGAAGGAAGAGCGGTGATCCATGACGCCGAATGGTCGGAAGCACTGGCCAAGGGGCTTGCGATCAAGGCCCTGTGGCAGATCAGAGAGCTGAGCAAGCTCGGCAGGAGACCAATCCTTTTCATTGACGAGCCTTCGCTTTCCGGGTTTGGATCCGCCTTCTCCCCTGTCGAACGAGACGAGGTGATCAGGATGCTCAGGGAATTCATGGCGTATCTGCGCGAGAGATGCTCCGTGGCACTGGGGATCCACTGCTGTGGAAACACGGATTGGTCCATGATCGTCGAGTCAGGGCCCGATATCATCAACTTCGACGCGTACACCTACCTTGAAACCTTCGTCCTGTACCGGGAACAGATCTCTCGATTCCTGGCTGCAGGCGGTTCGGTCGCGTGGGGTATTGTGCCCACCGGTGATCAGGCCGGCCAGGCATCTACACAAGCGATGATAGAACGTCTCGGAGAAGGATTGGACCGGTTGTCCGGAAGCGGCAGGAACCTTCATGAAATCAGCCGTTCTTCTCTTCTCACGCCGGCATGCGGAATGGGCAACATGAGCGAGACCGCAGCAAACGAAACGATGGATCTCCTCAGAGAGGTGTCAATAAAAATGAACATCGAACATCGAACGTCCGACATCGAACGTTGACCACATCGTAAAAAGTTGCGTTAAGCGGCCCTGTCATTTCGACCGAAGGGAGAAATCTGGTTGTTTCGTTATGTTGCGACCTAAAGATTTCTCGCTTCGCTCGAAATGACAGAATAAAAGGACTTTTTACGATTCCGTCAACGTTGATTGGGGAAAGTAAGGATGGGCAGACCCCCGCAGGCCTCAAGCCGGGGGAAGCCATCGGTTTTAAAGCTTGCGCACCTCCTCTGATGGTCGGATGATGATGGGTTTCGCTCCGCTCTACCCATCCTTCTCACCCACTGTCATTTCGAACGAAGAGAGAAATCTTGGTGCATAATCCTCAAGCGTGTACCCGCGAAGCAACTGAGAATTGAATGGCCGTCGGTCGGAAAGAAGATGGAATCATTTCTGCCGGCATCCGCGTCCGGGGTGTCGTTCAGGGCGTGGGGTTCAGACCCTTCGTATACCAGCTTGCGCTTCGGCATGGTCTGACGGGCTGGGTTTGTAACACCTCCGCCGGCGTCAGCATTGAAGTCGAAGGGCGGCCCTTGCACGTCGACCGTTTTCTTGCCGGTCTTCGATCCACCCCCCCTCCTCTCTCCCGCATCGAAGAGATCCATTTCGAATACAAGGAGCCCCGAGGCCATGAAAACTTCGAGATCAGGGCAAGCATTCCCGAGGAGGGCGGCTTTCAGCGCATCTCCCCGGACATCGCCACCTGCGATCTTTGCAGGAAGGAACTCTTCAATCCGGAAGACAGGCGATACCGTTATCCCTTCATCAACTGCACCCACTGCGGCCCCAGGCTGACCATCATAAAGGACATCCCCTACGACAGGCCGAAGACGACCATGGAGTCCTTCAGGATGTGTGCGTTATGCCTGAACGAATACGAGGATCCTCTGGACCGCCGATTTCACGCACAGCCCAACTGCTGTCCGCGATGCGGCCCCTTGCTGGAGCTTACCGACTCCAGAGGGCGAAGGATCGACGTGGAGGATCCGATCGCGGAAGCGGCCGCGCTCCTCGGCCGAGGGTCCATTCTTGCGATGAAAGGAATAGGCGGCTTCCTCCTGGTATGCGACGGTTCGCTCGATGAGGCCGTACAGGAGTTGAGACGGCGAAAAAGAAGACCCTTCAAGCCGTTTGCCGTCATGATGGCGGCTCTCGATCAAGTAAAGGGGATCTGTTACGTCTCTCCTGAAGAAGAAGAGCTCCTCGCCTCTATGAAGTCCCCGATCGTTTTGCTTCGTTTTAGGAGAAAAGAGCTCCTTTCGGCTGCCGTCGCCCCCGGACTGAATGATCTTGGGGTCATGCTTCCCTATACGCCGCTCCACCATCTGCTCATGGCTGCAGTTAACCGGCCTCTTGTCATGACAAGCGGCAACCTGAGCGAAGAACCGATGGTTGCAGAAAATGAGGAGGCCCTGGAAAAGCTGTCATCCATCGCCGACTGCTTCCTTCTGCACAACCGCCCCATCTACGCCCGCTGCGACGACAGCGTCGTGGTGGTGCAAAACCATGCGCCTATGGTCATCAGAAGGGCCAGAGGGTATGCGCCGGACCCGATCACTCTCCCCTTTGAGGCGTCTGAGGTGCTCGCGTGCGGGGCAGAGGTAAAGAACACCTTCTGCATTACGAAGGATCGATACGCCTTTCTGAGCCAGCATATCGGCGACATGGAGAACCTGGAGACACTCGAACACTTCGAGGTCATGGTCGGCCTCTACAAAAGGATGTATCGGCTCGATCCAAGGATCATTGCCCATGACATGCACCCGGATTATCTTTCCACGCGGTATGCAGAGGAGTTGAAGGAAAAGGACGAAACCCTCACACTCGTGCCGGTTCAACATCACCACGCCCACATCGCGAGTTGTCTGATCGAAAACCATTTTCAACCCCCCGCTCTTGGCGTGGCGTTTGACGGAACCGGATACGGGACGGACCACACCATCTGGGGAGGCGAGTTTCTGCTTCTGAAGAGCTATGACGAGATGGACCGCCTGGGACATCTTCAACCCGTCCCCCTCCCGGGAGGGGATGCTGCCGTGAAAAGGCCGTATCGCATGTCCTTGAGCTATCTCGTGTCGTTGCTGGGCGAGCAGGCATTGATGAGAAGACCTGCGTTTCTCGAAGGCAGGAACGAGAAAGAGATCCGCCTCGTCATCGATCAGATCAACAAGGGAATCCACGCGCCGCTCACCTCCAGTGCAGGCCGGCTTTTCGACGGCGTCTCGGCGCTGATCGGCGTGAGGGATGCGATCGACTACGAAGGTCAGGCAGCAATCGAGCTGGAGATGGTCTGCTCCGAAATCCCGGACCGAAAAGAGGCATATCCCTTCCGTATGGAAGAACAAAACGGCAGGCTGGTCATCCTTCTGAAAGAGCTCTTTGCAGCTATACTGAACGACCTGGAACACGGAATCCGACAACCCGAGATATCGGCAAAGTTTCACCTGAGTGTGGCGCTGATGATTTCCCGTACCGTGTCCATCCTCTCACGGAATACCGGATTGCGCCGGGTCGCCTTGAGCGGAGGCACGTTTCAGAACCGTGTGCTTCTGAAGCTCACCCGCTCTCTGCTGGAGGAGGAAGGTCTTCAGGTCGCATCCCACAGAGAGGTCCCCTGCAATGACGGAGGCATATCACTGGGGCAGGCGGTGGTGGCGCATTTCGCTACGCGAAAGTAGTCATTGGTCATTGGTCAGTTGTCAGTTGTCATTCGTCAATTGTACTTTGTTGTGGTCGGCATATAGAGGACTCATCTTTTTTACGTCATTCCGGTGCAAACCGGAATCCAGATCCTGCGGCTTTGCTCGACTTCATTCGTTGCATTATTTTCCTGTAACCCTTCGTGCCCTTCGTTTCCTTCGTGTTAAAGAAAAGAAGAGATATCTCACTACGAAGCACACGAAGAGCACGAAAGAGATCATCAAAGGAGCGTATCCATACCCATGGAAGACAAAATCCTCCTTGCCCACGGAAGCGGCGGCAGGCTCAGCCACGACCTCATCAGGAAACAGCTGGTGAAGGCCTTCTCCAACCCTGTTCTGAACAGGCTGGACGATTCCGCCGTGTTCGAACTCCATGGCAGGATTGCATTCACCACGGACAGCTACGTGGTGAGCCCGATATTCTTCCCCGGCGGAGACATCGGGAAGCTCGCTGTCTGTGGGACGGTCAACGACCTCTCCATGTCCGGAGCAGTGCCCATGTATCTGGCGCTTTCGCTTATCCTTGAGGAAGGGTTTCCCATCACCGATCTCGAAACCATACTCCAGTCGATCGACAAGACCTCACGGGAAGCGGGTGCGTTCATTGTTACGGGCGATACGAAAGTGGTCAACAAGGGGTGCGCGGACAAGATCTTCATCACGACCACGGGCGTCGGCAGCGTTCCGGAGAAGGCGGACATTTCCAGTGCAAACTGCAAACCCGGTGACAAGATCCTCCTGAGCGGCACGATCGGCGATCATGGAATCGCCCTCATGAGCCGGCGGGAAGGAATTCGCTTCGAGACTTCTCTTCAGAGCGACTGCGCGCCTTTGAACAGACTCGTTCAGGAGATGGTCGCTTCGTCCGATCTCGTCAAAGCGCTCAGGGATCCAACAAGAGGAGGTCTTGCCGCGACCCTCAATGAGTTTGCGGAAAACTCCCGAGTGGGCATCCGGATTCATGAAGACCGCATCCCCATCCATCCTGAGGTAAATGCGGCCTGCGAGCTCATGGGATTCGATCCTCTCCATGTGGCGAACGAGGGAAAGCTGGTTGCGGTGGTCTCGGCACAGGATGCTGAGAACCTCATCCGAATAATGCACAAGAACCGCTACGGAGCAAAGGCAACCATCATCGGGGAGGTGGTGGCGGAACACCCCGGCAAGGTGGTCATGAAGACGACCCTTGGCACATCACGCATCGTGGATATGATTACAGGGGAGTTGCTTCCGAGGATCTGTTAGGCGGGGATCGGTTAATAGTTAATCGTTAATCGTTATTGGTTGAATTCTGGACCAAGTAAGGGGCTCGCGATCCGAATGAATCGCAACCGGGAGGTTGCTCCTACAACAATTTTCAGGGGCGGCCACCTGGAGAATCGGTGGAATGGATAGATCCGCAACTCCACCCGGGGAACAATACTCAAGATATCAGTCGGTTCTCGCCTCAGCATGTCCCCGCAGACTGCGGGAAGCGGGGACATGCCCCCGATAGACTGAGGTCACTCCCGGAGTACAGGTTAATTTGCCGCTTGCTGGAGGTAAGGCCAGTAATTGCCGATCATGAGCCCAACGATAAAGTAAAAGAGATACTTCACAACCTGTTTGAGTTCGAAGTCTTCAGGAACCTGCTTCATTACGCCGCGCTTGATGGTATAGATTTCCATTTCCTTTCCTCCTGTAACCAGCCCTGATTCCATGGCTACGCAACCGTTCGGCCATGGGAGGTCAGTAATCAGGGTTTTGCAATTTCAGTCTCCCAAGCGACACATCTTGCGCCTTTCAATGCAGAGAATAGTTTTTAGGAGCGGAGCGGTACATACCAAGGATTACGCATTCCATGTACGAAAAACATGTATTTTGAAGTACGCTTTCTTCGGATGTGGTTTGTTGGGAATCTTGAATTGCTCGCGCGACACCGGAATTGCCCCCACGCTCTTCCTAGTTCCGCCATCATGATATTTCGTATTTTTCCAGGTCAGTATAAGATCTTATCCCCATTTAACTCCGTAGGATTACCCTTAACTTAACCAACTGAATCGAGAGTTGGAGGTGCACTATGTACGAAATGTTTAGGAAAGCAGGTGTTTCTTTGTTAGCGATTGCAGCCCTCATTCTCCTTCTCGCTCCTTCGGCTATGGCAAGAGATAGGAACAGGAGCGACCGAGGGGACATTGTGGGTATGGATGTCAGGGCCCGCGGCGGCGGAACAGTTGGAACGGTCGAAGATGTGGTCCGCGCACCCGGAGGCAGGGACTGGGACGTGATTATAGATCTGCATGATGGCGGTGAGGTCACAGTGCCCAGGAGTCGTCTCACTGTCGGTCAGAATCACGTCATGTTCCATGGAATCCGGGACGACCTTAATGATACCCGCCGTGGCTATTACAGGGACCGCAACGGAGACCGTGATTACGACCGGGACCGTGATTACGACAGGGACCGCTACAGAGAACGCGATGATTACAGGGACCGCAATGAACGAGGTTTCGGCGATATCCTTGATCAGTTCCTGAATTAAGCACACCTAGGCGCCCACAATCATGGGACCTACTCCTGGTATCTTCAGAGCTGGCATGTTCCAGATCCCCGATCCATGCTTAACAGAAGCTGGATCGGGGGCATTCTCATCTTATCGCCATTTCGCACGTGCGCCGATATAAAAAGACTCGGTGCCCAAACCCCTTGATCTCTATGCTTTTTGCTGGTAGAAAAAATCAACGCGAGAGTGGCGGAACTGGCAGACGCGCTGGACTTAGGATCCAGTCCCGAAAGGGGTAGGAGTTCAAGTCTCCTCTCTCGCACCAGCCTTTCAGAACAAGGATCTTCACGCTTCCAACACTCCTGACACTTGAGCCACGCCCTTCTTCTGATTTTTCCGGCCTGAAATCCACGTCAATTGCGCCTTTCCAGGTTCACCACATTTCCGGTTTTGTTGGCCGATTCCTCGATTGTAGCGGTTTTTGCAGTGGTCGCGTCCTTTTCTTGCCTGTAAGCCTCATGTTTCAGGGCCGCTCTCTTGAGGTCATCCGGGCTCACGATGTTATATCTCTCGAAGACAGTCCTGGTCTTATGGCCGGAGATTTTCATTGCAACCCCTTCCGGGATTCCTGCCCTTACCATGTTCCTGACGGCTGTCCTTCTCAGATCATGGAACAGGCGGCCGGTCAGTCCGGAATCTTTACAAGCCTTCTCCCATGCCCCCCGAAGGTCTTTGATCCTCTGGCCGTCCCTGTGAAAGACATACTCGCAGTCGTCGTGCCTTCTCAGGTTCTGGATCTTGAGCAGCTTGGAAAGTTCCTCATCCAGGTATACTGTCCTGGCTTCACTGTTCTTGGTCTCGCCCGTTTCGAGTCTTACGGTCCCCTCTTTCAGATCAACATGCTTCCAGGTTAGCCCCAGGATCTCGCCTCTCCTCCATCCGGTCACATAACCGAAGGTGACAGGCCCTCTGAGATCGGCGGGAAGTGCCTTGAGAATGGCAAGGTATTCTTCGTGCTCAAAGAATCCTTTCCGTGTGTTGTTCTCTTCGAGCATCGGGATGTATGGGACCCGATCGACCCGCGGAGGGGTGTCCTTGGCCCCTAGATAAAGCATTCTCTTCAGGGCGGCCAATTCCCGGTTTATGGTCCCGTTCGCCGCTCCATCTGCAAGACGGATCTTGATATAAGCCTTGACCCTGGCACTTGTGATATCGACTACCTTCATGCCCTCAAAGAAGTCCTTGAGGTGTCCCACGCTGATCTGTGCCCGTTCAAGGGACTTCCTCTGGTTTAGCTCGTAGTCGGTTAGGAAATCAGCTGCCAGTTCATCAAAGGACACTTTGTCAAACTGGATTCCAGGCAGTTTTCCCCGGGCAATCTCCCCTTCCCTGATCTCCAGTTTCTTCCGGGCAACCGTTTTCTTCGCAGACTTCGAGCTCTCCTGATAGGGTTTGCCGTTACGGTAATACTGGATCCACCAAGTTTTTCCTCTCTTGTAGATGCTTCCCATAAATCCCCCTTCCTTTCCCCCTGGAGTTGGCGCCATGGGCAGGGACCAGGGCTGTCCTTTTCCGCGCCAGCGCGCATCCCGTGAGCTTCTATTGTTGGAACCTGTAACCATGAACATATATATGTATATACGTATATCATCACACAAGCAAATACAAGAAAAAACCTTGTAGCAAAACAGCATTGAGTGTATGAAAAGGCGTTCATGAGAGGGACTTATGGCAGAACGAGAACGATTCACCACAACTATTGACGGCAAGTTGCTTGAAGAGATTAAGATCCTCGCAATTCGGAAGAGGTGTTCTACAAACGACCTTATAGAAGAGGCCATTACTGATTTGCTAAAGAAGTACGAAAAAAAGGTGGATAAAGGCAAAGTCGACTGATGCCTAGACTCTCACTCGCAAAGCTTGAACGCCATCTTTATGCCGCAGCCGACATCCTTCGCCGGGAGGGGATGGATGCCGCCACCTACAAGGACTTCATTTTCGGGATGCTCTTCCTGAAACGATGCTCCGACGTCTTTGAACCTGAGCGAGACGCAATTATTGAGCGGAAGGTCAACCAGGGGATACCCCATGGCTGAGGCAGCCGCAAGGTACGGAGAGAATCCCGATTTTTTCGACACGTTTTTCGTTCCGGAAAATGCCCGCTGGAGTTACCTGACCGCCCACCTCAATGATGCTTCAGAACTTTATGGGAGCGTCCTCGACAAGGCCCTCGTCGGCCTCGGAGAGGCCAACGAATCACTCCAGCATGTGCTCGACCACATCAGCTTCATGCGCACCCAGGGAAACAAGCGTATCGTTTCCGATGAGGCATGCAAAGACCTGGTGCGCCACTTCTCCCGATACAGACTCCGAAACGAGGACTTCCAGTTTACCGACCTTCTCGGTTCTGCCTACGAGTTCCTGATCAATATGTTTGCCGAATCCGCGGGCAAGAAGGGCGGCGATTTCTATACCCCCCGCGACGTGATCCGGCTCATGGTCCGCATGCTCAACCCCAAACCGGGCATGACGATCTACGATCCTTGCTGCAGCTCGGGCGGCATGCTCATCATCAGCCGGGAGTATATCGAACAGTCGGGCGGCGATCCCACGAACCTGCGGCTCTGCGGCCAGGTAAACGACGCCTCCGCCTGGTCAATCTGCAAGCTGAATACCGTGCTTCATGGGGTCCGAGGCGCGGATATCCGGCTGGAGGACACCCTCCTTCACCCCATGCACCGGGAGAGGGGCGAGCTGGAGCGTTTCGACAGGGTCATTGCCAACCCGCCCTTCAGCCAGAATTATACGAAGAGCAACATGGAGTACCCCGAGCGATTCCGCTGGGGGTGGTGCCCGACCTCGGGCAAGAAGGGTGACCTCATGTTCGCCCAGCATATGCTGGCTGTCTGCAAACCCAGAGGCATGGTGATCACCATCATGCCCCACGGCGTGCTTTTCAGGGGCGGCGCGGAGAAAGAGATTCGGAAGAAGATCCTTCAGCAGGACCTGATCGAAGCCATAATCGGTCTGCCGCCCAATCTCTTCTACGGCGCAGGCATCCCGGCCTGCATCCTCGTTATGCGGCCCAACCTCACAGGGGAGTCCCCCAATCCCAACAAGCTCGAAGCCCGCCGCGGCCGGATCCTTTTCATCAATGCCGATGCCGAGTATCACGCAGGCCGGGCGCAGAACTACCTGCGGGCCGAGCACATCGAGAAGATCGCATCCACGTTTGAGCGGTATGAGGACGTGCCGAGTTATGCCCGCCGGGTTTACCTGGAAGAGATCGCCGATCCGGCCAACGATTACAACCTCAACATCCGACGTTACGTGGACAACTCTCCGCCGCCTGAGCCGCACGATGTGCGCGCCGCAACCTCAACGCAGTCCGCTCCCAGTTTCTCAATTCATTTATTCAGGCCCTCATGCCACTAGGCGTGCTCGACCGCTTCAAGCTCGCGGGCGTGATCGCTTCGTGGTGGACCGAGACCCTTCCGGACTTCAAGACCCTCATCGAGAACGGCTTCTGCGGTGTGGTCGACGGCTGGATCGATGCCATCGCCGATGCCGTGGAGGATGAGGATGGCGTCGGCCCGGCATTCGACCCTTTTGCACACAAGCTCGTCCTTCGCACTATGGCCGACTATCTCCAGCAAATTGCCGACGCCAAGGCTGAAATCGCGCGGCTCAAGGGCGAGAAGGAGGCATTCGAGCAGAGCAACCCGCCGGAGGTTGCAGATGAAGAAGAACTGGATGTTTGGAACTATGCCAAAGACCTTGAACGGCAGATCAGGGAAAACAAGGCTGAAAACAAAGGCGCCCTGAAGGAACTGGCAAAACTCGAAAAAGCCGCTGGCAAGAACAACGCTTCCAAAAAGGTGCCTACTAGACGAGTTGCCCAAAAGAAACCCTCTATGTCTGGGAGAGGGGCAGAGGTGAGGGAGTTGAATGCGGAAATCGCAGCTCTTAATGGCGCGCTTCAGCCCGTGTTTGACCAGTTGGCTGTCCTGGAGGCCGCACTCGCTCCCTACGAGCATATCAAGATGGAACTTGCCGCGGCCCGCGCTCGCTACCGCGCTTTGACTGGTGCGTTTGTCAATGAACTCAAGACCCGGTGCTCTGCCATGAGTGATGAGGAAAAGCAAACACTAGTCCTTGAGCTCTTCGCTCAGGACGTGAAGGTCGCCCTCGAGGCTGCTGTGAATGAGAAGAGGCAGGAGTTGTTGCGGTTCCTGGAAAACTTTTTGAAGAAGTATGGGATGATGCTGCGTCAAATATCTCTTGAGCGCGAAAAACATTACACGACCTTGAATCACTTGATGCGAACGCTTGGTTACTCATGATCGTATGGGAACGGGAGCCACTAGGTAAGCATGCCTATATCCGTGCACGTATAGGATGGCGCGGCCTTTCGTCGGCGGAATATCTTGAGGAAGGTCCCTGCCTAATTGCAGGTCACCACATCAAGAAAGGCAGAGTCAGCTGGGATGAGTGCGACCATGTTTCAAGCGAGCGGTATGTCGAGTCACCTGAGATCGCTCTGAAGTCTGGCGACGTGATCATCTCCAAGGATGGCACAATCGGTCGCGTGGCGCGAATTGACAACCTGCCATCGCCTGCGACTCTCAATGGTACCATGATGTTGGTGCGTCCCAAGAAGTCACTGGACTACCGGTTCTTGTTTCATTTGTTGGGCGGCCACTCCTTTCAGAAGCTTATCTCAGATAAGATTTCCGGCAGTTCGATACCTCATTTATTTCAGAGAGACATCAGCGAACTTGCCGTCCATTTGCCACCTATTGAAGAGCAAGCCCGTATCGCAGCAGTACTGGACGTGATAGATGGTGCGATTGCGAAGACGGAGGCAGTGATTGTTAAGCTTAACCAGGTGCGCATGGGGCTGCTCCATGACCTGCTCACCCGCGGCCTAGATAAAAATGGCCAGCTCCGAGACCCCATCGTCCACCCGGAGCAATTTACGGACTCACCGATTGGGCGAATTCCACGGGCATGGGACGTGAAGCCCTTGGGGGCACTACTTACGAACCAACCCAATGCGATGCGTAGTGGCCCTTTTGGGAGTGCACTGCTTAAGCAGGAACTCAAGGAGTCCGGCATCCCGCTACTGGGGATCGACAATGTTCATGTGGAAGAGTTTATTCCGCACTTCACGCGATTTGTGACCGAAGATAAGTATCTTGAGCTGAAGCGTTACTCTGTTAGGCCTAAAGATGTGATGATAACTGTAATGGGAACTGTTGGTCGCTGTTGTGTGGTACCGGAAGGTATCGGGACTGCCCTTTCATCCAAACACGTCTGGACGATTTCCCTCGATCAGTCGCGTTACTCGTCAGATGTGGCATGCTGGCAGATTAACTATGCTACTTGGGTTTTGCGGCAATTTGGCCGGGATGAACAAGGAGGTGTCATGACAGCCATTCGTTCAGATACCCTTAGACAGCTCCTTTTGCCTGTCCCGGTGTTTGACGAAATGAAAGCTATAGAAAGAACTCTCTTCCAGTCTACCGGGCGTATACGAACTGAAGCTGCCTCACTGTCGAAACTCACTCTGATAAAGGCTGGCCTTATGTCCGACCTACTCGCCGGCAGGGTTCGCGTTCCGGAGGAGATGTGGGAGACAGATAAAGGCTGAAGTAGACCATCCAGGTTGCGTCTGCGGATGCCTCTCATGCCGGAGGCATCTCTGATGGCCCGAAGACTCCCGTTTTGATGTCATTTCGAGCGAAGCGAGAAATCTTAACCTTGTAGTGCAATCAAGACAGTAGATTTCTCCTTGCGATCGAAATGACAGATCCAGGCTGGAGGACTCTTCATGAGACCGTCCGCGTGGACACAAGAAGAAACCTCCTCCCTCTAATGTTGACAAAACGTATCAGTAACGCTATATTTGTCAACATACGGGTTGTGCCGCGAGGCAATCGTCACAGGGAGGTTTAGAGATGAAGAGCCAGGACCCCAAGGCTGTATTTGGCAAGCGTCTGGAGCAGGCGAGACGCATGCGCGGGCTTTCGCTTCGGGCCTTGTCTGAGGCGACGGGGGGCAAGGTTTCCTACAATGCCCTTCATCGCTACGAACGCGGCGAGATGATGCCGGGGGACGACGTGCTGATCCCACTGGCTGACGCGCTGGACAAGCCCCTCGACTTCTTTTTCAGACCTTTTTCAGCGAAACTCAAAGGAGTGGAATTCCGCAAGACCACGGGCTTGCGTATCAAGGCGGTGCCCTCCATTCAGGAACAGGCCACGGACTACTTCGAGCGCTACCTGGAGATAGAGCAGGCCCTGGGGCTGCCTCTTGAATTCCAAGACCCGCTCAGTGATTTCCGACTTCGTGGGCCGGAGGATGCCGAAGAGGCAGCCGGGATCGTGCGATCCAAGTGGGGCCTGGGTGCAGATCCCCTGCCCAACGTAGTGGAAACCCTTGAGACCAATGGCATCAAGGTATTCGAGGCCGAGGCCCCGGAGAGGCTGAATGGCTTCTCCGGCTGGGCCGATGGACATCCGGTGGTTGCGCTTGCCTTATGGCTCAACCGGGATCTGCCGCGAAAACGGTTCACCGCACTTCATGAAGCGGCCCACCTGCTCATCCATACTCACACCAATCTTACCGGCAAAGAGCTCGAGTCGTGTTGCCACCGGTTTGCCGGGGCCATGCTGATTCCACGGGAGGCGTTCGAAAGGGACTGGGGAGGATACCGCCGCCGCATAAGTCTAGAGGAACTCATCGCGCTCAAACGAAGGTACGGCATGTCCATCGGCGCGATCATGCACCGTGGCCTCGATTTGGGTCTCATCGATGCCGCTGTATATAAGAGATTTTTTATCTCCTACAAGACCCGGCGGTGGCATCAGAGGGAGCCGGGCGAGTATACCGGAGTCGAGGAGTCCAGGCGGTTTGAGCAACTGGTGTTCCGCGCAGCGGCAGAAGAGATCATCAGCCTGGCCAAGGGTGCGGCCCTGCTCAATAGGCCGGTCGAAGATTTCCGTCCCAACATGGACGGGTTTGCATGAAGACCATCGTGCATGATGCCTCGGTGCTCATCGATCTCATATCAGCCGGGCTCCTTGGACCATGGTTCAAGACCCGTCCTGCGGCAGTCACCACATCCCTGGTCTGGCGCGAGGTCAACAGGAAGTCTCAAAAAGCAAAGATTGCTCGATTTGTCGAAAGCGGGGATATGAAGGTTGTGTCCATCGGGGCCGAGGACATGACCCGAATCGTCCGCCTTCAGGCAGACCTCCCGGCGAGAGTGAGTTTGGAGGACGCATCCGTCCTCCTCCTGTCTTCTGCCCGGGAGGCGATCCTGCTCACGAGCGACAAGGTTCTCAGAAGGTGTGCAGCGGATCGGGGCATCGAGGTTCACGGGTTGCTTTGGTTGTTGGACCTGCTGGTTTCGCGGGGCAAGATCTCCCCTGGCGCGGCAGCCGAACGGCTGGAGCATATGGCCGCTCTCGGGACAGGCCGGCTTCCGGAAAAGGAGTGTCGGCAAAGAATCAGAAAATGGCGGACTGAATAGAGGGCATCATGAGCAAGGTCCAGTGGGAATACGATCTCGTTGAACGGCCTTTCTGCCTTCAACTCCAGGCATTGGGATGGACCTGGCTGGAGGGCGACGTGGATGTGCCTGAACTCACGGAACGCGCCGGCTTCCGGGAGGTGATTCTGAAGGAACGTCTTGGGGCGGCTTTGCGGAGGATCAACCTTCGCGACGCCAAGCCGTGGCTCGATGATACACGCGTGAACCGGGCCGTCCGCGATCTCGAACAGGCTCCCGGACACCAATTGATGGAGATCAACCAGTCTGCGAGATGCTGTTGAAGGGAACGGTTGTGGACGGGCTTCTGGATTGGGACCATGGCAGGCCGCAGCCCATACGCTTCATAGATTTCGAGTACCCCGAGAAAAATGACTTTCTGGTAATCAATCAGTTCAAGGTGGAACTCAGCAGCGGCCGGGGCCATGTAATTCCCGACGCCGTGCTATTTGTAAACGGCATCCCCCTCGTCGTGGCCGAGTTCAAGAGCCCGGGCATCGAGAACCCCCTACACGAGGCGGTCAACCAACTCCTGCGATACTCCAACCAGCGGAGAGAATTGTTCCCTACGCTTTACAGCGACAATGAAGGAGTGGAGCGGCTGTTTCACGCAAATCAATTGCTGATTGCCAGTGACTTTTTCGAGGCGAGGGTCTCAACGGCGGGAGCACCGCCCGAGGCCTACCTGGAGTGGTCCGATACGAGCCCCGTGTCCATGAGCACCGTCGCCGAAGAACTTGGGGCGCTACCGACCGAGAAGGAATATGACGAGGCGGCAGGAGGGCTTTCGGCGGTTGGGCCTGAGCACGGGGACCGGGCCGGGACCCCGCTTTTCTTCCGAAACCAGGCGGAGCGGCCGGAACCCCTGCAAACAGGCCTGGGCGTTAACCTCTACAGCCAGCAGATCCTGGTAGCAGGGATGCTGAGGCCTGCGCATCTTCTGGACCTTGTGCGTAGTTTCACGGTCTTTCAGCAGGTGGACGGCAAAACGCGAAAGGTGGTGGCTCGCTACCAGCAGTTCCGGGCCATTCACAAGGCGGTTACCCGGCTCCAGGAGGGTCGGACCAAGGCCCGGGGAGCGGAACGTGACGAGCGCGGCGGCATCATCTGGCACACCCAAGGCTCGGGCAAGAGCCTCAGTATGGTGTTCCTGGTGCGCAAGATGAGGACCCTGGAGCGGCTCAGGCGCTTCAAGATTGTGGCGGTCACAGACCGTACGGACCTGGAAGGGCAGTTGCGCGAGACGGCCAGGTTGAGCGGCGAGAGCCTTCGGCCCAATGAGCGGGATACGGCAAGGCGGGAGTCGCCTACGGCTAGAACGCAGCGTATCCTGGCCGAGACTACACCGGACATCGTGTTCGCCATGCTCCAGAAGTACCAGGATGTGGACAGACAGGCCAAGCCCGGCAAAAAAGTCTCCATGACCATTCTCCGGAAAGAAAAGAAGCCTGGCAGGGACCAGCCTGTGGTGGAAAGAAAGGTCACTTTCGAAGAAAACATCCATTTCGAAGAGTTCCCGGTTCTCAATGTTTCCGAAGAAATCCTGGTGCTGGTTGACGAGGCCCATCGATCCCATACCAGAACACTTCACCGCAACCTGGGAAGAGCCCTCCCCAATGCGGCAGTCATCGGCTTTACGGGCACGCCGATCCTGAGCCATGAGAAGACCGAGACGCGCGAGATCTTCGGCGAGTTCATTGATAAATATCTTCTGAAGGATGCGGAGCTGGACGGCGCTACGGTGCCGATCCTTTATGAGGGAAGGACCGCGGACGGGTTGGTGAAGGACGCACCCGGACTGGATCAACTCTTCGAGGACATGTTCCGCGACTACACTCCGGAGGAGCTCGCGGTGATAAAGGCAAAATATGGGACGGAGGGCGATGTCCTCGAAGCCCCCCTGATGATCGCGCCGAAGGCACGGGACATGCTGCGCCATTATGCGGGCGTGGTGCTCCCTGAAGGGTACAAAGCCCAGGTGGTAGCCACCAGCAGGAAGGCGGCCGTGACCTGTCAGCAGAAGCTGCTTCTGGCCCGGGACGAGCTGGTTGCCCAATTGGAGGCCCTGTCTCCTGAAATCCTAAACCTGCCGGAGCCGGAAGTGGCCAAGCTGGATAATGAGACCCATTTTCTGGTCCGGCTCCATCCTTTGCTGACTTTACTGAGGGCGCTTCATGTGGCGGTTGTCATCTCCGGCGACCACAATGACCCGGAAACCTGGTGGGACTGGTCCGACAAGAATAAGCAGGAGGAGTACATTGCCCGATTCAAGCGGAAGCTTGCATCCGGTAAGACGGAAAAGACCGATCCCCTCGCAATCCTGGTGGTCAATAACATGTTGCTGGTCGGGTTCGACGCGCCTGTCGAGCAAGTCATGTATCTGGACCGAAAAGTCATTGCCCATGACCTGCTGCAGGCCATTGCCAGGGTGAACCGCACTTACGGGCAGAAAAAATGCGGCTATGTGGTGGACTACATCGGTGTCGCCAGGCACCTGAACGAGGCTCTCAGAGAATATGACGGAAAAGACATCCAGGGCACTTTGATCGATATCGGCGTTGAGCTGCCAAAGCTCCTGGACAGACGCGACCGGGCCGTGGCCGTATTCGCCAGTCGAGGCGTTACAGACCTGCTGGGCCGTGTGGATGCGTGCGTGGCCCTCCTGGAAGATCTGAAGGTGCGCGCCGAATTCATCAACCGGCTTCGCATGTTCTACGAGGTGCTGAATATCCTGGAACACCGACCTGAAGTGCCTGCAGATGTGTTCCGCGACGCCAAGTTACTGGGGTTTATCAACAAGGTTGCTGCAAACCTTTACCGCGACCCGGCGCTGAACCTCCTGGGCGTGGCCGAGAAGGTGAAAGCGTTGATCGATGCCCATGTGTGGGCCAGGGGCGTTGACCCGAAGATTCCTCCCACCACCATTACGGATGCCGAATTCGAGAAGGTCCTGCAGGCACAGGTCAGTCCCCGAGCGCGTGCCGCACAAATGCAGCATGCCGCAAGATATCACATCACGGGCTTTTCCAACCAGAACCCGGTTTTCGCAAGAAAGATGAGCGAGAAACTGGAGGAGATTCTCAAACGTTTTAAAGATGATTGGGACGCCCTGGAGCGCGAATTGCGGGAGTTCATCCAGGAACTCCGCCGGGGTGACCGCAATGAATTCCCCGATCTCGATCCCGGCATACAGGTGCCTTTTGTCCGGATGGTACTGGAGTTGTGCTCGGATGGCAGGGAATTGGACCATGCACAAAGGACGACGGTCATCAACACCACCATTGAGATGGTGGAGCGCATCAGGCAAGAAATCAGGAAGGTTGGATTCTGGAAGAACCTGGATATGCGCGAATTGCTCACGAGGCAATTGGTCCGGGATCTGGATGGCTCCGGCGTATGCCCTGTCGGCAAAGACCGAGACCTCGCACAGCGACTGGTGGCCTTGGCAAAAGAGAACCACGAGGATCTGACTCGCTAATGAATGAAATACTGCTCCTAGACGATCTCAAGTTCGAAATAAGACGGAGCAAGCGTCGAAAGACTCTGGGTCTCACTGTTGATCGGGGCGGCGAGCTTGTGGTTCATGCGCCTGTAACTGCAAGCAAAGCTGAATTGGAGCGCTGGGTTCAACGCAAACTCCTATGGGTCCACCAAAAGATTGCACTCAAGAAAGAAATGGAGGGCTCCTCACATCAGCCTGAATTCGTCAGCGGGGAGACGATCTCCTATCTTGGCCGCAATTACCGACTTAAACTCGTAGACAATCAGAATAAACCTCTACGTTTCAACGGCCATTGGTTCTACCTCCGCAAAACTGATCGGCCATATGCCCCCAGCCATTTTCGAAAGTGGTATCTGGAGACCGGAACCCCCTGGCTGCGCAGGAGGGTCGGGTCTTGGGAACCGAAAGCCGGCGCAACTCCTTCCCTGATCTCTTTAAGAGATCTCGGTTTTAAGTGGGGGTCATGCGGCAAAAATCGAAACCTTTTCTTCAACTGGAGACTCCTTCAACTTCCCCTGCGTCTGGTCGATTACGTGATCGTCCATGAACTTGTCCATCTGCTTGAGCGCAATCACACCCCTGAGTTCCGGCGCATCATGGATCGGGTTCTCCCTGATTGGCGCGAACGAAAGGCTGAGTTGGAATTGGGCTGGAAACAATATTCCGCTTTCAGAACTTAGTTGCGGAAGTGAGATGATCTGACCGAGATTACACGCAGTTTTTTTCTGGAGGGAAACTGATGAGCTCACAAAGACCCTGCTTTTTCATGATCTGCACGAACAAAACAGAACAGGAATGTCTCGATAAAGGTCTGTTTGGTGATAGGGAATGGCGTCTCCCCTACATCAAATCAGTGCAAACAGGTGATCTCGGTTTCCTTCTCAATGTGTCCCAAGACAGTCTTCTTGGCATATTTGAAGCGGAGAGTTCTGCCAGCCTGAATATCGACCAAACTGCCTGGGGCGGTGGGTTCCCCGCTCAGATAAAGGTGAGACAGGTAGGCGATCTCCAGCGGATAAGGAGCGCCTCAGCCAGTCTTGCTGCCTTCATGACTCTAAAAGAGATTCGTAAGCATCCCAAAAGTTACAGCATCCCGTCGCAAAATGCTTATGGTCCCGATGTTACTCGACAAGTGCTGTCCCTGTTTAAGACTCCAAAGGAGGTTTCTGAACCCAAAAGAAGAGAAGAGCCAGTGGGCTTTATCCCTGAGACTGCGTTGAAGGATGTCGCCGGGCTGAAAGACATCAAGAATTTTGTCTATCAGAGGATCCTCGCACCTTTTGAAGACGACGAAACGGCTTTCTCTCTAAAGCTTAGGGTGGGCGGCGGCATGCTACTTTACGGACCGCCGGGAACTGGAAAAACTCTGATTGCCACGGCGATAGCCGCTGATATACAGGCAAGGTTCATCGATATTAGTCCATCCGTGATCGTCGGCTATCCTGGCGAAGCAGAAAGACGGCTTGAAACTATGTTCGCGGCATTGGAGAAGGAGCCGAGGGTCGTCGTATTTCTTGATGAAGCTGAATGGATTCTTTGCAAGCGAGGAGAGCAGACTTCATCCGTTATGCAGCGGATCACGCCTGTCCTGCTGGCACAGTTGAGCAGGATTTTTAAACAGAGGACAAGACCGATCGTGGTCATAGCCGCGACGAACAAACCTGAGATGATTGATCCTGCTTTTCTGAGACCAGGCAGATTTGACAAAGTTTTTCTAGTGGGACTGCCTGAAAGAGAAGCGAGAAACGACATACTCAAGTCCCAGTTGAGAAGTAGATCCCATCGCCTAGATGAAAAGGAACTGCGAGAATTGACAGATAAATTGGACGGCTACTCTGGAGCGGATATCGAGCACATTGTTGAGGAAGCCGCCTTTAAGGCTTTCGCCAGGAGAAACGAAGGTAAAGGGGTGGCTATCCTCGTTGCAGACATCCAGTCAGCCATTGAAAAGACTCCGAAATCTGTCAGCTCTGAAGAGAACAAGAGATTCCAGGAATGGGCGAAAAAGATAGGGAGATTGGCGTAGATACAACCATGACCCTTATATTGGACAGGAGATGTTTTGCAACTACAGAAGCCACATCAAACTTGAAGGCTCTCAAGAGATTTGCCGTTTTTTCGGTACGGCTAACCTACCTGCCTTGACAGGGCACTCTGTTTCATCCCTCCCGGTACCGGGAATTGTTTTCTTGAGTGATTTAAGGCCGACTTCGGGCTGGCCATTAGCACACCCTGTATTCAATTTCAAAGAACCAAATGTCAGGCCTTCCGCAATTCTTCACCAGGCAACGGAACTCGCCGCAATCAAGTTTTTCAAGATGAACAGAGAAGCGATCATGACCCGGCTGCCGACTTGAGCCACAGAGCCGCATCCACTTTTCTGTTGCCGGCAGACTGCTTCATTCCCTTCTCAATAACCCTCGACATCTTGTCTTTTTGCCCTCACCAATACTTTCCCTCGCGCAGGGGTGACTTTTTCAATCACTGATTAAAAATCTGCTTTTCAATAGAGGGTTTTTTCATCAAGAAAGAGCAGCAGCTCTGATCGTTCCTTCCTTTTCTGTATCTTCCAACAACTCAGATAGTAGAGGATCATTTTTGGCTGCATCCAAGAGCTCGGGGAATTCTCCTCCCATGCGCTGAAAATGGACCTGCTCTAAAATGGCCATGTACACACCGCAGTACCGGTCCGTCCAATATCTCGCCTGGTCGAGGCGGCTTTGCTCTGGTGGACGCGCGCAATCGCTGTTTACAAGTCTTTCTCCAAATAACCTGCACCCTGCTTCCCAGACTCGTTTCATGTATGCCAGTCGATTATCAGGCAGCCGGAGGAGAAACTGCTCTGTACTCTCCGTGGCATGGACGGCCACCTTTCTTTCAAGAGTCGAAATCCTTCTTTCTATGCTATTCATGCCGTTCCCTCTCTCCTTCTAGAAATGGCAGGGCTGTTCTCTGCAAGCTCAAGCAAGGGCTGCAAATCCGGTATTAGCCGGGCGCGCTGAATCATCTCCCTCTCTTTTCCTACGATCCGGTCCTGATGGAGTGCCAATATGAAACTGGTCAGAATGGTTGATGACTGCCTGGTCCAATGACGTGCCTTTTCCTGAATCGTAAGCGACTGCTCAGGCTCCTCGATCGGAGCCCCTCCGAATTCCTTGTGATAGGAAAGACAGGCATTCCTTTGAAAGGCAACCATGTTTGCGGCCTCTTCCTCAGAGAGAGAAGAAAAGGAGAAAGGCTTGTCTTGTATCGTTCTCAGCCTTCCTTCGATCTTTCCTATCCGTTTTTCAATCGTACTGGTGTTCATGCGCGTCCCCTCCTGTTCAAAATCGCCTTTTCAAGCTCTTCAATTCGGAATTCCAAAGTTTCGATTTCAGTTGCCCGTATAGCCAATTCCAGAATTGTCTTTGCCCCGCTTACCCGGGAACTGGCCGGCGCTTTCTCATCCTCCACGATCATGATGAGCGCGTTTATGGCTTTATCTGAAGCCCTCTGAAGGTGTGTTATCGCCTGATCTAAGATCCGCCGCTTCGCTTCCCGAAAGGACACCTTGAACTGATTGTTCTGCTGCCATCTCCACAAAGTGCTCTCCCCTACCCCAGCAGCTTTCGCGGCGTCGGCAAGAGAGTCGTGTTCGAGAAGAGCCTTGATTGCCCTCTCCTTCTTGCGAGTTAATTTTTCCCCGTGCCCTTTCATCTGCCTTCACCTGATTCCATCTGCTATCAAGCTCCGAGCACTTGCTTTTGAGATTCAATCCATGAATCTAAGTCGTTCAGGTCCAGCCACATTTTTGAGCATTCCCCTAACTGGATGACTGGGAGGGTCCCCGAGTAAATTAGTTCCCGAAGGCTGTCCTCGCTTCTGTCCAGGTACTCGGCCGCATGGCGTAGAGAAAGAAGCCTCTGGCGCACTGGATGTACGATCCCTTGCGCACAATTTTTGGCTTTTGTTTTAATCACTTTCCCGGCCATGTAATGGTCTTGTAGTGGTTTTGGAGTTTTGTAATTTCACCTGGCTGCCACTCCCTGCCAGGGACCCCAGTTTTCGCTCTTCCACAACATTTCCAATGTCAGAGTTCATCTTCGGTGGCTCTGCCAGTTGAAAGAGATCGTTGCTCCGCCGTTATCGCGCATCCTGTCCGCGACTCTCTCGTGGAAATGCTTGACCATCTCCTCTTGCGTGAGATTCCCCACAAGGATGGTTGGACGGGAGCACTCATATCTGCCACCTAAAACTTGATAAAAGAGGATCCCATCCGCGTCGCTGGAGAAGGAAACTCCAATCTCATCGATGATCAAGAGATCTGGTTGTATAAATTCCCTAGTCACTTCATCCTCTGAGCGTTCGGCGTCTTGCCCCCAAGTTAGCTTTATGGCCCTGGTCAATTTGTACTCGCTGATATATCGCACCGAATATCCGATCCGCATGAGCTCCCGTCCGATTGCACAGGCAAGGTGAGTCTTCCCGGTCCCTGGCTTGCCGCAGAAGTAGAGAGACGTTCCTCGTGAAAGGTGCTTTTCAAAGCCTCCTATATATCCTTTGGCCACATTTCGGGCGTGATCGATATCTTTTGAATCCCCGATCAGCCCCTCGATCGTACATTTTCGGAAACGAGGTGGGATTCCACTCTCCGTCATGAGGCGACTTATTTTCCTTTTCTGCTCCTCCATACGAGCCTTCACCGCCAATTCCTCTGCACAACGAGGGCACCCTCTGCTGAAAGGAATCTGTTCACCTTGGATCACGACAACCCGGCCCTCATATTCTCCGTGCCGTGGGCAGGTCTTGGGCAAGCCATTTGATTTGATCAGCAGGGGTTCCAGTCCCATAGTCTTTTTCGTTAAGTCGCTCATCTTCTTTCCCTCGCGTCTTCTTTTGACTACTCATTTTCAGGAAAAGCTGACTGAATTGATTCCGCAGGGTTTTGGCCGACCGGATGTTTGCTAGCCAGAACGAGTCTATCTGAGAAAACCGGATCACCCGCTCGACTTCATCCGGTGTTCGTTTGTCCAGCCGGATCAGTCGATCGATTTCTTTGGCCCACTTCTGAAAATCAGGTTCTTTGGACCTTGGATCATTCTTCTGCATCAACAAGAAAAGCAGTTTAGAAAGTCTCATTTCGTCGGAGTCCGATGGGAATAGAGAAGATGGAGTAGGATCAGGAGCAGGAGAAGGAATAGGAGAAGGAGAAGAGCATTGCTCCGAGCATTGTTTAGGATTGCCGATCGCATCATCAGGTAATGCCCATCTTGCCTGCGCTGCTTTTCTGGCTTTCTCGCTTCGCGCATCAGCGTAAGATGCATACTCATTGTGGTCCTTCCAATCATGGACCAGAAAACCAGTTTGTCCTTCGTCGAGGAACCGGAGATCCAGGAGAGTCTTCACGAAGAGTCCCGGTTCTCCCTGCCAATCCGCGGCAATCTCGATGTCCTCGACGCTGTAATGGCCCAGGGCGCCATCCGGACGATTTTGACTCACAAAGGCCCATAATCTGATGAGTGAATAGAATGCTCGGTCCCCGAGTCTTCTCATGAGCTTCACGGCCTTTGGGTGAGTTGGCAGTGATACTGAAACTCTGAAATCCTTGTTCATGTCTTCACCTGTATTAACACTCAGTACTCGTCACCGCTCCCGCCTCATCGGATTCTTGGCCTCCTGCTGATTCTTCAGCCACTCCATTACTTCTGAAATCCGAAACCGGAGATATTTGCCAACTCTAATGCAAGGTATTTGTCCGTTTCGGCTTCTGCTGTATATCCAACTTTTCTCAATCTTCAGATAATCAGCGAGTCCCGCCACATCCACTAATGGTTCCTGTGCTTCCATGTCTTTCCCCTCCTCAAAAATAAATGAGCCAAGGTCTCGTACTGAGTACCTTGGCTCACCAAGATAGATGATCCTCAAAAAATATCTAGAATGCTAACTCAGTTTTTTCCCTCCAGTTAGCTTCCTCTTTTTAAGGCGGTCAGCAGTCTATTAATTGTGACATCTTCACTCTCCTTCTCAACTAGAGGCCTGCAGGCTTTGATAAGTCTCAGGAAAGGTCCCGCCCCCTTCCCAGGATTTTTTCCGGTTACCTGCTTGTACCAATCGGCCATTTTCAAAATGTAACTATCAAGTAATGAATCAGGGATGGGCCCACCCTTTCTTCTTTTTCGTTGCCGGATACTTTTGATTATCTCCAGGGGGAGTCTGTCTGTCCGAGGGACAAAGCGCACCTTGTCTGAGTTCAAGTAGGCAAGGAGTTTTTCAGGGTCATTCATCATCTCTTGCATTTTGATCTCCATATCGCTGAGGCGAACTAGCTGCTCGACTTCCTTTATTGCATTAGGAAACACCATTTTGATTAGAAGTTGCCGATATGCGGGAGCCTTCCTAAAAACGTTTTCCCGGTCCTGCAAGCTAGCAAGCAACTTCTGAGCCCTGTTCCTGAGCTTCCGATAGAATTCGCAATATTCGCCTTTCGACAAGAAGCGCTGATCAGAGACATAAGGTTCGCGACTGTCCCTGTAAGCAAGGTACCCTTCATGAATGAGCGCCAACTCCTGAATTTGCTTCTGATTCAATTCGCGCTTCAACGCAACACTCGCAGCCTGGGTTAATTGTTCAATTATTTCCGATTCCATGCATTTCCTCCTGATGGCCCCTGGAGAGAAACCGGACAGATAGACTGGGTTCCCACTTTTTTCAATCAGCCCGACTTCAGCTATCTAACACGCGATCTCTGTCTTGAGTGCTGACACAATGACTTATTTTGATGGTGTATCATCCTGCTATCTCAAATACAATGAAAGTTGTGAACGAGCAGACAACACACCGTTCCCGCTTTGGTGAAATAAACGCACGTGAGAGGTCCCTCTTCATAGTCGTCCAGGCGTGGATTCGGTCTTACAAATAGGATCGAATTTTGAATTGATGATTCCTTCCAGAGAAAATACCCTTGATCTTGATTCCTTCGAAATCACAGTCTATCCCGGATAAGGGGATCCTGACCAAGGTGAAATCCTGTATGCGCGACCGTAAGGTGATCCACGCATCGGAAGACCGGCAAGCGGCTGTGGAGAAGGCAAATGAGGTTAAAAGCTGGCGACGACGCGGGTAAGCAGCCCTTGTTTTCGTACTTCACGCCTCCTGTGCGGACACTTGTCGAAAAATCTTCTGCACCAGGATAGGCTGGTAGTTGTTCAAACATAATCAAATGTCATTGGTTATCCGTTGATTTGACATCCCTCTGAGGTGCAGGCTGAAGATAGAGCAAATTAAGATAGTGTCTATTGGGGTCTAATGCCACTCACCTGAGGCGCTCTCGACGCTGGATTTTCGAGAATGGGCGCATGGAAGAAAAGATGTGCCCGCTTAGATTCTTGATACCTCGCAGAGCTGGGACTTGAACCCCGGGTAGCCAGAGATGGGATCCAGGTACCCCGGATCGATGAGAAGATTCGCATCCGCATCGGGCCATGCATGATAAAAATTCACCACACCCGGCGCTACTATGTCTGTGAGGTTGGCTCGAACCCGCAGAGCGGCCCGGGGAGTGGAAAGGGAAATCCAGTCTCCGTCAGATATTCCCCTTTCAGCTGCATCCTTGGGATTAATGTCCGCACTGGCCCCCGGCCGCAACCCCCTTGTCCAACCCAACCTGAAGGTTCTCGAATGCACGTACATTGGAAGCCGTGCCCCGGTGGTCAGGATTAGAGGGAATTTCTCAGCCACCTCTGGTGTAGACCGGGGGCTCAGCCGAGGCTCCTGATACTGGGGAAGCGGATTCAGCCCGAACTCCTTCAAAACCGTAGAGACGAACTCCATTTTTCCGGTTGGCGTTGGGAACCCCATTTTCTCGTATTTTCGGTATGGCGGCATTTTGAAGTTCTTCAGATGCAGGCCTGCAGAGTGTTTTTTTAGTTCCGCCACAGTGAGACCGGAGGGTTCCAGTAGCCAGTCGATTGAGGCCTCATACCCCTTCTGCATCAGAGTGTCATCAGGAAGCATCCTACGAGCAAGATCAAAAATAATGTCAGCATCGGAACGAGATTGCCAGAGAGGATCAATCACTGGCTGCGACCACATCACGAAATTTTCCATCCAGAAACGAAGCTCACTCCGCTCAAAGGTGGTGCAGGCGGGCAGTAGCAGATCGGAAAATTTTCCAGTCTCAGTCATAAAAAGGTCTACGTTTACCAGGAAGTCGAGTTTCTTCAGACTCTCCAGCATGAAGTCGGACCCAGGCCACATGCGATACCTTATGCCAAATGCCAGCATCGCCCGGATAGGATAAGGCTTGCCGCTGTGAATTTGAAAGGGAATATGCACGGCCTGCGCTTCCGGAATCAATCTACTCCATACGGGATAAAGATCCTCTCCCACCCTTGGAGGCATGTCATTCCAGGCGCGAACCTGCTTAAATTCATCTTCTCTTGAAGAGGCGGCGGTGGAGATATTAAGCCAAGTGGGGGGAACCACATAGTTCCCCCCCGGCTGGTCGAAGTTACCGGTGAGGCCTATGAGCGCGGTGAGCGCCCTATGATTCTGCACACCATTTGTGTGATGTACCGTCGGGCTTGCACTCGGTAGCAGAGCCGCCGGCTTGGTCGTGGCATAAAGCCTTGCCGCCTCGATGATAGAGTGGGAAGGAACCCCGGTGATGTCCTCTGCTACGGCGGGAGAAAATCCCCTCACGTAATCCCGATACTCTTCAAACCCGTGGGTCCACTTTTCTACGAACTCACGATCAAAGAGTGCTTCTTCAATGATTACATGCGCCATCCCCAGGGCCAGAGCCCCTGATGTGCCGGGCCTGATACGAAGATGGACCGCAGCATGGCGGGTCATGGGGGTGATGAGCGGCCCCACTTCGATGATCTTAAGTCCCTTCTCAATGGCATCCATTAGCTTCCGGGTGGTAGCGGTAGTCGAATAGAATGGATTTTGGCTCCACACGAGAAGACAGCGGGCATTCGGGAGGTCCGGCCCGCCGAAGCAACCGTAATTGAGTCTTGCGGCCAGAGCCGTGGCCCGGTGGCAAGTGCTGGACTCGGTGCAGAAGTTCGGAGATCCGAAGCTGTGGGCCAGCCGCTGTAGGAAGGGCCGGAACCACTTTGTATATCCCGCATAGAACACAACCGACTCTGGTCCAGTATCCTCCTTGATCCTAAGAAGTCGCTGGGCAATGGTGTCAAGGGCTTCTTCCCAAGATATGGCCACGAAATCTCCCGATCCCCTCTCCCCCCTTCGGAGAAGGGGTGTGCGGAGTCGATCCTCGTGGTAGATGTACTGTCGGCTGGCCGATCCCTTGGAACACAAGGCACCCTGGTTGTGAGGGTGATCATTGTTTCCTTCCACCTTGATAATGACCCCGTCTTTGATATACGCATTAATGCCGCAGTGCGTCAGAGCATTGCAGATGGAGCAAAATGTCTTACGGACTTGGATGCCATTGGCTCCAGGTACCTTGCCGTGCAAGGCCATTCCCTTATTCATGGGAGTTCAACCCCTCCTTGCGATACATTTTTCAGATCAGACCTACTCCGTTCGATGCGAGGGTTTTGTTCCTTTTTTCGCCTGAATCCTCCGTATGCGAGGAGTAGAAGTGCAATGAAGAGAATCGCTACGGTAATGGGACGCGTAGTGAATATCATAAAGCTCCCATTCGAAAGGATAAGAGATTGGCGGAACGAATTCTCCATGATTGGTCCTAGGACGAACGCCAGACACAAAGGTGCCACTTCATATTGGTTCTTTCGTAGGATATACCCAGCCAACCCCGCTATCATCATCACCAGAACATCTAAGACGTTGTTGTTCACGCTGTAGGATCCCAGGATGCAGAAAAGAATTATCAGGGGCGACAAAATCCTTTGCGGTATCCTCAGCAACTGGACCCATAATGGGATAAGAGGAAGATTCAGGATCAAGAGCATCAGATTGCCGATGTACATACTTGCCACAACACCCCAGAAGAGCTCACGATGAAGAGAGAGAAAGAGGGGACCGGGTTGGGCTCCATGGATCATTAGAGCACCTAACAGTAACGCCATAATCACTGTTGAGGGAATGCCCAGAGTGAAGAGAGGGATGAATCCTCCGCTGGAAGCGGCATTGTTGGCGCTCTCCGGTGCTGCGACTCCTTCAATGATGCCGGTGCCGAACTTTTCAGGATGCTTTGAGAACTTTTTTTCTAACGCATAGGAGATGAAAGATGCCAGAAGCACTCCACCGCCTGGAATCGTCCCGACCAGAAAGCCGACAACAGTTCCTCTCGAAATCGGCATGATGGAATCGCGCCAATCTTTAAGCGAGGGGAGATACCCCCTGATTTTCGATCCGATATTGGCAACGGACATCTTAACCGACTCTCCCATATTCATCAGAACTTCTGAAACCCCGAAGAGTCCGATGGCTATAGGGCCCAAATCCAATCCAGAGGTAAAGTGGACGATGCCGTAAGTAAATCTTTCTCTCCCTGCCATAGCGTCAATTCCGATCAGACTGAGGCCGAAGCCTACCACTGCCATGATCAAGCCCTTAATGATCGATCCTTTCGAAATGGATGTCAAAATGACGAGCCCCAGCACCATTAGGGCAAAAAACTCGGGAGGTCCAAATTTTAAGGCTATTTGAGTCAGAGGGTCAGCAATCAGCATTAGGCCTATGGTCCCTGCCGTCCCTGCGATAAAGGAACCGAATGCCGCAATACCAAGGGCTGCACCTGCTCTACCCTTTAAAGCCATTTGATGTCCGTCAAGACACGTCATGACGGAGGAAATCTCACCAGGAACATTCATCAGGATTGATGTCGTGGAACCCCCGTACTGGGTACCATAGTAGACACCAGCCAATAGAATGATCGCAGCGGTTGCATTCATTGAATAGGTAAGAGGCAGGAGCAATGCAATGCCACCCAGGGGACCAATCCCGGGCAGTACACCGAGCAAGGTCCCCAGAGTAACTCCCAAAAAGCAATAAGAAAGATTTACCGGCTGGAGAGCGATCTGCAGACCACCCAGCAGATTGCCGATCGTTTCCATACTATCCTATCAGACCCGAAGGAAGGTTTAAGTTTAAGATATAACCGAAAAAGAAATAGCTCAACAATGTGGAAACGAAAGCGCCGAACAGAACCCATCCCCACGGTTTTGTGCCCATCACTCGGAAAAGGAAGAGCATCAGAGGGAACGTGGCCAATAAGTAACCCAGTGTCTTGAACAATGGAATATAGAGCAGGAGGGGACAGAAAATGCAAAACACATCGGCCCCCAAACGCGGGCCTTCATGCCGGCTTTTTCGCCGCGAAAAAGTCTGGTAAATCAAGAGAGAAGACAGTGCAAAGAGGCACAGGGCCAATAGAAAAGGAATAAATCCTGAGCCCGGAGAAGCAGGCACGCCTAATCCTAGGCGAATGGATTCGACTCCCAAGAAGACGCTTAGTAAGAGCCAAAGCAGCCCGTCAGCATAAATCATCATCTTCGATTAAACCCCAGATGTTCTCTCTTCATTGTGCCAGAATTCCCAACTCCCTCATCAACGGAACGGCTGATTCCTCTGCTTTCAGAATAACTTCATCCACAGCCCGTGGCGGGAAGTACGCCCTTTTCAATCCCATTGTCTCAGCCAATTGGACAAACTCAGGATCTTCAACCGTCTTCTTGAAGGCATCATGCAGTACCTTCACCTTGTCGGGAGGGACATCCTTATGGATAGCCACATAGATGATGGGATTCTGACTGCTGACATCAGCATAGCCTCTTTCTTGAGCTGTCGGTATATCCGGCAATTCCTTTATCCTCTCACTCGTAAACACCACCACAGGCTTGAGTGTTCCTGCGTCAAGCAGTTTTTTGATTCCGGAAATCTCAGTTACTCCGGCTGGAACATGACCTCCAAGAACGCTGCTCACGCACTCGGCACTGCCTTTGAAAGGCACGTCGCTGAACTCAAGTTTGGCACTCTTGAAGAAGAGGACCCCCTGAATGTGAATCGATGTCCCTCTTCCTGAGTGGCTGAATTTCATCCACCCCGGGTTTTTCTTTCCATAAGCGATAAGATCATCCAGTTTTGCATAGGGCGAGTCGCCTTTCATGAATAGAAGTTGTCTGAATTCGCCAAATCCCAACAATGATTTTACATTCGCCGGGTCAAATGGAATTTTCTGTTGATGGGCAGCGAGGCTCTTAAAGGCGGTTGTTACGACTGCAATCGTGTGACCGTCCGGCGCTGACTTTGACAGCTCATTCATAGCAACCGACTGTCCGGCGCCCGCCATGTTCGTAACGACTAAGGGCTTGGAAAGGTATTTAGGGGCAATTTTTGCAACGGCTCTGGCAGCCAGATCCACAGAACTTCCAGCGACGAGCCCCACCAGGCATTGAATGGGTTTTTCTGGAAATTTCTTCTCTTCTGCCGTAGCCTTGGTTGGCCCCATGAAGTAAAATAAGGAGAGAGTGATAGCAGCTGCTGACAACCTAATCCATTTTTTCATGACGAACCTCCGTTTTATTTGTTTACGACGGTTACACAGACCGGCCCCCAAAGAGATTTTCTGCAAACTCTTTGAAAGAACCCGGCGCCGCATAGAACACTTTGGGTCTTGTTCGACAATTAGGCAAAAGTGTCTCAGTCCGTTCGGTGGCCAGAAGCTGCCGGATCCTGCTCTCGGGATCGTCCAGATCACCGAAAACCAAGGCTTCGGTGGGGCATGATTCGACACAGTGAGGGATCTTTCGATTGTTGAGGTCCGATGCACAGAAATCGCAACCGTCCGCTACCTTCAAGGTCTTATTCATTCTTCGCACCCCATATGGGCATGCGAAAACGCACAATTGACATCCGACACATCTGGCTGGATCAACGGCCACTATGCCATCGTCTGTCTTGTGGCAGGCCCCGAACCTGCATACTGCAACGCACGGCGGGTGTTCGCAATGCATGCAGGTGAGAGGAAATAGCCACCTCGACACGTCCGGGTACTCGCCGACAGTGGTATCCACGAGTCTGATCCTCTCCGGATCGCCGGGTTGGATCCTATGCCAGTTTTTACACCCCACCACACAACTGTAACAGCCGATACATCGGCTCACATCAACATAAAGGCCATAACGGGCCATTTATTCCACCTCCTGGATGGCTTTCTCGTTCTCAGGGGGCAGTCCCTTTTCTATTCTCACGAGCGTATTCTTTGTGATATCGCCCGTGATGCTGTCTTTCTGTCCCCAATCATAGAGCAAATTCGGATTAGCTCCTCCTTCAAGGGGGGAGGTTTCGCCTAAACCGAGGGCTTCGCACCCTTGCCACCATCCGTGCTGGCCCATCAACAGATTGGGGCGAATCGTTGGAACAAGAACAGCTACCGCCTTGGCCCTGCCATGTCGTGAGACGATATCCACCCAGTCTCCGTCCGATATTGACCACTTCTTCGCGGTTTCAGGATTTATCCTCACAACGGGATGCTTCTGGATCTCGCGAAGCCATGGAATATTCCTCATCCATGCGTGCTGGTTCATATAGTGAGAATGCTCGTCGGTGAACATAAGAGGGTACGCTTCGGCCCCTTCTCGATCGATCTGTGGATCTTCAGCCTCGCCAAGATAGGTAGGTAAGGGATCGAAACCTTTCTCCGCAAAGACCTTGCTGTAAAGCTGGATTTTTCCACCAGGGAGTTTTTCAAAGAGCGTTTCGAACCGCTCCCGGCGATCCATCCATTCAGTCCTCGGCAGGTAGATGCCCTTAAGACGATTTTCAATCAACTGCTCATAGGAGATGTTTGTGGGTCGAAGGTAATCATTCATCATTTGCTTGTACTCGCCGTTCCAGAAATCTTCCTTCATGCCGAGCCTGCAGGCGAGATCCAGGATAATCTCGATTTCATTCCGACTTTCCCCCAACGGTTCTATGACCTTGCTGGATGTGGCAAGGTGGTTCTGCCAGATGGCAGGCTGTCCCTCACATTCGTATCTCGTCGCAGCCGGAAGCACAAAATCGGCGAGTCTTGCGGTCGGTGTCATGGTTACGTCCACCACAACCAACAACTCCAGCCTCCTGAGGGCCTGATCGATCAGAACTGGATTGCGTGCCGTGCTGAGCGGATTGGACCCGAAAATCATCATGGCCCGTGGACGATAAGGTCGACCCGTCAAAAGTGCCTCAATAACACTAGGGAAGTGAGTGACGGTTTTCCCCCGGGAGGAGATGTAGAAATTTTCCCCGTCGAGGAGCTTTCCTTTGACCTTTTCCGAGAGTCTTGCGCGAAATGTGTCGAACCCAAGGTGGGCAGCGGAATCCATCCACACGTTTCCGCCTGGTCGGTCCAGATGACCAGTGATCGCCATCAGAATGGGAACAGCCATTCCAAAAGAGTGGAGGTCTCGTTTCTGCGGGGCCTCGGATACGCGGATACACGCGCGTTTTGTCGTTGCATACAGACGGGCAAGTTCTATGATCTCGCCCAAAGGGATGTCAGTGATCTTCTGCGCCCATTGCGGAGTATATTCCTTAATAAACGATTTGAGTTCCTCGAAGCCTTCGCACCAAGTAGATACAAACTCATGATCGTAGAGTTTCTCATGGATGATTATGTGAATCATGGAAAGCGCTAGGGCTGAATCCGTACCGGGCCGGATGGGAAGCCATTTGTAGGCTCGCCCATTTGCGGCAAGGGGGATCAACTGGGGATTGATGACAACCAGCTTTGCACCCTGTTTCAGCCGCTCCACAATTTGAAGGGGGACACTTCTGAGATTCGTGTCGTGTGTTTCAACTCCTCCCCTGGCCGGTCCCCCTGTTCCACCACCGGTAAACCACTCTAGAATAAGGTCGCTCTTATGATAGTCCGGCTTTGTATAAGATGGTCCGCCGATGGTCAGGGAGTGGTACATCAACTGAGGACCCCAGCAGATGTAAGGACCCCACCAGGTAAAGTTTGGGGATCCGAGGGCACAAAGAAACCTGATCCAGAGGAGGTGGTGCAGGCCGCCCCAGCTTGACGACTGGCCTTTTGCAAGCATGATCGTTTCAGGGCCTTCCGCCTTTATGCTCATCAGTCTGGTAGCGATGGATTCCAGCGCCTCATCCCAATCAATTCTCCTGAACTTGTTCTCTCCCCTCCCGCCGACTCTAGCCAGGGGGTACTCGATCCGCTGCGGATTATAAACCCACTGAACAGCGGCCTGGCCCTTGGCGCAGAGTTTGCCCTTATTGAGCGGGTGAAAGGGGTTTCCTCGCACCCTGGTCATGCCCCCGCCCTCGACGCAAGCGAGGAGACCACAATTGTAACCCCCATAAGAACACCCGTGACACATCGTGGGAACAACAATCTCACGACCTGAAGGGAGTCTCGATTGGCGTGGCTTGCCTCCAGCCTCAAACTCACTTTTTCTCACCAGTTCCTCCTGCGGGCGCCCAGCGACCAAGAAGCTCTATTCGTTCCTCCGTCTTTCGCTGGATATATTCAATTTGCTCCTTGTTGAGATGACGAAACTTGCCGAGCAGTTTCAAATAGACCTCGACCGGTTGTGGGTTTGCGACCGACCTCGTGAAGCGGATTCGCCCCTCCTCCCGTTCGTATTCCCACAGCGGCAGCATGTTCGTTTCAACGGCCTTTCGGCTGACCTCGATCACCTTCCCGGTCGGGTGGCGCCAGCCGGTGGGACAGGGTGAGAAGACCTGGATAAAGGCCATCCCCTTCTTGCACGCCTTGATAGCCTTGTCCAATTTGGCATAGTAGTCCTCCATGAACGCCATGGAGGCGGTCGCCACATATTCGCAGTTGTGCATCACCATGATGAGCGCCAGCGGTTTTGAGTCCCTCGTCTTTCCCCGAAGCATTTCCCCCACGGGTGTGGTGGACGTCCAGGCCCCATAGGGCGTGGTCCCGGACCTTTGTGTGCCCGTGTTCATGTACCCTTCGTTGTCGATGCAGATGTAGAGGATCTGCTCGCCCCTTTCGGCGGCTCCGGAAAGGGACTGAAAGCCCACATCCGCAGCGCCGCCGTCGCCGGCCAGGGCAAGCACCGTCACATCCCTTCCGATGCGGTTATAATAGCGCCGAATCCCGGCCAGCATCGAAGCGGTGTTCGTGAGCAGTGGATGGAAAACAGGGATCTTTGTCCCGGTCCGTTCGTTGTAACCGACCGCACCGGCGCCAGCTACACAGCCTGGGGGGGTCGCCAGCACAGTATTCGGTCCTACCCGTCGCAGGGTGTGGCGAATCAGGAGTTCGGAATTGCATCCCTGACAGGCGGACAGGCCCGGGACAAAAAGGTCTTCCAGATCGCCCCAGACGTTGTAGACGTTGGCGGCAGTCTTGATCTCAAGAGCAAACCGGGGGCAGGCCTTCACGCATTCCGGTTCTCCGCCGCAGAAATCGCACTTGATCACCCTGTCCACCGTCGGATCATGCGTGATCCCGGCATAAGGACAGGTGAGCGTGCAGAGGTGACAACCCACGCACCTTTCCTCCCGCAGCGTGACCACCCCTGTGTCAGGATCCTTTACAAGCGCGCCTGCAGGGCAGTTCATGGCGCAACGGGGCTCGCCGCACTGATGGCAATAGGCGGTAGTGAACTCCTGATGATCGGCGGCTCGTGTCACCTTTATGCGGGAATGCACGGGGTCATTTTTGCCGCCATGAGACCCGGCGCACGCCTCCATGCATTTGTTGCAGCCGTCGCACTTCGCCGGGTGGAACTGAATGGTATTGTAAGCTCTTCCCAATAGTCAAAACCCCCTCTTCTTCGTCCGCCGGATAGAAAGTCTTTCTAAAGATTACCCCCAAATCCCGGCCATCAGGGATCGCCCGGTCTCCAGGGGACTGGAGGAAAGCTGCTTTCTCATTGCGCCGAGATCAATGCCTCTTCTTATGATCTGAACCATAACCCCAGGATCCATGGGGGAATTGATGCATGAGGCCCCCACCAGACGATCCCCTCGATACACCAGCTTCTGATACTGCTCGCTGGCCGGCAGGAACACTCTGTCCACCTCCGTGTCCTGAGCGACTTGGGAATCGTCCGTCAAACCAACGCAGAAGGACCGGCGACCGAAGCACCTGTAAGTGTTCATGGCAATGCCGCCCGGGTAGGGGCTCAGGGTCTCGTCCTGGGCCATGTCCATCCCCGCGAGCCGTCCTTGCTCCACCGCTGAGGGAAGGGTGGCGTGCACTCTCTTTCTTCCGTCAAAAAAACTCTTGGCCTGCGAAACATCCCCGGCGGCCCAGATCCTTTCGATAGATGTGCGCATGGTGTCGGTGACAACGACGCCTTCATCCACTTCAACCCCAGAGTGAGCGAGGAATTGGGTGCGTGACTTCACACCGGCGCAGACCACGAGCATCTCACCGGACAGTTCTGTTCCCGAGGCCAGGGAAACGATGCAGCACCCCTTGGAGGCGGACACCCCGGCAATGGGGCTGCCGGTAAACACATTCACATTGTTCTGCCTGAAGACATCTTGGATGAGACCCGCCGCTTCGGAGTCGAAATAAGCGGGCAATACGTGCGGCAAGGCTTCGACCAGGGATACCCGAAGCCCGACCCTTCGGAGGCCTTCCGCCAAGTGCATCCCGATGAGACCAGCCCCGACGAGAACGGCTGATTCTGATTCCCTGGCGGCCCCGTGTAGTCTGATCGCATCGTCCAGGGTCCGCAGGACATAGTGAGGCGTCTCCCGGAGGCCGGGGATATGAGGCAGCGTGGGTTCGGCCCCGGCGGCCAGCAACAGTCTTTCATACCCCAACTCCTCGCCCGACTGCAGCGTGACGGTGCGGGATGCCGGACTCACCTCCACCACCTTCGCACCTTTTCTGAGGCGGACATTGCAGGCATTGAGAGCGGCCTCATCCACGAGGGTTACTCTGGCAGCGTCCACGTCACCGGAAACTACATACGGCAAAATTGTTGGCGAATACGGGAGATGCTCCTCCTGCGTAAGAAGGACGATGCTCCCGTCCGAATCCTTCGTTCGAATGGCCTCCATCGCAGAGAGTCCTGCATGGCTGCTTCCAACGATCAGGTACTTGATGGCCGACATTGGTTTGCTTCTCCTCATGCATCTTTTTCGTTCAGCCAAATGGGCTCCCTGAAGACCTCTCCGCGAAAGGCCCTTCCGGTGGTTTCAATGACGCGCTGGAAGTGTTTCAGGGTCAGGTCGGAGCCAGCTAAGCCGCCGATGAAAGAGACAGCGGGAATGCGCTCCTCAAGCCAGTACTGTGCTGTCTGGAATTCCTGGTACACGGGACCCGAGTTCCACCCGAAACTGACGGATCGATCCACAACCCCGACTGCCCGAACCTTGGATAAGGCCTCGCACACCGCCTGCAGCGGAAAGGGCCGGAAGGTCTTGATCTTGATGAGACCCACCTTCTCGCCATCCTGCCTCGCCACGTCGACGGCATCTTTGCCTGCTCCGGCCATGCTTCCGATTGTCACGATAGCGTAATCCGCGCCCTCCAGACGATACTCTTCCACCAAGGGGGCATGATACCGGCCAAATGCTCTTCCCCACTCCTCGTGAACCTCCGTGATCACACGGATGGCGTTCTGCATAGCCTTGCAGTGGCCTTTGCGATATCGCACGAAGATCGCAGGTCCCGGACCTCCGGCACCCCCCGTGAGGGGATCGACTGCCATCGGACGATCCGGATCCAGTGCGGCATGCCAGTTCGTGTTCTTCACACCCAGGAAAGCATCCACCTTGTCCTGATCCGGGATCTCCACCGTCTCCACACTGTAAGAAAGGTAGTTTCCATCGTGGTCGACATTGACCGGCAGCAACACGTCCCGATGCTCGGCGATTTTGAAGGCCATAACCAGGGTGTCCAGGATCTCCTGATTGTTCTCGCAGAACATGTGAATCCAGCCCACTTCCCGGACGGTCATGGCGTCCTGCTGCCCTCCCCAGATGCACTGCGGCGATATCCCGTCCCTCGTGACGATGGACATGACCATCGGCAACCGCAGGGGGGGTGTTCTGAAGTAGGGCTCAAACATGAAGGCCAGCCCCTGCCCGCAACTGGCGGTGAACGTTCGTGCCCCGGCCAGGCAAGCCCCCTGAAGCACCGAGAGCACGCTGTGCTCTCCCTCCACATCCACTAGATCCGCCTTGATAATTCCGTCGGCCACAAACTGGGAGATATGCTCCGCTAAAGACGACTGAGGCGTTATGGGGTAGACGGCCACCATATCGGGCCGTGCCAGCGCCACGGCCCATGCCGCGGCCTCATTCCCTTCGCAGGTGATCCTTTTAGACATAGCCCTCAAACCTCTGCTTCCTCTATCATCGTGATTGCGTGACGGGGGCATTCCTGGGCGCACACCCCACACCCCTTGCAGACATCCAGGTTGGCCTCGAACCATTTCGGCTTTTCCACGACACACTGGGTGGGGCAATACATCCAGCAGGTGGCGCACTTGACGCACTTGTCTCTGTCCACAACAGGACGCTCTGCGCGCCAGTCGCCGGTCCTGAGGAGAAAACCCTCTGTCGCGATGGGGCATAAATCGTCGGGAATGGTGGAGCGATCGAACGGCTTACGGGATTGCTTCCTCATAGAGCTACGCCCCCCTCGAGATGATAGACCCTGCAGGTTTGATATCCCTCCCGGGCCGCCTCAATATTCTTTTCCAGCGCCGCATCACGAAATTCAGCAGATTCCATCCCATGAAAGAGCGCCCCCAGGGAGACCATTCCCGTGGTCTTTGCAAAAGCCCCCAGTATAATGGTATTAGTGATCGGCCGGTCGAAGATCCTGAGGGCTATCCCAAAGGCGTCGCACAGCCCCGCCTTCGATATGGAATTCGGCAGGTGCAGGCCGCCCAGGGGCTGCTTGGTCGAGTGCACGAGTGTTCCATGGGTCTTTACGCCTTCGAAGATGTTCACGACATGGGGCACCGTCGGGTCCAGGCACAGGATGCAGTCGGGGGTGTAGATATTCGTTGCGCGGCGAATGACTCGGTCATCGCAGCGAACATAGGAAGCGACCGGCGCCCCCCGTCTTTCGAATCCGAAGGCGGGCACCGCCTTCACGAATTTACCCTCGGCCGCAAGTGCGTTGGTCAGGATCTTGGCTGCCAGGACGGCCCCCTGTCCCCCTCTGCCATGAATTCGTATCTCATACATTTGCGTCGTCTTCCCTTCGATCAGGTTCTGCCGGGATGAGTGGGGTTGGTTACTCAGCCGTCGGCCTTTCGGATCCTGCAGGCGATATTTCTAAATTCACAGTAGCCGCTGATTGGGTCTTTTGCATCGAGTTCTGTCAGGGTGTTGGAATTGGCCTCCTCCAGCCAGCCGTGTGTCAGAGTCAGAACACCGGGCATCATGTCTTCGGTAAGGGCGGCCTTGACCTTTGCCCTGCCTCTCCTGCTTTCAACCCAGATGTTGTCCCCATCCACAATGCCCGCATCCCGGGCCGTACCGGGGTGCACCCACGCTAAGGGGTGCGGCGCCAGGCTCCTGAGTTGAGGGATGCTCTTCATCTGCCAGTGTGTATATTCCGGTATTCTGGACCCGGTGACCAGAATCAGGGGGTACTCCCTCGTGAGATCCGGGGCACTGACCGGACTCTGTGTAGGCTCCCTGTGCACCGGGATTGGATCATGCCCCGAATCCGCCAGTGTCTTGGAGTAGATTTCTATCTTGCCGCTTGGGGTTTTGATCTTTTGGCCCATCATGTAACTTCGACGGCCGAACATGAGACCTTCCGGGTGCTCCTGGAGTTGCTCCAGCGTCATCCCGCTCGGCCCCAACATGTGTCTTACCACCTCTTCGTCGCTCTTCCAGGGAAATAACTCCTGATACCCCATTTTCCTGCCCAGTTCGGAATAGATCCACCAGTCAGGCCGGGTTTCCCCGATCGGTTCAATGAGCTTCCTGCTCAGCATCGCGAAGGGGATACCCATGGTCAGACCATAGTTGTAAGCCAAGCTGAGGGTCTCCACCGACGAGCAAACAGGGAGTATGATGTGGGCAAGCTTTGCGGTCTCGCTCATGAACAGATCTGCAACCACAAGCAGATCCAGCCCGCTGAAGGCCTCCTTCACTTTTTGTGTGTCCGGCCAGGCGGCCAGCGGGTTGCCCGCACTCACGATGACCGCCTTGACCGGGTAAGGCTTCCCCCTCAAGATCGCATCCGGCAGTACCATCTGCTGCCCGTAAGGAGAGGTCATCCCCCAGAAAGAACGGAACAGGGGGAATTCCCGCGCGCCCAAAGGCTCCTCATCCACAGGCAATCGGAGGTCCGCAAGCCGAAGAAAAGGGTTGACGCACCAGCCCCCCGGTTTGTTGTAGTTGCCCGTGATCGTCTGCAGGATGGCCAGCGCCCGACTGTTCTGAAAACCGTTGATGTGCTGGTCGAGCGAGTTGATGCCCTGTTCGATGCAGGCGGACCGGGCACCCGCAAAGATGCGACTGATATTGTAGATGTCGGAGGAAGGAACCCCGCAGATCGATGCCACCCTCTCCGGTGGGTAATCCTCGACGTGCCGCCTTAATTCATCGAATCCTGTGGTGTACCGGTCAATGAATTCCTTGTTATAAAGGCCCTCACGTGCAATCACGTTCATCATGGCCAAGGCCAACGCCGCGTCTGTTCCGGGCCTGATGGGGACGTGAATCCCTTTCTTGGCCAGGGGAATTCGCCTTGGATCGATGACGATGAGCTTGAGCCCCTGGTCCGCCAGTTTGTGAAGCCTTGCGGCGACGGGCGGCTCCGAACCATCCGGGTTGTGCCCCCACAGCACCACGCACTCGGCCTCGTCCGGATCCGAAAGAGGATACGTCCCAAAGGTGAAGAGACGGGCCATGATGCGGGTCCGAAAACAGTGGCCCTCGATCGAGAAGAAATTCGGTGTGCCGTACGCCCCCCTCCATCTCTGCGCAAATGCGGAGATCAGGATGTTCTCTGCCCCGACCGATCCCACGGTTACAGCCACTGCACGCGCGCCGTGGCTCTTTTTGATCTCTTCGAGTTTCTCGGCGACCGTATCCAGGGCCGTATCCCAGGAGACCCTTTGCAGGTTCCCGTTCCTGTCACGCAGCAGGGGGTGCTTCAGCCGGTCAGAGGCATAGACATAGTCCGGCAAACGGTAGCCCCGAGGGCACAAGGTCCCTTTCGTTGCCCCATGATCCTTCATCCCCTCGACCTTGACGAGTCGGCCATTTTGCACATAGGCGTCGATCCCGCAGACCATGAAGCAGAGCATGCATACGGATTTGATGAGCTGAGCTTGATTTGTCTGTTCGCCCATCGTTCTTCCCCCGATCAAAAGGGTACCTTTTTCTTTGGAAACATCCCGCACTGAAGGCACCTGTCCGCCTCTCTAAGTGCTGAAGATTCACTGAAGGTCTGCTCCACTGTACGAAAATGGCCGGGTCTCACTTCCTGTTTCAGACAGGGAATTCTTTCTCGGCTTCGCTTGTTGATCCCGGAGATGTCGAGGATGTCTAGACGGATGGCTTGGGGTTCCGCCTCCGGGAGGTCCAGGGGCTCACCGCACAGATATCGGTCGATGGCGACTGCCGCCCTCCGGCCCGCGGCGATCGCCTCGACTACCGTGGCCCGTCCGGACACAACGTCTCCGCCGGCAAATACTCCCTCTTGGTTAGTTGCCATAGTGCGGGGATTTACCCGGATAATCCACTTTGGGCCGAAATCGATGCCGGCCGATTCCAGGAAAGAAAAATCCGTCCTTTTCTTGTGGGCGCCGACGGCCACGAAGATGGCCTTGTACCCCTTTGCGCGGACCTGCGCCAGCGTGAGTCCCTCTTTGCCCACGCGGCTATTGAGACTGATCTCCACGCCGGCTTTCTGGATATGTCCGATCTCCTCCCTCAGGATATCGCGGGGAAGCCGAAACTCGGGAATACCCATAGCCATCATGCCGCCCGCTACCGAAGCGGATTCGAATATAGTAACCCTATAGCCGAATCGAGCCAGATAGTAGGCTGCGCTCAAACCCGCCGGACCGGAACCGATGACCGCGACCTTTTCCTTCCTGCTCCAGGATATCGAAACATCCTGCCGCCTTCCCTTCTCGGCGTTACGGTCTGCTACGAAACGTTTCAGTGCATTGATAGCCACCGGCTCCTCGATACCGGCCCTGTTGCATTCCGCCTCACAAAACCTGGGGCACACCCGGCCCACCACTCCTGGGAGTGGGATTCTCTCCATGATCAGTTCCAACGCTTCATCGTAATGCCCGCGACCGATGAGCTCAATGTACCCACGAATGTCGAGACCTGCTGGGCAGGCCTTGGTGCAGGGGGGGACAAGCAGCCAAGAGGAAAGGGCGTTCTGCATCCCCTTCGGCCACTGTATGCAGGTGACCCGCTCATATCTCTCGTCCGCATCACTGCAAAAGCCGCAGGCTGCACATTTGACGATATCCGAAGATCTTCCCTGCCTGGCCTTCTCAGGCCAGTCCGGGTCGCAGAGGATGGCCCGTGCGATACCGATGATGTCCGCCTTTCCTTCGGCCAGGATCCTCTCTGCGAGCTCGGGAGTCCTGATCTTTCCGGCCGTGACAACAGGGGTACCGTAGCCCGCTAATCGGACGGCCGCTCGGATGCCTTCCGCAAGATAGACCTGCACCCCGTCGGGGTGCCACCACCGCGGGCTCATTCGATACCCGCTGTAGCCGGTGCCCGCAAAGGGCGGTGAATTCGGGGGCGGCGGTTCCGCATCTTCAAACCTCTCCCCGGCGGAGACACTGATATAATCAACGGCCAACGAGGCGAACCGACTGCCCACTCGTTCGGTTTGAAGCAAGGTGTTCCCCTCTTTGGTGAACTCTTCCCCGTTCATCCGGATGCCCACTGGAAAACCATCGCCCACGGCGCTCCTTGTCGCGGTGATCACCTCCGCAGGCAATCTCACCCTCCCTTCAAAGTCTCCGCCATAACCATCCGCGCGTTTGTTTCGCAGCGAGAGGAAAGAGGCGAGGGTGGTGAAATGGGCCATATGGCACTCCACGAAGTCAAACCCGGCGTGCTTTGCCCTCAGGGATGCCCCTGCAAACTGTTCAGGAATCGCGCGGATCTCCTCCGGCTTGAGGTCTTCCACCTTCTGTCGCCAGCCGCTGCGGCTCAGTTTCAGGAAATGGATCAGCTGGAGCCCGATCTTGACCTGAGGGTTGGCCGAACGGACGCGGTCGGCAAATGTTCTCAACTCATCGACGAACGAGTCGTCGCTGATCCTCAAGTTGAAGGAGCTCCGGGAAGGGAGCACCACCGCCGCCTCGACCACCATGGCCCCCAGTCCGCCTCTGGCCATCCTCTGATATCTGGAGATCAGGGCCTCAGTGATGTGCCCGTCTTCAGCAGCCAACCGCGTTACGGCCGCTGTCGACATGATACGATTGGGGAAAACGCAGCCCCTGACATCAATGGGGGAGAACAACCGCTCGAATTTCATGGATGGCAGCTTCCTTTCGTTCCGAGGCGCGCGTCACCCCAATAGGAGATCATCATTTTGAGGCTTCTGAGAAGAATGTAGAGGTGCAGTCTCATTCTAAGTTTTGGGTCTGTGAAGAGTTCTCCTGAGATTCACCAGAATTTTTTTCTTTATTCCGTCCGTATATCCTGTCAGATACTCCCCTATCAGCGTGTTCTTCTCACTTTCAATATCCTTTATGATTTGTCTTCCTTTCGGTGTAATTTCGAGAATGATCAGACGATCATCTCCAGGGTCATTCTTTTTGATCAGTAAACCATTACGTTCCATTCGTTTTGCGATAGGTGTAATGTTTGACCCCGTGACATGCATGACCTTGCTCACATTGCCCATTGTGTTCTGCCCGTCTTCAGATCCTTCCAATACCCTCAGAATGGTGTATTGAGCATAGGTAAGACCACTCTTCTTTTTGAAAATCAGCGACGACTCTTTTTTATAGGATTCAGATATGCGGATAACCGCAATTAGCAGTTTTTCATCGGTCGTCATCCTGCTGGTGTAGCCGTACTTTCCCAAGGCTTCTCCTGTGAATTGATTAGTTGATACCTTAATAGTTAAGACCTTAACTATCCTAACACCATTCTAGTGTCAAGGGAAAATGAATAAACTCATACATGCGCTAAGTGTCCTTTTCGGGTGGTGGAAACCCCTCGCCTTCAGACGAAGAAAAGGTGCACGTAATCTGGAATTGCCAATTACAGGAATGGGGTTCTCACAGGGCAGATGGCGATCAGGACCAGGGATTTGCTCAGAGATCGCTTTGGAGCATGAGCTAGATATCATCACAGGGAAGGTGCCCAGCGCCCATTCCTATACCTGGCCATAGGCGGAGAAAGCAGGTTCTTTCTCAAAGATTAATCTTGAGCCAGATTCTGGGGTACCCTTCCAAACCTCCCTTTTCCAAATTGATGCTCCTGCCAAGGACTTCATTTTCGTCTCTCCAAACTAGAGTGCCCCACGAACCGGAGGTCATTCATGAGACCCTAACTTTTGCAGTGGATCTGCAGTTGTGACAGATCAAAACAGACGAGAACAGACCCGAACAGATCCTAACTCAATTTTCTCTATCTTCAAGCTCAGCCTGCAAAAGTCCTCTATTGACAGCCACTTCAGGAAAGCCTATATCGGACTTAGGATCCAGTCCCGAAAGGGGTAGGAGTTCAAGTCTCCTCTCTCGCACCATCCTTGCAGGACAAGGCTCTTCACGGCTTTACCGCCCCTGACACTTGCGCCACGCCCTTCCTCGGATTGTTCCCGCCTGAAATACTCGTCAATCAGGCCTCTTCGGGATTTCACACTATTCCAGCGGCTTTGCAGTGTTCATCCCAGAGAGCATCGAAGAGGGATAATTTGCATCACTCAAGAAAGTTATGTATAAATAAGCCCCTACAAAAACGAGGTCTGCCAATGGTGCAAAAAGGTAAGAAAAGATCTCCTTACTCCCCCCGGTTCCTTGGGACCGGCATTATCGTGGCAGCGGCTATCTTCTCCACCGGATGCGGAGACGAAAAGGGTGCGCCCTCCCTCCCGCCCCCTCCCAATGTGAGCGCGGTCGATGTCGTCCATAAGGACGTGCCTGTTTTCACCGAATACGTCGCCCAGACTCAGAGTTCACGCCTTGTCAACATCCACGCGAGGGTAAGCGGTTTCCTCGACAAGCGGATGTACACAGAGGGCGAGGTTGTAAAAGAGGGGCAGGTGCTCTTTCAGATAGATCCCAAACCATTCCAGGTCCAACTCGACCAGGCCAGGGCAGCCCTTGCAAAACAAGAAGCGGCTCTTGAAACAGCACGCCTGAACCTTGAGCGGGTCAAACCGCTTACAAAGCTGAACGCGCTCTCACAAAAAGACCTGGACGACGCCACAGGTCAGTACCAGTCTGCCGCAGCGGCGACCGAGCAGGCGAAGGCTCAGGTCGAGGCGGCGAAGCTGAATTTGTCCTACACCAAGGTTATTTCCCCGGTGGACGGTGTCAGCAGTTCCGCACGCCAGGCAGACGGCACCTATATCAGCCTCCAGAACAGTCTTCTCACCACAGTGACCGTGCTCTCGCCGATATGGGTGAACTTCAGCGTATCCGAGAACGAGATGCAGCAACTGCGCGACCAGGTCGCAAGAGGGCTGTTGAATACCCCGGAGGTGTTCACCGTTGAGATCGTGCTTGTGGATGGCTCCATTTATCCTTATACAGGGCAGATCACCTTTGCCGAACCCTCCTACAACCCTCAGACCGGTACCTTCCTCATCCGCTCAAGCGTGGATAACCCTGAAGGCACGTTGCGTCCTAACCAGTATGTTCGCGTGCGACTGCAGGGCGCTATACGGCCCAAGGCAATCCTGCTGCCCCAAAAGGCGGTGCACCAGGGCTCCAAAGGCCATTTTGTCTGGGTTGTGGACAAGGAGAACAAGGTGGAGCAAAGACCCGTTGTGGTCGGTGATTGGCAGGGAAGCGACTGGTTCATCTTCGAGGGTCTCAAAGGCGGCGAACGAGTGGTCACAGAGGGAGGTCTCACCTTGAGTCCCGGCATGCCGGTCGCCATGAACACCCTTGCGGCGGGGGGTGGCATCACCCCGGCTAAAGCATCTCCACCAAAGCACGAGTAAGAAAAGGGGACTCATCCGTGTTCTCCAGGTTCTTTATCGATCACCCGATATTTGCATCCGTTATCTCCATCATCATCTGTCTTGCCGGCATTCTCGCAATGACCGGGCTCCCGGTCGAGCAGTATCCGACGATAACGCCCGTACAGGTCACGGTCTCTGCAACCTATCCCGGGGCGGACTCCCAGACCCTCGCCGACTCGGTCGCAGCGCCCATCGAGGCCCAGATCAACGGCGTAGACAACATGCTCTACATGTCCTCGACCAGTTCCTCGAACGGGCAATTGAGCCTTACCGTTTACTTCTCTCTCAACACCGATCCGGATATTGCACAGGTGCAGGTGCAGAACCGGGTGAATCTCGCCCTGCCTCAACTGCCGGAGGCAGTGACCCAGTTAGGGGTATCGGTGCAGAAGAAGGCCTCCTCGATCATGATGATGGTCGCAATCTTCGCTGAAGGCGAGACCTACGGCAGCGAGTACATCGCGAACTACGCCAATGTCCACGTGCTCGACGCGATCAAACGCGTGCCGGGCGCCGGGCAGGCGCAGATCATGGGCGTGCCGGATCAGGCGATGCGCATCTGGATGAACCCGGACCGCATGGCATCCCTGGGAATAACCACCACCGACATCCAGCAGGCAATTTCGAGCCAGAACGCCCTGTATGGGGCCGGGCAGATCGGGCAGCAGCCCACATCAGGCCCTGTGCAGTTGACCTTTCCTGTGGTCACGCAAAGGCCCTTCACCGAGCCCGCTCAGTACGAGAACATCATTTTGCGGGCCAGTCAGGACGGGAGCAGCATTGTGCGGTTGAAGGACGTGGCCCGCGCCGAGGTCGGCTTGAGACAGTACATCATCGACAGCAAGCTCAATGGACACCCCGCCACCTTCATCGCCATCTTCCAGCAGCCTGGGGCGAACGGCATGGAGGTTTCAACGGCGGTCCGCAAGAGCCTCGAAGAGATGCAATCGAGGTTCCCCAGCGGCCTCCACTACCGGATCTCCCTGGACACGAACGATTTCGTTCGCCTCTCCGTGGAGGAGGTGATCCACACGCTCTTCGAGGCCATCCTGCTCGTGGTGTGCATCGTGTATCTCTTCCTCCAGAGCTTCCGAACCACCATCATCTGCGCCGTTGCCATTGTGGTTGCCCTTATCAGCACCTTTGCGGGCATGCTCGCCCTGGGGTTTTCCATCAACCTGCTTACCCTCTTCGGCCTCGTGCTCGCCATCGGCATGGTGGTGGATGATGCCATTGTCGTGGTGGAAAACGTGGAACGCAACATGGCCCTCTTTCATCTCTCACCGAAAGAGGCGACCGTCAAGGCTATGGAAGAGATATCGGGCTCGCTGGTTGCGGTGGTCCTGGTCATGGCATCCGTTTTTCTTCCCGCTGCGTTTCTGCCCGGCACCACCGGTCAGCTCTACAAACAATTCGCCATCACCATAGTCATCTCCGTGGCGGTTTCGGGTTTTGTGGCGCTCACGCTCACCCCGGCCATGTGCGGGGCGATCCTCAGGCACAGCAACCCTCGGACACGGGGCTTTTTCGCCTGGTTCAACCGCGGTGTGGACGGAATCACCCGAGCCTTCGGATTCGCCGTCAACCTCGTCATCAAACGCATGGTGGTGGCCTTTCTCTTCCTGGCCGTGTTCGGTTACCTGATTATCCACTTCTTTGAGATACTCCCCACGAGCTTCGTGCCGCCGGAAGACCAGGGGTACGTCATGGCCGCGATCATCATGCCGGATGCCGCAAGCCTCGACCGCACCAAAGCCGTTTCCGAACGCGTGGAGAGTGTCCTCAAGAGCATACCGGGTGTGCAAGACCGGACACAGCTCTCCGGTTACAGCCTCCTCGACAGCGGGTTTAAAACGAATGCCGGGACATTCTTCGTCACCCTCAAACCCTTTGACGAGCGCTACTCCTCCGCGAAGACGGCCAGGGCCGAAAGTTCCCGAGCGGTGCTCACAGCCCTGCGGCGCGAGACAATGCATCTGCAGGAGGGATTGATTCTTCCTATAGCGCCTCCCCCCATCCCGGGCATCGGCACCACAGGCGGTTTCGAATTCTGGATCCAGGATACAGAAGCCGGCCTGCCGGCGAGGCTGGATGAGCTTACACAGCAGTTCCTCCGCAAGGCCCGCCAGAGACCAGAGCTTGCCGGCCTGAGCACCACGTTCCGTGCCACGGCCCAGCAGTTGAGCGCCGACGTGAACCGGGAGAAAGCCTCCCTCCTGGGAGTTCCGGTGAGGGATGTCTACAGCGCCATACAGGCCCAGTTCGGCTCGCTCTCCGTCAGCCAGTTCAATGAGTTCAGCAGGGTCTGGTGGGTCGTTCTGCAGTCCGATCCCAAATACCGCCAGGACCCGCGGGATCTCACCCGGTTGTACACGAGATCCAATCAGAACGAAATGGTTCCGCTTTCCGCCCTCGTCACGACCCGATGGGTAGCCGGTCCGGATCTGCTGCCGCACTTCAACGGTTTCCCGGCTGCCAAGGTCAACGGATCCGCTGCGCCGGGATTCAGCTCCGGCCAGGCGATAACCGCCATGGAAGAGGTCGCCCGTGAGATACTCCCACCGGGTTACGCTTTCGCCTGGTCCGGCCTCGCCTATGAGGAAAAGAAATCCGGGGGGACTTCTTCCCTGGCCTTCATCTTCGGCCTCATCATCGTCTTCCTCGTTCTTGCCGCACAGTATGAGTCATGGTCACTGCCGGGCACTGTCCTGATGGCGGTACCCTTCGGGGTCCTCGGAGCGCTTACGGCGAACTGGCTGCGGGGCCTTCAGAACGACGTCTACTTCCAAATCGGCCTTCTCGTGCTGATCGGTCTTGGTGCCAAGAATGCGATCCTGAGGGTCTCCTTCGCCGTGGAACTGCGCAAACAGGGCAGGACCATCATGGAGGCTACGATCGAGGCCGGCGAACAGCGGTTGAGACCGATCATCATGACTTCACTGGCTTTTGCGTTCGGTGTGCTGCCCCTTGCAATCGCTATGGGCGCCGGTGCAAACGCGCGTCACTCCATAGGCACCGGCATCATAGGGGGCATGATCGGAGAAACGACGCTGGCGATGCTCTATGTGCCCCTGATGTTCTACCTCTTCGATCGAATGCGCAGTCGCCGCGAGGCTAAAGACGCTCCACAACAAGTCGACCCCAAATCGATCGAGCAAGACACGACCCGGAGGAGCACCTCAGAGGATGCGCTGCTTGGCAAATCATAGGATAAACGGTATGCGGAGATTCCTTCTTCTGATCTGCTCCCTGCTGCTCTCCGGCTGCATGGTCGGCCCTGACTACGTGCGCCCGAGGGTCGATGTTCCGCCTGCGTTCCGGAATGTGGATGAAGAGATGCAGACACCGGTCGATGCCGAGTGGTGGAGACAGTTCCGGGACCCCACGCTCGATGCGCTGATCTCAGAGGCCCTTACAAACAACAAGAACATCAGGATTGCCACCGCGAATATCGAGCAGGCTGCGGCGGTACTCACCCAGGTGCGCTCCCCGATTTTTCCCCAGGCAGGCTATGGAGCAAGCGGAACAAGGGAACGCTCACCGGAGAGCAGCGCAAGACCGATCCTGCTCTCGCTTCTGCCCAACCCCACAACCACTTATCAGGCCGGGGCGAGCGCGAGCTGGGAGATCGACCTTTGGGGGCGCATACGGCGACTCTCAGAGGCTGCCCAGGCAGAACTCTTCGCTACAGAGGAGGCAAGGCTTGGGGTGGCCCTTTCTCTGGTCTCCTCGGTGGCTGCAAATTATATTCAGCTGCTCGGCTTGGACGAGCAGCTTCAGATATCAAAACGAACCCTGGCCGCATATGCGGATGCACTGAAGCTCTTTGAGATGCGCTTTCAGTACGGCCAGGTGTCGCAGATGACCGTCGAGCAGGCCCGTTCCCAATATGAAACCGCAGCAGCGGCCATCCCCGAGATCGAATCGCAGATCGAACAGATGGAAAACAGCCTCTCGGTCCTCCTCGGCCGCAACCCGGGACCTATCCAAAGGGCCGGGACGCTGGGCGAGCTGGTCCTCCCTGCGATCCCTCCGGATCTCCCGTCAGAACTCCTTTCGAACCGCCCCGACATCCGCCAGGCGGAACAAAACCTCGTGGCAGCGAATGCCCGGATCGGGGCGGCACGGGCTCTCTACTTTCCGGCGATCTCGCTCACCGGGACCTTCGGGTATGCAAGCTCGGAACTCTCCAACCTCTTCAAAAGTCCCGGCCGCTTCTGGAATTACACAGGGTCCCTGACGGGTCCCATTTTCATCGGGGGGGCAATTGCAGGCCAGGTGCGACAGGCCGAGGCAGCCAGAAAGGCTGCGCTCCACTCTTACGAGCTGGCAATACAGAATTCTTTTGCGGACGTTGAAAACGTTTTGGTTGCGCGCAGGAAACTCGCTGAGCAGATCCAGGCGCAGGAACGGCTGGTCAGGGCAAACAGCGAGTATGTGCGCCTTGCGCGGCTCCAATACCACGGCGGATATGTGCCCTACTCGACGGTTCTCCAGGCGGAGCAGCAGCTGTTCCCTTCGGAGATCAATTATGCCCGGTACCGCTCCGCCCTTTTCGTTTCGCTCGTGAACATCTATAAGGCGCTGGGACGCGGCTGGAATGTGGATGAGGGGGGTCCGAAACGTTGAACCCACCTGAGATCAACCAATGAGCCGATAGCCTCAGGTGAGTCCCTTTTAGGTGATCCTCACCTCTATTACTTGCACTTGCCGACCAGCTTTTTGCGCTCCGGTTCGATTGATGAGAGAATCTTCTTCACGTCGGCTTCCGGCAGATCGCCCTTCTTTGTCTTCAGGATCTCGATCACCGGCTTGAGCACGGGCTGCCGCTGCGTGCGCTTTACAAGACCGTCCAACTCGGGGTCGCCGGTGTATGCCTCCAACGCCTCATGGAACTTTTCCAATCGCTTCCCCTGGTCATTGAACAGGGCCACAAACTTGTCGCCGGTGCCCGCGGACAGGGCCAGTTTACAGGCGACATACAACCCCTCGAGAATCGCCCCGTAAAATGTATCCACCATTGCTTCCATGATCTCCTGGTCGCTCTTAGCTGCCTGCAACGAATCATTCAAATTGGCTACGACGTACTTGACATAGAGGTCGCGGTTGGCTGGGTCGTCGGGGTTGCCGGCGATTTTCTTGAGCTCATCGGGGGTGAAGGTCTTGATCTTCAACTTGCCCCCCAGATTCATTCGATCGGGTATAGCCTCCCGCAGCGCAACGGCGGCAGCGAATTCCTGCTTCCTTCCGAAAAGCAGGGCGTAATTGGAGTCAAAAAGGTACATGCCCATAAGCACCCGCAGTTGTTCCTTGTCCTTGCAGTCGACAATCCCCTCCAAAGGCACCACCAGGCTCGGTTGGTAGGAGAGTCCGGCCTGTTTGAACAGGCCCACACTCTCTCCGATTGCCTTGCCCTCGCTCCCGCCGAAAAGGACCTCCAACTTCTCGGAACCTTGCTTGAGCACCTGCGCCTTGATACGGGAAACAAAGGGGTCCGCGGCCAGGGCCGGACTCAGGCACAGGAACAGAACCGCCGCCGTCACTAATAACCATGTTTTACATGATTTCATATTTTTCATCCTTTGACTCAGCAACAGGTGCTGGCGCAGGTAGCGTTCGAGGAAAACGCGAGCCCTTGCCCGGCCTGTCGCCGGATGCACGGCCTCTTGGATGGCGAAAAGATTGAGGATGCCGTTGAACAGGGCCTCGTTCATAAGAGCAGGAGTAGCGGTCTCCTTTCCCGGGATCGTATGTATGTGATCTCAAGTTTATATCGCAGACCACACTCCATGGTAAAGCTCAAGAGTGGCACTTAACATAATCATTCACCCCATTTTCACCGGGGGGGCAATCACAGGATGCAAAAAGCTTATTCTTTGGGCTTTTTGCTTCTCAAAACCCTTTTCAAAACCGGAAAGAGAGAATTCAGGAGAATGACGAGGACCAAGGCCATGGTAATCGCCGAGATCGGCCTCGTCAGGAAAATGGACATGTCTCCCTGGGATAAAAGAAGGGATTGCCGGAGATTCGATTCCAGAATCGGGCCAAGGACAAAAGCGAGAATCAGGGGTGCGATTTCGAATTCGAATTTTCTGAGCAGATATCCGAGTATCCCGAAAATGGTCATCAACAGCATATCAAAGACGCTGTTTTTCAGGCTGAAAGCTCCCACCATACAAACCACGAGGACAATGGGATTCAAGACAACGGCGGGAACCTTCAAAATCTGCACCCAAAGAGGAATGAGGGGCAGATTCAAAAGCAAGAGCATGACGTTGCCGACGTACATGCTGCTCACCACCCCCCAGAACAAATCAGGGTGATCCTGGATGAGAAATGGGCCGGGACGCAAACCGTGGATAACAAAGGCGCCGAACAGGAGGGCCATGACCACATTCGCGGGTATCCCTAGTGTAAAAAGGGGGATGAAGGCTCCAGCGGTAGCGGAGTTGTTCGCGGACTCCGGGCCGACAAGCCCCTCGATAGCGCCTTTTCCGAACTTCTCGGGCTCCTTGCTTATCTTCTTTTCAATCCCATAAGAGACAAAAGACGAAATGACGGCTCCGCCTCCGGGCAAAACTCCCAGGAAAAATCCCAGGATCGATCCACGGAGTATGGCTCCTTTTGCCTGCACCCAATCCGCCAAGGTAGGAAACAGGCTTTTTATCTTGATCTTGGATTTGATAACCGAGGGTCTGACGAACTCCTCGCTGTTGAGCAGGATTTCGGAGATCCCGAATAATCCCATGGCCAGGGGAACAAGATCGATTCCATCCCACAACTCCAAGAGATCGAAGGACAATCTTGCCGATCCTTCGATGGGATCAATCCCGACGGAGCTGAGGATGAGGCCGAAAATCCCCATTATGAAACCCTTCATTTTGGAGCCATGGGTCAGGTAAGTAATGGTGGTCAGGCCCAGAAGGACAACTGCAAAATACTCGGGGGGCCCAAATCTGAGAGCGAAGGCCGCCAGGGGGACCGAAAGAAACATGAGCCCGATCAATCCAAGGGTACCCGCTATGAAGGATCCGAATGCAGCCATTCCCAGGGCGGGTCCCGCCCTGCCCTTTCGCGCCATCTCATAACCGTCCAGGCAGGTCACCACCGAACTGGCCTCTCCAGGGATTCTCACCAGAATCGAAGTCGTGGAGCCGCCGTACATCGAGCCGTAATACACCCCGGAAAGCATAATGATCGCACCGATCGGTTGCATATGAAAGGTGGCCGGCAAAAGGATGGAAATGGCGCCTACAGGCCCGATCCCCGGGAGCACCCCCACCAGCGTGCCCAAGAGCACGCCGATGAAACAGAAAAACAGGTTGCCGGGACTGAGACAAATTGAAAAACCGTAAAGCAGACTGGCAAAATCACCCATTTCAGGGGGTCCCCCGCATCAGAAACTGAGCAAGCCCCGAGGTAGCTGGACATTGAGCCAGACATGGAAGAGCACATAGCCGGATACTGCAGTGCATCCGGCTACCCCTGCTCTGAACCAGAACCTCGACTTATCGATGAAACTCATGGTCAGCCACGTCAAGAGAAAGGTGGAAAAGATGAAGCCGAGTATTTCGAAAAAGATGACATAGAGAATGAGCAGCAAGGAAATGGAGATGGATCGCTTCCAGGCCTTGCCTCTCCAAACATCGGGCAGGGACACCGGTTTTCCGGCTGCAAACGCCTTGGCCACGAAAATGAGAGAAACGACGCCCAAGGCAATACTCGCCCAAAATGAGATCAACCCCGGCCCCGGAGAACCGAGACTTCCGATACCGGATCGATAGGCCTCGGTGCCGACCAGAACAGATACCGCAAGCCAAAAAAGCCCGATGACCAGATCGGCAACATTCATATGAATCAGTTACCCGAATAGAGTCCGAGTTCCTTGATCATGGGAACCCCTACTTCTTCTGCTTTTCGAATCGACTCTTTCACGAAATCCGATCCCCCAAACCTCGGTTCTTCGCCCGATTTGGCGATTCCCTCCTGAAAGGTGGGATGCTCATATATCTGTTGAAAAGCATCGATGAGAATCGCCTTTCGCTTCTCCGGTATATTCTTGTGACCGTATATGCCGAAAAGGGTGACCAGTTTGGATGCCTCAGAAAACCCAAGATCAAGTGCGCACGGTACATCGGCAGGGTCCCCGTACCTTCGATCGCTGAAGAAGACCAGAAATCTCACCTTTCCCGCTTTGACTTGCTCCAGCGCTGTGCCATAGGGGATTGCCGCGGCATCCACATGCCCTCCCAGCAAGGCGGTGAGAGACTCGGGGCTTCCCTTGTAGGGTATATCAATGTCCTGAACGCCGGCCCTTTTGAAAATCAATTTCCCATTCAGGTGTGTCGTGATCCCACGGCCCGAATGGGCCCACTTGAGCGCACCCGGATTCGCCTTGGCGTGAGCGATCAGATCCGGAAGGGTTTTCCACGGTGAGTCTCCTTTGACAGCAAGACCCAGTTTGTACTCGATGAAATTGGCAAGCGGCTCGATTTCGTTCGGGTCAAAAGGGATCTTCTGGATTTTGGCCGTGGTGGCAAAAAAGGCGTTTGCCATACTGACCAGCTTGTATCCGTCCGGCTCTGCGCGGATAACCTCCGCAGCCGCTATGCCTCCTCCGGCGCCGGGCTTATTGACGACAACCATCGGCTGGCCGAGATACTTTGGAGCAATCTCTGCAATGATCCTGTCCATGATGTCCACGGAGCTTCCCGGCGTGTACGGACAGAGGATTTCGATCGGCTTTTTCGGATAATCAGCTGCGTACGTTGTCATGGTGAACAAGCTGCCTATCAGAAAACATCCCAAAGCCAGCATTAACAATTTCTTGAGCATCATTTTGTCTCCTTTCCTGTCTTTGCTTTTTTACCGCTTTCTGAATTCCTAACCTCTGAGCCTGAGAGAAAAATCTTCCTTCTGAATCCAAACATCCGATAGATCCTTCTGCCTGATGATTTCCTTGAGGAGCGCCGAAAGGGACTGCGATGCGATCGGATATGCGGAGGGGGCGGCAGATGCCCTCATGGCCTGGATCGCGCTGTCATCCTGAACGATGTACCTAAGCAGCATTTCCTCGTCGTCCATACCCTCGCAGTCGAGATTCTTTCGCACCTCGCCAACCGAAGGTTGAGGGACTTCCCACCCGGAGAGCTCCCTCGCTCTCGGCAGGCTAAGGATACGATCCTTTACATTCGGATCGATTGAAGCGCTCGCTTCATCGCCCCAGAAACCAAGGGCGTATTTGATCAACTCGTCAACCACCTGACCATATCGTTTCCCTGAGACGACGTTCAAGGTAGCCTGGGTCACGAGAAACTGTGAAAAGGGGGTGACCATAATGGGATAACCGAACTCCTCACGAAGCAGAATCACCTCGTTCAATACCTCATCCAATCGATCACCCACACGCAGCTGCGCCATTTGATGTTTCAAGTTGGAGATGACCCCCCCGGGGGTCTGATGTCTGAACTGCGCGTGGTCATATTCCAAAGGAGAGCCGATCGGCAACCCTTCCATTTTGGCAATGTAGGCCAGCCGATCCGATACTTCGCCGATAGCCTTCTCGTCCACGGAAGAGGAATACCCCATGGAACGAAGATTGCTCAGGATGTTGGTAACCGATGGCTGCGAAGGGCCATTTGCAAGGGGGGAAATCGAGGTGTGGAGGTTTTCAATGCCCAGCCGTGTCGCCTCCAGATAAGACAGAGGCGCCAATCCCGTGGTGCAATGGGAGTGTAGCTCCACCGGAATGGACTTTGCGTTTTCAAGAAAAATGGGTACGAGAGTCCGGACACGATCAGGGGTCAGGAGACCTCCGGAGTCCTTCAGATAGATGACGTCGACGCCCAGCCCGACAGCATCCCGGACCTTCCGGGCATAGTACTCGTCCGTGTGCTTGGGCGAATAAGAGTAGACCAGAGACTGGGCTATCTCGAGCCCCGCTTCCCTGGCGAAGCGAACGCATTCGGGAATCCGAAAGTTCATATCATTAGACGGGTCCATGAACTGGACCCGCCGGATTCCATTGGCCGCGATCCGATCGATCCATAGTTTCAGAATGGAAAAGGGGGTCAGGTCGAAGGTGGTGACGCTGTGAAGCATCATCAGGGACAAAGGGGTGTTTCGGATCTTCCGGGTAAGGAGCCGGATCCTCTCCCAGGGGTCTTCGCGCAGTTCCCTCACGCACTTGAGAAAATGACTCGTGGCGATGAAATCCATGCCTGAAAAACCGATCTCGTCCATTTGTTCGGCCACCGAAAGCATCATTCCGGTGGTCATCCCCTCGGCCCAGAGGCTTGCATGCCCATCCCTGAAAGTGGTATCGAAAAATTTAATCTCCTTCACACGACCTCCTGTTCAGCTTGCCCGTTTGCCGAAGCAAGCATCTTTTCCAGCCATTTGGTGTTCACTTCTCCTCTTCGGTAATCCGGGTGTTCCAGGATGAGCAGGAGGAAACGGATGTTGGTTTCAATCCCGGATATGGAAAATTCGGACAGCGCCCGCGCCATGTTCTCGATCGCATGGGGACGATCCCTGCCCCGGGCCACGACCTTCCCCAGCAGGGAGTCGTAAAACGGGGGGACGAAATACCCGGAGTAGCAATGGGAATCGACCCGCAGATCCGAGCCCGTGGGGGGGACCCATTCGGCAATCAGGCCGGGACAGGGCCGGAAATTCTGTTCAGGACATTCCGCCGTGATTCTGCACTCAATCGCATGCCCTTCGGTTCGGATCTCCGATTGAGAAATGGAGAGAGGGGATCCGGCCGCAATCCGGACCTGTTCCTGGACCAGATCGACCCCGGTGACCATTTCGGTGACCGGATGCTCCACCTGGATCCGTGTATTCATCTCCAGAAAATAGAACCGGTCCCTGTCCTGGTCAAAAACGAATTCGACGGTACCCAGGTTCTCGTATCGGATTGCCCTTGCAATCGCCAGCGCCGCACCCCGGATCTCCTCCCGTCTTTCCGCAGAAAGAGCATAGGCCGGGGCCTCCTCGATGATCTTCTGATAACGCCTCTGGAGTGAGCAGTCCCTTTCCCCAACATGGACAAGGGTTCCACTTTGATCCCCCATGATCTGCACTTCTACATGTCTGGCATTGGGGACATAGTGTTCTAGGTAGACCGTATCGTCGCCGAAGGATTCCCCCGCTTCGGAGGAGGCCATGTAAAAAACCTCTCTGAGTTCTTCGGGACCCCACACTACCTTGATTCCGCGTCCGCCACCCCCGGCCGCCGCCTTGATCATGACAGGGTATTCTATCTCCTGCGCCTTCCGGACCGCCTCCTCCGGATCGTTCAGTCTTTCGGAGCCGGGTATAACCTGTATCCCGCCCTCAGCGGCAAGGGTCCTGGCCAGGAGCTTGTTTCCCATTTTGCGGATGCACTCAGCCGGCGGACCGATGAACACAATGTTATTGGAGACGCAGGCCTCCGCAAGCTCCGGCCGTTCTGACAGGAAACCGTAGCCCGGGTGAAGCGCATCGCATCCCGCCTTCTTGGCCGCATGGACGAGGGTACCGATCTTCAGGTAACTGTCCGACGGTCTCGGCGGTCCGATGCAGATCACGCGATCCGCCATTTCGGCGGCCAGGCTCGAACGATCCGCAGTCGATGCCCCGAGAACGCATTCGATGCCGAGATCCTTGCAGGCCCTGATCACGCGAACAGCAATTTCACCACGGTTGGCGATAAAAACTCTGGAGATACCGGACATCAGGCGGCACCATGATCTCGGTCAGTCCCTGGCTCAACCAGGAAGAGCACCTGACCGAACTCGACCAGATCCCCGGCTTCAACGCAGATTTTTTTGATGCGGCCGCTGATCCCCGCCTTGACCGTGCTGAAGACCTTCATCACCTCTATAAGGCAGACCGTATCGTCTTCATTCACGAACGTTCCGATATCAACGAATGGCGGCTCCTTCGGAGAAGGACGTCTGTAAAAGGTACCCAGGATGGGGGCTTTAATCGAAAGCAGTCCTTCCTCGTCGGCCGAGATCCGGGGCGGGATCGGCTCGGTCCTGGTCGAATCCGCTCGAGCATGAAGCGATGGGTTTCCCGGTCGCAGAGATTCATCCCGTGCGGGACCTGAACATGAAGTGGTGGCGGCCCCTTTTCGCCTCGCCTTCATGGTCAAGCTGCCCACCTGCAGATCCAGTTCGTCGAATTCCGAATCCTTCAGGATCTTGAGTATAAGAAGGATCTCCTCTTGGGTTAAATTCATCATCTCCTCCACTATCTTTGAGGTCAATTTCCGATCATCAGCCTCGGCAGGAAAAGGGCGATATCGGGGAATATGGTGAACAGTGCCACGGCAGCGAGCCATGCCCCAAGGAACGGGTAAATGCTCGTGAAGATCTCCGTCAGTGTGGCATCGGACACGCTTCTCATGACATAAGCGCAGAGTCCCACCGGCGGGGTCAGGAACCCGATCTCGATCATGACGACCGTCATCACCCCCCACCATATCGGATCATACCCCAGCTTCGTGATGATCGGGAAGACGATGGGGGTCAGCACCAGGAGGAGAGAAGTGGCATCCATTAAACATCCGCATACCAGGAAGAGAAAATATATGGCCACGAGTATGAGGATCGGCGGTATATCCGAATGGGCAATCACGAGGCTGCCCAGCCCTCTCGTAAACCCGCTGAAGGTCAGAAATCGGGTAAACAATGAGACCGCGGCGATGAGCAGAAAGATCATGGCCGTGACCCGGGCGGTCTCCTCCAGCGTCTCCACGAACTCCTTCCAGCGGAATTTCCCTTTCATGACGAGGATGATGAAAGAGCCGAACGCCCCCACCCCGGCCGCTTCCGTAACGGTTGCAACACCGAAAAAAATGGAGCCGAGCACGAAAAAGATCAGGGACAGCATCCCCCATACCCCTTTGAAGCTGTTCCATCGCTGTTTCCAGGAGGGCGCGTTCACACGGCCGGCCAGGACCAGCTCCGGGCTTCTCCATACCCGGAAGATAATCAGGAGAACAAAGAGCAGGGAAACCGCCAGACCCGGAACAATGGCGGCAAGCAGGAGTCTGCCTATGGACTGGTTGGCGACGATTCCGAAAAGAACCAGGCCGATGCTGGGCGGTATCAGGTTCCCAAGAGACCCGCCGGCCATGATGGTTCCCAGAGAGAGGCTGCGGCTGTATCGGTGCCGGTCCATTTCCGGGAGGGTGATCTTGCCCAGCACCGCAGTGGCCGCAAGCGAAGAGCCGGTCGCAAAGGCGAACAGGGCCGACGAGGCGATCGTGACAATGGCCAGGGCCCCGGGAAGACGTCCGAACCAGATACTGAAGAATTCGAAGATCTCCTTGATGATCCCGCTCCTGTTTGCAAAATGGCCCATGAGGATGAACATGGGGATACAGACGTAGAGCCAGTTTGAGACGGAGTGATACATGATGGTTTTTGCGGTGGTCAGGGCCGGAGCAAAGCCGATGACGGCCGCAAGCCCCCCGAAGCCGACTACAAGCATGGAGAAGGCGATCGGGACCCCCAATGCAAGCAGACACAGGAAAACCAACAATCCCACGATGCTTACGCTGTCCATGATCCTATACCGGCTTCTTGGGTGCGGAAACAGAGTGGCCTTCGGAACGGTCTGCGCTCCCGGGCCTGCCATGCTCGAGCGTTTCACGAGTGAAAAGGATGTGCAGCTGGCGCAGGAAATCGGCCGCAAGCTGAAGCCAAAGGAACGTAACACCGAATGCAATGGCGACTTTGGGTGGATAGATGGGAAAGAACGGCGCCCCGTCCATTTTCTCCCTAATTCTCCAGGCATCCAGCGCATAGTCCCAACTGGTATACAGAATGAGCGAGCAGATCGCTAGGGCGACGATCAGGTTGAATGCGGAGACCGCATTCCGTGCCTTCTCATTCAGGCTCGCCAGCAGCAGTTCGACTGAGACATGTTGTTTCTTCTGTTGAGCGTAGGCGAGGCTGAAGTAAACCGCAATGACCAGCAGGGACTCGGAGAGATTGGTCAGTCCGCTGAAAGGGATGCCGCTGACGCGCAGCACGATTCCCGCTACGGTCATTCCCATGATCAGAACGATGGTGAGCATCGACAGGGAGTTGATGACCCGTATGGAGCGGTCGATCCACTGGATTACATGCGCAGTCAAACGGCATCCCTCATGATCACTTGCCGACGTATCGAAGGAGATCGTTCAGCGTCTCTGTTCCTTTTAACCCCTTCTCGTCCATTTTTTTCACGTAGGGGTCCCAAACCTGCTGCCTGGCGATCTGTTTCATCTTCTCCACTTCCGGTTCAGGAAACTCGATGATCTTCATTCCTTTTTCCTTCACCAGCTTCATTTCCCGCTCGTAGTTTTGCTGATTGATGCGGCAGAAGTTCTGGATGGACTCCTTTGTGTTGACTTCCTCAATGGCCCTTTGTACGTCTTCCGGCAGCTTGTTCCACGTGTCCAGGTTCATGACCATCGGCATGCCGCAGTTGTGTCCGAGATTGGTGATGTTCAGGTGGTCGGTCACTTCGAAAAGGTTCAGGCCTACACCGTTGGTGATGTAGAGCAGGGTCGATTTGACCACCCCCCTCTCCAGGGAGTTGTAGATCTCAGGGACAGGCACGCTGACAAGGCTGCTCCCCATGGCCCCGAAAAGCGCCAGCCATGGACCGAATCCCCTCACACTGATTCCTTTGAAATCCGCAACCGACTTGATTGGACCCTTGGACCACATGTAGGCATTGGCCGTGAAAAGCGGGTTCATGTACTTGACCTTGTTTCTCGCGAATTCCTTCTGCACCTCAGGGTTGTTCCTGAAGAATTCATCTGCAGCCTTGAGGCCCTGTTCAAGAGTGCCGACATTCATGAGGGGAAGGAGCGCCATGGAGGGGATGGGGGCTTGGTCCGGATGGTAACCCGAGTAATAGGGGCTCACCTGGATGACGTTGTTCATGACCGAGTTGAGTTGCTCGTAAGCGCCCACTAGGCTCGCGCCGAAGTTGTATTCGAATTTCACCTTTTGGCCGGTTCGCTTCTCAATCTCGCTCCCCCACCATTTGGTGCATTGGCCCGCAACCGTCACTTCGGGAACCATGTCCGCGTGGATCAGCTTGAGCGGTTTGGCCGAAGCGCAAACCCCGATACCGGGATGGACCGAAAAAAACATGAAAAGCCCGACTACCAGACCCAGCAATCTCTTTTTCATGCGACACCTCTCTTTGGATTAAGTGCGGAAGATTTTCTCGTTGTCATGGACGATATCCTGAAGCCACCCTCCTTTCCAGGCTTTTCCGTAACTGCTTTCAGACCCTGGGTTAATTCAAATCTCAGACGACCAGGACCAGACCGATCAGCAGGACATGAGGCAAACCGCTCGCTTCCACCCTTTTCCCACAGGGGTAGATCTCCCATCCCCTCCCTGCTGCCATCGAGTAGGCATCGATCCCCAGGGCCTCGACGCTGCTCCTCGACTTCAAGGGGAATCTGCATGTCCCCCCGGGTTCAAGGGCAGCGCACGGCTGATCAGGACACCAGAAAGACTTACACGGCCCCTGCCCCAGGGCCAGCGCGAAGGGATATCCGTCGTAGAAGGCGTGGCTCTCGATTTCACAGCAGACCGTATTCAGAATGAGCTTGGCCGGGTTTTTTCTGGCCTCCCGCTTCAGAAAATCAGTGCCGGTGAAATCCGAGGTCTTGCCCTTCACGCAAAAAAGGATCCCGTGGGTATACCGGGCGACGAGCCTCCGGGTGAAATCGAGATCAGGCGCATGGGGCGGGCAGTTGAAATTGTTGCCATAGAATGTGCATTTCGGATACATGCACTTCGCCCTCACCCTTTCATCGACCGGGATCTCCCCGGAAGGGATCACGGCTGCGTCGGCCGCACCGATTTCAATTGCCATTAGCCGATATCGTTCGAGATCGGCCGTTAACCGGGAAGACTCGACCTGCGGCTCAATTCTCCGAGGCCGGATGGGTTCTTCATGCGGTTTCATCGGATACCCCCATGCCACATCTGTTTTTCAAGATGTCAAGAACGGTGTTGGATTCGGCCACCCCTCCGAAATAGGAGGCAATGTTGTGAACCGCCGCCTCATGCTCTCTCACATCGAAGGCCCCGCAGCAGTCTTCAACCAAAATGATGTTGTAGTCCCGGTTGAACCCGTCCCTGACCGTGCTCTCCACGCAGACATTGGTGACCAGGCCTGCAATGAGAAGGGTTTCTATTCCGCGGCTTCTCAAGATAAGGTCAAGATCGGTGCCGAAAAAGCCGCTGTATCGGTGCTTGGTGATGACGCAATCGGACTTTGCCGGCGTGACACGATAAAACTCACTCCCCCAGGAACCGGGGACGCAGATATGCATCTCTTCCGCATTCCCCTTCATTCTCCCCAGCCAAGAGGGGGAGTCAGTCCATTCCGAATGAACGGTTCGGATAAAGAGGACTGGGATGCCAAGCTTCCGAACTTCATCGGCAAAGAGCAAAAGAGCGGACACGGCGTTCCGGGCATGGGTCAGGTCGACCTTTCGATGCAGGGAAAACGCCCCATCCTCATGGCAGAAATCATTCTGGACATCAACGATGAGCAATGCTGTCCTCGTCGAAGACAAAAGTCCCTTCATAACCTGTGCTGTTGCCATGCGGCTCCTTGCGGTCCAGACTTCCTCCGATCCCTTGCCTCCAAACCTAAATAGGGAGTCTCAGGATCTTCTTAGCATTGGTGTCAAAAATCATTCTTTTTTCGGCATCTGCAATCTCCATCCGGTTGATGGCATCGATGGTCTGCCTCGTATACCTTTCTCCGAACTGGCTGTCGTAGGGGAAATCCGTTCCAAAGAGCATTTGTCCCGGTCCGCAGAATGCGTGTGTGCACATCAGCCCGGCTGTATTTCCGTAGATCGCCGTATCGTAAAAAACCTTTCTGAAGTAGTCTATGGGCTGTTGCCTGAGGCGGCTCTTGTATTTCGCGCCCCTCTGCATTTCCGCATGATCGTACGCTCCGATGATTCTCTCCTCCAGAAAGGGGATCATTCCGCCCGCATGATGGGTGATGAATTTGAGATTGGGGTGTTTTTCCAGCACTCCGCTGAAGACCAGCCGGGTGACTGCGGCGGCCGTTTCGTAGGGCCAGCCGAAAACATGAAAAATCATGTACTTGCTCTTATTCTCGCTCCTGTAATCCGTCTGATCCACGAGCCGCATCGGATGGATCCAGATGGGGAGGTTGTATTGTGCCATCTTTTCGTAGATCGGCATGAACTCAGGGGAATCCAAAGGCTTGTCATTGATCGGGGTATTGATCTGTATTCCCCTGAAATGGAGATCGTTCACGGCTCTGTCGATTTCAAACAAGGCTGCTTCGACGTTGTTCATGGGGAGGCAGCCAACGGCGGCAATAAACCGATCCGGGTGCTTCAAGACTAGCTCGGCCATCTGATCATTGGCCATTACCGCGAAATCTCGCGCCTTTTCGGGACTGGCGAATTCCTCGATCGCTGGCGAGCTCAAGGTCAATACCTGCATCAAGCCGGGAAACTTGTCCATTATCCGGAATCGGCAATCCATGTCGTACATGGACGGAAGAGTTTCGATCACATTTTTCAAGTTGAACTGGTTGGATTTGAAGCTTTGAAGGGCATCCAAGTATTTCCTGGGTAGAACATGCGCCCCTATGTCGATCATCATACTTTTTTCCTCCATTTTTGCATTCTGTTTGTCGAGCCATCCATTTCTCGCTTTGCCGTTATTCCGAGGGCAATTTGAGCGAGGGGATATTCAAGATCCGCCTGGTTTCGGCCGGCGATGAGATCTCACATCCCAAATCCCTTCCGATGCGGGCTGCCCTTTCGACAAGTTGGGCATTGTTTTTCGCCAAAAGCCCTTTTGCATAGTAGATATTGTCCTCGAACCCGACCCGTACATGCCCACCCAAGAGAATGGCCTGGGTGGTGGCGGGCAGTTCATCGTTTGCCACGCCCATGGCGCAAAACATGGCATCCGGAGGAAGCGCGTCCACCAACTGCATCAGAAGCCTTGATGAATACCCCATGTAGGCCCGGTTGATCCTTCGCATTCCCAGAACAAAATTCAGCCAGTAGGGTTTTTCGAGCAAACCTTTTTCGATGAGGATTTCTACATCTTCCATCAAAACGGGGTTGAAAACCTCCAGTTCGGGCTTGACGCCCATCTCACGCATGATTTTTGCTCCGTATTCGATTTCGGGGAGGGTGGTTATAATAATGTCTTCTCGGCCACCGAAGGTAATCATTCGCGTGATCGTAATATCCAGAGAGGCCATTTCCGGCTTCATCTCGATAGACCTGATCCTCCGGTCTGCCTTCAGTCGTGGAATATAGTCGGAGGCGGTGCTATGCTGGATAATGATGTCGCAATTCTTGTCTCTGATCCTCTTGTCGATCTCGCGCAGTATTTCAGGATCCGAAGTCGGCCTGTTTGTTTCTCTCTCTCTTGCGTGTATGTGAGCGATGCTTGCCCCGGCATTCCAGGCCTCATAAACGGACTGGGCAATCTCCTCCGGGAGGAGCGGATGATTCGGATTTGCTTCCTTTCCCTGAAACGCGCCGGTCGGCGCAACTGTGATGATCAGTTTGTCGGTTGTTCTGAGTTCCTTCATTGGCTGCCCTTCTCTTCAGAGTTCATAGGAATGAAAACATCATTGTAAGTCTCATGAGCAATAGCCATGCCACCATAGACAGAAATAACTACGGCGACGAGATACGGCTCCGTCCATACAGTGTTTTCCTTTTTATTACCTATACTTACCAAACCAAACGCCCGTTTCCTCTCCCTGACGCAAGTAACATCCCTTCCGAACTCCCGCCCCTGCTGATGGAAATTCGAGGCTTGACAGGCAGGGGCTAATGTCTAGAATGGGGACATTTCCAAAAAATGGACAATTCAACATGACAACGAGTGAGCAGAAGCAGAACTTTGACCGAATCCTGGAAGGTGTTCTTGGGACATATGGTGTGACGGATCTGATCGCTTGGGCAATCCGGTTCTTCCTCCGCAACCCTTATGAAAGTCTGGTCATCGTGAACAAAGAAGGATTCTTCGAATATGTCGATAAGGGTTCGGAAAAATTGTTCGGGTTGTCGGCAGGAGGAGCGATTGGGATTAAGGCGACGGAACTGATCGAAACCAGCATGCTCCCCAAAGTGCTCGAAAGCGGGTCTCCTATGATCGGAAGGGTCTTTGATGTCAATGGGCGGCGAATGATCGGGTCCGCATACCCCCTCATTCGAGACGGCGAACTCATTGGGGCCATGGGGCGGTTGATCTTTCGATCACTCGATGAGGTGGATCGCATCAACAGGCAGGTGAGCCTCCTGGAGAAAGAGGTCAACTCCCTCCGGCAGAGAGAAAAACACCAGCATCGGGCACTCTATACCTTTGAAAACATTCTCGGCCGGAGCGACAATATACAAGAATGCATTCAACTTGCGAGAAAAGCCGCCCTCACGAGGGCGGATGTGTTGATATGCGGCGAAAGCGGAACGGGCAAGGAACTCTTTGCGCAGTCCATCCATAACTATCAGAACTCTGATGCTCCTTTTGTCAGCGTGAATTCCCCGGCAATCCCGTTTGAACTGGCGGAATCCGAGTTGTTCGGCTACAAGAAAGGAGCCTTCTCGGGCGCATTGTCCGATGGAAAACCGGGAAAATTTGAATTGGCAAATGAGGGGACTCTCTTTCTGGACGAGGTCTCCTCCCTTCCCCTGTCCATTCAGGCCAAACTGCTGCGAGTCCTGGAAGAGAGGGAAATCCAGCCGCTGGGAGATACCCGCACGAGGAAAGTCAATTTCCACCTGATCTGCGCGACCAACGTCGACCTCAAGAAGTTGGTGGAAGAAGGCAAGTTCAGAAATGACTTATACTACCGTATCGCAAAAATTACTGTTCAGATCGATCCCTTGCGAAAGAGAAAAGAAGATATACCTGTTCTTGCCCAACACATCCTGACTGCGATCAACCGGCGATTCAATACCCGTTTCCAATCGATTTCGCCTCCGGCTCTTACGTGTCTGATGAACCATTCATGGGTGGGGAACGTAAGAGAGCTCATCAATATTCTCGAACAGGCATGCCTGAAGACATGGGAAGGAAAGGAGATCGTCATGGAATCTCTTCCCCATGAGATCGCTGAGCGACCTGCGGAAAAGGAGTCCGTTTCCATGGTGACCTTCAAAATCGGAAAATCAGAGACCGAAAGAAATCTCATCCTCCAGGCGTTGGAAAAGACAAGTGGCAATCGTCGGCGAGCCGCATTCCTGCTGAACATGCCTCGATCCACCTTCTATAAGAAGCTGAACGAATACAAGCTGTGAGCCGCTGTTTTCAAGGCTGAACCCATACCAGGGTTCCGGAGAGTTTTGATGGTTTCGTATCCGTTTTTCACCGGAGTCATGACTTTTAGGCTGTCAATCCGGGATTTCCATTTTTTGGACACCACGAGTATGAGAGGATTGTCTCAGCAGGTCAATTCTCAAGCAGCATGTGCATCCAAGGCATGTATCGGTCCCCTGTCATGGACGCCCATTTCACTTCGCAATCAGAAATTGCTCTTTCTCTCCTTTTCGGCCGATTCCAATGTGAATTGAAGCTTCTTTAGGGTGTGCCCCGCGATTCTTACCTCGTCCGAGTAGGATAACTTTACATGCACAGTGTTGTGCTCATTCTTCTCTATGAAAAAATCCTCGCTCTTGATATTTCGGCCCTTCTCCTCCATCTTCTTAGCCAGGAAGTTGCGAACTTCTCCCTCGCTCCTTTTAGTTCCGTAAAGTGCCGCTTCCTCTATATCCATCTGCAGCCAGTGTTTGTCCCAGTACGGCCGGACGAAAATGGTCGCAAACCACACCGTCAAAACCACAATCCCAAGATTGAACAACTTTTTCATAGCACCCCTCTTATTGCGCCGCATTCCTTGGCGGCGCCTGCATGCTTACAGTCGAACCTTCGGTAATGTTCATTGCTTGCAGGTATTGCGAAACGCTATGGAGATTAATCGGTCTCCTGATATCAAAACTAAAGAAGTGTTTAAGATAGCTGCCGCCCTGCCTCACATAATTTCATTTCAACAGATCCCCCTCCGGATACCGGATTTCTCATTCCGTTTCGAAGGTCCTGGGAAGCAAGACCTGGAAATGACAGGCCAAACCAAGCGGATGAAGTGTAATTGGATTGACTTTGGTTCTATTCTTCCGCCTCTTGTCCTGCCGCCGCTTTTGTGGTATTCGCTTTGTGCTCATGTTCGGGGTAAGAAATCCTCTCCCATGGACCGGGATTCAGGAGCGTTGTGAGGAGTCTGGAAGGTGGGGAGAGGGAAAAGGTATCCAAGCTACAAGGGGCGAGTTATGGTCAAGAAACTGTTGCTGATTTGGCTGGCTCTTCTTCCTCTTGCGACTCTACTGGAATGCACGGGTATTTCTTGCTCCTGGGCCCAGGAACAGAATATCCCTGCACTGCAGTCCAGGGTCCTTCAACTCGAAAAGCGGGTCATGGAGCTGGAATCCCTTCTCGCCCAAGCCGAAGAGGCGACGAAGAGCGCTCCATCCGATCGGACAGGCTGGCAGAACAAGAAGAACTGGAGGAGTTTGTCCGTTGGAATGCGGGACGGAGAGGTAAGAAAAATCCTCGGCGAACCAAGCAAGGTGATTCAGGGAATCAAGACCCTCTGGTATTACCCCAATTTCTACTGCGGTTATGTGACCTTTGATGACAAGGGGCAACTGATAGGGTGGAACGAACCCTGATCGGGTTGTTTCCACCCGTGTACCGGCTATTTCCCTTCCCTGGAAGCAAGCTCTCGGAGAACTTCCCGGTTCTTTTGGATCCTCTTATCGTCTGCTTTTCGGTTTGCTTTGCTGGGCGCGTCTTTTCGTTTTCGGATAACGCGAAGTTTCTTTGTTGCTGAAGGCATGTTTCTGCTCCTTTTCTCTGATCAGGGCCGACGGCGGATTGCCGTCTGCCGGTTTATTTTTATTAGCCGCCGGGGGTATCCCTGTCAAGCCCATCTTGTCGGCTTCCCCCACACCTCTTCGCCATAAGTAAAGCATAATTCCTACCGCAAGCGCTGAATTCAGCGACTCCACCCCCGGCTCCATTGGAATGGAGAGGGTAACCTCGCTCTTCACCCCCGCAGGAATCCCAGGGCCTTCCAATCCGGGCAGAAGACCGAAGGTGGGCGGAAACCGAAATCTGCCCGCATCCTTCCCCACGGGTGACATGGCAATCAAAGGCGCCTTTGCCCTTCGCAACCCCCTGATGGGCGGCCCTTCGAAGATCGGAACCCTGAAGAGCGTGCTGCCGGCCACCCTGGTCGACTTGTGATGAAACGGGTGGGCAGCCTCCTTTAACAAGACAATCCGAGACACGCCGAAGGCCGCAGCAGAACGGATAATCGAACCGACGTTGACCGGATCCTGAAAAGGGACAAAGAGCGTGCACCCTTCCGGCCACTCTTCCGCATCCCACGCAGGAAATCGTCCTGCGCGAACCAGAAGGATGGGCTGGTCCGTGCCATAGATGTCAAGATTCCTGAAGAGCTGGCCTGCAAGACGGTACCTTTGAATATTGTCGGGCAGAATCCAGTCAAACACATCCTGGTCCTTGCGAAGAATCAACCCCTCACAGCGGTCGGGGAAGTCCCTGAGGATTTCCTTGACCTGTTTGGGCCCTGAGAGCAGTGCAAGCCCATGCTTTCTGATCCCCACCCCCCGGTAGAGCGTCTGAAACATCCTGAACGTTCGGTTTTCTCCGCTTAGGATTTCCTGAGCCTTCATTGCTGCTCTCTCACGATTTATTGAACTTTTCAGAGCTTGAAGAAAGGATGATGAAAGGCGGGATTCCGGCGTGGATCAGAATCAGGCGGCTCTCAGCGATTGCTGCCAGCCCTGTTCTCCCTCGCCCTTTGCTTCAGCACCTTTTCTCTTCGACGGCGTCTGCGATCGATCTCGCGCCGCCTCTCTATTTTTTTGTGTTTTGCCATTCCGAATGCCTCCTTGGAATTTCCGATTATTTGGATCAGTCCGCCGGGGGTGTTCTCCTCGAATGTCTTTGCCAATCGGTCCGGCTGTGTCCGATCCTTCCGGACACCGCAAATCCTCGACGTATTGGACAGTATTACTCGGTATCTGTTAAAAAATCAAAGGATTTCGATGTGGTTATAATGCAGTAAGCAATAAATCGATGAAGTGAGCAGTAAACAGTAAGCAGTGAGCAGTAAGCAGCGAGCAGCAACAAGGGCGTCATCGGTGGTGAACTGACTGTTCCGTCATCTCCCGCACGGGATTCTGGAATTCCCCCATGAAGAAAAACCAAGAAACTGGATTCCGGTTTGCACCGGAATGACGGCGCCTTGATCCGATGTTGTCTGAGCAGCACTGTTGTTTCCTACTTGCTGCTTACTCTCTTTCTGTTTCTGCTTACTGCTTACTGCCCACTGCTTACTCTCTTTCAGTTCCCCCCCACCACCTTCTTCCTGGCCTTGATCCATTCCACTCCCAGTGAGAAAAAAAAGGTAGCGCCAGCAACCATGATGATGGTTGCCCCGGAAGTCAGATCGAAACTGTAGGACAGCCACAACCCTGTGATGGTGAAGAATATGCCGAGAAGGGAAGAGATCACCATCATTCCTCCGAGCGAGGTGGTGTACTTCTCGGCAATGTAGGGCGGGATCGTCAAGAGCGCGATAACCAGGATGAGTCCGACAACCCGGATGGTCATTACCACGGCCAGGGAGATCATGACGAGAAGAAGAAAATAGAGTCCTCTTACCGGAATTCCCACGATGAACGAGAACTCCTCATCATAGGACATGGCAAGGAATTCCTTGTAGAACGCCACCACCGTGCACACGATAGCCACTGCGAGGACCGCCATGTACCAGATGTCTGATGTGGGCACGGAGAGAATGCTGCCGAAAAGATAGCTCATCAGATCGACGCCGTAACCCGGAGTGAGATCGATGAGAATGATTCCCAGAGCCATGCCCACGGCCCACATCACCCCGATGACCGTGTCCGCTCTTTCTTTGCCTTTGAAGCTTGCTGCCCCCATGATAAGAGAAATCAGCACGGAAAAAAGGGCTGCACCGGCGGATGGCGGCAGCCCGAAATAAAATGCGAGACCTATTCCGCCGTACGCTGCGTGGGCGATCCCCCCGGAGATGAAGACGATCCTGTTCACGACCACCAGGGTTCCAAGGACGCCGCAGAGGATACTGACAATCACCCCTGCAACGACCGCATTCCTCATGAACTCAAGGTAAAGGGCATCCCACATTTAATCCTCATGCTCATGGGTCGGCAAGACCCTGTGGGGCAGGCCGTGGGCGATGAGATCCACCGGACATTGATAGGCCATGTCCACCATCTCCTTGGTGATCCGTCCGCCCTCGTGGAAGATGAGATGCTTGTTCACGCAGGCAATGGATTTCATATAGCTGGAGACCACCCCGACGTCGTGGGTGATTACGACAATGGTCACATCCTTGTTCAATTCCTTGAGGAAACCATAGAGGTCCACCTGAAACTCCTGGTCTACGCTTGCCGTGGGTTCATCCAGGAACAGAATCTCAGGATCGGTGACCAGTGCCCTTGCAACAAAGACCCTTTGCCGCTGGCCTCCTGAGAGACGGCCGATGGGGCGGGTGCGGTATTCCCACATCCCGACCTTTTCCAGGGCAATTCGCACCTTCTCGTAATCTTCGCTGCTATATCTCTTGCCGATACGGGACCATGCCAGACGCCCCATCAAAGCGACATCCAACACGGTGATGGGGAAGCGGGTCGAGAAGTCCGTGTTCTGCGGAACATACCCAATCCTCTGGCTGGCCGTATTCGGCAGGTCTCCAAGGATCAGGATTCTCCCTCTGTCAGGCTTGAGGATGCCGAGCAGGAGCTTCAGGAAGGTAGTTTTTCCTCCTCCGTTGGGACCGATAATGCCGAGGAATTCCCCCTTTTTGAGGGCGAGGCTCACATCCCTGAGAACCTCCGATCCCTCATAGGAAAACCACACGTGCTCTACCTGGATGGCGTATTCGTTCATAGTTCTGAAAGATCAACGTCGAACGTCGAACATCGAACGTCCAACATCGAATGGTTTCTCATTTGGGGCAGCGGCAAAGATACTTCAATCATGAATCGCCTCGAAAAAGGCGAGGTTGTGGTTCAGTTTGTCCAGCTTGAGCGACATGGCTTCGACCTTGCCCCTCACTTCATCCACAATCTCGGGCGGAGCTTTCTCCAGAAATTGCTGATTGGAAAGCTTTCTGTTGGACGCGTCCAAATCCTTTTCGATCTTCTTGATCTCTTTTCTGAGCCTCTTTTTCTCTTCTTCGAAATCCAGCAGACCCTTCAAAAGCACATGCACCTGCTTTTGCTCGAACACGGCCGTTGCAGATGCCTCGGGCTTCTGCACATGTGGGGCAACCTCCATGGCTTCGACCCCGGCCAGGCTCCGGATGTGATGACGGTTTCCGAGAATGGCGGATGCCTCGTTCGGATCAGGCGCTTCAACTACAATATTCACCTTGCTGGAAGGGGGGATGTTCATCTCTCCCCGGATGTTGCGAACTCCATTGATAACCCCCATGAGGAGATGCATTTCCTTCAGAGCGGCCTCGTCATGGAGGAACTCTGAAGCAGCCGGAAAATCCGCGATCATGATGCTCTCCCGTTCGCCGGGCATCTTTTGCCAGATCTCCTCAGTGACAAAAGGCATGAAAGGATGGAGCAGCCTCACGACCGCGGCCAGTCCCTTCTGCAGGACGAAAAGAGTGGATCGCTTGAACCGATCGTCAGCGCTGTACAACCCCTGTTTGGCCATTTCCAGATACCAGTCGCAGAACTCATGCCAGACAAACTGGTAACAGGTGCTCGCCGCATCGTTGAAACGATACTCCTCCAGCGCGGCGGCCACCTCCTCGCTGACCTGCCCGAACCTTGTGAGTATCCAGAGGTCCGGAAGCGTATACCCGACCTTCTCCTCCGCCAAAGGTTCTCCCTCGCCCATATTCATGAATACGAGCCGGGCGGAGTTCCAGATCTTGTTCACAAAATGCCTGTAGCCGAGAATCCGGTCCTCGGAAAGCTTGATGTCCCTGCCCTGGGCCGCAAGAGCGGCCAGCGTAAACCGAAACGAATCTGTCCCGAACTGATCGATGATCTCCAGGGGATCGATCACATTGCCTTTGGATTTGCTCATCTTCTTGCCCTCTGCATCCTTCACGAGGGCGTGGATGTACACGTCGCGGAAGGGGACCTCTCCCATGAAGTGAATCCCCATCATCATCATTCTTGCGACCCAGAAAAAGAGGATGTCAAAGGCGGTAACCATCGCAGTGGTCGGATAAAAAGTCTTCAGCTCGCTGGTCATGTCCGGCCATCCCAGCGTGGAGAAGGGCCAGAGCGCGGAGCTGAACCAGGTATCCAGGACATCCTCTTCCTGCTTCAACGCTTCTCCTTTGCAGGATGGACATGATCCGGGCTCCTCCTTGGCAACGATCACCTCTCCGCATGACAGGCAATACCAGGCGGGAATGCGATGCCCCCACCAGATCTGCCTGGAGACACACCAGTCCTTGATGTTGTTCATCCATTCATAATAGACGCCTTCCCAGTTCTGCGGCAGAATGCGGGTGCGTCCTTCCTTCACGGCCCGGACCGCCTTCTCGGCGAGCGGACCGGTTTTGACAAACCATTGTTTCGAAAGAAGGGGCTCGATAATTGTCTTGCACCGGTAACAATGGCCGATGGCATTGCGGTAGGGCTCCACTTTCTCAAGGAGCCCTGAGCTTCTCAGCTCCTCCAGAATCCTTTCCCTGCATTCGAAGCGGTCCATGCCCTTGTAAGGGCCGGCCAGTTCGTTCATCCTGCCGCTCTCATCGATAACCTTCACCCGCTCAAGGCCGTGACGGTTCCCGATCTCGAAGTCATTGGCATCATGGGCCGGGGTGATCTTCAGCGCCCCGGTACCGAATTCCTTGGCCACGTACTTGTCGAAGATAAGAGGAATTTCCCTGTTCAGCACGGGCAGCCGGACATACGCCCCGGAGAGATTCATGTATCTTTCATCCTCAGGGTTCACCGCCACTGCCGTGTCGCCGAGCAGGGTTTCAGGACGGGTGGTGGCGACGGTGACGTGGCCGTCCCCGTTCACCAGAGGATAACGGATATGGTAAAGGAAGCTCTCCGTCTCTTCGTGTTCCACTTCCAGATCGGCCAGGGCCGTATGGCATCTCGGGCACCAGTTGATGATGTAGTCCCCCCTGTAAATCAGCCCCTGGTCATACAGGTCTACAAACACATTCTTGACAGCCCGTGACAAGCCCTCGTCCATGGTAAATCTTTCCCTGCTCCAATCGCAGGAACTCCCGAGCCTCTTGAGCTGGTTGATGATCATGCCGCCATACTTCTTCTTCCATTCCCAGACCAGCTCGATGAATTTTTCGCGGCCCACTTCATGGCGATTGGTTCCTTTGGACGCAAGATCTCTCTCCACAACATTCTGGGTTGCGATTCCGGCATGATCCGTCCCCGGCTGCCACAAAACATTGTAGCCCTTCATTCTCTTATACCGGCACAGGATGTCCTGAAGGGTGTTGTTCAATGCATGGCCCATGTGGAGGAAACCGGTTACATTCGGCGGCGGGATGACGATACAGAAGGGTTCCTTATCGGAAACGGCCTCGGCACGGAAAAGATTCTTCTCCTCCCAATACCTGTACCACTTCTCCTCGGTTTCTTTGGGCTCATATGCTTTTGGTAGTGTTTCTTTCTGCATTGGCAAGGCTCCAGTTCAATCATTTAATTCCGGCACCGGCAGGCGGGCTTTTGCGCGCGTCGTCCCACCTGTGCTTTTCTGCGGTTCGGACGGCGCCGGTGAAAACGAACAAAAAAAGGGCTCCCCCCGGGGCAACCCTTTAAATAATCACAGTTCCGCTGATTTTAGAAGGAGATTTTTGTCTCCTTCGTCTCAGGGGTTTTCGGACAGGCTCTTTTTCAGGGATTCAATGGCCTCACCGATCACTTTTTCCGCTACTGAGGTCATGGTGTCTCTCGCGACCCTTTCCACGACATCCTGTACCACCCTCGTGACGATCGCTTCGAGTTTCTCTTCTGAAATCCCGATTGCCACAGGCTTTGCGGCAGCCTCGGGAGCAGGGGACGGGACTTCATCCTTCAGCAGGTCCTCGGAAAAATCAACCCGATCGGGTGCACTCTTCTCCTGTGATTCATCCAGGTCCTCGAGGGATGCGGTTTCATCCAGGTCTTTGCCTTCGGAGATACCGCCTGTCAGCGACTCTCCGGCAGTTCTGGGAATCACCACGGTTGGAGCCTCGTTCTTCAGGAGATCCTCGGAAAACATATCGGGTTGATCAGGTGCGCTTTTCTCCGGCGCCTCCTCCAGGTCCTCCAGGGCCACGATTTCTTCCAGGTCTTTGTCTTCGGACATACCCGCCGGCGACGGCTCCGCGCCCGTTCCGGAAACCGCTTGGTCCTTCAGGAGGTCTTCTGACAGCACATCTGCCTGATCAGGTTCACTTCTCTCGGGTGCTGCGTCCATCTCCTCCAGGGATACGATTTCTTCCAGATCCTCCCCTTCAGCACCACTCAATTCTGAAACCAGTTCAACCGGCTCTTCCTCTTTCAGGATGTCCTCGAAGTCCGCGCTGGACAAAGATTCCTCATCAGGCTTTTCTTCCGCGCTCTTCAGCTCTTCTTCTGTAAGATCGAGCTCAAGAGCAAAGTCGGCGACATCATTTTCCGCTGTTTCCTTTTCAGCAAAATCAAGGCCCGCCAGGTCATCTGCCAGCAGCTTGAACTCCCCTTCTTCTTCCTGTACCTGGTCCTCTTTCAGAAGTTCGACTATTTCGTCCTCTTTCGCATCGCTTTCATCACCTGCAATCTCCACAGGCATGCCTCTGGCCACGAGATCGGTCAACTCAATGACCTCCTCTTCATTTCCCGAGGCCTGCTGGTCGATGTCCTCCAGCGAGATGTCATCCAGATCGAAATTCAACACATCGTCGTCGCTCTGGTTCCTTACTTTTTGCTGCTGCATCTCCATTGTGGCTCCGCCATTGAAAAGGTGAACAAGAAGAAACAGATAAGATTTGGAATTCCGTACCACAGGGTGCAAATTATGTCAAGTTTTCTAATGGTTATTACGAAGGAGATCCAGGTTACAAGATCCAGGTTGCAGGATAAGAGACGAAGAGCGAACAAAGACTCCAAGGCCGCTGGAGTTTTCCTATTGGCCGATTTTCCGACCGTCATCCATTTTCGCCGTTTCTTCTTTCATTTTGACCTCCGCGATTTGCCCCTGCATCCTGCACCCTCTCTATCTTGGAGCTTGTATCCTGTATCCTCCCGGATCCTGCATCCTTTCACGTTGACCCTTCCCGGAAAAGCTGTTACATCTAATCGTCAAGGCGGGCGATTAGCTCAGGTGGATAGAGCGTTGGTCTCCGGAACCAAAGGTCGCGCGTTCGAGTCGCGCATCGCCCA
>Ga0068712_1000461_pt1 | contig 78721 bp, 70 predicted proteins | sample MTBAKSrepl1MetaG_FD_62987 | JGI IMG/M metagenome (GOLD analysis project Ga0068712, IMG submission 62987) | Enrichment culture microbial communities from Arthur Kill intertidal strait, New Jersey, USA, that are MTBE-degrading - MTBE-AKS1... | ecosystem: Environmental > Aquatic > Marine >... | reverse complement strand
CGGCATTTGGGCAGACAGGGTACCGCATCTGCTGTGTTGGCGGGCACTTGAAGTACAGGGAGTACATCTGCGTGTCCGCCGCTTTGCATCTGCAGCACCCTGTGAAGGCTTACAGTTCGGAGATAACAGCATCGGGGCCGTACCGAACCCCGTGATCAGATACGGAGCGCCAACTCCTCCGCCTCCCGGACCATCGCCTCGATGACGTCAAGGCCCCTGTGCCAAAAACCAGGGTCCCGCAGATCCAAGCCGAAAGGCGCGAGCAGGACATAAGGTGTGTCGCTGCCGCCGGCCTCAAGGAGGGCCAAGTATTTGCGGACGAAATCAGGATGTCCCTGTTCGTGCAAGGAGTAAAGGGCGAAGACCAGAAGTTCCCCGAAGGCATACGCGTACACATAGCCGGGGCTGTGGAGGAAATGGCCTATGTAGGCCCACCATACGGCGTAGCCCTCGGTGAGGGTCACGCTGGATCCGAACATCGTTTTTTGGGTTTCCATCCAGAGCCTTGAGAAGTCCGCCTCCGAGAGTTCTCCTCCGTTGCGGCGCGCCGTATGGATCCCCTCCTCGAAGCGGTTCATTGCGATCTGGCGGAATACCGTGGCGAACACGGATTCGATCTTTGCGCAGATCAGTCCGAGCCGCTCCCCGGGCTCCTGGATATCGGACATGAGGTCCTTGAAGACCAGCATCTCGCCGAATACCGAGGCGGTTTCGGCAAGGGTGAGGGGGGTATCGCTGTTGAAATATCCGCTCCGGGCAGCAAGTACCTGATGGACACCATGGCCGAGTTCGTGGGCCACCGTCTCCACGTCCCTGAAATTTCCAGTATAATTGACCAGTACGTAAGGGTGGACCTGAGGTATGGTAGGGTGGGCGAAGGCCCCCCCTTTTTTTCCGGGAAGGACAGGGGCGTGGATCCATCCTTCGTCGAAAAACCGCTCGGCCACGGCGGCCATCTCCGGGGAGAAGGCCTCGAAGGCCCGCAGGACCTGCCGGCGGCAGGCGGCCCAGTCCAGGATCTGTTCCGGGACGTACGGTACCGGCGCATACCGGTCATAGTCGCAGAGTTCGTCCAGCCCGAGGATCCGCCTCTTCAGAGAGTAGTACCGTTCCACCATGCCGTATCGGGCGGTGACTGCATCGACCAGGCCGTTGACCGTGTCGTCGTCGAGTTCGTTGGCCAGATTCATGGCGCTGATCCATTGCGGGTAGCGCCTCATCCTGTCCTCTATCATCTTTTCCGCAAGGATCGTATTGAAGGTGTGGGCCAGAACGTGGAGATCCCCACGCAGCCCTGCGGTGAGTTCCTCTGCCGCCTTTCTGCGCACGTCACGCAGGGGCGAATAGAGGTCCGCGAGCACATCCTCTTGGGTGCGTGCAGCCTCGCCGTAGCGTTTTGCCCCGTGCATTTTTTCGAACAGGGTGATCCAGGAAGAGCGGCCGACCGGACTGATCTCCGCCAGCAGCCGTTCCTCGATGTGGGAGAGCAGGTGGGGCCTGTACCGCCTCGCCGCCTCCAGATAGTGGCGGTACGGGCTCAAAACGGGATCGTCGAGGAGCGCCCTTGCCTGAGCGTCCGGGACGGCTGCCCATTCGAGGTCGAAGAAAACGACTTCTTTCTGCACGAGGCTGGCGCATTCTTTAACGCGCTGGAGGAGCCCACCCGAAGGCGGATGATTGACCCTGGTTGAAAAATTGAGCTGGGCATATGCCCACAGCCGGCCCAGGCCGGCGGCGAGTTCTTCCAGTCTTGCCACCGCCTTCAGGAGTTCGGCGGAGGAAAGGGATGCAACCTTGCCGGTGTATCGTTCGCCGATTTCCCTGCCGACCGCTGTCCACCTGTCCATGTCCTCTTGGATGCGAGGATCGCGGACGTCCTGGTAGAGATGATCAAGATTCCATATTACCCCGGTTGTTCCGAGGTCATCGTTCTTGGAGTGCGTGTTCATGCCGCCTCAGGCTCTCGGAACCGTTCCCGCGACCCGACACGGCCGCCTCTGATGCAGCGGAAAGGACCTGTCGGCAGGGTCGCCGCGGCGGGCCGGGAACAAAACGATCCCGACGGTGAGCGGCCCACTTTCGACGGCTGCACCTTTGTGTTCCGGAGGGACTTCCGGAGATGTCGGGCCCCGGCCGCGAGCCGGACGAGAACCTGCGCACCGGTGGGCATCAGATGGGAGAAGACCCGCGTTTCTCAAGCAGGAGGGCCACTTCGTGGGCCCCGGCATTCTCGATGCGCAGCCATCGATCACCCGAAAGGAACCACCACTGTCTGCCGTCGAATTTTGCCACGAGTGAGCCGTGAAAATTCATCATCCTGCGGACTTCCGCAGGCGTGTAGGGATTCCGATAGTCGCCCTTCACTTGCGCATCCTGGCACGCTGTCATAAGTATGAGGCATGCGCCCAGGACCGCGAATATGCAATTTCGTGGGATTCGATCCATGTCAAAAATTCGACCACCTTTGCAAAATATAAAAAATATTTTAATGGTCATGGCGATAAAGTCAAGCAAAAGGATCACCGGACAGCGGAGGCAAGGCCATTCTTCATTGAATTACAGTAATTTGCACTATGTCCTCTGTTGGGCTCCGGCTGTCATCCTGCTGGGACTCCCCGCCCCAGTCCTTGCCATACAGGTCCACGGGGTGGGGGAAGGTCTCTATGTGCATCAGGGTGCGCACCTGTTTTTCCTTTTTTCCATGGCGAGCGTTGCCTGCAGACTCTGCCGCTCGCCCTTGTCCGGAGACGGGCCCTGGCGACTCATGTCATGGGGTGCCTGGTTGTTGGTTGCTTGGAATTTCTGGACCTTCACCGGTCACATCGTCGAGCTGTTCATCTCGGAGGAACAGTTCTTGCCCCGGGAGCGGTCCTATCCCACGACGTTCCGGGTGGACTCCTGGATCAGCGCGGCATATTACATTTTGAAGATGGACCACCTCCTGTGCGTTCCCGCGCTGTTCTTTTTCTATGCAGGCCTGCGGGAAATGCTGGTTTCCCCTCCCCGCACGGGGTCCGGACAGTGATGGAACCCTTGCCGCTCTGGCCCCTCTACCCCATCCGAACGGTGGACCTGATCGGGTCCGCCGTCATGATCGGGCTGTCAATTCTGTGTCTCAGGACAGCTGGGCAGATCTATGCAAGGGACCCCGAAAATCCCTTTGCTACGTACATCCTTTGGTTCTGTATCGCCGTGGCGGCCTTCGCGTTTTCCCGCTCGCTGGGCCATATCCTGAGGCACATTTTGGACTTTTCAGGCCACGGAGAGTGGTGGAGACGCATGGCTCCGGTCAGCGGCGCCATCAACACCATGACCTTCGTGGTGATCGCGTCGGTCACTCTCTTCTTTCGCAGGATGCGGCAGATCATGAATCGGATGGCGGAAGACCGGGCGAGGATCGAAAAGACTGGCCAGGCACTCCTGCAACTCAATGAGGACATCGAAGCTATCGTCGCCGAGCGAACCGAGGCGGAGATGGCCCTGCGCGTCGCCCACGAGATTCGGAACCCGGTCACCATAATCGGGGGCCTGATCCGCCGGATCGTCAGGGACCTTCCTCGTGAGGGATCCAACCGGGCGCTCATGGAACGGGTGCTGGACCAAGCGGAGAAACTGGAACTCCTGGTCGCGAGATTCGAAGCCTCGGACGTGTCGCCGCGCCACCACTTTTCGACACATGATCTAAACGTCCTGGTGGAGGAGGTGTTGGGGACCGTAGAGCAGGAGACTCAGGAGAAGCGGATCGTTCTGCTCCTGGACAGGTCGCCGAACGCCCTCCGGTTTCACGGCAACCGCCACTTCATCAAGGCGGCCATCCTCCATGTGCTCAGAAACGCCATGGACGCTTGCGGGCCGGGCGATACCATCGAGCTGAGCACGGCTATGCAAGGAAGATGGGTTGCTGTCGATATCCAGGACAGCGGCCCGGGCATCACCGGCGAACTCCTCGATCACATCTTCGATGCCTTCTATACCACGAAGGAGGGGGCGACAGGGCTCGGTCTTTCGTATGTCCGGCAGATAGTAGAGGAGCACAAGGGCACCATAGAGATCGAGAGTGACCCAGGCCAAGGCACCACGGTGCATATCAGGTTTCCGGCGCATCCCGCAGGTCTGCAGTGAGAGTGAACCTGATCACGGGGTTCGGTACGGCCCCGATGCTGTTATCTCCGAACTGTAAGCCTTCACAGGGTGCTGCAGATGCAAAGCGGCGGGCACGCAGATGTACTCCCTGTACTTCAAGTGCCCGCCAACACAGCAGATGCGGTACCCTGTGAAGGCTTACGTGAGAGCTGCCCCCGGCCTGATTACCGCCCCACCGCGTCCGAGACGGCCTTCTGGACCTCGCGGATCTTCTGTTCCAGCCTGATGCGGTCTTCGGCGTGCTCCACAGACTCCAGCGCCTTCCGGTAGGCGCGCAACGCCTCGGAGAGGGCGCCCTTGGCCCGGTATGCGTCACCGAGATGCTCTTCGATGACCGGGTCGTCCGGGGCCAGTTTTCGGGCCTTTTCGAGGTAGAGGACAGCCTTCTCCAGTTCCCCCTTCTTGAAGTGGACCCATCCCAGACTGTCCGCGATATAGCCGTCCTCCGGCCTTTGCACCAGTGCCCTCGTGACCAGGTTTTCGGCCTCGTCGAGGCGGATATTCTCTTCAGCGTAAGTGTACCCCAGGTAGTTGAGGGCGGCGACGTGCTCGGAATCGATCTCCAGGATCTCTCTGGCGTGTTCCATCGCCTCGTCCCGCTGCCCCCGTTTGTCCAGCACCATGACGAGATCGAACAGCAACTCCGTGTCGTCCGGATTTTGCTCTACCCCCGTACGGAGGATGGCCTCGGCGTCGGCAAGTCGATTCGATTCTTCCAACAGGGCGGAAAGGGCCAGGATCCATTCTTTCGTGCCTGGTCTGGCGTCGAGGTTCGCCTCGATCATCCGTATCGCCTCATCCTGCCGGTTCAGTTTCTTCAACAGGTAGGCAAGACGCGCCTTTGCCTCGACCACAAAGTCACTGTCCGCGCCGATGTCTTGGAGCAGGGTCGTTGCAGTCTCGAGATCCCCTCGTTTTTCGTGGGCGAGCGCCATGTAAAAGCGGATCTGGCCAGCCCGGGGATAACTCCGCGCCAGTTCCTCCAGGATCTCCAGCGCCTCCTCGTATTTCTCCAGCTGCATGCACAGGATGGCGATCTCGATCCCCATGTCGGGGTCTTCGGCCGCCTTGGACCTGAGGCGGCTCAGCTCCTCCATCGCCTCGTCGAACCGTCCTGTGCCGAGCAAGATTCTGAAGGTCTGAGCCCTGGCCCGCAGATTGTCCGGTTCAAGGGCGAGCAGAGCGGTGTAATGCTCCAGGGCCTTCGCTGGATCACCGAGTTCCAGATACACCTCTGCGAGGTCCATGTACACCACGGTCAGGTGCGGATTCAACTCCAGCGCCGCCTTGAGATTTTCTTCTGCTCTGAGCAGGTCCCCGGTCTCCCGATACAGCCGTCCGAGATAATAGTGGGCCATGAAAGAACGTCTTCCCTGGTCTTCCGTGACCTTTTCGAGGGTCTCGATCGCCTTGGGGAATTCCTTGCCCTGGGCGTAAAGAGTACCGAGAAGGAAGAGAGCCTCTTGGTCGTCCGGGGATTCCTGCAGGACCTCCTCCAGGATCTCCATGGCCTCGGGAAGTCTGTTTTCGCTGGTGTAAATTCTGGCGAGCACGATCTTGATGCCGATGTTTGAAGGGTCGAGCGTCACAGCCCGTTCCGCCCAAAGACCCGCCTCGGTGAAATCCCCCAGGTGAATGGCGGCTCTGGCGAGTTCCTGAGCAAGGAATACTGATTCGGGGTCGAGGGCAAAGGCCTTTTTCAAAGCCTCGACGGATTCCCGCGCCTCTCCCGTCGTCCGCGCCAGGCATGCCTCGAGGAAATGCGCGTAGGCCCGGCTGCGGGAGGGCTGCGGCGCCGCCACGACCGTGCCGGTGGTGAGGGCGAGCACCAGGAAGCAGACCAGAGGCAATGAGTACTTCCGAAACGGAGCCCTTTTCATGTCTCGTCGGCTCCTCCGGGATATGCTTCGATGTCGGGGATGCGCTCCCTCAGGAATTTTCGCAGTCGTTTCTTCAGCCTCGTCTCGATCTGTCTGACTCGCTCGCGGGAAATGGAAAAGGCCGCACCCAGTTCCTGCAGCGTCTTGGGATCCTCTGCAAGCATCCGGTCTTCAAAGATGATCCGTTCCTTTCCCTTCAGCCCTTGTTGGAATACCGTCAGATGGTCCTTGAGGTGCGCCTCGATTTCTTTTCTCGCCACCCTTGCCTCCACCCGGTCGTCGTCGCTCGGCAGAAAGTTCAGGTGGCTGTCCTCGGAATCCTCCTTGACAGGGGCATCCAACGACACTTCCCAGGATCCCATCCGTTGTTCCATGTCGATCACGTCCTTTTCCGTCACATTCAGGCGGTCAGATATAAGCTTGGGCACGGGGTCGAATCCCAGGGCGAAGAGACGATCCTTTTCCTTATGGAGGTTGTAGAACAGTTTTCTCTGGGCCTGAGTCGTACCGATCTTGACGAGGCGCCAGTTGTCCATGATGAACTTCAGTATGTATGCCTTGATCCAGAAAGAGGCGTAATAGGAGAATTTTACCCCTTTGTAAGGATCGAACTTTTTCACCGCCTGCATGAGACCGATGTTGCCCTCCTGGATCAGATCCAGAAAATTCTGCATCCAGAATTTCTGAAAATCCAGGGCGATCTTGACGACAAGGCGGAGATTCGATGTGACGATCCGTTTGGCGAGATCGGGATTCCGGGTTTCGTGATACTTCCTGGTCAGGGCTTCCTCTTCCTGCCGGTCCAGCAAGGCGAAACGGTTGATCTCGCCCAGATAGTGACGCAGCAGATCAAGATCGCCCCCAGTGACCTGTGCCGGGGCGTCGTCCTTGATCGCGGGCAGGGTGCCGTTGTCAGTATCCCTGGAGTTCGATTCAGTCACCATGCGTGTCGCCCCGGTGGATCAAGAGGGGTGATGCGTTCAGTCGATGCGGGCAAGAACACCGCAGTTTACGGCGAGCATCTTATCCCGTCCGGCCAGGAGTTCAACCAGCCTCAGGGCGAATTCAACCGCAGTGCCGGGGCCTTGGCTTGTCACGACAGGGCCGTCCTGAACCACTCTCTCGTCGGCGATCACGGCCCGGATGATCGACTCGCGGCACGTGGGGTGGCAGGTCACCGTCCTGTCCCGGACAAGGCCGTGCCTGTCGAGAACGATGGGGGCGGCACAGATGGCGCCGACCGTCCGGCCATTTTCGAGTTGGCTCCGGAGCATCCCGACGACCCTGCGGTCCCCAGCCAGATTTTCCGTCCCGTCCATACCTCCGGGCAGGACGATCAGATCAAACGTCTCGTTGACCACCGCATCCAAGGTCGTGTCCGGGACGATTCGCACGCTCCGTGCGGAGTCGATGGGTCCGGGAACAGTCCCAGCTGAGATCACGTCAAGACCGGCCCGCCTGAGGATGTCAATTACCGCCACCGCCTCGAGTTCTTCGAAACCGGGGGCCAGAAGGACAAGAACCCGCTTTTCGGACAACGGCTGCATCCTTGATCTCCTGGAAGGATTTGAGGGAATCCGCTGAGTATGTGGGCGCGCTCCAAACACTACAAGGGTAGATGAGGATGTGCACTGTCGTCAAGCCCGGCGCTTTCCCCGGTGAAAATCCTGGAGTTTCGAATATAGTTCAATGAGACGCGGGCAGTAATCCTTCTGCTCAAGTCGGAGATCTATTTTTATTCACTCCTGAGGCGCAAAGGACGTAGAGAAAACAACAGGTACGGTTTTTCCTGAGCGATGATGACCATGAGAACCCAAGAAAAAGAAGCCGCCCCGAGAGTGGCCCTGGTCGGACGGCCCAACGTGGGGAAATCCACGCTGTTTAACAGGCTGACCGGATCCAGGCACGCCCTGGTTGACCCCACCCCCGGTCTCACCAGGGATCGGCGTTACGGGCGTGTGGCATGGAAAGGCCTCGTGATGGAAATCATCGACACGGGAGGCCTGGAACCGGGCCGCGGCGGCGACATTGTATCCCGGGCGGCGCACGAGCAGAGCATCAAGGCCATAGAGGAGTCCGCCCTTCTGCTCGTTTTGCTGGACGGCCAGGAGGGGATCACCGCCTCGGACAGGATGGCGATGGAATTCCTCCGGTCCTTTGGAAAACCATGCCTCGGGGTGGTGAACAAGGTGGACGGTCCTGTTCAAGACAGGGGGCTGCCCGAGTTCTACGAACTCGGTTTCGACGTGCTTGTTCCGGTTTCGGCAGAACACGGACGAGGCGTGCGGGACCTCATGGACGAGGTCAACCGAGCCCTGATCGAAGGGGGCTGGGCCGTGGAGCGTCCGGGGGGTGAGGAAGAGGATCGCGCCCCGGAGGAAGAGGGTGACGGACCCGTCCGGCTCGCCGTCATCGGGAGGCCGAATGTCGGAAAGTCCTCACTCCTCAACAGGATTGTCGGAGAGTCCAGGATGATCGTGACCGATGTCCCCGGGACCACCCGCGACGCCGTGGACACGGTCCTGAGGCGGCGGGGCCGGAGGGAGATCATGCTGATCGATACCGCCGGCATCCGGCGGCGAGCACGGGTCGAGGAAAGAATCGAAAAATTCAGTGTTCTCAAGGCGATTGATGCCATCCGCGACTGTCATCTCGCCCTTATTGTGCTGGATGCCACCGAAGGGGTGACGGATCAGGACAAACGCCTGATAGGATATGCAGACCAGTACGGAAGGGCCGGCATATCCGTGTTCAACAAGTGGGATCTGGTGGTGAAAGACGAAGGCCTGGCGCGGCTCCGGCTCGGCGAATTGAAGCGGGCGAAACACTTCGCGGAGCACATGCCGCACCTGAATTGCTCGGCCCTGACCGGAAGGCACGTGGACAGGATTCTTCCTATGGTGGATGCGGTGTACGAGGAATTCAGCGCTTCCGTGAATACAGGCAGGGCCAATCAGGTACTCGAGAGGGCGCTCGCCTTGCGTTCTCCGCCCATCGCCCACGGTCATCATCTCAGGCTGTACTATACAACCCAGGTCGCTTCACGGCCTCCCACCTTCCTGATCTTTACGAACTATCCGAAGTGGGTTCCCACCCAGTACAGTAGGTTTCTCGCCAACCAGTTCAGGCAGCAGCTGGATCTGCCCAGGACCCCTGTACGGTTCATCTTCCGCCAGAGGGAGCGGCGCCCGTGAGAGGGGAGGAAGGGAAGGAGAGATGGTAAGCCTTCACAGGGTACCGCATCTGCTGTATAGGCGGGCACTTGAAGTACAGGGAATACGCCTGCGTGCCCGCCGCCTTCTGCAGCACCCCATAAAGGCTTCCAGTGCGGGGAGTTGCAGTATCAGTGCTGTGCCGAACCCTGTGATCAGTTAAGAGAGATGAGCCGCGGAACATTGCTCAGAGTGGGCGGAACGGCGGTGGGCCTTGTTGGTCTGGAGGCCGCCTTGGAGCACGTCGAACGTTCGCACCGAGGTGGAGACGTGCCAGCAGATACCGCGGCGGGCGAGGTCCTGGCGCTTATCGAAGAGAGGAACTACGTCCCGCCTGCGGCGCGGGAGGTCTATCGCACGGCGCTCCGGCAATTGTGGCTGCGGAGGAGGGGGCTGGGGCATCCAGAGGAACCCCGCACTCTGTCGATTCGGATCCTAGGTCCCGGCTGCGTCACGTGCATGCAAATGGAACGTATTGTGCGCTCGGTGCTCGATCAGCGGGGGATTGCGGCGGACATCGAGCACGTCCGCGACCTGGACGAGATTTGGCGGTACGGGGTCATGCAGACTCCAGCCATGGTGATCAACGACGAGGTCCTGTGCGCTGGTCGGCTGCCCTCCAGGGCCCAGGTGGAGACCTGGGTGCAGGAGCGTTTCGCCCGCTGAATACCCGGGTCCGGCTGGCTTCGGGCCGGTTCGGAGGGCGTTTACCCTGGTGGCCGCCTCTTGACATGCGCGTGCCGTGTATTTTAATGTAGCGCGTTTTTGCGCGAAGGCCTGCGGGATGTTGCGCCGCCGGTCGTCCGCCAGCGGTGGTGGGCGTAGCTCAACGGTTAGAGCGTCGGGTTGTGGCCCCGAAGGCTGTGGGTTCGATTCCCATCGCTCACCCCAACACGTTCAGGGACTTGCTGATTTCTCTCAAGACCCATTGTACATGGCGACGGCGGAGGTGACGAGATCCGCCGGATACTCATGTATCTGCCCGGTTTCTTTGACGGAGTCCTGTTCTGCTTCCCCTCCTTGCGTCATCGTGTCTGCTCCGGTCAAGTCTCGGGGTTGCGCCAGCGGTTTCGGCACTCGCAACGTGGCAGCAACCCGGCGCCGATGTGTCCTGTGGATGATCAGCCCGTGGAGTCGTTCGCTTTTGCAAGGGACTTTGAGGTCGGCGAAAAGTGCGGGGAGTTGCAGCACTGGGGGCTGTGCCGAACCCCGTGATCAGTTACTCTCATGCGGCTGGCTTTGCTTTTTCCTGCGCGGCATAATGAGGCCTCAGTTCCGGCCCGGGATTTTACTCGTCTCCGCCTCAGGATAATCGGGTTCACTCGTCCGAAGAAGAGCAGGGACAGATCCGGGGGTACAGGCGTGTCTCTCCTGGGTCCTTCGAACAGAGGTCGGTACCGTGGGTACAGATTTTCGGCCCCGGTCGGTGCGCGTCTCCCCTTGACCGTTCGCGTCAAAAACCAGATACTCTCAGGGTGCCGCCGGGAGCCCTCGGGCGGCATCGTAACCGCTCCGCCGAGATCCTGCCGGGAGCGCGGCCGTCCCGGCCCCTGGAAATCCCGGCAAAGGCGTTGCCCGCCCCGGCATGCGGTTATCGAGAAGGGAGACAACCGACGATGACTTTGCGAGAACGGATCGAAGGCATATGGCCAGAGGAAGCCGACATCCCTGGGGAATTTCGGCTGCCCGGCCGGATCGACCAGCAGGAATACCTTGTCGATGGTGAGATCCGCTCCTGGGACGGACCCCGGGAGGAGGTACTCTCACCGGTCTGCACACGGACCGAGAAGGGACCGGTGCAGCGGAGCCTCGGCAGCTATCCGCTCCTTACGGAGAAGGAGGCCCTCGGGGCCCTCGACGCGGCACGCCGTGCCTACGACGACGGCCGGGGCCTGTGGCCCACCCTTTCCGTCGAGGAGAGAATCCGGCACATCGAGGCCCTCGCGGTCCGTCTCGGGCAGGAGATGGCGGAAATCGTGAAATTGCTCATGTGGGAGGTGGGCAAGTCCTACGAGGATTGCCAGCAGGAGTTCGCCAGGACCATGGCGCACATCCGCGGGACCGTCGACGCATTGCGGGATCTGGACAGGATCTCCTCCGGGATCGAGGTGGAGCAGGGGATCATGGCCCAGATCCGCCGCGCGCCTCTCGGCGTGGTCCTCTGCATGGGGCCTTTCAATTATCCGCTGAACGAGGCCTTCGCCATGCTCGTGCCCGCCCTGGTCATGGGCAACACCGTGATCTTCAAGCCCCCGCGGTACGGGGTCCTGTTTTATCGCCCGCTGCTGAAGGCCTTTCAGGAGTGTCTGCCCCACGGAGTCGTCAACACCGTGTACGGGGACGGACCGACCGTTATTGGGCCTATCATGTCTTCGGGGAGGGTCGATGTCCTTGCCTTTATAGGTTCGAGCCGGGTGGCTGATCTCCTGAGAAGACAGCATCCAAGGCCCCATCGCCTGCGCTGCGTTCTGGGGCTCGAGGCGAAGAATGCCGCAGTGGTCCTCCGGGACGCCGATCTCGAGAACGCCGTTGGGGAGTGCGTTCGCGGATCACTCTGCTTCAACGGGCAACGTTGTACCGCCCTCAAGATCGTGTTCGTCCATTCCAGGGTGGCGGGTCCGTTCCTTGACCGTTTCTGCGAGGCGGTGCGCCGGTTGCCTGTTGGCATGCCCTGGGATCGGGGCGTCGCCATCACCCCGCTGCCGGAATATGGGAAGACGGCCCACCTTCTCTCGCTCGTGAGGGAGGCCGAGTCCTTTGGGGCCAGGATCGTCAACGAAGGCGGGGCCACGGCCGACAGGACGCTCTTTTATCCGGCGGTCCTCTATCCCGTGGACCCGCGGGCAAGGGTCTACCGCGAAGAACAGTTCGGCCCGGTTGTTCCCGTGGTCCCCTTCGAGACGCAGGAGGAGCCCATGCGGTATATCATCGAATCGGACTACGGCCAGCAGGTGAGTATCTTTGGCAGAGATCACAGAGCCATGGCGCCGTTGATCAAGCCCCTTTTGAACCAGGTCTGCCGCGTAAACCTGAACACCCAGTGCCAGAGGGGGCCGGATACGTTTCCCTTCACCGGGAGGAAGGATTCGGCCGAGGGGACCATGTCGGTTTCCGACGCCCTGAGGGCCTTTTCCATCCGGACCGTGGTGGCCGCCAGGGATACCCCGTTCAACCGCGAGCTGTTCGCGCGGATCCTCCGGGAAAGACAGCCCTGTCCTGCCCATGCCGACCCGGTTTTTTGAGGGGTGCGGGAGATCGCCCCGGGCTCATGGGTGGAGTATGAGCCGCAGCACAGAACCTCCATAGAGGATGAGGGTCAGGACAAGGAAGGGCCTGCGGGGCAGGCGCCGGACGAGCACCATGGATATGAGCCCGAGAAGACTCCATTCGCCGAGGATGCGGGCGAAGGCCCACTCCTCCACCCAGATCAGGGTGGTGAACGAGCTTGCCAGCATTACCCAGAGGCCCCAGCCGGTGCGCACCCAAGCGAGGGTCCTCCGCTGTACATCGTCCTGGCCTGGAAGGGAGATGAACATGGAGGTGAGGACCTCGATGCCGAGCCAGATATGCCATGCCAGATACAGCATCTGCACCGCGCTTTCCAGGGGCCTGGCCAGGTAGGGCGTGGCGAGCAGCTGCTCCGCGAAGCCGACCAGGGGCAGGCCCCGGTTCGGCGGTGCGTCGAGTACGGGGAATGCCCCCCAGTTGTGTCTCAGGACGAGCTGCCAGCACGCAAAGACGAGCACCGGGACTGCCATGGCGATCCAGGCGGCCGGTCTCGGTTTCCGGAGCGAAAGGTCATCGCGTATCGATGCCACAAGGACGGCAACGGCGGTGAGAAGGGCGGCTTCCCGGGTGAGAACAGCCCCGCTCAGACACACGACGCAGGGGACCGTGTGCCGGTGCAGGAAGGCGAGTACGGCCAGCGAGACAAAGAGACCGCAGAGGGGTTCTGCGAGATCCCGTCCGGTGCTGAGGAGAAATCCCCCGAAGAGCGCGGGCAGGAGGCCGGCCCACGCCGGCATGCCGGCCGCCAGGGCGATGCGGCTTACGGCCCAGGCCATGCCAAGCATGGCCGCGCAGTTCACGGCCACCAGCGCCGCGGGGACGAAATGTGGTCTGCCCAGGGAGAGCAGCCAGGCGAGAGCCGGGTACGCTATCCGCTGGTGGCGGTACGAAGGAGAGTCCAGGGTGATGCCAAAATCCGTTTTCTGCGACGTACACGGGTCGAAGGCCAGGCGGCAGAAGAACTGGCCGTCGTATCCCGGGCCGGACAGGACCTGGATGGGCACTGGCACGGCATCGGAATCCGTGAAGAGGTCGCCGGCCACGACGAAACGGGAAAAGTCCATGCCGCCCGCGTACCACCGGCCTGCAATCATGGGAAGGAGCATCAGGCCGGCGAGGAGAGTGATCCCGAGAGGGGTCCTGAGCAGGTGGGGAGAGGGCGCCTCGACGCGAATTGCGGGATTCATGGCGCAGGAGGCCGGCGCGGCGTCGGGCAGGAGGACACCGGGCCTGATCCGCCCGCCGGGATGGGGGAACGATGCTGAACGGCAAGAATATCGCGGTGGTCATGCCGGCCTACAACGCCGAGGCGACTCTCCGCCGGACGTACATGGAACTGGATCGGACCGTCGTGGACGAGGTGGTCGTGGTAGACGACGCATCGAGCGACAATACCGCCGCACTCGGCAGAGAACTCGGCGTGCGCCTTTTCACGCATCCCCGTAACATGGGATACGGGGCAAACCAGAAGACCTGTTACAGAGAGGCGCTCAGGCTTGGGGCCGACATCGTGATCATGGTCCATCCGGATTACCAGTACGATCCAAGGCTTGTCCCCGCACTGGCCGGCATGATCGCCGGCGGGACCTACGATTGCGCCCTCGCCTCGAGAATCTTGGGGAAAGGCGCGCTCGAGGGCGGCATGCCCCTTTACAAGTATGTGGCCAACAGGCTCCTGACGTTTGTCCAAAACGTCCTCTGTAATCACAAGTTGTCAGAATATCACACCGGATACAGGGCCTTCACAAGGGAAATTCTCGAGACGCTCCCGCTGGAGGAAAATTCCAACGATTTTATCTTCGACAACGAGATGTTGGCCCAGATCATGTTTTTCCGCTACCGCATCGGGGAGATCAGCTGCCCGACGAAATACTTCAAGGAGGCGAGTTCCATCGATTTCTCGAGGAGCGTCACCTATGGGCTCGGCGTCCTGGGCGTGTGCTGCAAGATGCTTCTCCAGCGCGCGGGTCTCTTCCGCTTCCGGATATTTTCCCCGGAGGGGAGGAGACTCATTGGGCCGGGACGGACCGGTCCGCCTTGAGGCTTGCCTGGTCCCGTTTTTTTCTCTATGGTATCTCATTTTCATCCCCAGGTCAGACAAGGGATCTTCGGATTCGAACTGAGAGGAGGAACGCATGAAGCTTCCGGACTACATTACCGTGGAAGAGGTGCAACGGGTGTGCGCGGAACTTGGTATCAGGGACTGGAGCGGTCTCAAGGATCCCGAGGTGCTCCCGGAAGAGGCGCGCTTGATTCTCGATCTTGTCAATGTCGAGGGCATGCCGATCCGCCCGGAGGATTTCCGGTTGGGCCTCGAGGTCGAACTTGAACACGGAACGAGATTTCACGATGCGAACGTTACCAACAACCATCCCGTCCTGACGGGAAAGATCGTCTTGGCGCATCTGAAGGAGTCTCTCGATTATTATCAGCGCCTGGATGTGGCGGAACTCGAAGGAGACCTTCTCAAAGCCATCGCGGCGGGTGACGCCGGGAAGGCCCGGAGGAAGTACACCCAACTGGTCGAGGCCAGGGCCCGCCTGAGCAGAGCGGAATCTGAGCTTCTCGGGTGACGCGCCAGCCGGTAAGCCTTCACAGGGTACCGCATCTGCTTTGTTGGAGGGCACTTGAAGTACAGGGAGTACGCCTGCGTGCCCGCCGCCTGGCATCTGCAGCACCCTGTGAAGGCTTCCCCAGTACGGGGAGTTGCACCATTGGGCCTGTGCCGAACCCCGTGATCAGGTACGCCGGCCGCAGTCCCCGGCGTTCCCCGGTCCCGTGTGCCGGGCATGCCGGAAAGGGCTGCTGCATATTGGAAGCAAGGAAGGTGTTGTCATGAGACGAGACTGCGTCCTGTTGAAGTGTGTGAGTATGGTCGTGGCCCTTTCCCTCTCGTGGATGGGTTTTTTCCCCTCCGGTGCGGGGGCGGCCCTGGTAGATACCGAGACCGTTCTTCGGCTTTCCCGCGGGGAGGACGTCCGTGATCGGCTGCACGCCTTCCTGGATCGGGAAGAGGTCCGGGCGGTCATGGCGGCGCAGGGGCTGACGGCCTCAGAGGCCAAGGCCAGGGTCGACGGGCTCTCGGACGGGGAGGTCGCGAGACTCATTGAGAGGTTGGATGAACTTCCAGCCGGGGGCGACGCAGTCGGCGCGCTAATCGGGGCCGCCGTCTTCATCTTCGTCCTTCTTCTCATCACTGACCTCTTAGGGCTCACTCACGCGTTTTCTTTCGTGAATCATCCCAGGAGATGATCGAGCTGCAAAAACTCCTGAAGCTGATGCCGCTCAAAATGTCTCGGACCTGCCTGGGGCAGACAGGTGCAAGGTGCGAGTTTTTTGAGGAATGAAGCGTAGTTGGATGCATACTGCCATGACTAGAAAATCGAAGCAACGCCGCATATGGGGTATTTTCAGCGGTTTATGGAGATGATATGAGGCCCCGCTACGGCATGGTCGGCGCCGGGTGGGGGGTGTTGCTCAGCGGCGCGCTTCTGTGCGCTGGATGCGGGACGGTGGCCGGCCGGTACGGGCCCGCCTTCCCAGAGGAATGGCCTAGGCGGGCGGAAGTCGAAGGGGTGCCGTTTTATTTCCAGGCGGACCATCAATGCGGGCCTGCGGCCCTCGCTATGGTTTTCGGGTGGAACGGCCTGGACGTGGACCCCGCAGCCCTTTCCGCGGAGGTGTACACGCCGGGCCGGAAGGGCACCTTGCAGTATGCCCTGATCAGCGGAGCACGGCGCCACGGCCTGCTCGCCTGTCCCCTTCTGGAGGCCAGAGTACTTCTGGAAGAAATTGCAGCGGGCCGTCCGGTCATCGTTCTGATGGATGTCGGTTATCCCTGGCGTCCGAGGTGGCATTACGCCGTGGCTGTGGGGTATGACCTGGCGGATGAGGTGATCATCCTCCATACCGGGAAGACGCCCGCTTCCAGGATTCCGCTTCGGGTTTTCGAGAGGGGATGGTCCAGGGGCGGGTCCTGGGGCCTCGTGGTCCTTGATCCGACTAGGCTGCCGGTCTCTGCCGAGGAAGGTCCTTTTCTCGATGCCGTTCTGGGCCTTGAACAGGCGGGGCAGAGGGCGGTTGCGGCAACCGGATACCGGACCGCCCTGGCGAGGTGGCCGGACAGCACCGTGGCGTCCATGGGCCTTGGGAACTGTCTCCATGCCTTGGGAGATATCGCCGGGGCCGAAGGCGCCTTTCGCCGTGCCTGCCGCCAGGACCCCGCCCTTGCCCCGGCGTGGAACAATCTGGCGCAGGTGCTCTTCGAGCAGGGGCGCCTTCGCGAGGCGGCCGCGGCCGCCTCGATGGCAGTGGCCCTCGGCGGTCCTCTGGCGGACATTTACGCCGAGACTTTGGCCGGGATCGAGCACGCCCGGGAAGGCGGCAGGCCGCCGGCCGGCTCATCCGCTGTCGGCGGCCGCAACTGAAGGTGGAGGCATGATGGGACTGTGGAAATGGATCCAAGGGAGAGGAGATCCCTTGGAGGGCGTGCGGAAGGCGGTGCGGCAGGAGCGCTGGGCCGATGCCCTGTCAGCCGGAGGGATTCTGCAGGGGACTGGGCTCGATGCCAGTCTCCGGGCCGAGCTTGACCGCCTACTCGCAGCGGCCGGAAACGGTCTCGCGCAGTTGAATCTTGCCGAGGGGGAGGCATGCCTGCAGGCCGCCGACACGGCCAGGGCTGCCGAGCATTTCGAGCTGGCGGCCTCCCAGGCCTGCAGTGAGGCCTTGAGGAGGGAGGCCGAGGCCGCCCTAGCCGGACTTCATGACTCTTCCAACGGGGCCGCAGGGAATGCGCCGGCCGGTTGCCGTCCCGGCTTCTGCCCTGCCGCCGACCAGCCTGATCCGAGGGGAGTGGGATATCAGGGCCAGGAATCGGAGGAACTAGACCCGGAGAGCCGGGCGGAACTGATCGCTGCCCTTTACCCACCGGAATGGGCGGAACGCTACAGGGATCTGCAGGGGACGCTCCGGCAGGCGTTTCTTTTGTCCCATGAGGGGAGCGAGGTGGAGGCCCTGGAGGCCTTCGGGAAGGTGGAGTCAGGCGGGAGGGACGATCTCTATTACTTCGAGCGGGGGTCCCTCTGCGCCCGATTGGGGCTGGCGGACAGGGCCAGGGCGGATCTCCATCAAGCCCTGGCCCTCAATCCCGGCCACTCCATGGCCATGGAGGCGATTTGTCTCTTGGAGATTTTCCTGGGGGAGGAGAACAGGGCGGCCGAAAGGCTGGAGCGCATGCTTGAGCAGGGGATCTCGGAGGCCTTCTGTCACGCCCAGCTGGCCGGCGTCGCCGCCCGGAGTGGGGAGAGCGCTGCGGCCTTGGAACACGGCCTTGCCTCCCTGAGACTGGGAGTGACGGACGCGACCGTCCTCCTCCTCACCGCCTCGCTGCTGGAGGCCGCAGGCCGGTTCGCCGAGGCGGAGGCCCTGCTTGGACACCTCCCGGCGGTTCGGGGATGCAGGGGGGGGTGCAACCTCGCTCTGGCAGAATTCTGGTTGCGGAGGGGCGAGCACTTGGACAGGGCACTCGATGCCTTCAAGGGCGAGCTGAGGCAGGATCCGCAGAACCCCCGCTGGCCTCTGCGGATCGCCCAGGTGTACGCGGCGAAGGGCTGGATCCGGGAGGGCATCCCCCTGCTGGAAAAGGCCCTTGCAGACCCCCAGCTCGAACCGGATCTCCGGGAGGAGGGGGCAGCCCTTCTGCGCGCCTCCCGGTGAGGCCCGTCTGAATTTCCTGTAGGGGAATGCTGTCCCCGCGTGGGGTCCCTTCCGCCGGGGGACGCTCTCGCCCCGGTGTGCTGGGATACTACTGCGGGTTGCCGGCTTCTGGTATCTCGTTGTCCACGGGCGGTTCCGTCCTGATCTTCACCTCCACCCGTGCGAGGGGATTGTCCCTGCCGTCCCGGGGCTGGGCCGCAATCGTATCCGCCACCTCCATGCCGGAAACCACCTCCCCGAACACAGTGTACTTTCCATTGAGATGGGGCGTGTCGGCCACGCAGATGAAGAATTGGGACCCTGCGCTGTCGGGATGAGCGGACCGGGCCATGGAGAGGGTACCGCGCCTGTGGGAAGAGGAGTTGAACTCCGCCTTCAGGGAATATCCCGGGCCCCCCGTTCCGTGGGAACCGCGGTTCAGCGAACGGGAATTCGGGTCTCCCCCTTGGATCATAAAGCCCGGGATGACCCGATGGAAGGTTGTCCCGTTATAAAATCCCTTTTCGGACAGGGTGATGAAGTTGTGGACATGGTTCGGGGCCTTGTCCGGGAAGAATTTCACCACGATGTTCCCGGAGGTTGTCTCTATGACCGCCCTGGTCTCCGCCATTTTTTTTATTTCTTCAGCACTGAATTGCCTGTACTTGACCTCCGCCCCGATGGCGGGTCCCGCAGCCAGGGAAAGGACCGCGGCAAGAAGACAAGAGAGGAATCGGTCCATGCGAAACTCCTTTAAGTGATGACGGTGGGCCTTTGGCGGCCCGTCCTGGACCTGATCTCGGCTATCGCGTCTGCAATCCCGATGAGGTCCCTCAGGGCCTCTTGAGTATCCATCCCTTGTCTTTCGGGATCCGGTTCGAATCTCTCCAAGTACATCCTGAGGGTGGCCCCCTCCGTGCCGGTTCCGGAGAGCCGAAAGACAATCCGGGATCCCAGGCTGAAGCCGATGCGGATACCCTGCCCCGTGCTGATGCTGCCGTCGACCGGGTCTGTGTACTCGAATTCGTCCGCGAGTTCAACATCTCTACCCCCGAGACGTCCCCCCTTCAGTCCGGGCAAACGGCCTCGAAGGGCCTCCATGAGTCCCTCCGCGGTCCCGGGGTCAAGCCCTTCGTAATCGTGCCGCGAGTAAAAGTTGCGGCCATAGCGTTTCCAGTGGCCGCGGACGATGGCCTCCACAGACTCCTTTTTTGCCGCGAGGACGTTGAGCCAGAAGAGCACGGCCCAGAGGCCGTCCTTTTCCCGGACATGGCTGGATCCGGTCCCGAAGCTTTCCTCTCCGCAGAGGGTCACCCGTCCCGCATCGAGGAGGTTGCCGAAAAATTTCCACCCTGTGGGCGTCTCGAAGCAGCGGATTCCGAGGGATGCGGCCACGCGGTCCGCAGCCATGCTGGTCGGCATGGAGCGGGCCACCCCGGCGAGCCCGCCAGCGTAACCTGGGGCGAGGTGGGCATTGGCGGCAAGGACCGCGAGGCTGTCGCTGGGGGTCACGAAGAAGCGCCGGCCCAGGATCATGTTCCGGTCCCCGTCGCCGTCCGATGCGGCGCCGAAGTCTGGCCCGTCGGGATTCGCGAGGGTCTCGACAAGGTCTCCGGCATGTTTCAGGTTGGGATCGGGGTGGGCGCCCCCGAAATCCGGCAGGGGAACTCCCCGGATGACCGTCCCGGCAGGAGCGCCCAGGCGTTCCTCAAAGATGGTCGTGGCGTAGGGGCCGGTAACGGCGTTCATCCCGTCGTAGGCCATGCGGAATCCGCCCGAACGGAGTAGGGCGCGTATCCGGTCGAAATCGAACAGCCTTTCCATGAGGGCCGCGTAATCAACCACCGGATCGAACACCTCAACGACGGTCCCGCCGAGGCTGCTTTCCCCGATTTTCTCTATGGGGACGTCGGGCGCATCGAGGATCCGATACCGGTCGATCTCTCGGCTGCGTCTGAAGATCGCGCCGGTCACCTGCTCAGCTGCCGGTCCCCCGTTTTCCGTGTTATACTTCACGCCGAAGTCCCCGTCGGGCCCGCCGGGATTGTGGCTGGCGGAGAGGATGATTCCTCCGGACAACCCATGCTTGCGGATAACGCAAGACGCCGCCGGAGTGGAAAGGATGCCTCCGCGTCCCACCATGACCCTCCCGATGCCGTTTGCGGCGGCCATCCTGAGGATGGTTTGGAGGGCCTCCCGGTTGTAGTGGCGCCCGTCTCCTCCGAGGACGAGGGATCCGCCAGCGGGCCTTTCGATCACGTCGAAGATGGACTGGATGAAATTCTCTAGATAGTGTGGTGTGCGGAACACCGAAACCTTTTTTCGCAGCCCCGAGGTCCCCGGTTTCTGGTCCTGGAAGGGGCGGGTGGGCACGGTCCGAATCGCCATGATGCTTCTCCCTTCTTGGTTGACCTCAGCATGCTGCTATCAGGTACAGGAGCGGCTGTCAATACCGGCGTGCCTTCTGTGGCAGACAGCGCGTCTGTATGGAGGCGCTAGAGGAGGCGTTCAGTGTGGGCGCAGCGGGTACGGACGCGGAGACGTGCCTGGACGCGCTGACTCGTTGGGTGTTCGATCGGGTGCGCCGTCCGGAAGGATGTGGGATACTGCCGCCGGAGGCTGCGGGCCGGAAGACTCTTGACGGCGGGCGCGTGCCGCCCTGCCGGATGCCGCTGGAGCAGGCTGTGAGGAATCGGAGCGGAGCGTCCTGGACCGAATGGGTGAAGACCTCCCCTCTCCGAGGGAACGTCCTGGTTTTCGGCCTCCTGTTGGTCGTGCTGATTTCGTACTTTTGGTTTCAGATCGAAAAGGCCCGGGCGGTCTTTCTGGCCGATGCCAAGAATCACGCCAGGCTGGTGGCGGATGTCATCCATCTGCACGCCCGGGGGGCTCTCCTCTCCCGTGAGGTGATAGACGAAATCCTGAGGATCCTTCTTGGGGATACCGTGCGGTTCGTGAGATATCTGGATGCCGTCGAGCCCTTCGTCCCGGAGGAACTCACCGCCTTTGCCGAGGAGGCCGGCCTGGCCGGCATCGCGATTTTGCGTCCCGGAGGGACGGTGGCCGAGGGGCCGGCGGGGTGGATGCCTGCCACCCCGGATATCTGCGGCGAAACGGCGCGGCTTGCCTATCACCCGGCGTATCATCTCGTGCTTCTCGCATCTCCGGGCGGGAAAGGCGGCGCCTGCGTCGTGGCCGGAGTCAAGACGCACCGGATGGAAGCCCTGCAAGAGGAGATAGGGCTGTCCCGGGTCCTCAATACCCTCGGCGGGATCGAGGGCATACGCTACGTGCGGGTCGAAGGCCTCCAGACCCTTGACAGGCACGCCCTCGCGGGCGTCGCGACTCCGGCGGACCTCGTGAGTGTCGCCGTGCTCGAACAGGCGGGTGGTCCCGTTGCCGAGGTCAGAATGCACTTCGGCGGGGCGCTGCTCCATGTGGGCCTTGACGCAGGCCCTCTCCGTGATCTCACCCGCACCCTCTGGCGGGATTTTCTCGTGTTCTGCGTGGTACTCGCCCTCACCGGCACTTTTCTCTCCTGGCTGCTGTACAGGCAGCAACTCTTCCATGTGGAGGAGGTGAAGGCGTACGAGCACCGGCTTTCCAGGCAGCGGGAGGAGGCTGCCCTCGGACGGGCGGCCGCCGCCATCGCCCACGAGATCAGGAATCCGCTCAACGCCATGGCCATGGGGCTCCAGCGTCTCCAGATCGAGGCCGGTGAACTCCTCCTGCCTGGACACCACGAGCTCGTGACGATTGTCTTAAAGGCCCTGCGCAGGACCAACGGCATCGTGACGGGACTTCTCGATTACGCGCGTCCCCCGGCGCCCAGGCTCCGGGCTGTGTCTCTGCCCCGCCTGGTTGAGGAGACACTGGGGCTGTATCAGCAACGCTTCGGTGAGATGGGTGTAACCCTTCGCAAGCGCGTGATCGGCGAGGCAGAGGTCCTGGCCGATCCCGATCTTCTCGGCCAGGTGATGGATAACCTCATCCGCAATGCCATGGAGGCCCAGTCTCAAGGCGGCTTTCTGGAGGTGGAGATCGGGGCCGAGGATGGGTTCATGGTCCTTCGCGTGCGAAACGGGGGGACGGTGCCTTCCAGAGAAGGGTTGCAGCGGATCTTCGAGCCGTATTTTTCCACCAAGGCCCGGGGAGGTGGGCTTGGCCTCGCCATATCGAAGCGTATTGTGCAGGCCCATGGAGGGAGGATGGAGGCGGCTTTGCCTGGACCGGGGGTCATCGAAATCGCGGCGTTCATCCCCCTGGCGGATCAGAACGCCACGGAGAGGCGGGAGCAAAGTGAAGATCCTCGTAGTCGATGACGAGCAGGAGCAGAGAGAACTGCTTCGGGGATTTCTCGAGAATCAGGGTTACCCAGTGACCGCAGCCCGGGACGGCGAACAGGCGCTGGCCATCATCCGGCAGGAGCCGATTCAACTTGTCGTTCTGGATCACCGGATGCCCGGCCTGACCGGAGAGCAGGTGTTGGAGCGGATAAAGGCCGCGAATCCTCTGGTCAGGGCCATCATGGTCACCGCTTATGGGGCTGTGGAGACTGCTGTCACGGTGATGAAACTCGGGGCCGACGACTTTCTCGAAAAGCCGGTGGATCTCCGGGAGCTTTTGCGGAAGATCCAGCATATTGAACAGGTGCTCTCGGTGGAAGAGGATGTCGCAGCCGTCGAGACCGAGGTAGACGCAGGGCCTTTGCCCGTTGAGATCATCGCCGAAAGCCACGCGATGAAGGAAGCGCTGTCGCTCGCCAGGAGGGTGGCGGCTACCCCGTGGACCGTGCTCATTCGTGGGGAGACCGGGACCGGCAAGGAGCTCATGGCGAGACTCATCCACCTGCTCAGCGTCCGGCGCGACAATCCCTTCGTGGAGGTCAACTGCGCCGCTATTCCGGAGAACCTCTTCGAAAGTGAGCTGTTCGGACACGAAAAGGGGTCTTTCACAAGCGCGGTGGCCTTACGTCGCGGAAAATTTGAATTGGCCCGAGGGGGGACCCTCTTTCTGGACGAGATCGGAGAACTGCCGCTCACCCTGCAACCCAAGCTTCTCAGGGCACTCCAGGAGAAACGTGTCAGCCGTGTCGGCGCGGAAAAGGAGATCGACATCGATGTCCGCGTCGTGGTCGCCACCAACCGGGACATCAAGAGGCTGTCGGAGGAAGGGAAGTTCCGGGAGGATCTCTATTACCGCCTGAACGTTTTCGACATAGAAATTCCGCCCCTCCGCCACCGGCGGGAAGACATCCCCGCCCTGGTGGAGTTCTTCCTCCAGAGGTACGCTTTGAGATTTGTCCGATTTTCTCCCGAGGCCATGGACGCCCTCATGAAGTATCCGTATCCGGGCAACGTCCGGGAGCTCGAGCATGTGGTGCAGCGTACTGTCACTCTGGCCCGCGGGAGCATGATCCGGCCGGCGGACCTGCCTCCGGAGGTGCGCCGTCACGATGCGGCGGATCGCGGTACGCTTGGCGAGCGGCTTGACGCGGTGGAGCGGGAGATGCTCCTCTCCGCCCTGGAGAAGAGCGACTGGATCCAGACACGTGCCGCTGCGATGCTGGGGATCAGCGAGCGGGTCCTCCGTTACAAGATCACAAAGCACGGGCTCAAGAGGCCCGGCGCCTCCTGAGGGTGAGCCTTCACAGGGTACTGCGTCTGCTTTGTCGGCGGGCACTTGAAGTACAGGGAGTACGTCTGCGTGCCCGCCGTCCTCCATACATCTGCAGCACCTTGTGAAGGCTTCCAGTTCGGGGAGTTGCAGCACCGGGATTGTGCCGAACCCTGTGATCATTTACTCCTGAGGCCTCTTCCTCTCCGGGCGCGGTCAGTCCCCGAGAAGCAGGCTGCCCAACTCCGTGTGGGAGGACAGGATCGTGTCCGCTCCCGAGAGATGTTCCCTCGCCAGCGTGGTGGTGAGGGCCACACAGCGGAGGGATGCGGCCTTGGCTGCCCGAATTCCAGCCGGGGCGTTTTCCACCACCACACAGTCCGCGGCCTTGCGGCCCAGGGCCGTCACGGCGGCGAGGTAGGGTTCTGGAAAGGGCTTTCTCCGCCGCACCCGGTCTCCGGTCACCACGTGCGCCATCTGGTCTCGGATTTCTCTGGGGAGAACGCCGGCGAGGACCTCCTCGTGGGAACTCGTCACTAGAGCCAGCGTCCACCCTCGGCTCCGGAGGCGATCGAGGAGCGCCGGAACCTCCCGGTACGGTTTCACGCCGCTCCTGTATCGGGCTCCGAATATTTCTCTCTGCCGGCGGAAGATTTCGTGGAAGCGCGGGCGGTCCATGGAACAGCCGTTGCCCTGGAATATCTTCACCGCGTTTTCGGGCTCGATGGCGCCCTCATGGAGATAGAGGAGTTCCTCGGCCACGGAGAGGCCGAATTCCCGGAGCGCCTCCTGCCAGGCCATGACGTGAAACGGCATGCTGTCGAGGATCACCCCGTCCATGTCGAAGAGCACTGCCCGCATCTTCGTTTCGCTATCCTGTATAGAGGTCGGGTGCCCGGGCCGGCCCGAGCCCCGAACTCCACGCCGCCGCTTTTCTCCGACTCTACACCGGAAGAGGGGCCTTCGGGAAGAGGCGCCACATGGACGGCAACTTTCCCCTTCAGTCCGGGTGGCGCCGAGGAAACGAGGGAAAGGGGATTTTGCCGGCATGTTCGAAGAGCGGACCGGTCAGCCTGTCAGAAGTAGTACCATATGGTGCTGTAATCGGACGCCTGTTCCCCTGCATCCTCCAGACGCTGCATGTATTCCAGCACGGGGACGTCCTGTGCCACGAAGGTCTGGGTCGTGGCGAGCACATTCTTTTCCCATGGATGGAACTCATAGACCCTTGACCCGTCCGGCAGGATGGACAGCAGGTCCCGATGCTGCCGGGCCCGGAGATAGTTCTTCCCAAGCCGCGGGACGTTGAAGACCGCCTCGTCGGTCCGGGCCAGGCCGGGAAGCAGGCGTGCCTCCTCCTTCTGCTCCTGAAGGAGGCGTGCTATCGGAACGCGGTAGGCCCGGGTTTCGTCTTTGCCTTTGGTGTTGAAGGTATAGTAGGGATCGATGCCCGCAAGCCTGAGGGCGCGTCTCAGTGCCGCTGCTTCAAATCGCCGGGAGACGTAGAAGGTGTACACGAGCTGGTTGTAGACGGGGATTCCCCGGCTGCGGAGCCGTTCCACCGCCGCCAGACAGTCATGGGTGAGTTCATATACGTGCTGGACATGTGTCACTACCGCCACCTCTCGGCGTCCCGGCAGCCTGAACGTCCCGAGCAATTCGGCAAGGCGTTCTGTAATCCGCATGGGCATGGTGACCAGTGTTCTGGTCCCGATCCGTATTCGCTCCACCGAGGGGATCTCAGCGACCTGCCGGATAATGGACTCCAGGGCCGCATCGTGCATTCCCAGAGGGTCTCCGCCTGTGATCAGTACCTCGTGCAGGGAGGGATGTTCCCTTATCCAGTCGACGGCTTTCTCGATTTGCTCTTCTCCAGCAAAGGCCCCGCGGGCCATGGCGTCCTCGATTTCCCAGTTGCGCTGGCAGTACACACAGATCTGAGGACAGGTATTGAAGGGCTTCAGGATGCAGATGGCCGGATACCGGCGGGTGACGAGGTCGTGAGGCGAGGTATCCTCCTCCCGCATGAAGTCGAGACACGAACTGTCGCGCCCCCGGAGTTCTGAGATCTTCTCCACATAATCCATGGGGGGGAGGACCTGGGCCCGAATGGCCCTGTCATCACCGGTCCCATGGTCGTCCATGAGCGACAGATAATAGGGGGTGATTCCAAAAGGAAGCCCTCTACGACGCGCCTCCGCCACCGAGTGTCTCTCTTCGTCACTGAGGGCGACCAGTCGCGCGAGGGGCTCGACGTCCCGGACGATATTGCGTATCTGCCACTGCCAGTCCTGCCAGTCGTTTTCCGATGCTCCCAGCGCCGCCAAAACCCTTTCCTTCCGGACGGCACGGCGTTGGACAGCCTCTTGACTCATGCCGGAAACGTACCGGTTCATTCGTCGGTCCACGTCCGCCCAGAGGAGATCGAGTTGGCGCGAACGGGCGACCGCGGCCTCTCTTCCGCTAAGATCCAGCGGGATGAGGTGGATATCCATAAGGGCCTTGCCCGGACCCCTTCCCTGCACTCCAAGGAGGATGTGGAGGAGTTCGGCGTGGAAGGCGGGGGAGAGGTCCGGCCTGGATTTGTTCCAGGCGATGTCCCGGATCGCCCTGGCGACGCTGAAACCTGCCAGGTCGTCTGATCGCTTTCGCAGCACACTCTGCAGGGCGTCGGCACAGTCCCGCACACGGATTATGGAGCCTTCCTCCACCTGGGTGTAGTCATAGAACGCGTCGAACTCCATTTGGTGCGCCAGCTCAGAAAGCCTTTCCCGAAGGGTGTTGAGACTTCGAGCCCTTCTTGCCACGGCAAAAAAGAACGGGACGCTGGCGAGGAGATATTCCTGGGTATAGCGGGATGTGTCCATCTGGCACCTGGCCTTGTCGGTTGCATCGGGCGGTGGTTCCGTATCGGCCCTCCGGGTGCACGCCTCGCCGCATTTCCTCGGAACGCCCGATCCGCACCGGACTCGATTTCCCAAACGCGCAACCCCTTGCGCGACGGCATCGCGCCGGGAATGTTGGATTCGGGGCCACCCTGGGAAAACTCAAGGGTCAGTCGAGGCCGGTCTGACTCATATTCCAGAAGAAGGCCCTGGTGATTTCCCGAACGCGGTATTCCTGTTCGATTGTGAGGTTCAGGAACTCGATCCCGACGCGATATTTCAGCCCCTGTTTCCTGGCCCATCGAACCCGGCCCCTGACCTTTACCGGTGGTTCGCAGGGCAGGGAAAGGGTCAGGGCTGTGGCCGGCTCGAGGGGGCGCATCGTCTCGATCTGAATCCCCCCCATGCTGATATCAACCAGGTGGTCGGTGTAGAGTCGCTCCCCGTCGGAAAAATGGAGCACAACGTTGGCCTCAGCCCGCTCGCTCCGTCTCTTGAGGTATCGTCTTTTCTCTTCCATGCCTGGTCCCGGCGCTCACTTCTCCGGATACTTTATGGTTTCTCGCAATCGGTGCGCGTTGAATATACCCCGTGAGGAAAATTTTGCACACCGTCCGGGAAAACAGGGCCTTTCGTCCTGTTTTCGGGGAGGGTCCATGGGTGCTGGGATAAGAGTGGCGCAAAGAGACGATGTCCTCGGCGGGCCGTGACAGGCTGTGTCAAGGCCCCCCTCAGTTGGCGTTCGGGCGGGAAAAGGGTAGAGTTCCTCCCGATTCGCATCGCGGGTCATGCCTTCTCGATGAGGCCGGGGTCCCGTGATGACGTAAGGACAGCCAAGGGTAAGTGATCACAGGGTTCGGCAGCACCAATGCTGAAACTTCCCGAACTGGAAGCCTTCACAGGGTGCTCCAGGTGCAAGGCGGCGGGCACGCAGACGTACTCCCTGTACTTCAAGTGCCCGCCAACAAAGCAGATGCGGTACCCTGTGAAGGCTTACAGCCAAGGAGCGTACCGTGGCCGACACGACTGAATACAAGGTCGAGGCCTTGCTCAGGCAGGGCCTTTCAAGGAAAGAGATCCGCAGGCGGCTCGATGCCTCTGTGGAACGCGAAAAACTCAATTTTTATCTGAAAAACCTCGCGTACCCGGCAGACCGCGCACGGTATCAGTATTTGAATCTGGTCCTTGTTCTCATCCTCGGATATGTGACGATCAAGAAGCTCTTCTTTGCACTGTCCTTCGGCACTTTCAGCCTGACCACTCTTCTCGCCCTTGTGGTGCCCGCAGTAAACTTCTATATCCTGCGGGAGATACTGCGGTTCCGCAGGCTCGGCTATCTGTTTCTGTTTGTGCTGTCGAGTTTGTCGTTGCTCCATGCGGAGAACAGGGTCTTTCCGGAGGCTGTCCTGGTGCCCGTGATGGTGGTCCTGGCCGGTTTTCTGTACTTCCGTCTGTTCCCCCGGAACGAACGGGCGGACTGAGAGCGGTCCCCACCGGGGCTGTTCCCCGGAACCGATGCCGCGGGTTTCCCCTTCCCGCCGAACCAAGAGAGCCCGGTCCGCGGGTTCACACGCCGCGGCCGGGCCCCTTCGCCCGAGGCTTCGGTCTCTGGCTACTGATAGACTGCCACTTTCACGCCTGTGGGCACCTTGGGTTTTGCGTCATTGACCACGATGGTGACGGTTGCTGTCGCCTCGTGACCCGCCGTGTCGGTGACGGTGAGCACCGCCTCAAAGACGCCGCTGGAGCGGTACTTGTAATTGACCGGCAGTTGCGTGGCGGTTTCGCCGTTACCGAAGTCGAGCAGGTAACCAAGCGGGTCTCCTTCCGGATCCGTCACTGTGGCATCGAAGGTGACGAGCTTCATGGGGTTGTCCAGCACGGTTTGGCTGGCGGAGAAGCTCTCTATCACGGGGGCGCTGTTCGGGGCCATGACTGTGACAAGGGCGGATGTCTCGGCCGTCGCCCCCCGATCGTCCGTGACGGTGAGGACGACCGTATACACGCCGGGAGCGCCGTAGGTATGCAGGACGACATCGCCGCTGGCGCGAGTCCCGTCGCCGAGGTCCCAGGAATAGGAGGAGACGGTTCCGTCCTGGTCATAGGATCCTGTCCCGTCGAATCGGGTGTCGAGTGGCGCCACGCCTTCGGCCGGCTCGGCGGCCATGACAGCCACGGGAGCGATGTTTTCGAGGACCTCGATCACCACCGAGGCCGTGTCCGAGGCTCCGGCCGCGTCGGAGACCGTGAGGGTGGCGGTAAACGTGCCGGGCGTGTTGAAGGTATGCGACGTGACAGGACCGGAGGCCTGTTCTCCGTCCCCGAATGCCCAGTGGTACACGACGATGTCACCCTCGGGGTCCAGGGAGGATGTCCCGTCGAAGGTCACAGGCAGAGGGGCGGTTCCGCGTGCAGGTGCGGCCGAGGTGACCGCACGCGGTGGGAGGTCCAGCCGGGCGTCCGCGACGAAGGTCACCGTGAGCACGGGCCGTTTTGACGCATCCGGGGAATCCGACGACACGAAGGCCCGATTGCTGCCTTCGGATGCCTCGGTGTCCGCGTTGAGCAGAACGCCGAAGTTTTCCGCCGGGGCGGTCACCCAGTGTTGGGCCATGGCGGTGAGATTCCACGTCTTGATGCCCTGCACCGTGTCCACCGCAGTGATATGGCTCGCGGCCTCGATGTCGGCCTGCGCCAGGGGGATGCCCTCGTAGCAGGAGGTGTTCGCGGTCCATTCGTGGACTCCGTCATAGGTGAAGCCGGTACAGAGCGACAGCATGGGATCCACGCCGACGATGCGGTGCGCCGATATGTCATAGAGCGCGTCACCGGACTCGCCGACACTCCCTTCCAGGAACAGACCCACGGTCGCCTCTCTGATCTCGGCGCCGGGCGGTATGGCCGAAAGGTTCCATTTCATGAGAATGGCGTTGGCCGGCTGGTCCGTGGGCCATGTATATGTGACAAGGATTTCGCTCTCGGCCGTGTTTTGGGCGTCCAGCGTGATGGAGGCGTCTTCCGCTGTGCCGGCAATGTGGGCCAGGCTGTTGTCGCCGAAGAGCCACGTGTGAAGATAGCCGGACCTGGCCTCCACGGTAATGTCTGTGGACGCCACAGCCCCCTTGTCATCCGTGACCATGAGGACGACGGTATAGGATCCCGGGTTCTCGAAGATGTGGGTCGCACTGACCCCCTCCGCGGTGGTGCCGTCGCCCAGATCCCATGTATACTCGACGATGGTGCCGTCGGCGTCGGTGGATCCGCCCGCATCCACTGCCAAACTCAGGGGGGCGAAGCCGCTCATCGTGCTGGCGGAGATCCGGGGCACTGGGGGCTGATTCGCGCCCACCTGGATCTGCACCGTTGCGGTGTCTGAGACACCGGCGTTGTCCGTGACGGTGAGGGACACCGTCATGTTTCCCTCGGTGATGTAAGTATGCGAGGACAGAACGCCTGTGTCAGACCCCCCGTCTCCGAACTGCCAGCTGTATCCTGCTATCGTCCCGTCCGGATCAGAGGACGCGCCTGCGTCGAAATGGACAGTCAGCGGGGCCGTGCCGTCCAGGGCACTCACCTGGATTGCTGCGCTGGGAGGGAGATTTGGAAGCGGGAAGTGCTTTGATACCTCGAGGGAGAAGGGGCTTTCCTGTCCGGCCAAGTCCATTGCCTTCACGGCAAAATAGTAGGTGTTGCCTTCGAAGAGGCCGGAAATCTCGCAGCTCAACTGGTCCGGGGAGTCCACCGGTACAGATTCCGTATAGGCGCCGCTCGATGTGCCATAAAAGATCGTGTATCCGGCGATGTCAGGTTCGGGGTTGCGGTCCCAGGAGACGAGAGCCGTGGCGGCCAGGGCGGCCCCTGAGAGCACTATCGGCCACAATATATTTGCCAAGGCGAGAATTATTATTATTAAAAAATTTCGCTCCGGTCGGCCTGACCCCCGGGCGTTTCTCATCCAGGCGGAACCAGCGAACTGACTGAAATCGAACCTTACCGGATAATTGTGCCTGTCCATGATGGGTTACCTCCTGAAAGCGATACCAGCAGACGCTCCATATGGACGGCAAGATTCATACCCGGGCCTTCGTGCCTTGTTGTGATACGTTTTCTTGCCCGATCCGCATCACAGCCAAGGGAGGCCATGCGGCCAGGGCGCACGAGACGTTCGACAGCTGGTGGGTCAGGCGCACATGGCCCTTCAGCCCCATCCCAGCCTGGGCAAAAAAGACTTCCGTGTTATCTGGACCGCATTCCCGGATGTTTCGTGCGCTTCGGAGGACTGCGCGATTGCCTGGGATACGTCCCGGCCCGCAGCCCCTCCTTCGATTTTGACGAGGGCGTGTTGCCCGTGGGGACCGCCTGCCTTTCCGAAACGGCCGTTGACTCCTTGCAGCGCATGGAGGAGATCCAGGCGGAGAGGGGGTGAGAGACGACCCCGGATGTTCCCGGCCGGCGGCGGTCAGCCGGGATACGCTTGCCGTGGATTCACACCTTGACAAGGTGCCGCGGGCAGGTAATAAGGAAGCAGTGCAAAGCCTCGGCACAGAAGGGAATTGAGCAGAGTGCCGTGGAAAGGGGACCGATGGATACAGCTGCAGCCTGCTTCATGATCATCCCGGATGAACGGTGGTCTTGGCGCAGCGTGGGCGTGTGTCCACCCGTTCCGGACTGAGTCTTCAGGCTGGGATTCGAGGCCGTGGACACGCAGATGATGTGTACACGGCCTTTTTTTTCATGGAGGCTTCACCGCCGCGACTTTTCCCGCATGCGCAGGGAGACGCCGGAAGGCCTGGCTGCCGACAGGACCAAGATAATGCTGACGCCGGATCTGACACAGTTCAAGGCGCTCGCCAGGACCGCCAACACCATACCCGTATGGCGGGAGATCCCGGTCGACTTCGATACCCCGGTATCGCTGTTCGCCAAGCTGGGAGACGGCCGTCACGCCTTTCTCCTCGAGAGCTTGGAGGGCGGAGAGAAGTGGGGCAGGTACAGCTTCATCGGGCTGAGGCCTCTGATGGTCTTCGGCTGCCGCTCGCAGGAGTGTTTTACCGAGATTCGGGGAGAGCGCCGGTGTTTCTCCTCCAGTGACCCTATCCAGTTCATGCGGGATCTCATGTCCGGGTTCACTACCGCCCGGGTGCCGGGTCTTCCCAGATTTTACGGGGGGGCCGTGGGGTATCTGGGGTACGACATGGTCCGTTTCATGGAACGTCTGCCTTCGCGGTTGCCCGACACCATGGGGTTTCACGACTCCCTTTTCATGATCCCCCAGCTGCTTCTGGTTTTTGACAATGTGAGACAGAGCCTTCAGATCGTCGCCTGTCTCCAGGTGAACGGGAGCGAAAATCCAGAGACGATCTATCAGCAGGGGGCCCGAACCATCGAAAACATCATCCAGAGGATATGCCGGGGTCTCGATTACCCCAGGCCTCCGGTCAGCCAGGCCCTTCCCACGAGTCTCGCGCCCGAAATCCCCCGGGAGGCTTTCGAAAAGATGGTCCGGCGGGCGAAGGAATACATCGCGGCGGGGGACGCCATCCAGGTGGTGCTGTCCCAACGGTTTTCCGGGAGAAACCTCCTGCCCACGTTTGATATTTACCGGGCCTTGAGGCGGATCAATCCCTCGCCCTATCTCTATTACCTGCGCCTTGACGACGAGGTGCTCATCGGGTCCTCTCCGGAAATTCTGGTGCGCCTGACCGACGACAGGATCGAACTCAGGCCCATCGCCGGCACCAGGCCCCGGGGTCGAGACCGGGAGGCGGATCTGCGCCTCGAAGCCGATCTGCTCGCCGATCCGAAAGAGCGGGCGGAACATCTGATGCTCGTCGATCTGGGGCGCAACGACGTGGGCAGAGTTGCGGGTATGGGGACCGTTCAGGTGGAGGATTTCATGGCCGTGGAGCGGTATTCCCACGTCATGCACATCGTCACCGGGGTGACCGGCAGGCTGGCCGGCGGCAAGGACATGTTCGATGTTCTCAGTGCCTGTTTCCCCGCCGGTACGGTGAGCGGGGCGCCGAAGATCCGGGCTATGGAGATCATCGAGGAACTCGAACATGCCCGCAGGGGCCCTTATGCCGGAGCCGTCGGGTATTTTGGTTTTTCCGGCAACATGGACCTGGCGATCACCATCCGGACCCTGTGCCAGAAGCGGGATATGCTGTATCTCCAGGCGGGGGCGGGGATCGTGGCCGATTCCGACCCGGCCCGGGAGTGGGACGAGACCATCAACAAGGGGCGCGCCCTCATGCGGGCCGTACACTTAGCCCAGGAGGAATCATGAGCGCCTCGGGGACCGGCCTGAGACAGAAGGGGCACTGGAGCCGGCTCGGATTCCGTCGCTTCGGTTGGGCCTTGGTTCCCGTGGCGGCGCTCTGGATCCAGGGGTGCAGTCTGGTGACGGCCCCGGTGGAAACCGCCGTTGAGGTCACCGGTACGATCGTATCTACGGCGGTCAAGGTGGTGACGGCGCCCGTGCGGCGTGCGGCGGATGCCCTGGGGGGGGATTCCGATGAGTAGGGGCCGTCCGGTGGTAAGCCTTCACAGGGCGCCGCATCTGCCTTGTCGGCGGGCACTTGGAGTACAGGGAGTACGCCTGCACGCCAGCCGCCTCGCATCTGCAGCACCCTGTGAAGGCTTCCCGTTCGGGAAGGCGCAGCATCGGGGCTGTTCCGAATCCCTTGATCAGGTGCGTTTGGTCTCTCCACGGGTGGGATTACCCGTTCCTGGAGGCGGCTGATGCAGTGCGTCGTTATAGACAACTACGATTCCTTCACCTACAATCTCGTCCAGGCCCTGGGTGCTTTGGGCGCCGACCTTCGCGTCGTCAGGAACGATGAGGCGACGCCCGAAGAGATAGCCGCCTGGAGTCCAAGCCGCCTTCTGATATCCCCCGGACCCTGCACTCCCAGCGAGGCGGGCATCTCTGTTGCCGCCATCCGCCATTTCGCCGGAAAGATACCCATCCTCGGGGTCTGCCTGGGGCACCAGGCGATGGCCGTGGCCTTCGGAGGCCGAGTGGTGAGGGCGGGGCGGCTCATGCATGGCAAGACCTCCATGATACGTCACGATGGCCGGGGCGTGTTCCGTGGACTCTCTAACCCCTTCGAGGCCATGCGGTACCATTCGCTCCTGGTGGACGCCGCCTCTCTGCCGGAGTGCCTCGAGGTGAGCGCGTGGTCGGAGCAGGATGAGTTGATGGGCATGCGCCACAGGGATCTCCCGGTGGAAGGGGTCCAGTTTCATCCGGAATCCATCATGACCCCCGAGGGAGGGACACTCCTCAAAAATTTTCTGGAGATGTAGTCTCATGGAACCGATGCGAATGGCCATCGCCAAGGTCGCCGCCCGGGTGAATCTCACCGGAGAGGAGATCTCCATGGCGATGGAAGAGATTATGGAGGGTGGCGCCACACCGGCCCAGATCGGGGCCTTCCTGATGGGCCTCAGGATGAAGGGCGAGACCGTGGATGAAATTGCGGGCGCCGCCCGGGTCATGAGGAGCAAGGCCCTTCGGGTTGAGGTGGACATGGCTCCCTGGGAGCCGTTAGTGGACACCTGCGGGACTGGAGGATCGGGAACTTACACATTCAATGTTTCCACTACCGGGGCGTTCGTGGTGGCCGGTGCCGGCATAAAAGTCGCCAAACACGGCAACCGCGCTGTTTCGAGCAGGTCCGGGAGCGCCGACGTGCTGGAGGCACTGGGGGTCAACCTGGCGCTGACTCCCCGGGATGTGGCCAGGGCTGTTCGTGACGTCGGCATCGGTTTTCTCTTCGCACCCGCTCTGCATCCGGCCATGAAGCACGCCATCGGACCGAGGCGGGAGATCGGGTTGCGGACCATCTTCAACGTGCTCGGGCCCCTTACGAATCCCGCAGGCGCCACGGTTCAGGTCCTTGGGGTATACGATCCCGCCCTCACCGGACCTCTAGCGGAGGTGCTGGGGAGGCTGGGGAGCCGCCGGGCCTGGGTGGTTCACGGCGAGGGCGGTCTCGACGAACTGAGCCTTCTCGGGACGAGCGCCGTGGCCGAGTGGGACGGCGAAACCGTCAGGGAGTTCCGCGTCGCTCCGGGCGATGTCGGCCTCGCACCCTGCACCATGGACGCATTGAGGGGCGGCGACGCGGGTGAAAACGCCCGCATCGTGGAGCGGCTGCTCTCAGGGGAGCCGGGTCCGAAGCGGGACATGGTCCTCCTGAACGCCGGCGCGGCCATTTTTCTCGCCGGAGGGGCCGAGTCGCTCGGGGAAGGGGTGCGGAGGGCCGCCGAGGCCATCGATTCCGGTGCGGCGCTGGAGCGGCTCCGGGCGCTGATCCGTTTTTCCCGTTCCGCATGACCCGGACCCTGTGTTCGTCCGGAGGCTTGGAGGGGAGTGGCTTCTGATGGGCGTGCTTGAGACCATCCTGGCACGGAAGAGGCAGGAAGTGGCCGCAATACGGCGGGGAGGGGGGCCGCGGGTTCCGGGTGACGAGATCGCCCCTGTCCGGGGCTTCAGGCGCACCCTGGTGGAAGATCCCGGCGTCTCCGTGATCGCCGAGGTCAAGAAGGCATCTCCCTCCAAGGGTCTCCTCTGCCCGGATTTCGATCCGGTGGTCCTGGCCGGGGATTATGTCGCCGGAGGGGCGAAAGCTGTGTCGGTCCTCACGGATGAGACCTTTTTTCAGGGGAGTCTGGAGTTTCTGCCAAGGATACGGAGGGAGATCACCCTCCCGCTCCTGCGGAAGGACTTCATCATCGACCACGTTCAGGTGGAGGAGTCCGCGGCGTGGGGGGCGGACGGAATCCTGCTCATCGTGGCCGCCCTGGACCCGAGCCAACTCGTGGAGCTGATGGCGCACGCAAGAGAACGGGGTCTCGACTGCCTGGTCGAGGTCCACGACGAAGGGGAAATGGAACAGGCCTGGAAGGCCGGTGCGGATTTGATCGGGGTGAACAACCGCGACTTGAGGGATTTCACCGTATCGCTCGAGACTACCCTGAGGGTGAAGAGGGCGGCCGGCCATTCCGTCCCCCTGGTGAGCGAGAGCGGCATCTCGGGCCCCGATGCGATGAGGACACTCCGCGAGGTCGGCGTGACCGCGGCCCTGATCGGGGAAGGCCTGGTGAAGGCCAGGGATCGGAGGGCGCATCTCGCCGCGCTCGTCGGCGCCGGGAGGCCGTGATCTCGTGGTGCGCATCAAGGTCTGCGGGGTCACGGATCCGGGACAGGCGGTGCAGATCGCCGGGCTGGGGGTTCACGCCGTGGGGCTTGTTTTTGCGAAGAGCCCGAGGCGCGTGGATTTCGAGACCGGCCGCCGCATCGTTGCCGTGTTGCCCCCCATGATCCAGGCCGTGGGGGTGTTCGTGAACGAAGCGCCGGACCGGATCCGCGAGGCCGTGGCGTACTGCGGCCTGGATCTCGTTCAGCTCCACGGCGAAGAGCCGCCGGAGATGTGCAGGTCCCTTGGGCCCCGTGTGATGAAGGCCTGGCGGATCCGGGAGCTGGCGGACGTGGACGGCCTGCTTCCGTATCAGGACTGGGTCCGGGGTTTTCTCCTCGACGCCTGGTCGCCCGGGGTCCACGGGGGCACCGGGGAGACCTTCGACTGGTCCATCGCCGTTGAGGCGAAACGGCGTCTGTCGAGGCCGATCATCCTGGCCGGCGGGCTCAATCCTGCCAACGTCCGGGAGGCCGTGGCCCGGGTCGCCCCGTGGGGCGTGGACGTGAGTTCCGGTGTGGAGGTGTGTCCCGGCGTGAAGGATCTCTGGGCGGTGAAGCAATTGTGCATGGAGCTGGCCGGGGGGGCCGGGTCCGACCCCATGGGGCCTGATGACTACGAGAACAAGGGGAAAGGCAACGATGTGCTCTGTTGAGACAAAGACGATGACACGCTTCATCGCCCCTCCGGTGGCCGGAGACACCCGCACGGCGGCTCAGTCGGTCCGGGTCGATCAGAAGGGGCATTTCGGCGTCTACGGCGGCCGCTTCGTGCCGGAGACCCTGATGCCTGCCTTGACGGAGCTGGCAAAGGCGTACCGGGAGGCCCGGAGGGATCCGGCCTTTTCCAGGGAGCTGAAAGAGATGCTCAGGGAGTATGTGGGCCGGCCCACGCCGCTCTACGAGGCAAGGCGCTTGGGGGAAAGGCTGGGCGGGATCCGGCTCTTTCTCAAACGGGAGGATCTGACCCACACAGGGGCCCACAAGATCAACAATACGGTAGGCCAGGTCCTCCTGGCCAAGCGCATGGGAAAGACCAGAGTCATTGCCGAGACCGGGGCCGGGCAGCATGGTGTGGCCACCGCCACGGCGGCCGCCCTTCTGGGGCTCCGGTGCGAGGTGTACATGGGGCGCAAGGACACCGTCCGGCAGGCCATGAACGTCTTCCGCATGGAGCTTGCCGGGACCCGTGTGGTGCCTGTGGATTCGGGCACAAAGACATTGAAGGACGCCGTGAACGAGGCACTGCGGGACTGGGTCACGAATGTGGGGCACACTCATTATGTTCTGGGATCCGTTGCCGGCCCCCACCCGTATCCCGTGATGGTGCGCGACTTCCAGAGCGTGATCGGCAGGGAGACCCGCCGGCAGTTGAATCGGCGTACCGGCCGCCTCCCGGATCTGGTGATGGCCTGCGTCGGGGGAGGGAGCAACGCCATGGGCATCTTCGCCCCCTTTGTGAAGGAGAGACAGGTGCGGCTGATCGGCGTTGAGGCCGCGGGGGAAGGACTCCACACCGAACACCACTCCGCCACTCTTACTGTCGGGACCCCTGGCGTGCTGCACGGCGCCATGAGCTATCTGCTGCAGGACAGGTGGGGTCAGATCAAGGGGGCCCACTCCGTCGCCCCGGGGCTCGACTATCCTGGAGTCGGACCGGAGCACAGCGCGTTGAAGGATGCCGGCCGGGTGGAATACGCCGCCGTGGACGACGAGAAGGCCCTGGCCGCCTTCCGGCTCCTGTCCGAAACCGAGGGCATCATACCGGCCTTGGAGAGCGCCCATGCCGTGGCCTATCTCGAGGAGATCGCCCCGAGTCTCCAGGCCGGAACGGTGGTGGTGGTGAATGTGTCGGGCAGGGGCGACAAGGACGTCGCCACCGTGGCCGAGATCTTCAGGGGGAGGGCCGGGAAGTGAACCGCATAGACAGGCTATTTGCCGATCTGAGAAAGCGCGGCGAGGCGGCCCTCATCCCCTTTGTCACTGCGGGCGACCCCGATCTCGCCACGACAGAGGCCCTGATTCTGGAGATGGAGCGCCGGGGCGCCGATCTCATAGAACTCGGGCTTCCCTTCTCGGATCCCCTGGCGGACGGGCCCACCATACAGGCGGCGAGCCTGAGGGCCCTTCGCCGCGGCGTGAACGCGACGAATGTCCTTGATTTGGTCAGCCGGGTCCGCAGGCGGACCCGGATCCCCCTGGTTCTGATGGGCTACTACAACCCTCTCCTGCAGTACGGTTTGCCCCGCTTTGCCGCAGACGCGGCGGAGGCCGGTCTCGACGGCACCATCATCCCGGACCTCCCTCTTGAAGAGGCGGGGGACTGGATGCGCGAGGCCCGGGGGAAGGACATTGCCAACATCCTCCTCGTGGCACCGACCACCCCGCCTGACCGGGCCCGGAGGATCGCCCGGGCAAGCCGGGGTTTTCTGTATTATGTGTCGGTCACCGGGATTACCGGGGCAAGGAACGATCTCCCCGCAGATCTGGCCCGGGGGATCCGTTCTGTGCGAAGTCTCTGCCCCCGGCCCGTTGCTGTGGGATTCGGCATTTCCACCCCGCAGCAGGTCTCTATGCTCGCAAAGACGGCAGACGGAGTCATCGTGGGGAGCGCCATAGTCAGGCTCATCGAGGCCAACACCGAGGAAAGGGAGGGGGAACTTGTCCCGGGCATCGACCTCGTGCAACAGGTGGGAGAGTTCGTGGGCGCGTTGAAGAAGGCCGCCGGGGGCTGACAGCCCGTTGGGCCAAGGCGGCGGCCTTGCAAGTGGGGCCGGATGCCCACCGATTCCACCGAAACGCAACCCGTGTCCTTAGCGGGAGGGTTGGGGGCCCGTCCGTTTCACCGGCTTCATCCATTCGTCCAAGTGCACCTCGGCCGGTGGCGCACCGTATCAAGGTGGCATGGCCGCCCCTGCCATGCTACAGTAAATAGGTCCGCCTGCCGACACAATCAGCACACAATTTCAATGCAAGGGAGTATTCATGGACCTGAGAAATTTCGATACGTCCCAGTTTGGCCGCATGAAACCGCCGCCTATGCCGCTTCGTTCCATGGCTGCGATGGCGGGCATCGTTTTGGCCGCAGTCTTTGTTTGGAATATGTGGTTTACCGTCGAGCCCGAAGAGGTCGGAGTGGTTACCCGGTTCGGCCGGTACGTCAGAGAGGCACAGCCCGGTCTTAACTTCAAGTTGCCCGACCCGCTGGAACGGGTCGTCAAGGTCCCTGTCCAGATGCAGCTCAAGGAGGAATTCGGTTTCCGGACCGAGGGAGTCGGGATTCCATCGCGTTACAGTGGCGGCAGCTTCGAGGATGAATCCCTGATGCTCACCGGCGACCTGAACGTGGCTGTTGTTGAATGGATTGCCCAGTACCGCGTGAGCGATCCCTACAAGTTTCTCTTCAAGGTCCGGAACGTCAACACGACCTTCAGGGACATGAACGAGACCGTCATGCGGGAGGTTGTTGGAGACCGCACAGTGAACGAGATACTCACCGTGGGACGGCAGAGGATCGCCGAGGATGTCAAAGTCAGGTTGCAGCTCCTGTGCGACCAGTATGAAAACGGGATCACCGTGGATCAGATCGTGCTGCAGGACGTCAATCCCCCCGATGCGGTGAAACCCTCGTTCAACGAGGTGAACCAGGCCCAACAGGAAAAAGAGAAGATGATCAACGAGGCCAGGGCCGAGTACAACAGGGTCATACCCAAGGCCCGGGGCCAGGCCCTGCAGATGATCCAGCAGGCCGAGGGCTACGCCACGGAACGGACAAATCGGGCTCAGGGGGATGCCAAATTCTTCGAATCCATCCTCGCAGCGTACAAGCGTGCGCCCGAGGTCACCAGGCAGCGGATGTATCTGGAGACCATGGAGGCGATCTATCCCGAGGTGGAGCGCAAGGTGCTCATCGACGACAGGCTCAAGAGTATCCTCCCGCTCCTTTCCCTCGGCACGGAGGTGAATCGATGAAATCGATCTCTACAATCGCCGCCCTGATCCTCCTTGCTGTTTTTGTGACCCTGGGAGGCATGTTTTATGTTGTCGACGAGACCCGGCAGGTTGTGATCACCCAGTTCGGGAAACCTGTGGGGGGTCCGGTCGTCACCCCGGGCCTCCACTGGAAGCTGCCCTTCATCCAGGACGCCAACTATTTCGACAAGCGTTTTCTGGCCTGGGACGGGACGCCGACCCAGATCCCCACCAAGGACAAGCGCTTCCTTATGCTCGACACTTACGCCCGCTGGCGCATCGCCGACCCTCTCCTCTTTTTTCAGCGCCTCCGCGACGAACGCCGTGCCCGCTCCCGGCTCGATGACATCCTGGACGGTGAGGCCCGCAACACCATAGCGAAACACAAGCTCATCGAGCTGGTGCGGAGTTCGGATCCGGAGGAATCCGCCCTCGAACAGGAGCCCGGTGACGTGAGGGAGCTCACTCAGCTCGAGCCCATTCAGTTCGGTAGGGGCCGTCTCGCCGCGGAGGTCCTCCAGGCTGCGTCGTCCAGGGTCGCGGACCTGGGTATAGAGATACTGGATTTCAGATTCAAGCGAATCAATTACGTGGAGGATGTGCGCAAGGAGGTCTATGCCAGGATGATCTCCGAGCGGAAACGGATTGCCGAACAGTACCGCTCCGAGGGCGCCGGAGAGGCCGCCCGGATCGAAGGGGAGAAGGAACGGGAACTCAGGGTCATCACGTCCGAAGCATATCGCAAGAGCCAGGAAATTCGAGGCAGAGCGGATGCCGAGGCGGCGGACGTCTATGCAGCTGCCTATTCCAAGGACTCTGAGTTTTACCGCTTTCTCCGGACGATGGAGAGCTATGGCAGGACCCTGGACGAGAATACCACCCTGATCCTTTCCACAGACGGGGAGTTTCTGCGGTACCTGCTGCGTCCCGAGTAGGGCCGGCCCGGAACATGGGGCCTCGGGAGAGGCGTCCTCCTGCCGGCTTGTCGTTGTGAGGGGCCGCCGGTCCTGTACAGGGCCGCATTTGTGAAGCGGCCGTGCTCGGCTGCAGAGGCAGGGCATTCTTCCGGGAAAGGGAGTGAAGGCCGGCCTTCAGCCTTCCGGTCGGGATTTGCTCTACCGGCAGGACGGCGGACCTGAGAAGCATCCTCTGCACGGTTCTCGTGTCGGCCCGTCAGGCGACGGCTGTGCCGATCATCACGCATCCCATGGCGAAGAGTATGAGGAGGACTCCCCGGATATAGATTTCCCGCCCGAGCCTTCCGTAGAGCAACGAGCCTGCCCAGGTTCCCAGCAGGACCGCCCCTATCGATACGGAGAGATGATGCAGGACCTGTGTGGTGATCAGGCCCATGATCGCATGGGCCGTCGCCGTCAGGATCCCTGTGATCAAGAAAAACCCTGAAAGGGTAGCTTTTATGCCGTCCTTGGACCAGCCCGTGAGCGTCGTGTATATGATGGCCGGAGGCCCTCCGGCGCTGAACGCGGCACCTATTGCCCCGGTGGCGAAGCCGGCGAGCAGGGACCATGCCCGGTGCATGCCTATGGGCCGCGGTCTGGCACACAGGCGATACAGCGCGTAGGCAACGAGCATGGTTCCGAGGAGGATCTTCACGGTGTCGTTGTCCGCCCTCTTGAGAAAGGCGGTCCCGGCGAAGATTCCGGGGATGCAGCCGGCGAACAGGGGCTGTATTTTTTTCCAGTCCATATGGTGCTTGAGCTGCATGGAGAGGAAGGCGGTGATGGCAAGGCCGTTCAGTATGCACAGGGGAACCGATGTCCTGGCGTCCAGAAAGAAGAGGAGGAGCGGCATGGCCACCAGGGCGGAGCCGAAGCCCGTCACGCCTTGGACAAGACCCGCAAGAAAGAAGATCGGCACAAGGAGGATGGGGGTATTCATGGGGCGCATTTTCCCCCCATTCCCCTCAGGATGCAAAGAGAAATGTTCGGGCTGCAAAAACTATTGAAAGCTGATGCCGCTCAAAATGCCTCAGACCTCCCTGGGGCAGACAGGTGCAAGGCGCGAGATTTCGGAGAATTGAGCGTACCTGGCGTACGCTGCCATGACAAGGAAATCGAAACAACGCCATATGGGTATTTTCAGCGGCATCAAACGAATGATCTTACCCGGAAGCCGGCGAGATCACGGGTCCGTGATGAAGGGCAGAAGCCGTCCCTGGTGGCGCTCCCCATTCATGCCCGATGCCCCGCTCATCTCACGGAATAGGTCACCGTGGCGCTGCCCGTCCGCCCTCCGAGATCGGTCGCAGACAGCTCCACGGTATGAGTCCCGGGGGGGAGGATAATGCCCGGTATGGCGATGGTAATGCTCGTCTCGTCCATCCCGACTATGGAGGCGATAAGGGCGTCCAGGACCGCGGCCGTGACGTCGATCCCATTGTAGATGAAATGGAAATCGGTAAGACTTGATATCCCCTGAGGCATGGTGAGGGTGAAGGCGAGGGTGAAGGGGGCCCGCCCGACTTCACCCGGGAGGGGAGTCAGGTCGAAAACGGGAACGCCGGTTGCGGTGATCCGCACGATCTGTCCGGATACGCCGTCCGCTATCAGCATGTCGTTTCCGTAGATACCGCCTTCGGCGAAGTGGATCTCGACAGGTCCGTCGAGGCCGGACACAAAGCCGGTGACGGTTCCAGCCGGCGAAATCCTAAGGATCTCTCCAGTGGTCTTGTCGCTGACGTAGAGATATTCCCCGAATGGGGTGTTGTTGCCGAAGGCCAGGCCTATGGGGCGCGTGAGGCCGGTTACAAAGACTTCGGATCCTCCGTCTGGGCGTATTCTCACAATTTGACCGTCGTCGGTGCTGGTGACATAGAGATACTCTCCAAAGGCCCCGCCGGGGCTGAAGGCCAGGACGCTCGGCCGGTCGAGGTTCGTGGCGAAGTCCGAAACGGCCCCCGCAGGGGAGACCCTGACGATTTTGTTGGCATTGGCGGATGCCACGTACATGTCGTTACCGAAGCCGGGGCCTTTTCCCCAGGCCATGTCGAGGGGAGAATCGATTCCTCCGGCGAATACGGTCTTGGATCCGTCGGGGTGGATACGCACTATGTCTCCGTCCCTGCTGTAAGACTCGCTCGCATACAGGTGATTTCCGTAGGCCCCCCGTCCGAAGAGGATGGCCACGGCGTAGGCGACGTTGCTAGCAAGCGTGGTTTTCACGCCGGCCGGATCGATTCGGCTCACAGCGTCTGCGTCATATTCCGTCACGAAAAGGTTGGGCCCGTAGACCCCGCCTGGCTGAAAAAAGGTGATGTCCTGGGGGTTTGCAAGATCTGTTGTCAGAATGCTCGGCTGAAAATTTGGTTCCGTGACTGTGATCTGCGCCTCCGCAAAAACAGAGCCAAATGTCGCGAGAAAAATACCGAAAAGGATTCTCATTGCTGGATGTTTCATCATTTTTCGACCCTCCACTGCGCCCATGAAAGGAATTCCCGCGCTGCCACTGGTGCTCATCAGATCGGGCTTTTCAGTCTCATCGGCCCGGACACGGCACTCCTGAAATGAAAGCTGGCGACGGGCAGTGTACCACTACGCCTGTGTGGCACCCCTGTTGATCTTTCAACCACTCCAAACTGCCGGTTTTCTGGCTGCGGCATTGCGGTGGGAAGGGAAAAAAAATTCTCTCCGTGGAATTTTTTTTACCTTCCGGATTTTTTGATCAAAAAATCATTCAGCCAGGGGTATTTACCCGCATTTCTGCAGAAATGTTGAGGCATGGGAGTTGCTCTACTAAAAATCTTCAGAATAAAAAGGACGGGGGGCATGAAACAAATGAGAAGGACTGCATTTTTAATTGGTATCTTTATCGGGCTACTGGCATGTCCCGGATTGGCTCAGGCGCTCACGATTACAGAGGTTGGGTTTGTGGACAGATTGATGGCCGCAACCTCGCAACTTGGTTCTGAAACAGCTGAAACGGAATGGGCGGCAGACCAAGTTGGCGATGTTGTGCTTCTCGAAAAAATTGAATTCGACTATGATACGGACGATAATGGCGAGGATGACGATCCTTCTCCTTGGATAAGTGTGGATTCATATCCCACTATCTGGGCATTGGATCTACTCTCAGACAATCCGGATTATTTTCTCATTAAGACCGGTGCAATTTCTGAAGATAAAAATGAGGATTTAGATTATAGGGTATTTCTGTTTAATAACCTGGCGTTAATGTCTTGGGCGGTCATTGACCTTCGTGACATTTCAGCATTTTTCGCCAGTGAAGGATGTGCTGAAATTTCGGCGATAGACATTTATAAAGTCAGTCACCTCGATAAATTTTCCAGCGTACCTGTTCCCGAGCCGGCGACCATCGTCCTCGTCGGCGGTGGTTTGATGGGTTTGGCTGCGGTTTCCCGAAAGTTCAGGCAGAAAAGCTGACAAGCCGTATTTGATATTGCTTGCTCGGGAAAAGAGGGGCTCGCCTGGCGTGGCGGAGGTCCTCTTTTCTTTTGTCGTCTCCATGAGACGACCCCCCCCCCCCCAAAAAAAAAAGGCTGGAGACGGGGTGAACAAGATATGATCACGTTGTTTTTTCTCGTAATTACTCTTTCTGCCAAGATAGCAAATGCACTTCTCATTGATTTTGAATAATTAGGTCTCAACTGGGATATCATATCAGTAATCTGAGCGGTTTATTTTGATAATGCCATGGCGGCTCATGGCAGTTACGGTTTTATTGGTGGTGGTTTGATGGCCGAAGATGATAATACCTATATTACACATCTAGGTTGGGTATCCTTACCGGAAAGTGTTAAGGCGATTGGCATCTTTTTTTCTACATCAGTGATAAGCTTGAAGTTCGATGTCGCGTATATCGATGAAGCGCTTCCGCATACTATAGAGCGTTTGGCAGCTACAGCTTTTGGCGCTTCGTTTTCTTTACTTAGTAGTATTGCCTTTGATTCTTCTATGATTGGTAATTGAAATGGAATTTTCACTCATTTTGATTTCGGATTATTGAGAGGGATTTCCGCGTTGAGCTTGAGGCTCTACAATACAGGGACTGTTCCAGACGCCACTGCTTACGGTTTGGGTCTGGACAATCTTCAATTTGATGTATCATCAATCCCATGCTGCCCTACGCCCGTCCCCGAGCCGTGCACGTTCCTCTTGTTTGGCAGCGGGTTAGTTGGGCTTGTCCGTTGAGGATCAGGGGAAAAATCGCGAAAATGTGATTTTGGAGTTTCCGTCTTCATGCCGGATTCTGGATGGTGAGGGTTGATCGCGGGGTCATGCACATCGGATCGATTTTCGAGGGAGGCTGTAAGCAGAGATCGAGAACGCGGACGACGTCCAATCCGATAGGCGCAAGCGTCTTCAAATGGAGGAATATTATCGAACAGGCGGCCCCTACGGGCCCGCCTGTTTTTTTGTAACTGATCACAGGGTTCGGCACAGCCCCAATGCTGCAACTCCCCGCACTGGAGGCCTTCACAGGGTGCTGCAGATGGAAGGCGGCGGGCACGCAGACGTACTCCCTGTACTTTTAGTTCGCCAACAAAGCAGATGCGGTACCCAGTGACGGCTTACCTCTGAAGATCGCTTTTCGCGCCTGTCAGCCCGCGAGCAGGAGGATCCAGACGCAGACGACCAAATAGAGAAATCCCATCACGGACCAGCGGCTCAGCACCCTTTCCGCGGTGTCGAGCCGCTGGCTGAGGGCCGATGCCGGGGAGAGGGAACAGCATCGGTGGAACGCTTTCGAGGCGAACACACGCCGCCCCTGCTCCATGGTCTTTGTGACGAATGCCAGAACGGTCATGAACGCACCGGCCAGTCCCCGGAGGAGGGCATCGAAATCGGGAAGAGACGGGCATCGGCCCTGGATCTGCGGGCCTGTTCGAAACCATCCAAGGGCAAGGAGGGCACCGAGCGCCGCCGGCCAGAGCGAGTCCGCCAGTGCGCCGGGCTGGAGGGCCCGGCCCATCAAGCCGTGTGCGGCAGGCCAGAGCCAGAGCGCGGAAGCGACCGCGGCCACACTCACGGCCCAGACCCACCGGCCGGCATCCTGCTGGCCGGCTTGGGAATGACCCCTGTGCCGCCAGAGAAGACGCGTGCAGTGGAGCATCAGCATGGCCGTTCCGGCCGAGCTGGCAGGCAGGAAGACCGTGCCGAACAAAGGCCACGGGTCACCTCCGGCCGCGGCAAGCCCCTTTACGCCGGTCTTGACGATGGCGCCGCTGGTCAGGGGGAAGCCGGCGAGCGACAGGGAGGGCAGGAGGAGACCGGCCAGGAGCAGGGGGCGGGGAATTCTGCCGCCCCGGTCAATCATGTCGTATCCCAGGAAGAGGCTGGTTTTTGCCAGCGAATGGTGCACGGCGTACAGGATGAGAAGGGTTGCGGCATACCGGCCTTTTTCGGGTGAGAGCAGGCCGAAGCCGGCAACGGTGGTCATCAGACCCATCTGGCTGATGCTCGACGACGCGAATGCCCGCCCGATTTTGTTCTGAAAGATGCCGTAGGCGACGCCGCAGACCGTTGCCGCTGCCCCCATGGCGATGAAGAGGAACGCCCCAGCCGGCATCACGACTTGGCCGAAGGGGAAAAATCGCAGCCACCCGAGGATCCCGGCGTTCACCATGGCGCCGGCCAGGGCCGCGGCGGCGGGAATGGGCGCCTGCTGGTAGGCGAGCACCATCCATGCCTGGAAGGGCAGGGCCCCGATCTTGATACCGAACGTAATGAACAAAAGGAGGACCACGGCCATGGAGAAGGCGCCGGGCGGGATGTCTCCGAAGGACGCGGTCTGACCCCTGGCGGTCAGGATAACCAGGGCGGCGAACATGGCCAGTTCTGAGACGATGACCAGCGCCAGGTAGACGCGCCCGGCCTTGTATGCCGCATCCGTGCGGTGATGGCAGATCAGGCCGTAGACGCTGAAGCTCATGATCGCGAAGAAGAGATAGTAGCCAAGCACGTCTCCAGCAAGGATCAGGCCCAGATTCCCTGTCATGGAGGCGGAAAAATAGGCTGCAAAGCGGAAGCGCCGGGAAGCCCTACGGAATCTGTCCCTGCCCGAGATGGACGCCAGCAGCCAGACGCAGGCAGTCAAAACCAGGAAGGTCCTTCCAGTGGGATCAAGCCCCATGCTGCTTCCCAGAAAGAACCAGGGTACCCGGACCACGATGTCCCCGGGAATGAACAGGCCGGCGAGGAGGGCGGGCAGGGGGGCCCAAGGCAGGAGCCTATACGCCCTTTCCCGGGTGGAGAGGAAGAGACAGCCGAAGGTCACGAGCAGGGGAACGCCCGGGACCAGGGACAGGACGATGCCGTTCATGAGGTGAAGGATGCCGTGCGCGGTCATCGGCGGCTGTACTCCTCCACGAGAAATTTCACCCACGCCAGGGGACTCACCTGGGCGTTCGCCACAATACCGGCCAGGAGAACGGAGAGGGCCGTGATCAGGGTGGGGACAAGCAGCATCCAGTGGGTTTCAAGGCTCCCGAATCTTTTTTCTTCGGGCCATGGGCCTTTCCGTTCGCCGAACCACGCGGTGATGACGATGGGCAGGAAGTAGGCTGCGTTGAGGAGGCTGCTGACGATCATTATCCAGAGAACCCACCAGTTCCGCGCATCGATTCCGCCCAGGCACAGGTACCATTTGCTGACAAACCCGGCGGTGGGGGGGATGCCGATCATCCCGAGGGCGCCGACGGTGAAGGCCGCCATGGTGAGCGGCAGGCGGCGGCCCACGCCGGCCATTTCGCTGATCCGGTGAATTCCCAGTGTTTCTGCGATGTTGCCGGCGCAGAAGAACAGGGTGCCCTTCATGAGCCCCTGGTGGATGAGATGCACCAGGCCGCCCGTGAGCGCCAAGGGGTGGTCGGCGAGGCTGATGCCGAGTGAGATGTAGGATACTTGGCTGACCGTGGAGTAGGCCAGCCGGCGCTTCAGGTTGTCCTGCTGCAGCGCCTTGAGCGAGCCCCAGAGAACCGTGACGGAGGAGATGAGGGTGAGCCACGGAAGGAGACCGAGCTGAAGCATACCCTTGACGCCGTAAACGTCGAGCACGACACGGGTGATCCCGAAGGCGCCGGCTTTGACCACAGCGACGGCATGCAGGAGCGTGCTAACCGGGGCAGGGGCTATCATGGCCTGGGGTAGCCATCCGTGGAGGGGCACCAGGGCCGCTTTGACCCCCACCCCGAAGATCAGCAGGAAGAATATGGCGCGAAGGGCCGGGGCCTGTTCCTGCAGCAGGCGGGGCGCGAGCCCCCCGGCGGTGAAATCCGCCGGCCCGGCCAAGGTATGCAGCCAGATGACGGCGAAGAGGAAAACCCCGCCCCCGCCGAAGGCATAGACGAGGTAGTGCCGGCCAGCCTCCAGGGCCTGCGGGGTCCCTCGGTGAACGATGAGGGGGTAGGTGGCCAGGGTCAACATCTCGTAGAAGAGGAGGAAGGTGATCAGGTTGCCGGCCATGGCGATACCGATGGTTACAGTCACGCAGAGGCTGAAATAGCCGAAGAAATGACTGCGGTTCGGAGATCCCTCCAGATATCCAACGGCGTAAATTGTGGTCAGGAGCCAGAGGGCGCTCGACAGGGTGGCGAAGAGGGCGGAAAGAGGATCGGCGCTGAGGAACATGACTACCCCTTCCATGAGCTCGAGCCGCATCTCGAAGTCATGGCCGAAATAGATCGCGGTGTCCAGGATGAAAATGAGGATCATCTTGAGACCGGCGCCGAACAGGTTGAGGCCTGTCCGCAGGGCGGTGCTCTCTTCCGGGAGTGTGAAGATGACGACCCCGGGGAGAAAGGAACTCATGAGAATGGCGACGATCAGCAAATCGTGCCAGGTCATGGCATCGCTCCTGCGGCGGAGGGGACGGAAGCGCTGCCGATATCGAGAAGCTGCAGGGGATAGGGGGCGGCAAGTCCCAGAAGCAGGGAGATCACCGCCAGAACGAGGGCCGGCCATTCCAGCAGCGCGGAGCTGAACCGGCGTTCGACCGCCTGGGTGTCCTGAGGGATGAGGAAGAGCTGCGAGACCACCTTGAACACATATGCCGCCGCCAGGAGGCTCCCTGCCAGCAGGACCAGGGCCAGGGGCCATCGGTCCGAGGACAGGGCTGCCATGAGCATCATCCACTTGGCGACGAATCCGCCGGAAGGCGGCAGCCCCATGATGTTCACGCCGGCCGCGGCATAGGCGAAGGCCGTGACCGGAAGGCTGGCCCTGATCCCGGCCAGTTCTCCGATCCGATCATGTCCGGTATGGAGAAGGATGGTGCCGGAGCCCATGAACATGGCGGTCTTGGCGCAGGCGTGGCCGGCAGCCATGAAAATGACCGCGCTCCAGGCGTGACTGTCGCTGCCCGCGAGGGCCAGCGGAAAGGCCACAAAGAGATACCCGAGCTGGGAGACGGTGGAGTAGGTGATCAGGAGTTTGAGACTTTGCTGGCGGAGGGCCTGGACTGCGCCCCAGAGAATGGCTCCTGCCCCGAGCGTGCCGATGAGGTCGTAGGCTGGGCCTGGGAGGGCCGGGGGAAAGATGTCGAACCACAGCCTGAACATGAGAAAGAATGAACCCTTGATCACCAGTCCGGAAAGGATGGCGCTGACCGGCGCAGGGGCGTTGGCGTGGGCTGGCGGCAACCAGGCATGCAAAGGGAAGACGGCGGTTTTCAGCAACAGACCGGTACTCATCAGGGCCAGAGCGGCGGTGACACCGGGAGCCGGAGCCGCCGCGCCCTGAAGAAGATGGAGATTGAGCAGGCCGTACGTCTTGTACACAAAAGCAACGCCCAGGAGATAAAACAGGGAGCCAAGCAGGGAGACAAGAAGGTAGCGCAGGGCGGCGATCCGCGCGGCGTTCGTGCCTGACAGGGCCGCCAGGGCCGTTGCGGAAATGCCGATCATCTCGAGCGTCACGTAGAGGTTGAAGATGTCATTGGAGAGAAAAAGTCCGTTCAGGGCGGAGAGGAGCACCATCCAGAGCGGCCAGAAAAAACACTCCTGTCTCTGACTGATGCCGGTGCTGGCAGACGACCCGATTCTTTGGGAAAAGTATCCCAGGCTGTAAATGGAGATACCTGTTCCGGTCACGGCGGTCATGACCAGCATGATCAGAACGGGCCCGTCTGTCCGGAGAGAGATGCCGAGGGGCGGGGCCCAGCCGCCCATTTCATACAGGCCGGGACCTCCGTTGAGGAACTGCCTGACAAGGACGGCGACGGCCAGGATGTTCGTAACGGCTGCGGCGAGAGAGAGCCCGGCCGAGCCCTTGCGCACGAGAAAGGAGAGGACGCCTGCTGTCAGCGGGGCGAGGATGGGAACAACCGTCCAGCCGGGGTCGCTCAAGAACGTCATCCCCCGGATCTCCATTCAGCCCGGGCGCGTTCCTCTCCGTGTTGCGGCGGCGGGTCTGGAGCGGGTTGAATAAGCGCGGTGAGGGTGAGGGCCACTGCGGTGGTGCTCACGGACACGACGATGCCTGTCAGCACCATGGCGTGGGGGATCGGGTCGATCCCTTCGCCTCCCGGTCTGTAAGAAGTCGCCACCAGAAAGAGGAAGACTCCGCTCGACATGACATTCACCCCCAGGATCTTCCGCAGGGGGGTGGCACAGGCTATCAGGGCGAAGAGGCCGAAGGCAAAAAGGGCGAGACCGGTGAGGCTGTATAGGAAACCGGCCATCACGCGCCTCTTCTTTCATCATCGATCTTACCGGTCTCCGCAAGCTCACCTTTAGGATCCTCTGCCGGCCTTCCACCAGCGAAGAGGGCGGCCAGGGTCAGACCGATGGAGATCCCGCAGGCCGCCTCGATGAGCAGCAGGAGCGCGCCAGCACTGCCCGCGGGGTAATCCAGCAGGGCATCTCCCGGCACGGTGCACCACACAGCGACCCCGAGAAAGACAAGGGGGCCTAGGGTCAGGCCGATGCGCAGGGGCAAGGAGCCCATGCCCCGAAGCCAGGGCAGATCAGAGACCAGAAGAATTACACCGGCCGCGGCCAGGACGGCTCCGCCCTGGAAGGCTCCCCCGGCCAGAGCCCCACCCTGCCAGACAAGATAGGCCGCTACCAGGCAGATGAGGGGGGTCAGAAGCCTGACAGCTGAGGTCTGCACCGGGCTTGTGTCCGGGACCCGCGGGGGAAACGGGGCCAGGGTCAGGGACCAGACCGTGGCGACCGCCAGAAAGAGTACCATGACTTCCAGCAGAGTATCGTAGCCCCGGAAGTCGAGGAGTACCGCAGTGACCGGATTGGACACGCCGGTCCGGGGAAGATGGGCGGAAACTTGGTCAGCCAGGCTTGGCAGAGGTCTTGGGATGATCAGGACAAGCCGGGCCAGCATGGCTGTCACAGCGGCGAGCAGGAGCGCGACGGGGAACAGCGGGCCGGACCTCTTGAATGGCGCTGGACCCAATTTATCCACCGCTGCCCCCGTCTCCGCGAGGATCGAGCATCCGATCCCCTTCGGGCCGCCGCCGCATCCGTCCCAGGGCCGCGAGAAACATCGGGCCGGTCAATCCTGCACTGATGGCTGCCTCGGCGAGCGCCACATCGGGGGCGTGCATCCGGACCCAGGCGATGGACATCAGCAGGCCGAAGGAAATGAAGAGGATGACCGCCTTGAAGATGTCCTCGGACCGCAGCAACTGCCAGGCCAGCGCGAGCAGAGTGGCCACGAGCAGGATATCAAAACAGGCCAGGAGGACTGTCATTTCGTGGTCCACGGGACGATTCCTTTTTGCAGGGCCCGCCGCGCGACCAGATGGCAGGAAGCGGAACTGGCGACGAGCACGAAAAGCCAGATCAGGAGGAGTTTGGCCGCGGTGAACGGGTTTTCGGCCAGCAGGCAGAGACCCAGAATGAGCAGTCCCAGGCCGACGTTGTCTGCCTTTGTGAGGGCGTGCAGCCGCGTATAGATATCGGGAAAGCGGAGCATCCCCACTGTGCCGGAGAGAAAGAAGGGCACGCAGATCACAAGGCACGTCTGGCCGATCCAGTCCGGAATGGTCATTTTCCCCCGCCCGCGTCCTCGTCTTCGTACCACGTGCGTCTGACAAAGGTCATGGTCGCCAGGATTGCCAGCAGCGAGAACGCCAGGGCGACATCGATAAGGACCGGCGTGTCCGTACCCTTTGCCAGGACCAGAAGGATCGCCAGGCCGCTGGTTCCGAAGAGCTGGCCGGCCATCATGCGGTCAGCGACCGTGGGTCCGAGCATTATGCGGATCATCCCGGCGGCGACCGTCAGGAGCAGGACGAGGGCCACGATGATGTAAATCATGACTGTTCTCCCGGGGCTGATCCTTTCAGGAAAATCCGGGCGACACGGATTTCGAGCTGCTGCAAATTTCTCCATACAGGCAGGTCCAGGTCCAGGGCGTGGACGAGAACCTCTTCGTTCCTGATGTCGGCGCTCAGGGTGCCGGGCAGGAGGCTGACCGTGTTGGCGAAGAGGGTCCGGGCGCCGCCTTCGGGCAGAAGGGTCCTGTAGGAGATCATGCCGGGATTGATCGGCAGGCTGGGGGAAAAGGTCCGGCGCAGAACGTCGATCCCGCTCAGTATCGAATGCCTTATGAAAAAGGGGACAAACAGGCACACTCCCACAGGATTGAGTGAAAGGGCGGCAGTCGGGTTGAGAAGCACGGTTGCGGCGACTGCGAAAACGACCGTCGGTCCCCCAAGGATCCAGCTTGCCGGATCGGCACCGGTGAGGGCCGTCCAGAAAAGTGAGTAGACCAGGAGTAGTCGAACAACGCGCCAGACCATGCGGAACCACCGGCGGACGATCCGGGGAGGTGGATTCCCGTTTTGCCGGGAGGTCGGCCGCAGTGCTGCGGGGTCCAAGATGAGTCTCCTTTCGTGGTACTGAAACACTTTCCCGAACCTTCAGGGCGGGTGTATTTCGTCACCTTTGGCGTAAAAATCACGCTTTCACGGTAAAATCAGGTTGAACATAATTGCCGTTACGGCCTGGATGTCCGTCCGGTTCGTATCGCTGGAGATGTCCGATCAGACGGCCGGCCCGCCGCCCTCCGGCGTTGTTGGGCCGAGCCGGTCTCTCAAAAAGGGATGTTCAATTGTATACTCTTCCTGCGGGTTGTTGCAAACAAGATCTTCCATTCCCCGAGGCGGCGTGCTAGTTTTCTGAGCGGATTGTCGAGGGCGGCCCGCCTCGATCAAAAACGGTCTTCCGGTCCTGTCCGCGGGCCTGCTCAAGCGGGACGCGCAAAGGACTGGTTCGGAACCGGCGGTGCTTCCGGACCAGTCTGCTGGGGCCATTTGCCCGCTTCTTCGCACCGGGCCGGCGGTCAACACTCCGCGGATCGGGAAAACGCCGCTCTTTGAAGAGGTGAGTGGACCGGTACCGCGGGGGAGCCGGTCACGGGACGTGCGGATTGTGGAAGGCCGTTTTCTCACGATTTCTGTACATGTGCGCGGCCGTTTTGCCCCGTTTCCCTGCCGGCTCCAGGCGCGAGTTCCCGAACATCGAAGATGACAGGCCATGTTCTTATCCGCCCTGAAAGAGCTTAACAGGATCTGCAGATCCCAGTGGCAGAGTCCCGAGGAAATTGAAGCGCGGCGCAGGGGGCTGCTTCGCCGGCTCGTCGCCCATGCTTACGAATCGGTTCCCTACTATCGACGCCTTTTTGACATGGCCGGCGTGAGGCCGGGCCGGATCCAGTCGCCTGAGGACTTGTCGGCCCTGCCGGTGAGCACCCGCGCCGATTTCCAGGCCCATCCGGTCCAGGATCTCATTGCCCGGGATACCGATACCGCGCGCTGCAAGAAGATCACCACAAGCGGATCCAGCGGGACGCCCCTGACGGTCTTTCAGGGTCGTGACGAGGCCGATCTCCAGGATCTTTTCTGGGGGCGCGCCTCTCTGGCAAACGGCCAGGGGTTGCTGGATTCCACCGTTGCCTTGAAGTTTCATACAGCGGTCAAGCAGCGCTGGTTTCAGCGCCTGGGCCTCTGGCGCAGGAAGATCGTCTCAGTGCGCGAGGGCCTGGACCGCCAGGTGGAACATCTCGCCGAAATCGGGCCGGCGATCATCAAGGGAAACCCTTTCAATCTCGTTCTCCTGGCGCGCCATCTCCAAGAGCATCCGTCCGAGGCCATCAGGCCAAAGGCGATTTTTTCCAAGGGGGCCACGCTGGACAGGGCGGACCGCGCCGCCATCGAACAGGGATTCGGCTGCAGCGTGTTCGACCATTACGGCACCACTGAGTTCGGTTTGATCGCCTGGGAATGTTCGAATCGCCGTGGCTATCACATCAATAGCGACAGCGTGATAGTTGAGGTGTTGGGTCGGGACGGAAAACCGGTCCTTCCAGGGCAGACGGGCCGGATCGTCTGCACGAGCCTCGTAGCGCGTACCATGCCGTTCATCCGGCACTTCACAGGAGATATGGGCGTTCTCGCCAGGGACGAATGCGGCTGCGGCCGGGGTCTGGTGTCTATGCTCGCCTCGATCGAGGGCAGGCGCGAGGATTTTCTTCGGTGTTCCGATGGATCGCTGATTTCGCCCTCGGTTTTCGTGAACGAGATCAAGTCCCTGCCGGGTATTCTCCAGTTCAGGATCGTGCAGGAGTCGATGGACCATCTCGAGGTGTATTTGCGCTGCCGCGGTGGACTGGACGTCCTGTTACGAACCGAGATTCAGGCCCTGTTTGTCCGTCTGCTTGGGGAGAACACCTCGGTTTCGGTGCGGGCCGTCCAGGAGATTCCCCCGGAAAAGGGGGGCAAGTGGCGTTGCGTCACGAGCGCCGTGGTGGATCGATGAAGGAGATACCGTTTGTGACCGTCGTCGTGCCGGTGCGCGATCGCGCGGCGGCTCTGGGGCGCTGTGTGGAGTCCCTTCTGGCTCTGGACTATGACCGCTACGAGATCCTCGTCGTGGACAATGGCTCCCGGGACGATACTGCCGCGGTGGCTGGGCGGTACCCGGTCCGCGTCCTGAGTGAACCTCGTCGTAATCAGTACATTGCTAGAAACACTGCCCTTGCTAAAGCCAGGGGTGAAGTCATCGCATTCACGGACAGCGATTGCGTTGTCGATCCGCAGTGGCTCGCGTATCTCGTCCCCTGGTACGATGCCCCTGACGTTGGCGGAGTCGGAGGTCTGCTCCTCTCCCAGCCTGGCTCCACTCCGGTGGAGCGGTTTCTGGGCATGGGCACCTTTGATTTCAGGGGAGATCGCGCTGACCGGGTCGAACCTCGAGAAAACGTGTTTCTCTCGGGCGTTGTCGGAAGCGCCAACGTTTCGTACCGGAAAGCCGTATTGGACCAGGTGGGAGGCTTTGACGAGGGCTTCGATGTATGCGGCGATTACGATCTGTGCTGGCGGGTGCGGCAGGCCGGCTTCACGATCCGCTTCGACCCGCGGGCGGTTGCGCATCACGCGCACCGCGCGACCGTTTCCGAGATGTGCGGGCAGTTTTACCAATACGGCAAGGGTCAGGCGCAGCTTTTCAAAAAGCACAACAACGGCGTTTCGTATTTCAGCGTGAAGACCTACCTCCAGCCGCCGTTTCGCCGAAGGGTCTCCTTTTCCCACCCGCCTTTCTCCATTGAGTTCGATGTGATCACCCTGTTGATTTTCCTGCTTGCGCTGTCGTGTGCAATCCCAGCCCTCACCGTGGCGGCGGCGGCCGTCTTGCCGCTCGCGTTTTTGGGCGGGTCCCTGAAGTCGGCCTTCGTTGTTGCTGAGACGAAGGAGTTGCGCTGGGTGATACTTTATCCTTTATTGCACATTTTTCGAATGATTGCCTTTTCTCTGGGAAAGTACTCCGGATCTTTGCAGCATAAAACTTTATATTTTTAATATTTTTAGATAAGAGATTGTGATTTTTTTTCGCGATTTTTTCATTCAAAGTTCCTTTCAAACTCTTTTTGGGAATGCTTACGTTGTTCTGGCGTCATATGGTCTCCTTGTAGTCATAGCTCGATTGAGTGGGGTTGCTGTCTTCGGCCAATATGTTTTTGTGAGTTCTTTCCTTTTCTGGATAGAGCTGACCTTGTGTGGAGGATTCTGCCCCTGGCTTCTGAATTCCGGTGCGAGGCACGACCTGAATCGTGCTCTGTTGCTGCGGCGTCAGATGATCATATGGGCGGCTGTCCTCGCAGCGGGGCTCTTTCTCATGGCAAGACCCATCGCGTTGGCCTTCGATTCTCCGGTGCTCGCTCCGGCTCTGGCCGTGGCCTCCCTCGATATCCTGCCGTACGCCCTGTTCCAGGGTGGAGCGGCCTTTCTGGCTGGAAGCGGTCGTTTCGCCCGGGTGGCGGGGGCCTCCGTACTGTATGGAACGGGCAAGTTCCTCTGCATGGGGGCGATCCTCCTGATGACCGGGGACATCGTCTGGGTTTTCGCCGGCATGGCGACGGCTTCCGCCGTCACAGCCTTCTCGGTGTGGCGGTCCGTTCCACGGTCCCGGCGCGTGCTGAATGACGAAGATACCGGGCAAACCTCGGCTCCCGGGCGCGGCGCACCTGATCACGGGGTCCGGCACAGCCCCGATGTTGCAACTCCCCGGGCTGGAAGCCTTCCCAGGGTGCTGGAGATGCGAGACGGCGGGCATGCAGACGTACTCCCTGTACTTCAAGTGCCCGCCGACAAAGCAGATGCGGTACCCTGTGAAGGCTTACGGCGCGACAGGCTGTTCTCCCTTCTCCTTGTAGGGGGTACGGCGGTGCTTCTGCACGAAGATCTGTGGCTTGTCCAGCTTCTGGCCCCTGGCGAGAGCAGCGTCGGCCAGTACGGAGCGGCATACAATCTGAGCAAGGTCTTGTACATCGGGGCCCTTTCCGTCGCGGTGACAATGCTGCCGTCCTTTGCCCGCCGGATGGGCATCGCCCTTGCATTTCAGCAGGATCCCCGGCTGTTTTTGCCTGCGGGTCTCCTGGTATCGGGCCTCTCGCTCGGGGCGGCCGGGCTGATGCTTCTTCCCCGGGCCGCCATCGAGCTGCTGTTTGGGCCGGGATTTCAGGGAACAGGGGCGTATCTGGTCGTTCTCGCCCCCTCCTATGCATTTCTGGCCCTCGGACTAGTCTGGCTACAGGCCCTGTTTCAGGCCGGATCTGTCCGCATCGCCTCCCTGATGGCGGTGGCGGGAGGCCTGGTCTTTCCGGCGTGCGCCTGGCCGCTCGCCCACATCTACGGCCCGCAAGGGATCGCTTGCGCCCTTGGGATCACGGGATTGCTGCTCGTCATGGGAGGGGCGTTGACGAGTTTCGTCAAGCGAGGAGCGGGGCGGTGAAGAATCCTGCGGGCAGCAGCCTCCGGAACGGCCGGCCGTCCCTCGGCGGCAGAGAGAGCCAGATTCTGATTTCCATACTCATCGCCACGAGGGACAACGAGAAGACCATAGCGGGATGTCTCGAGAGCGTCCTCGCCCAGACCCAGCCCCACTTCGAGGTCCTGGTGGCGAACGACGGATCGCGGGATCGGACCCTTGAAATCGCACGGGGTTTTTCCACCCTGGATCCGCGTGTCCGGGTGATCTCCTTCGACGTCTCCCGGGGGGCTGCCAGCGCGAGGAATGCCGCTTTGCGGGCTGCGCGGGGCGGCGTCTTCGTGTTTCTCGATGCGGACTGCGTCTGTCCACCCACCTGGCTTGCCGCCCTCGTGGCGCCTTTGGCCGGGGAGGAGGCAGCCGCAGCGGGAGGTCCGGATTCGGCCTTCCCGAACGATACGATCTTCCGCCGATGCGTGGATTACTCCATGCATTCGTTTATCGGGTCCGGCGGACTCCGCCGCGGCGATTCCAGGTTGATCCCCTATTCTCCGGCAGGGTGCAATCTCGCGGTGAGACGGGAGGTCGTTGAAGAGATCGGCATGTTCGACGAACGTCTGAACAGGCGGGGGGAGGACAAGGAGTTCGAGGCGCGGCTGCGCCGATCCGGGCGGGACATCGTCTACGTGCCGCAGGCGCGGATTTGGCATTACCGGCGGGCGGATCCCCGATCGTTCTGGAGACAGAATGTCCTTTCGGGCAGGGCCCGGGTGGACATCGTGCGGACGGCACCCGACGCCTTCCGCTGGCCGCATTTCGTGCCTGCGGCGTACGTGGGGGCCATTGCTGCAGGCGGGGCGGCCTCGCTGCTCTTTGCGCCGGTCCGCCCCCTTTTCTTGACCGCATTGGCCGTCCACGGGGCGCTGCTGTTGATCGACGGCGCAATAGGGGCATGGAGGCTGCGGGATCTCCGCGCCTTTTGGATCGTGCCGCTGGCATCGGCCATGATTCCTTTGGGGTACGGGTTCGGGACGTTGAAGAGGCTTGTGGAGCGCGATGGCAGCAAGAATACTCGTCTGTAACGACGGTGTGGCCTCTCCCAACAAGGGCGATCAGGCGATCCTGATGGCGATGCGCGAGGCCTTCGCCCGATACCTCGGGGACGCGGAAGTCAGGTACATGCCCTATTCCGGGAGTCGAACGCCGGCGAGGCTGGCGGCGCTGTTCTCCTGTCTCTTGCGTAGCGACCTCCTCGTCCTGGGCGGCGGGCATCCGTTCCAAGACCTGACGAGCCAGATGTTCCTGTTGTTCGGGCTGGGGTTGCTCTCGACTGCCCGGCTTCTCGGCGTGAGGACGCTCTGTTACGCGGTCGGGGCCGGTCCGATCGAAAAGGAATTCTCTCGGGCCTGTGTCCCACGCGTGCTGAATCTCTGCGATCGCATCGCCGTGCGAGACGCGGTTTCGTTTCACCTCCTGCGTGAGTTGGGCGTACAGGAGGAGAAGCTGGTGCTTACGGCGGATGCGGCCTTCGATCTCTCGTCCATCGCACCAGAGCGGGCACTCCAGCTCCTGTGCGGCGAGGGGGTGCCTGTTGACGCGAAACCCCGGTTTGCCGTGAGTCTGCGGCGCTGGTTCTGTTTCAGCCACAGGTTCCTGCCGGCCGGTCCTCGAAGACCGCGGGGGACCATGCGTGCCGAAGCGGAGTATTTGACGCAGGTCCTTGTCGATTTCCTCGACTGGCTGGTCGTGGAAGTCGGCGCGACCATTGTTTTCGTCCCCATGAGGGCGGCGCAGGGAGTCCATGACTACGGGCAGGACGATGATCGCTACTCGGCGGAGGTCCGGGAACGTCTTGTGCACAAGGACCGCACATACCTGCTCCGAGCCGACTACCGGCCGGACGAACTCAAGGGGATATTCTCCCAGATGGACGCGGTGATCAGCGTTCGCATGCATCCCCTTGTGCTGGCGGCGGCGGCCGGGGTGCCGGTGCTAGGCATCCCGTTTACCGCAGCCAAGGGGGAGGGCCTGTTCGAGGGGATCGGGCAGCCCGACGACTACGTGTACATAACCGAACTCACATTTGAGAGGCTCTGCGGCCGTTTTCTGGCCATGTGGAGACGGAGGGGGGAAACGGCGGTGCGACTACGGGCCCGCACCTCCGTCCTCAGGGAGATGGCCCGTGTCAATGCCGCCCTTGTGGCTGAATTGTCAGGCTGCGCCGCCGCCCCCGGTGCGGGGAAAACAGGCCCGTAGGGGACGGGAAGGGTCGCCTCGTTTCTGTTCGTCGAGGAGGGCATCCCGGGGGCCTCAAGCACCCTGTTGACAGCCAGAGTCCTCGTGTGCGAGAACTTTTTCATGTGAACAACCGGTTTCCGTGCGAGGCCCGCTCTCCGCAGGGGCGCCTGCCAACCAGCCACCCCTGCGGAGAGCGGGCCTCGGGGAGACGGGAAGGGCGGCAAGCCGGAGAGAAATCGGTTCGCGAGGGGCGTGGTCATACGACACGGCCCGTCATGCATCAAGAAGAAGGAGGAAGAGACATGAAAAGGATCGCAGCATTCTTCCTTGTTGCCGCGATGGTCCTGGCGGGTCCGACAGCATTCGCAGAGCCGACGGTGACCGGTCTGTGGCAGGTAAATGCCCTCGCCGATGAGAGCGATGCCCGGATTTTTTCGCTTGAAATGGACATCGAGGTCGGCAGGGTGTTTCTTGAGGCCCACGGAGTGGTGGATCTGGAGGGTTCTGGGCCTGTTCCGGCCTTCGGCTCAGGGTATTTTTCTCAAGAGGGCCTTGTTTTCTATCTCAACGTGGGCCAGCATTTGATGACGGTATTTATGGACAACCGCTTCGACGGGGTTGTTTATCTTTACGGACCGGAAAACATCCTGGTGGATGAAGGCACGGTGACGTACGTCAGCATGGAAATGTGATCGGGACTTTTCGGTTCTCTTCGGAGAACGGGCCACGCCGCGGCCTCGGATTGCATCGACGTCCAAATCCAGCTTGCCTTGAAAGGCTTGCCCTGCCCCAGGGAGTGTGCATGCGCGGCCGGGGGGAAACTTTCCTCCCGGCCATGATTCGTCCCGGCGTACGGCAGTGCACGTGCCCGTTTTGACTGGAGGCGCCGGGTGCAACCTGGGGGCCGATGCCCCTGCCTGTGAAATCAGGGGCCCTGATATCCGGCTGCGCGTGCTGGACGCAGCGCCCGGTCCCGAGGTCTAGATCTTGAATTGGCCGAGCAGGCCGGTCAGATCGTCGGACAGCCCCCGGAGCTTCGTCACCGCGGCCCGCACCTGCTCCGCCCCCTGGGCCGTCTGCGCACCCCCGGCGGCAATTGCCTCGCTGGCCGTGGCCATGTCGCTCACTTCGTTGCTGACCGCCTGCGCGCTCGCGCTCACCTCGGAGGCGGTAGCGGTCTGTTCCTCGACTGCACCGGCAATGCTGTCCGAAAGTTCCGCCATGACGCTCACCACCTCGACGATTTCCGACGTGGCGCCTGCTGCGTCCCTGGCGCCGTCCTGGAGTTCTTGCACGATCTTTTCTATCTCGCCCACGGAGGCGCTGGTCTGCTTCGCCAGTTCCTTCACCTCATTGGCCACCACAGCGAATCCCTTGCCGCCTTCGCCGGCCCTTGCGGCTTCTATCGTGGCGTTGAGCGCAAGAAGGTTGGTCTGTTCCGCAATGGATCCTATGAGCTTGCTCACCTCTCCGATCTTTTGGGAAGATCTCGCCAAGTTCGCGATGATGTCGTTGGCGCGGCCGGTTCCCTCCTTCGCCTGCTGTGCCACGTCCCTGGCCTTTCCAGTGTTCGCAGCCACCTCGGCAACGGCGGCGGTCATCTCCTCCATCGCCGCCGCCACGCTCACGACGTTCTTGTTGACAGCCTCTGCCGATCCGCTCACTTCGGATGCCTGGCTTTCGGCCTCGACAGCCGCGGCGGCGAGCTGTTGCGACGCCTCGCCGAGGACGGCGGTTTCCTTCGTAACGGTGCCGGCCTTGGCGCTCACCTGGCCGATGAGGCCGCGTATGCGTCTGATGAACGAGTTGACGAAGGTGGAGACCTCGTCAAGTTCGGTCACGATGGCCTGCCTGAACATGCTGCACTGTTCACAGGAGGAATACTCGCCGGAGAGGATCTTGGGGCAGTGCACCTCGGCTGCGAAGCTCCCGGACTCCGTCCAGCAGTGGCTCACCTTGCCGTAGCTGGGGCACTCCTTGTGCCCGCACTTGAGCGAATCCGAGCAGTTGACCGCGGTCACCGGCAGCTCCCGGGTGAGGTCGGCCTCGCCCACGGCGAGTTCCTTGAGTTTGTCCACCAGGCGGCGTATGGGATGGATGACCCTGAACTGCAGCAGGATCCCCATGAGCCCTGAGAAGCCGGCCAGGGCGGCAACGGAGACCCCCATCATGGTGACGCCCGACCGGTAGGCCTTATCGGCGACCGTGATCGCTGTCTCCTTTGCCGGGTCTATAACCGTTTCCATTGTCGTCTCGGCGCGTTCCTGGGCCCCGGAGAGCCTGGTGCGGAAGGTCCCGGCCGTGGCCTCGATGGCCGAAAAGGCGTCCAGAAGGCGTGCCCACGTGTCGCGGGCCCGCTCCGTGGTCTCCGTCGCCTTCTTGAGGGCAGGCGCGAGAGATGCCTCGCCGCCCAAGACGGATTCCCACTGGGCCAGGCCCTGGCGCAGGGTCTCGAGGGCGGCCGTCACCTCGTCCGCGCCCTTCTGCCCTTGGAGGTAGCCTGCCAGGGTGAGGCGGAATCCCATCATGGGGTGGATCACGTCCTCGTTCATCACCATGTCGATGTCAGACCACCGGCTGAGGGCGTCGATGTCTCCGCTCTCGGCGGCCCTGGCCTTCGCCGGGTCTATGGTCTTCTCCATGGTCTCCTCCAGAAAGGCGCTCAGTTCCAAGGAGAGCCCTTCCACCTCGGTGAGGCTGCCCTGCACGTTGGCCATCGCCCCTTTCGCGCTCATGACGAGGGTTTCAATCCCCTGTGCCTCGTCTCGGAGCCCCTCGGCCAGCGTCTCGAGATCCTGCCTCCCCTGGATCAGGGCCTGCCACTCCCGGATGCCGTCCTTCAGACCGGAGAGGCCCTGGGTCAAGGCGGTCCAGGTTTCGTCGCCCGGGGCGCGCCGCCATTCTGCGAACTGGGTCGCCGTGGCCTGAAGAGGCTGGAGCACCCCCTCGTTCATGACCATGTCGATGTTGCCCCAATGACCGACGTCGTGGGCCGCCTTTCCCTGAACGTGGAGGGAGCGGGTCCCGAGGCCCGCTATGGCCAGCGCCGCCAGAACGGTCAGTCCGAAGCCCAGAAAGAACTGGTGTTTGATGTTGAGTTTGAAGATGCGGGGCATGTTCATGGGTACTCTCCCTGTATTCGTGGTGCGCAACCCGTCGGTTTGTGGCTCCTCCCTGCGGGGTAACCCTGATGGCAGCCGTTTGATTTACTCTATCGGGTGGAAGTGCAATTTTCTTGAAGGACATTTTTTTGTCAGAGGTCGGAGTGTTGCCCCTTTTTCCCCGGAAAATTTGGCGTCATGGACCATTGCCGCCGGGAACGGCCGCACGAGCGCCCGGCACAGTCAGGTTTCTTTCGGGTCATGTGCTTTTTTCTCCGTCTCGGTATCCAGGACCTCACATCCGGTAATCATTCAGACAGGTCCCTTGGGATTGGATGGTGCCCCGGCGCACGTAGTGCCGCCTCCTGTCCATCTGTCCCAGGGGCGGGTCCAAAGGCCCGCATGCGGCGGGGTTGAGAGCCGCGGAAAAGGCGGGAGGCGACAAAGGGTCTTTTCATTCTCCTGGCGGCGTGCTAAGGACATTTCACATCTGGAACATGTCATTCTTCCATTGAGGTGATAGCCCGTTGCGGCCCTGGCGGCGGAGAGGGTCCGTCCACGCGAGCCCGCCGGCTGGCGCAGCGGTCTTGATCCGGACCTGTGACGCCGGCGGTGTCGCTAGGGACTGCGAGGAGGCTTCGAGCGGGGCCCGCCGACGTGTGAATGGGAGGTGTGAATGAGTTCGAACGCGACCGGACCGCCCGGGCAGGGAGACAACGCACGGGAGCCGCGGAAACGGACGGCCTGGCACCACATCATCCGGGGGTACTGGCGTTCACCTTTGGGCCTCTTCGGAGTGACCCTCACCACGGTAAGCGTCAGCCTGATGCTCGTAGGAATCGTGGTCGATCTCCTCGGTCTGTTCAAAAACAACCCCTATACGGCCGTTTTCACCTATCTGCTCCTGCCGATGGGCATGATCACCGGCCTTGCCATGATCCCGCTGGCGGCGTATCTGCGCCGGAGGCAGTGGCATAGGTCAGGCAAGGCGCGGGAGCCGCTGAGGATCGATCTGAGCGACCCGCGCCACCGCCGTTTCGTCATCGGGTTCACGGCCCTGACCGTGATCAATGTCTGCATCCTGGCCATCGTTGCCTATGAAGGGTATCACTTCACGGATTCTCCGTATTTCTGCGGGGCGGTCTGTCACACTGTCATGGATCCCGAGTACACGGCGTACCAGAGGTCCCCCCACGCCCGGGTGGTCTGCGTGGACTGCCACATCGGTTCCGGCGCCGATTGGTATGTCCGGGCGAAGATATCCGGGCTCCGGCAGGTCATGGCGGTCATGACCGGCAGTTACAGCCGCCCGATACCGGCGCCGGTGGAGCACCTGCGTCCTGCCCGGGATACCTGTGAGGAATGCCACTGGCCGGAGAAGTTCACAGGCAAGCGGGTCAAGGCCTTCAGTCGCTTCACGGAGGGGGATCAGAAGGCGCCGGACGTGACAGAGGTGGCTCTCCACATCGGCGGGCGCAATCCGATCACCGAGCGGTTCGAGGGTATCCACTGGCACGTGAGCAGCGATGTGGAGGTCCGCTATCTCGCCTCGGACCGAAGGAGGACGGAGATAGCCAGGGTACGGGTGCGGTACCCGGACGGCCGGGAGGAGGAGTTCGTGAAGGACGGGGTCGAGGTGCCGTCCGCGAAGCTTGACGACTGGCGGCTCATGGACTGCATCGATTGCCACAATCGCCCCACCCACGTGTTCGACCAGCCGTCCGACCGGGTGGACTTCGGTCTCCTGAGCGGCAGGATCAACCCGGACATTCCCGGAATCCGGGAGGACAGCCTGACGGTGCTCACCAGAGTCTTTCCCAGCCGGGACGCCGCCCGGGAGCTTATGGTCGAGGAACTCCTGGATCTGCAGCGCCTCCGGGACGCCGCCCAGGCGGTCCGCTACGAGGAGGACATCCGGCGGGCGGCCCGATACCTGAATGAGGCCTACCTCGAGAACGTATGGCCCGCGATGAACGTGACGTGGGGGACTTATCTCAGCCACCTGGGCCACCAACACGAGGACGAGGGTTTCGGATGCTTTCGTTGCCACGATGACGCCCACGAGGGAGCCGGGGGGAGGGCCATATCCCAGGACTGCGGCATGTGCCACGACGAGCCGGAATAGCCTTTGGCGCCCTGGGAGGAGGGGCCGCCGTCTGGACGGCCGATGCCGTCTGTTCGGGCGGGGTCCCTGGAAACAGGCCTTACCGTGGACGGAGAGGGAAGGGAGGGGGAGAGGCTGCCGAACGCGACAATCCCGTCAGATCGGGCACTGCAACCTGCACGCCGCCGGATTGGTTGGGGTTTCGTGACCGTCCGGTTTCTCTGCGCCATGCGGCGGAGGGAGGGTCTCCCCATCACCATCGCCGTCACCCTCCCTGGGAGAGGTCGTTCGGCCCGGGCCATCGCCCTCGATCTCGGCCTTCCCCCGCACAGGATCGAGGCGGTGTTCTGCAATCACACAGTGCACGATCTGGACAGTCCGGTGCGGCCCGGCCCTGGACCGCGCGCACTCATTCGCCCCGGAGGGCCTTCAGGAGGAGCCTCTGGGCCTCGTCGTTTCCCGGATCGAGCCTGAGGGCCTGCTGGGCCGTGTCCAGGGCCTTGAGGTATTCGCCCTGCAGGAGGTAGGCCCTTGCAAGTCCAAGGTACGCGTCGAACCTTTCCGGGGAAATATCGAGGACTTCCTTGAATGCAGAGACCGCCTCGTCGGTCCTGCCCTGGGAGACGGCATCCCGGCCCAGAGCGGCCAGCATGCTCGCGAGTTCATTCCTGAATCGGGTGGAGTCCGGATCAAGATCCAGCCCTTCTTTCAGGAAATCGACGGAGGAGGCGAGATCCCCCCGGTTGAACGCACTCGTTGCCGCCGAGAGCAGCGCATCGAAGAATATGGGCAGGATCTCGTCTCTGGTTTCGGTTGGTTCGAGACGGAAGGCGGATCTGATAGGGGGCACGGCCTCGGTCCATAGGCCCAGATTGAGATACGCTCTCCCCAGGTAGAGGTGGGCCTGGGCGAATGCAGGATCGAGGTCTGTCGCCCTCGCTAGGGAGGGGACGGCCTCTTTGTATTTTCCGGCATTGAACAGGGCGAGGCCTTTTTCGAACTCTGTTCGGGCGTCCTTCCCCAGGCCCGGCACGGCGCAGGCTGTGAGAAGCAGGACGAGAACCACAGGCAGGGAGCGTTTCAGCATGGCAAGGCCCTCCTCGGGACGGTTCTGATTCGCCGGGAGAGGGCCGCCGTTCGGGGTGGAACCCATGGAGGACATCGCGTCCCGCCTGGAGGATTCGGGCGCCTCAGGATGGACGCACAGCCGCCGGCGGTCGTGAAGTCCCGGTTTGCGTCTGGTCCCTTCTTACCTGTTCCACAGACCGGAGGCAAGGAGGAAGGCCGTTGCCGCCCTTTCCGGACAATGCCTCCGCCCCCCCGCCGGCCCTTGCTCAGTCCCGGAATTCAAGTCCCGTTGCGCGAAGGCCGAACAGAAAAACAGAAGTCACACGCTTCCCTCCATCCAGCCCCGCCGCGCCCCCCTTCCCAGAAAACCGCGACGGGGCCTTCCTTTTCTGACACGGTGTTTTTCTCCCAAAGGCGGAACCGTTGCCGTTTGAACAGGCGCGCGGCCAGCCTTTTTTCACCGCCCGCGGTCCTGTGTCGTCACCAAGAGGGATTTCTGGCTTCCCGTCCGGCCTCGGCGGCCCGGGCCAAGCGGCTTGACTGAGTGAGCGCTGGCGTGCCATGATACGCACGAGACAGGGGAGAGGACAACCAAGGGGTTCGAGGGCGCAGTAGAGTCCTGACCGGCTCTCCCCCATGCCAGCCATCACACCTGCGGCGGTCGCACGGCCCCAGCCGCGCGGGGCTGCGGTGGGTCGTGGGGCCGGATGCGGACGCCGCGAAGGAGGTGGTTATGCCCGATTTGAGTTTGTGGAAGGAACAGCAGATCAGGCGCATGAAGCGGGACCTGGACCGTCTCTTCGCCGAGTTTTTCCGCGAATTCCGGTCTCCGCTTTTCCCTGAGGTCTTCGGAGAGACGCCGATCGTCGAGTTCGCGGAAAAGGATGATGCGGTCGTGGTCCGCGCCGAGCTTCCGGGGTTCGAGCCCGAGGATCTCGATCTGTCCGTATCCGACGATTTCCTTGTGCTGCAGGGGAAGAGGCGGGATGAAGCCTCCAGGGAGACCTCGTTCCGCAGGAGTGAGAGCTTCACGAACAGACTCCGGCTTCCCTGCAAGATCAGGCCGGACGAGGTGGAGGCCAGCTTTACGGGAAACACCCTCCATATCGTGTTGCCCAAGTGTCGCCCCGCCGGCTTTCGGAAGGTGCGCATCCGCTCTGACAGGGGCTGATACCCGTCAGGAATTTCAGTCCCGCAGCGGGATGCGCCTCCTGCTGCGGCTCAGTTGAACAGGGAGGTGACAATGATGCTCGGTGCTTCGACCCACACGGAGGTTTCTGTCGATCGACTGCGCTGGCGGCTCGATCCGGCCGCGTTACCCTTCGAGACGACCGAGGACCTGGAACCCCTGAGGGAAATCATAGGTCAGACGCGCGGGGTGGAGGCCTTCCGTTTCGGGATGAATATGGACCGGCCCGGCTACAATGTCTTTGTCACAGGACCGCCGGGTTCCGGGCGCATGGAAACGGTGAAGCGACTCTTGGATGAACTCTCGAAGAAGGAGAAAGTTCCGCCGGACGACCTGTGCTACGTGAACAATTTCAAGAATCCGGACGAACCGATTCTCCTCCGGTTCAGGGCCGGTCTCGGGGGGCAGTTCAGGAAGGACATGCTCGATTTCGTGGAGGTCATGAAGCGGGATGTCCCGCAGCTCTTCGAGAGCCCCGAGTACATCAGCCGCAAGAAGGAGATCACCGAGGCCTACGAGGAACGCACCAGGGAATTCTTCAAGGGGCTCGACAAGAAGGTCAAGGACATGGGCTTCGCCCTGGTGCAGATGCCCGGTGGGGAGCAGCAGCGGCCCGTCCTTATGCCCGTCGTGGACGGCGAGCCCACACCCATGGGCCGGTTGGAAGAGATGGTGGAGAAGGGGCGGTTTCCCGAGAAGGAATTCGCCGAGATCAAGGAACGGTACGGCAAGCTGAAAAATGAGATAGATCAGATCTTCATCGAGATAAGGGATCTGCAGAAAGAGCTGCAGGAGAAGGGCCGCAAGTTCGATGAGACGATATTCCGGAACACCGCCGTGGAGAAGGTGCAGCCCCTCTATCAGAAGTACGACCAGAAAGGGGTGCGCGGGTTCCTGGATGCGGTGCTGGACAGCATGGCCAGGGAACTCGATATCTTCCAGCCGCCGCCTTCCATCCCGGGAATGCCTCCGGGCATGGTTACGGCGGCCACGGCCGACCGGTTTCAGCCGTATCTGGTCAATCTCCTCGTGGACAATGCGGATAGGAAGACCCCGCCGGTGATCACCGAGTCCTATCCGACGTATCGCAATCTCTTCGGCGGCATCGAACGGGTGATCGACCGATCCGGGATATGGCGCACGGATTTCAGCATGATCCGTGCGGGGTCCTTTCTGAAGGCCAACGGCGGGTACCTCGTTCTCAACCTTCTGGACGCCATCGTGGAGCCAGGGGTCTGGCCCACGTTGAAGCGGACGCTCAAGACCCGGCAGGTGGAGATCCAGACCTTTGAGCCCTTCCTTTGGTTCACATCCTCAGGGCTCAAGCCCGAGCACATTGACGTGGACGTGAAGGTGATCATCCTCTCCGATCCGTACCGTTACCAGTTGCTGAGGCATTTCGACGAGGACATCCCCAAGATCTTCAAGGTTCGGGCCGACTTCGACAACTCCATGAAGCGCACGGATGATTCGATCCTCCAGTTCGCCCGATTCGTCCGAAGCAAGACAGATGCCGACAGGTTGCCTCCCTTTGATCGCACGGGTGTGTGCGCGCTCCTCGAGCATGCGGTACGGATGACCGGCCGGCAGGAGAAGATCTCCGCGAGCCTTGCCGAACTCGCCGATCTGATCAGTGAGGCGGCTTACTGGGCGGGGCGGGAGGAATCCGGAGTGGTCGGGGAGAGGCACGTGGACCAGGCCATAGATGCCCGGGTCCACCGGTCGAACATGATCGAGGAGAAGATTCAGGAGATGATCGACCGGGGGAGTCTCCTCATCGACACCGCCGGTGCAGTGGTGGGACAGGTAAACGGCTTGTCGGTGATGAGCCTCGGGGACTACATGTTCGGCAGGCCCACCCGGATCACGGCGAGCACGGCCATGGGCAAGGAGGGGGTGATCAATATAGAGAGGGAGGCGGACCTCTCGGGGAATATCCATAATAAGGGTGTTTTGATTCTGAGCGGGTATCTGCGTCGCAAATACGCCCAGGACAAACCCCTCTCGGTGAGCGCGAGCATCGCCTTTGAGCAGTCGTATGCCGGGGTGGACGGCGACAGCGCATCCAGCGCCGAAATCTATGCCCTGTTGTCGAGCCTCGCAGAGACGCCCCTCAAGCAGAATATCGCCGTGACCGGATCGGTGAATCAGAAGGGCGAGATCCAGGCCATCGGGGGCGTGAACGAGAAGATCGAGGGCTTTTTCGACGCCTGCAAGGGCAGACTCGGCGGGGACCAGGGGGTCCTCATCCCCCAGAGCAACGTCAAAGACCTCATGCTGAGAAAGGACGTGGTGCAGGCGGTGGAGGAGGGGATGTTCCACGTCTGGGCGGTCGGAACCATCGACGAGGGGATCGAGCTTCTCACCGGAATCGCCGCGGGCGAGCGGGACGAGACCGGGGAGTATCCGGAGGGTACGGTCAACGCCATGGTGAACCGCAAGCTCCTTGACTTGGCCGAGAAGATGATGAAGTTCGGCAAGGACGAGGAGAAGGGGAAGGGCGAGAAGGCGAAGACGGAAGCGGAACAGGATCCAGCCGGGGACTGATCCCCTCGCCCTTTGTCGTCCACCGGCAGGCGTGATCCCGGGTTGCTTGCCCCTGCCTTCGGCGCCGAAAGGCCGCAATGGGCCAGGTTCCTCTTCTGGATTCCGGATGCCGTCCCACGCATCGGGTCCCGGCGCCGGGGGCTGCAAGGGCCGGAGAAATGGGGTAGATTTCCTGGCATACCCCGCGCCGCGCCGGAGGCGAGACGGCACGTCTCTTCCGCCCTTGGTGAACGCCGGGCCGGAGTGAATCGCCGGGGCCGGGGGAATGTCAAAGCTTCGGGGCGATGCCTGTGAACGAACGCCAGACCGGCCGGGGCCAGGGACACCAGTGGTCGCGGATCGTCGTCCTCCTGATCGTGCTCGCCGCCGTATGGTGGGTCTTCTTCCAGCGGGAACGGCCCTTCTTCGATCCCGATGCCGCGCCCAGGGCCGTCACCGCCAGAGGCGATCTCGCCGACGACGAGAAGAACACCATCGAACTTTTCGAGATCGTCTCCCCCTCTGTGGTGTACATCACCAGCATAGAGTTGCGCCGCAGCCTTTTCAGCCTGAACGTGTATGAGATACCCCAGGGGACCGGATCGGGTTTCGTGTGGGACCGGGATGGCCGCGTCGTCACCAACTATCACGTGATCGAGGACGCCAGCAGGGTGGAGGTCACCCTGGCGGACCACTCGAGCTGGAAGGGCGTCGTGGTCGGAGTTGCCCCGGATCAGGACCTTGCGGTCCTTCATATCTCCGCGCCTCCGGACCGTCTGAAGCCGATTATGGTGGGTGAGTCCGGGAACCTTTTGGTGGGGCAGAAGGCCTTCGCTATAGGAAATCCATTCGGGCTGGACCAGACCATTACCAGCGGGATCGTGAGCGCCCTCGGCAGGGAGATCCGGTCTGTCACGGGGCGAACGATCCAAGGGGTGATACAGACAGACGCCGCCATCAACCCCGGGAATTCCGGGGGACCGCTTTTGGATAGCGCAGGCAGGCTCATCGGGGTGAATACCGCGATCTACAGCCCCTCCGGCGCGAGCGCCGGGGTGGGGTTCGCCGTGCCCGTGGACGTGGTGAACCGAGTGGTCCCGGAACTCATCCGGTATGGCAAGGTGATCCGCCCAGGGATTGGGGTGACCCTGGCCAATGACCTCATCGGAGAGCGTCTCGGCATCGAAGGCGTTCTGGTGCTCAAGGTTTCTCCAGGGAGTTCGGCGGAGGCCGCCGGCCTTCGGGGGACCTCCCAGCGAGGGGCGGAAATCGTTCTCGGCGACATCATAAAGAAGGTGAACGGGAAGCCTGTGGGCTCCTACGACGATCTGCGAAACGAACTCGACCGGTTCCGCGTGGGAGACAGGGTGACCCTCGAGATCCTCCGGGGCGATGAGCGTATTTCGGTCCCGGTCTTCCTGGAGGCTGTTGAATAGGGATGCAGGCCGTCACCGGAGTTTGACACGATGCGGTTTCGTCCTTTTTGATGCCTCTTTTAAGGTTGCGGGCAGGATGCTCACGGGACGAAAAGCGGCCCGGCGAAGAGCCCGGGCCGCTTCCTGTCAAGGCGTTCTCGTTCCTGTCCCTGCGCTTTTCCGGCCGTCACCTAGTTTGCACGTACTGGTAGCTCCCGTCGCAGGCCCCGGTGAACCGGACCTCCGCCGTGCTTCCCGACCGGGAGAACACGATGGTTCCCGCCGACGGATACTCCGCACAGACGGCGGGATTGGTCGTCAAATTTTTGACCTCCAGGGCATAGGGTCCAACGGTACCCCGGGCCGTGGAGTTAAGGACGAGGGCCTCCCCGGCGCCCTGGGAAAGTCTGAAGGTGATGTCCACGGGGCCCATGTTCGTGCTCAGGTCGAAAGCGAACTGCACCAGGTCCTCTCCCGGTTGTGTGATGACCACATTCCCCGAACTGAGGGTGTAGTCACCGATCCGGAGATTGTTCGGGGTGATGGTGATGGCACCGATGCCGGAGGCGGTGGGATCGGAGACGTTCAGGGCCATGTCGCCGGATATGCTGATGCCTCCGTTGACCATGGTCCCTTGGACATTGAGGTTGCTGAACTGGAGGTTGCCGTTGATGCTGGACTGCTGGTTTGTCCCGGTCATGCTCAGCCCGCCGGACAGGGAGCCGTCGACGATGGTGGCGCCGTCCCGGGTGATATTGTTCGCCGTCAGGGAGAAGTCCGCGCCGAGCCCTGTGTTCCCGAACTGGATGTTCGAGACCGTTACCCTGCCGCTTCCCCGCATCACTGTTCCGTCCCCGGCCCTGTATCCGCTGCCGAAGTTGAGATCCAGAATCACTTGGGAGGGTATGTTGGGGAATTCGATTTTGGCCGGGGTCATGGTAACGTAGCCCCCCTCTGTATTGAAGACCGCGGCGATGTCTGTGAGCACCGAGGATTCACCGGACCCGAGTCCCGTGATCATGCCCAGGCCTCCGCTTCCGAGCAAGAGGTCCAGGATCCCTCTGACCTCCTGCTCAAGGGCCGGGTCGGTGACTGCCGGCCCGCTCCCCGCGAGGGAGATGGTGGTGTACCATGCCTGCATTGCATCCAGGCGGCCCGCAGGGGTGAGCAGGAACCAGAAGGTGTAGCTCCCGGGCGGGAGGAGGGATGTCGGGATGTCCGGGAGGCACTGCTCGTTCAGGTTACCGGAGCTGTTTGCCCGCCATTTGACAGCACCTGCCGAGGAGTACGCGACGAGGCCGCCGCTCTGGGTGACGAAGAAGAGCTCGTTCGGGGCCAAGTCGTTGAGCTGGATGGCCACGTAGAGATCGCCCGCCGCGGCGAGTGCGGCGAGGCCGGCGCGGAGGCTCAGGGTGTCCCCTCCGCTTGCGGCGGTGCCCAGGCCGAGGGGTTGGGCCGCAGCGGGGTTCTCGCTGACCACGGGCGCGGCGACCGGGGCGTAGGAGGCGATCTGCACGCCGCCGACGGGGAGCGGCATGCCGCCCGCTGGCGGCGGGCCGGCCGCCTCCGAGAGCGGCCCGGCGCAGACGTTGTCAAAGGTCACGGCGAGGCCCGTCCCTGCGGCCATGAGCCAGAGGTCGCTGATGAGCGTGCCCGCGAGGAGGAAGCTGCCCCTGAGCGCCAGGGCAGTGTCCTGGTGGTTGGCCCGAAAGACCACAGCGTCCTCGGTGTACTTGAGCCCCACCGAGGTGACCGGTCCGGAAACGTCATGGAAATTCGAGTAGTTCCACTCTCCCACCTCGAAGTTCCAGACCATGAACCGCATCTTTCCGGTCCTCGGATAGTAGAGCACCGCCACCCCGTCCACGGCATGACCGTCCACGGAGAAGAACACGTCACCGGCGCCGATCCACGCGTAGAGACCGAAGGCGTCGGAGTCGGTCGAGGTCGAGACCCCGCTCGCGTCCACGTCGACATAGAAGTAGTCAGGAGGGCGGAAGGCCGTGCTCGCAGCGGCGAAGCGGCCGGATGCGATCCCCGAGACCCTCAGGGCCTCGTTCTGGTCCGTCCACGTACCGTCCGAGCCCGTGTCCCAACTGTTCGCGGAGAGACCGGAGAAGTCCTCAAAGAAATACGTGCAGCTCGTGGCGTACGAGGTCGCCTGGGCGGGGCTCATGCCCCCCATGCCCAGGATCAACAGAGGCACCCATCCCCACTTCATCGCTTGGAGCAATCGGATCATTCTCATTTCCTCCTGATCGCGGCACCGCTTGCGGTGCCGTGGTGTGCCGGGCCGGAACCGCCGTCCCGTGGTTTCATGCCGGATTGACCCGGTCCATGCCCTGGTTTGCTTTTCCGTCTGCCGGGGCATTGTACTCCGCAAACGCTGTTCCATCCACGGCTTTGGAAACCCGCCTTGAGCTACCTTGTCGAGGTGTAAATCTGGATGTCCCGTGCGTGAATGGAAATAGTTTTCCGTGGGGATATTGAAAAGGGATACCTCCGGACTTCAAGATGGCCCGGAGGTATCCCTGGATGGGGGCGCAGAGAAGCCCCGCCCCTGAATCACTCGGTGCCGAAGATCTCCGCCGGCCTCGTCGTGTCGCCGGTGGCGTTGGGGAAGTCCGGATACACATGCGCCTTTTCTCCGGACTCGATGTGACGCCGGGCCTCTTCCATGAACCGGTTGTAGCGGTGCTTGCACTCGTAGAATCCGTGCCACCAGGCGTAGTCCGGGGCCATCATCATGGCCCCCATCCTGGCGCGGCGGCCCTCGTGGTGCCAGAGCTCGTAGAATTCAACCTCAAGATGCTCGTCGAAGTACCGGGTCTTGTCCAGGAGGCCCTTTTTGTACAGTTGGTCGAGCACGGCCTTTGCCGGTGTGTAGTAGACTTCGTTGTATTCCTCGACCACCCTGTCAAAGGTGGTGAAATGGTCGTCCGTCCAGGACTTGCCGTGGCACTGGAGGCAGACGGCCTTCATCTTTTCCCGCTCGGTCTCCCAGTTGGTCTGGGCCGGAAAGGGTTTGAACTCGGAGGGTCTCACAGTCAGTGGGGCCTGGGTTTCCCAGGCCAGGCGCTCGGTCACGTCGTGGGAGGTGAGGACCCGTCCGGAGCCGGACATGTGGCAGGCGGCACATGTGGGGGCACGGTAATCGACCCCCGGGGTCCAGGTGCCGGCGGACGCCCCCCAGTTGTAGGTGGTTCCGAAGGAGGAGTAGAGGGCCCCATGTTTGGACTCGGCGTAAATCTCCATCTGAGGGTGATCCGGCCCCAGGTGGCACTGGCCGCAGGCCTCGGGCTTCCTGGACTCGGCAACGGAAAAACGGTGCCGGGTGTGGCAGCTTGTACAGCTCCCCAGGCTCCCGTCCAGGTTGACGCGGCCCACACCGCAATTCGGCCAGGTCATGGGATCGAGTTTGCCGTCCTTCACCTTGAGCACGGTCCCGTGACAGACGAAGCACCCGGCCTTCCGCTCGATGGCGGAGTTCATGCCGTCGTTGAGCCAGGCGTCGATCTTCCACATGATTTCCACGGTGTGGGCGTGCTTGCTCCTGCTGTACTGGGTCACCTCGTCCGGGTGGCAGCGGGAGCAATCCTTCGGGGTCACCACAGCGGCCACGGGGATTTTGTATTCGCTCTTGCCGAAGGGCAGATCCGGCCGTTCGTAATACTGGAAATGGGCGGCACTCACGTCCGGCTCGTGCCCCTCGGCCTGATGGCAGTCCAGGCACGTGATGTTGGCCGAGGCGTGACGGCTTGCGGCCCAGTCCCCGAAGATGCCGGGGGTTTCTTTCCGGTGACATTCGAGGCAGGCGACGGCCTGATCCGGCATGGATCTTTCTATCCTGAATTCCTTTGTCTTCGGTTGGTTCTGTGCCGCGGCTGCAGGGGCCCAGATGAGTATTCCGAGCGCAGCCGCGAGGCATGCGCCGCCGATGGTTCTCTTGTCCATGTTTTCCACCTCCTCAACGAGACTGGCACGGGCGGGTTGCCCGCTAAAAACCGGCGGCCCGGTAAGGCGCGCCGAACCCTTTGTAGTGGTATTGGCCCCGGTCCACGTGGACCAGGCGGCGGTGGCAGTCCACGCACCGCTTGTCAAGACCGGGCCTGGGAAAGAGCACGGCCCGGTGGGCGAGCATTGCTCCCCGCTTTTCCGGGATGTAAAGGATGTTGCGGTGGCACTTCCGGCACTGTTCGTTCTTCATGGTGGCGTAGACCCGATTCCGGTTTACTGCCCTGTCGTACCCGGAAGAACCCATGGCGAAGTGCACGTAGATGTCCTTGATGCCGTGAAATGTCTTGGCGTAAAAGAAGTCGAAGGTGTCCTGGGGGGCGGGGAGATGGCAGTCCATGCAGTCAGCCACGATCCCCTGGCCGTTGTTGACGTGGCTCGATGTTTTCCATGCCTCGTACGCGGGCTGGATTTCGTGGCACGAGGCGCAGAATTGGGGTGTCGAGGTCCGCACCATGGTGTAGTAGGTCATGCTGAAGAGGGGAAAGGCGATGAAAATCCCCACCGCGATGAAAAAGATCGGAGCGAGGATCCTTTTCATGATACCGCACCTCCTGATCGATGTCGGCCCGGTCCCGGGGGACGTGGCCCGGGGCGGCCGGGGTGAGAACAGTCCTGGCCTCCCCAGGAACGCCTCTGCCGGAGCACCTTCTCGTCTTCGTCACGCCTGGCCGTGATGGCGTCGCCGGGACATCGTGCCCGTCGGGAATGAGCGGGGGTCAGAGGAGGAGATCTGGCGTCCTCTCCCGCCCCATACTCTGTACATCTCCTTGATTATGTATCTCACGGGAACGTAATGAATGTCAATTTTGGTTTTTTCAGGGGCAAGGAACCCGGCCCGCCGTGCCGGCAGGCCCGAAGAAGGCTCCGGCGCCTTCGCTTGACATCCGCCCGGATCCCGTGCCATATCATCTTCAGACTGCCGTCCATTCTTTGCAGGGGCAACGGGGCGGAGGAAGTCGTTCTGGGGTATCCCAGCGGGCGGTCAGGAAACGGATGCCGGAAGGTGGACGGGCATGGTTAGAGGCGTCTGTTTTGTCGTATTCGCGGCCGGGGTGATCGGGGTCCATCCTGTCGCCTGCGGGGCGGATTTCCTCCGCATGGAGATTCCACCGGGCCAGCGGGTGTTCCTTCGTGAGCCACAGCCGGAGCCGTTGCCGAGCGGAGATCCATCCCTGGCGGTCCCCCTCGGCCTAGGGAGTGCGGCTGAGGCGGGCGGGACTCTCATTCTCAGGGTCGGTCTTTCCGAATTCACCGGACCGGTGGACATCTATGTGGGGCTGCACGCCCCGGAAGTGGCACATGATCTTTTGGTCCTGAGGGCAGTCGGCTTCTTTCAGCCAGCCTCGGCCGGCCTCGTCCCCTGGCGGGCGGGGCATGCTGGCCCTGTCGACCGGGTGCTTTTCCGGGATGTCCCGGCGGGCGGTCTCCCGGAGGGGACCTACGTTTTCTTTCTCGCGGTAACCGGGCCGGATGCCGCGGATCGCGTTAATCTCCGGGCCACGGATATCGAGATTCCCCTATGACCCAGGTTCGGTTCTCTCCCGACGATCCCCTGACGGTCCATGCCGCACAAGGAAGCGATGTGGCCGTGAGCGCCGACGCCGGCGCTACCTGGACGGAGACACAGTTTCCAGGGACCGGCTCTGGGCGGTGGGACAGGCGTGTGTTGGACGTGGCCACGGGGCCGATTGAGTCGGGCGGAGCGCGGCGGCTCTATGCCTGGGGGGACGGCACTCTCTGGTATTCGCCTGACAGCGGGGGCATATGGTACGAGGATCACGGCCTGGCTCTCCCGGCGGGGCACAGGTTCTGCGATGCGACTTCCGCGGGCATAGGGACCGCGGCCCGGATCCTCGCGGTGGAGCCCGACCATCCGGATCATCTCTATCTTGCGTACAAACATCTGGCAGACGGCTCGAGGTATTCCGCCGGGGTGAAGCATCAGGGTCAGCTCCTCATTCTCCACGAAACCGAAGGTTACCAGTGTAACACCCACGCTGCGCTCTCGAAGGCGAATCAAGCCCTGCTCGGGCAGCCGGCGGTCAACCTGGGCTGCGGGGAGGGATCGGTCTGGCTGGGGGATTTCTCGGGGTTTCAGCCGGGGTGTCCGGCGAGCCAGTCCGCACTCTCGACCCAGGTGCCGGGACCGCCTCTCTACTGGGGAGGCAGCGCACCGAGCGGCAGGACATACCTGAAGGTCCCCCCCACCGGCGCCGGCTACCCGTTGTTCTTCTCCGACCGGAATTTCGTCCAGGTCTCCCAAGAGAGGCCCACTGCCGGGGGCCGGCACCGTCTGGACGGGTGGGACCCCTCGGAGATCCGTGGCCGCGACGCGTTCCGGAATCACATGTCGATGCATGTGGACCCGCATGGAATCATGGTCACCCCCGATTTCGGGCTCACCCTCAAACCCGCCACCGGGGTCCCTGCGGCCTATGCCATGAATACCCAACTTCACCTGGAGCGAGTCCGACCGTGCGTATAGGTCCACACCGTTTCGACCAGGTCGAGTTCGCCGGATCTCTGGGGGATCTCGGCACCCTCCTGCCGCTCTCCGTGGCCCTCATCACCATCAACGGGCTGAGTTTCACCACGGTGTTTCTGCTGGTCGGGATCTTCTACATCGCCTGCGGTCTCTATTTCAGGCTCCCCGTGCCGGTGCAACCCCTGAAGGTGGTCTCGGCCATCGCCATCGCCTTTCCCGAAAAGGTGACCCTCCCGGTCATATCGGCCACGGGTCTCATCTTCGGCGGCCTGCTCATCCTCATGGCCGTCACCGGGGTGATCGACCGGCTCGCAAGACTTTTCACCAAGCCCATCGTGAGGGGCATCCAGCTCGGACTCGGTTTTATCCTCGCAATGAAAGGCATCGGCTTCATCCAGAAGCCCGAGCTGTTCCTCCTGGAGATTTCGTCTTCTCCGGAGGTGTGGGGGGTGCCGGTCAATCTCCTCCTCGGGCTCTCCGGTGTGGTTGTGGTGCTCTTCTTCCTGTCGAGCAGGCGATTCCCTGCGGCGTTGCTTCTCCTCGCTCTGGGGATAGCGGCCGGTCTCTCTTTCGGCTCCTTTCAGTTCGTCAGATGGGAAATGGGCCCTACTGAAGTGAGATGGTACATCCCCGGTATGGCGGATTGCCTCTCCGCTCTGGTTCTCCTTGTTATTCCACAGATACCGCTCACCATAGGAAACGCCGTCATCGGCACTGCAGATACGGCCAGATGCCTCTTCGGCCCGGGCGAGCCCACGGAGCGCGCCACCTACAGGAGTTTTTCCCTGAGCATGGGTCTAGCCAATCTCCTTGCGGGGGCAACGGCGGGGATGCCGGTCTGCCATGGGGCAGGCGGCCTCGCGGCCCATTACCGCTTTGGAGCGCGGACCGGCGGATCCAATGTCCTCATCGGCCTCCTTTTCTGTCTGGTCGCCGTCCTGTTCGGGAAGGCAGGCGTTTCACTGTTTTCCGCCATGCCGAATGCGGTCTTCGGCGTCTTCCTGCTTTTCGCTGGCCTTGAACTCGCTGTCCTCGTCAGGGATTTGAAGAACAAGGATGATCTCTTCGTCGCCTTCCTCATTGCCGGGATCGGCCTTGCCACGGCGAACATGAGCGTTGCCTTCGGGTGCGGGATCGCCGTCTCGATCTTGATGCGCCGGGGAAAGATCCAGATTTGAGGCCTTCACCGCCTGGAAGGATGCCCCGGAAAAGGAGAAAGGGTATCAGCGCGTCGCGGGGCCGCAGGGATTTCTCTGAGGCCGGAGCCCGGATCCACCGAAGGCGTCCTCCGGAGCGCCGGCCTATACTGCCAGCGCCCATGTCTTCTACCAGGAGACCGCTTCTATCCCTGCGTAGCCCGTGGCCGTAAAGGCCCTGTCGCTGGTCAGGGCGATGCGCTGTGCGTCCCAGCAGGAATCGAGCCCGGCAAGCTCCTCCGCCCCATCGGCTGTGAATCTGTAGACCGTGCACATATCTCTCG
>Ga0068712_1000444_pt1 | contig 80793 bp, 73 predicted proteins | sample MTBAKSrepl1MetaG_FD_62987 | JGI IMG/M metagenome (GOLD analysis project Ga0068712, IMG submission 62987) | Enrichment culture microbial communities from Arthur Kill intertidal strait, New Jersey, USA, that are MTBE-degrading - MTBE-AKS1... | ecosystem: Environmental > Aquatic > Marine >... | reverse complement strand
GGCGCTCATCACCTTATCCTTGTTAGCCCTGTTCCGGGCGCGCCCCCAAACGCACCGGGACTAGCCTATGCCCCCGCCTGCCCTCCGGTCCCCCCCCCGGAGGGCAGGCACCCCCCCTTCAGACAGCCACAGAATAGTCCATACCTTCGTCGCTTCCTTGCCGTCTTGCTGCGGCGTACGTCTCTGTACGCCTCGCAAAACGGCTTCGTCGCTCCTCGGTCTGAACTATTCTGAGGCTGTCTGGGGCTGGAAGATTAAATAGTAAAAATCCTTTTCTTGCTGATTGAAAACCCGTGCATCCTCAGATGCGGTCTAAAAATATTGATATCTGCTGAGCATGATAACGCTGAGCTGAGGCGCATGGTTTATCGCGTCTCCACCGGCTCCTTGTTCTGTAACTGATCAATGCGTACTCTCCCGGTGAATGCTGTATAAACACGATTAGAGTAAAAGGTCAGTATCCATGCAGATGCTGCAGGGTCATCGGCGGACACTCGATACCAATATTCGAAAATCCCGGGCCAAGCGCGTTTGCCACGATGGGTCAACGCGTATAATGTCCCAAGGGCTATCGGCCCATCACCGCATTGTGGACACTCGATTTCAATCGACGGAGACAATGTCTCACACGTCTCGAAGAAGTACAAGCCACGTACGCACTTGGCGATCAGGCTTACAATACGGGGCCAGTTATCTTCGACCTTGATCAATCGTCCCACTTCCTCACCGTCGGGGTTAACCATGGTGCTACTGCGAAGACTGTCAGCGATAGTCTTCTTGAGGGCGGGACTACGCTGCAATCCCCGACACACTTTTTTCCAGAACTCAGGCGCATCGTGCTCGATCAGCGCTCCTCCGGTAAGCCCGAATAGACCTCGGAAGTAATCCTCATCCTTCTGGAATCCCTTGTTGCATTCAGTACAAGCTGGGACCGTGATTAGGTTGGACGGCTTCGGATCTGGGAACATTTGGTTCGGCGGAACGTGGTCGCTCGTCGTCCCTAGCTTTACCCCACAGTAGACGCATTTTTGTGAGACGCTCTTCATTTCCTCACGCAGAACAATTAATATGCTGCATTCGTGCACCAATACTGGGATATACTACAGTAAGTCAGTGGTATCGGATATTGACTGCAAAAAACGGCGCGAAGCCTATCGGATGAACATTCTCCACTATGAGGTAGTCATATACCTGCTCTGTCTTTAGAGTCAATGAGGTATTCATACATGAAGGCTGATGTGTGAATTGGTGGGTTACGCTGCGCTCCACCCACCCTACATCATAATTCATGCGGTGATGGGCAGCACGTCAGAACAAAGCAGACCGAGGACCGACGATGCCGTGAAGCGAGGCGGAACAATTCCGCAGGACAGCGGGATTGGACGCACCGAAGCGTGCGCCCGAAGGGTGAGGGTCAGGATGACCCGAATCACTTTTAGCATATGGCGCAGCTTCCACGGCGAGGAAGCGACGCGGGTATGTGGCGTTCTGGCGCGCTGTCTTATTGGGCGCCGCGGGCCTTCAAAGCAACCTTGACGGTCTGGAGGATGATGGATATGTCCAGCCACAAGGAGCGGTGCTTCATATAGTACAGCTCGTACTTGAGCTTTTCCTTGGCGTCCTCGATGGAATCGCCGTACGGGTAGTTGATCTGAGCCCAACCGGTGACACCGGGTTTCACGTACAAGCGCATGGCATAAAAGGGAATGATCTCCTGGAGCTGCTCGATGAAATAGCGCCGCTCGGGCCGGGGCCCCACGAAGCTCATGTCGTTCTTGAGCATGTTGAAGAATTGCGGCAGCTCATCGATGCGCAGCTTGCGGATGATCCGCCCCACCCGTGTGATGCGCGGATCATTCTGGGAGGCCCATTGAGGTCCGGCGACCTCGGCGTCCTGGCGCATGGAGCGAAACTTGATCAGCTTGAACTCCCGGCCGTGCTGGCCGACCCGGCTCTGGAGATAAAAGACCGGGCCCGGTGAATCAAGTTTGATCGCCAGGGCCGTAAGCAACATAATCGGCGCGGTGAGGATGATGCCCAGCAAGGCCGCGCAGACATCGAAAACCCGCTTCAACGAATCTCCATATTTGGTGCTTAAGAATCCATGCGAAAAGATCAGGGCGCTGGGCCGAATCTCCTCGATCAGGATCTTGCCCATGTAGTCTTCATAGAATCCGGCTGCATCGACCACCTCGCTCGACGAGAGCTTGATGCGCAGGAGATCGTCCAGGGGCAGGGAACCCCGTCGATCATCCAGGGCGATCACCAGCTTATCCGGTTCGAGGCGGCTGACGATATCCGTGAGGGCTTCAACATCGCCGATATGGGGACAGTCGATCTCGGGGTTGCATTTACCGACATAGCCCTCGAAAATGACCGGATAGGTGCTGGTGTTCAGCTCCGAGAGGAGAACCTGGGCATTTTTGCCGTCGCCCAGGATAACCACGCGCGTCCCAGCGAATTCGGCTTTGCGCAGCGTCAGATACATGGCGCGCAGACCGAGCGACAACCCCAGGGATATACAAAGGGCCATGAGCAGAATGTCGCGTTCCAATGCCACCATGGGCAGGATATAGTATACGAGCGCCAGGGCGATCAGGGTGGTGCCGCCGCCCAAGAGCACGGAGGAGACCAATTCGGAGAGCCTGCGCCAGTATTTCCAGTCGTAGAGATCCTGGAAATAGAAACACAGAATCACCACCGTGGTGAAGACCGCGGCCTTGAGATACAGCAATTCATCCGGGAGCGAAAGTTGCGGGAGTATCCTCTGAATGAATTTGGCCGCCAGCACGGCGCCGAAGGCCATTGCATAGTCGCATAATAACAGGATGACAATCACATACCGTTTGTTCTTCATGCCCGCTCAGAACACCTCACACCCTCGCATACGTATTTCACCACTTCGACGAATACCATGTTCATTCATCTCTGCCGCCTAAGAGCCCCGCCCGCAAGAGGAAATAAATCAGTTGCATGATAGCCGCGGCGGCGGCGGCCACATAGGTCAAAGCGGCGGCGGAAAGCACCTTGCGGGCCCCGGCCACCTCGGAATCGCTCAGCATGCCGGAGGCCGGCAGGGCCTTCAGCGCCCGCGAGGAGGCGTTGAACTCCACGGGCAGCGTCACGATTTGAAATAAGACCACGGCCGTGAAAAAAAGCAGACCGGCGGAAATCATGGCCTTGGACGCCAGCATAAAACCGATGATCAGCAATATCCAGGAGAAGTTGGAGCCGATCGAGGCCATGGGGACCAGGGCGCTTCTAAGACTCATCGGGGCATAGCCGCGCGCATGTTGGATGGCATGCCCGACTTCATGGGCGGCCACTCCGACGCTGGCCAGCGAATCCCCGCCATAAACCCCCTCGGAAAGCCGCAGCACCCGTGTACGGGGGTCATAATGGTCGGACAGAAACCCTTGCGTCAATTCAACCCGCACATCGGCGAGGCCTTCGGCGTCAAGCAGGTGCCGCGCCGCCTGCGCTCCGGTGACCCCGCGCATGGTCGGGACTTTGGAATATCGATGATAGGAGCTTTTGACCTTGATCTGAGCATAGATGCTCAATAAAAAAGCCGGTATGAACATCACTATATAGAGCGGATCGAAAAACATCTCTTTCCTTCCTCCGGGTTTATCATCCTCTAACAATAGTATCGGAAATTCGCCAAGTCAATCTTAGCCTCTGCGCATATTATCATGATCTTACGACCGCGACCTCAAGCGCTTGTCCTTTCCCTTTAGCGCGATCTATGCTAATCAGGGGGCACTTATTCTTGTCGACCTGGAGGGATCATGCGACAGAGATCGATCTTTATCCTCATCCTCGCAATCATTACGTCCCTTCTCCTTGGCGCCTGCAGCAAGAGTCCGGAGGAAAAGAGGGCGGGATATCTCAAGAGCGCCGCCGAGTACACGGCCCAGCATAAATATGCCGAGGCGGCCATTCAATACCAGAATGCCCTGAAGATAGCACCGGACGATGTCGATACCCTGATCGATCTGGGCAATACCGAGCTCAGACTGAACCGGTTCAAGGAGGCCTACCGGGCCTTCCTCAAGGCCTCCAAGGTCGATCCCCGCAATATCAGGGCCCTGACGAACCTGGCGGCCATTTATCTCGTGGCCAAGGACTATGATAATGCCCTGAAAAGCTCCCAGGCGATCCTGGAAATCGACCGGGACAATCCCCGGGGCCGCGAGATCCAGGCCCAGGCTCTGTATCTGACCGGAAAAAAGGCCGAAGCCTTGTCTCTCATGGAAGGTATCCTGGCCCGCGGCAACCCTTCCGAATCTCTCCTCATCAATACCGTGCAAATGTATCTGGGTTTGGATCAGGCCGATAAGGCGCTCGCCCTGATCCAAAAAGGCATTACCCAGTATCCCGCTTCTTCCCGGCTGAGGGTTCAGGCCAGCGAGATCTATGCCGCCAGAAAAAATCTCGATGGAGCGCGAAGGTGGGCCGAGGAAGCCTACCGTGTATCGTCCAAGGACATCTCGGACGGACTGACCTTGGCTAACTTTTATCTCAGATATGGATTCAGCGCCCCCCTGGATGCCCTGACCAAGGACCTGACCGAACGCTTCCCCCGGAACCCGCGTCCCGTGATGCTCCAGGCCGAGGCCTCACGCGTGAGAGGAGACCTGAAAAACGCCTTGGACCTGGCCCTGAAGGCCCAGACCATCCAGGATACCCCGGCCACCAAGCAGGCGGTGGCGGAACTGCTCATCGCCCGGGGCGAAAAGGACAAGGCCAAGGATATTCTTGAAAAAGCCATCGCCCAAGACTACAATGCCGCCTCGGCCAGACTGATCCTTGCCGGCCTCAGTCTGGCCGAAGGCGATACCGCCAAGACATTCGACATCATCAATCCTTTGCTCAAGGAGGCGCCCTCTAATCCCGATGTCGCCATCATTGCGGCCAAGGCGTATTTGCTCCAGACTGATACGGAGAAGGCGCTCCAAACCATTGAAACCGCCATTAAAACCCACCCGCAGAACCCCGGTCTCCATGCCACTATGGCCCAGATCCATTTCAGCAATGGTGCTTTCAAGGATACGCTTTCCGAGGCGGACAAAGCCCTCGAAGGCATGCCCGCTTCGCTCAATGTGCTTTCCATGGCCGCCGTCTCCGCCGTCCGCCTCGGAAAGCTCGACCAAGGGCTGGCATATCTTAAAATCATGCGCAAGAAGTATCCCGATGCCTGGCCGACCATCTATTGCGAGACGCACTACTACGCCGCCAAGGGAGACAAGGACAAAACCCTCCAGAGCGTTCAACGCGGATTAAAACTTTGGCCCGAAAAGCTTGAGTCACTGTCGCTCTATGCCAACATCGCCCCACAGGTCATCGGCCTTCCCGCCACCATTGACGAGATCGGGCGGCTGTGCTCAAAAGGGAAATCCAGCCATTGCCGGTTGATTCTGGCCGGACTGCTGGAGGCCGCCGGCAGAAAGGAAGAGGCCCTGGACGCCATCAAGCTGGCTATCGACCAAGATCCCAAGCGCATTGATCTCTATCATTATCTGGCCTCGTTCTATATCCGCAACCACATGACCTCTCAGGCCCTCAGAGAGTACGAAGACATCCTCAACAAGAAACCGGACGACATCAAGGCCGCCACCCTGCTGGCCCTGATCCATCACGACGCCGGACATGTCGAGGATGCCGTCAAGGTCTATACCTATATTCTCGATCGCGACCCGGGCAACGCCATCGCCTCCAACAACCTGGCCTGGATCATCGCCAATAAAGATAAGCGTCCCAACCTGGACCGGGCCCTGCAGCTTGCCACCAAAGCCAAGGAGAAGTTCCCGGACAATCCCCGCATCTGTGATACGTTAGGGTATATCTATCTCAAAAAAGGTTTGTATCGCAATGCCCAGACGCAATTCGCGCATGCCCTGGAGAGTATGCCCGATGACCCGATGATTAATTACCATATGGCCTTAGTACTTGCAGGGCAGGGCCGGCATAAGGATGCCATACCGTTTGTCAAAAAGGCCTTGAGCGCCAAAGAAAAATTCAGCGAACGTAATGCCGCCCAGAGACTCCTGTCCGATCTGAGCACCCGCAAGCCCTAGGACTCCGCAGATACGCCGTATGCAGGCAAACACCAGGACACGACGAGCTTCGCCGGCCGGTCTCAGGCGCCCAGGATCGCTACCGCCGCCACGGCCGCGCCTACGGCCCTGAGCATCGTCCGGCCCAGGTGCACGGGGACAAATGCCTGCTCCAGCGCCAGAGTGACCTCGGCATCGGTCCAACCGCCTTCCGGTCCGATGATGATCCCGATATCATCCCCGCCGAACTCGCCGATACCATTTGGGGCATCCTTGAGCGCTATGAGGCGTTTGGGCCAGCGTGCGGGGGCCTCTTTCAAGAAGGATATCACGTCCCGCTCCGGATAGAGGCGCGGGACGGTTCCGCGCTCGCACTGCTTGACCGCCTCGCGGATGATGTCCTCCCAGCGCTGCCGACGCGCCTGAGTTACCTGGCGGAAATTCGAGCGTTCGGCCACCAAGGGATAGATATCGTGCACACCGAGTTCGGTGCATAAACGCATGATCTCATCCATGTCCTTGGGTGCGATCAGCGCGATACCGAGCTGAATGCGCCTTGGGCTGCGATCCTCTAGGTCCTCGATCTTCAGGATGCTGAGGCGGATCTCGTGGCGGCTGATAGCCTCAATACGTGCCGCGAATCCCTGCCGGGCGTCTCTGATGGAGAGCGGATCACCGACGCGCCTTCGTAAAGGTCCCGCGATGTGGGCGACATCCTTGCCGTGGATGACGGCCTCAGTACGGTCGATGATCTCGGCAAAAAACCGCGGCATGGGGTGTTAAATGATGATCTCTTTCAAGAAAGCGGCCGCATCCTCGGGAGAGGTGGTGTTGATGTAGAGGTCCGAGGCCCATTCGAAGCCGGTCAGGAAGGTCAGACGAGGGAGGATCTCCATATGCCAGTGATAGTAGGTCTCGCAGCTCTGATGAAAGGGCGAGGTATGGATGACATAGTTGTACGCCGGGTAGTTGAGCGCGAGGTCGAGGCGGCTGATCACTTCCTTGAAAATGAGCGCGATCTCTCTGATCTCGCGCGGTTCGATATCCTCATAACACGGCGTATGGCGCTTGGGCAGGATCCAGGTCTCAAACGGCAGGCGTGGGGCGAAAGGCTCGATGGCCAGGAAATCCTTGGTCTCGGAGACCACCCTGATCTCCTGCTGAATTTCCTGCCGGATGATGTCGCAGTAGACGCAACGCTCCTTGTAGTCGTAGTGTTTCTTGGCCCCTTCCAGCTCTTCCAGCACCCCGCGCGGCACGATGGGCAACCCCATGAGCAGTGAATACTGGTGGTCGAGCGTGGCCCCCGCCAACCGACCGTAGTTTTTATAGATCACCACGAAGCGCATGCGCATGTCACGTTTGAGATCGATCACGCGGTCCCGGTAGGCCCAGAAAACATTTTCCAGCTCGCTTAGTTCCATCTGCGACTGCCGGACACCATGCCGCGGGGTCTCGATGATGACCTCGTTGGCGCCGATACCGGAAATCTTGTCGTACAGGCCCTCGCCCATACGTTTCAGGTCTTCCTCCACCACCAGGATCGGCGAGCGGTTGGGCACTACCCGCAGACGCCAACGCGCATCGTTGGGTTGTGAGCCTTCAGGACGGTTGCCCAGGATCTCGGGCGGACAGAGGTACTCATTACCGGGACAGAACGGGCAGAGCGGACCGAGCGAGGGGAAAACTCCCTCTTTGGGGATCGTGGGCGTGCGGACCGCGGCATCCGAAATAATCACCCACCGGTCGACAATGGGGTCCTTCCTCAGCTCGGACATGCATCACCTACGTGCAGCTTTAACGTCGGTATGGCACCGTCGACCTTGCGGATGAAGAACACACTCCAGCCCTGGAAGGTTTTCTCGAAACCGCTTTCGCTCTGGGACGCGCACTCGATGGGCAAGACCACGATGTCCCATTCGGATTCGGACTCGATGGCCACCTTGAGATTATGATCCTGATCGCGAAACTCGACCTGCCTGGCATGCAGGGCACCGCGCTCCGTATGGTGCTTGGAACCTGCCATAAACATGTCGGTGAAGACCATGAGGTTGAATTCCACGGCCATCCAGAGTTCCTTGCCATGCTCATCCGTGAGCGTATGCGCTACGGTGAGGCTGCCCTCGGGAGCATATTCATAGTGCTTATGCATCTCGAAACCCTTTTCGGCCACGAAGTCGATCCTCAGGTTCGGTCCTTCTTCCCGGCTGCACGCGCACGTGAAGGGTATTCCAGCCGTCAGGGAGGCGTTGATGCGCCGTCCCTGCAACAAAGCGGCCATGTCCGGGGAGGCGTCCATGATATGCGTCATAAAGATATGGCGCGGATACTGGTCATACACCAGGATCCCCTTGAGATCCTCGGTCGATGTGAAGGGGATGTCATGAATGGAAAGCGGCTGTTCCTTGTGTCCTTCGCCCAGATGATCGCCGGCTTCGAGAATCTTGTTATGGTAGATCTCGGGGTGACGCATCATGACATTGGACAGGCTGTAGGCCGCGGGTTTGTATTCCAGGGCGCAGACCGAGGCGCCTATATGGGGGGCGATCACGCAGTTGAGCACCCGCCCGGAGATCAGGATCTCCTCCTGTCCGTCGAAATCATAATCCTCGCGTTCCATGACCCAGGCTTGATCCTTGAGTCGCTCGGAATCGATGATGGCTTCCGCCTTCAGGAGATTTTCGTATATGGCATGCCTGAGCGCGGTCAGATAGACGCCGCCGAAAAGACCGTGCCAGTATCCGCAGTTGCACTGCGACTTAAAGACATGGTTGAGGGCCTTTTCAGACATGCCGTATTGTCGCACCAGGTGACTTACCTTGAGCATCTTTTTATGCATGCGGTTGGACTCCGGGTACTTGGCCAAAAAATTGTCCCATATGCCGCCGCGCAGGAAGGCCCGCAGGCGTTCCCAGTCAGGGTTCTGCTTGGCCTGCTTGATGAGCCCCTGATAATAACGGCCCTGTTCGCAAAAGAGGCTCCATTCCATCATCTCTTGATAGGAGGCCGTGGGGAGATAGACTCGGCCCTGCGGGGAATACTTATCCAGGGCCATGCCCAAAGTAATGATTTCGATCTCGCCGCCGGCCTGGTGCATGGCATCCAGGAAACGCTTAAGCCAGCCGTCCTGATAGACCCACTTTTTCGTGCCGGGCCACATGCCGAACTTCTCGCCGTCGTCGCCGTAGGTGACCACGCGCACCCCTTTGTCGCGGAGCCTCAGCAGATACGAAACGATCTCGTGCGGCTCCTTGAAAGGAATCATGTAACGCAGGTGCATATCAATCGGGAAGACCTTGACCGAGAATCCTTCCCGTTCGGTGAGATAGTAACCGTGGATATCATCCGGGGTAAGCCCGGCGGCCAGGAAATGGGTATCGTCCAGGAGGGTGTATTCGATACCCTGGCCCGCGATCTTCTTGGGCAGACAGGGGTCCCAGATCCGCTCCGCGCACCAGAGACCGCGCGGGCTGCCCCCCCAACGCTGCCTGGCAAAGGCGTTCAGCATGGCGATCTGCCGCTGGGCGTCATCCTCGGGGATCACCGACAGGATCGGCTCATAGAAGCCGCCGCCCATGATCTCCACCTGTCCCCGTTTCACCATCGTTTGCAAGAGGTCGTAGAACTCGGGCCGGTGTTGCATGAACCATTCCAGCAGGGCGCCGGTGTAGTGCAGCGTCATTTTCAAATCCGGGTAGCCGCTGAGGTGCTCCAGAAAAGGCAGATAACAGTCCTGCGCCCCGGTCTCGAACACCCAGGAATAGTTACCGACCGGTTGGTGGGAATGGACGCAGAAGGCCAAGCTGATCTTGTCAGACATACCACATCATCCTTTCGAAGCCTTTTTCAGGGACATCCAGGGCCAAGAGTCCCGAACCCGGATGTCGTTCCAGTTCCATGCCCTCGTTTAAAAGCGTAATATAGAAGCGCAGGCGCTGGTTGGGCGGCGCCGCCAGCAGCGCGAAGGGAACCTTGAATTCGAGCACGCTCTCATAGGCCACGGACGAAACTTCCGCCACCATGCTTAAGTGGCCGCTCTCAATCCGGTACAGCTTCATGCCCTTATCCATGATCGGAATGGACAAGCGCATGGGCTCGGGGGTGGTGAAATTGACCCGGATGACGGCCTTGTCCGGTATATTGGCGAAGTCCATGCGCATATAGAGATTCTCGATATCAAAACCATAAAATACATGCACGATGTGCTTGACGTTCTTGTACATGCTGGAGGCCGCGGTCTTGGCGATATAGTAGCCGGCCTTGCGCCACTCGTAGAAATGTGAGACCTTGCCGTCGATGATGGGGCGTATGAACCCGACCGGAGCCTTCAAGGGCATGATATCATGCGGGGTCAGGATGCTCTGGGAGAGGTAGGCCGGCGACGTGTCGCGGTGGATCTCGTAACAGTTCTTAAGATGCATGCGGAAGAGGCGGTCGAACTCCTCGTCATTGACGCTGGTGAACTCATCCCCGTACCACCAGAACCAGTCACTGCCTTCGGCGATGTAGATCTCCTCCCAGGCGAGCGCGTCGGCCTCCTTGCCCTTGGAGGCTACATAGCGCCTGGTCTTGGAGAGGTATTCCCAGGCCTTGCGATCCTCCTCGTGCCCGATCCAGATGGCGAAGTTATGGTTGATCCAGCTGCCGGTAAAGAGATTGGTGATCTTCTCGGTCGGCGGATGGGCGCTGAGATGTTCGCTGAAGGTGGCGGTCTTGATCCCTTCCGTATGCGAGAGCCCCTCGTATAGATTTCTCAGGAAACTTTCCCCGCCGTCGGGGTAGTATTCCCAGGGGTTTTCGCCGTCCAAGATTATTGATACGAACGGAGAGAAATCATAGGCCTTTGAGGCCTTGCGGATATTGACCAGATGCCCCATGAAATCGGCGGCGGCCTGTTGCGGCGGATTCTTGGAGTAAATAAATCCGATCAGGTCGGCCATGGTCCGATCGCGGAAAAACATATCGACCGCGCTCTCGCCATGCACAACCCGATAGGGTTTATAGAGCCTGGCGCCCGTGCGCGATTCACGCAGCGAGGCGAACAGGATGTCTTCATCCGTGGCCGCCCAGGTGATGCCGTTTTGCGCCATGATCTCGACCATCTCGGGACAGACCGACCCTTCCGAAGGCCACATCCCCTGGGGCCGCGTCCCGAACACCTGGGCATGCAGATCCCGGGCGCGCTTGACCTGTGCGTGCAGGTCCTCGGGGGCAAAGAAACCTTCCTCCGGCAGACGCGTGTCCATGCAGCGCAGGGCATAACCGACGTTCATGACCAGGGGTCCAATGGGGTGATAGAAAGGTGAGGTGGTGATCTCGATCTGGGAGCGTTGCATGGCCTGTTTATACAGCGGGATCACGTCCTTCATGATATCGATATGGGTATCCAGTACATAGCGCTTGTCGGCCTCGGTATAACCCCGTCCGCGCTTGATGAGATCCAGGATGCCCTCGTCCTTGCGCCCCATGAAACCGATCCAGGTGAGGTTGAAGAGGACCTGAAGATCAAGGATATCCTGGTCGGTGAAGCGCTTGACGGCGGCGTCGAGGTCTGAGCCTCCCTTCTTGGCGAGCAGGTTCACATAGCGGGGAAAGGGTGCGATCATGGTATCGTGCGCGCACATGAAGAAACGCTCGATGATCTGTTTCTTTTCGTCGGGCAGCAGATCGGCGGGGGGGCGCAGCGCCAGCTGAAAATCCGTGTCGCGCAGGCCCGCCTCCGTGTAGTCCAGCACCTGCGCCAGGAGCGACGGCACCAGGTTGAAGGTGCACTTCACCTCCGGATACTCCTTCAGGATGGCGATCATGTCATAATATCCGCGCACGGCATGCAGGCGCACCCAGGGCATTGAGTACGTACCGGTGACGGGGTCTTTATAGTATGGCTGGTGCATATGCCACAGGAAGCCGACCGTGATATCCCTCATGCTCCATCCCCCCTGTCAAACAAGAAGAAAATCCCCCCTCTTTAAAACTGACAATGAGGTCTGATCCGAGCGTGGTAGCGGAGGAGGGACTTGAACCCCCGACTCTGCGGATATGAGCCGCATGCTCTCACCAACTGAGCTACTCCGCCACGGAGACCTCTTCTACTTAAGTCGTCCCTTTTTGTCAATAACTTTAGGTTCGCTCCTCGCGCATCTCCCTGGTCTCGCGGCAGTTGCCGCGGGCAATGGAATGACCGGCGGGAGATCGACAATGCCGCTATACGATGTTCGGTTGCTCAGGGTATCAACGTAAATCGAGGAAGAGCGGAAAAAAAGAACAGCCAGGTTTATCCATTGATGGGTGCCTGGCCGCCTCTATAAAGAAGATCCTACGTGGAGGATCTTCGTTGTACTAAACTCATCGACCATTTCTGTTTTCCCTTAACAGGCGCGATTGCATTCTATTTCGACAGGGAGTCCCCTTGCACGTGCGGCTAGGGCCGCGTGCGTGGGTCCCATGTCACTAATCCAGATGGGTCTTCAGCTTGGCAAGCGCCGTTTCGAGCTCGGGCAGCAGTTCAGGGGAAAGGGCCACCCCTTTTTTCGAGGGCTTGTATTCACCGTCATCGCCCTGGTAATATACCCGGATATCCAGGTATTTCCTTCCCTTGTAGGTACTGATCGAGACCCTGACCTCTTCCAGGGCGTTCTTCTGAAAACTGTGGACCAATGTGCTTTCGTCCGCCATGCCATTCTCCCTGTCATCTTTGTGGGGGACTTTTACCCTGATCATGTCTTGAACCAGGGCTTTTGTCAAGAAAGCATATTGTCCGATGTACCAAGACTTGTCCCGCCGGCCTTCCCGATATCATTTAAAGATAAAATCCGTTTCGTCGATAGAACAGATGGGGGCTAAGATATCGCACCATGCTCTGGGCGCAGCTGACACGCTTTTTTAATTTTATCACGGCCAAGGTTTGTTATACCTTTGCCATCGCGATCTATTCCGTGCTCGGTGGTCAGATCGCCGCCGCGCTGGGCATGCTCTTCATGTGGGCGACCATCGATTTCGCCGCCCCCGGCACCATCCATCCGACCAATCTCATCTGCGCCGTGCTGGTTATCGGTGCTACGGGCCTTCATTATATCCTCTTCGGGCTCTCGCGCCTGTGGGGCCGGCGCTGGGAGCTCAAGGAACTGCGGATCATCAATGACCACATCAAAAAGGACGCCCCTCTCGATGAGCTCTCCACCCCGGTCCTGGAAGAGCTTGCCCTGGCGGTCGAGCGTCTCCCCTCCGTGAATACCAGGCTCGCGATGGCCATCGCCATTCCGGTTGTCGTTATCGGTGTTCTCCTGGAAATGCTCCGCTTAAGCGGCCTTCTGCACGGCCTTCTGATCCTCAAGGCCAGCATCACGGCCTGGGCCGTCTATGTCATGTTCACCCACATCATCACCGAGATCATCTCCACGGACCTCCGCCGTCATCTGCGCCGGCTGCTGGCCAGGCGGCATGCCTGGCACGGTTCGCCCTATGCCTCACCCCTGAACATGAAACTTGCCTTCCTCTTCATCCTTATGCTGGCGGCCATCCTGATCACCCACGGGGTAAGCACCGGCAAGATGATCGCATCGCCTTTTTTAGTGATGCTGGTATTCACCATCCTTATGGTCGGGGTCGGCGTGATCATGTATATCCTGGTGTTCATAGCGCTGCTCAATTCCCTCAAGGAGATCGAACATACCGCCCTTTCCTTGAGCGAAGAAAAACCGGCCGAACTTGTCTCCAGCAGCCTGGACCGTGAATTCATCGCCATCTCCGAGAGTCTGTACTCCACGGCCCAGAAGATCACCGCCTACCAGGGCAAGCTTACCGAGCTCAATCGCAGCCTCGAACACAAGGTCGAAGAGCGCACGGCCGAACTCATCCGCGTCAATCAGGAACTCCAGCGCGAAATCGGCGTACGCAAGCAGATCGAGACGGCGCTCATGGAAAGCGAGCGCCGTTATCGAGAACTCAGCATAAAAGACAGTCTGACCGGTCTTTATAACATGCGCCATTTCCATACCCAGATCGAAAGCGAGGTGGCGCGGGCCAAACGATATGGCGAGCCTTTTTCTCTGCTCCTGCTGGATATCGATAATTTCAAAGACTTTAACGACCGCTGGGGTCACTTGGAAGGCGACAAGGTGCTGGTCGCTTTGGCCGATACCATCCGGGAATGCATGCGCCGGACCGATTCGGCCTATCGCTACGGAGGGGAGGAGTTCACGGTGGCCCTGCCCTCAACCTCCGGGGCCGAGGCCGTCAAGGTGGCGGAAAGAATCCGTATCGGTTTTGCCGCACAGTCCTTTCAGGTGGGCGACTCCACGGTCACGTTGTCCGCGAGCGTCGGAGTGACTCAGTACCGCGCGCCCGAAGAGCTTACATGCCTGCTCGACCGGGCCGACAAGCACATGTATACGGCCAAACGCCATGGCAAGAACCGGATATTTTACGCCTGAACCATGGAGGTCGCAATCCCGATCGCGCCTGTCCTTCCGCGCCATGGTTCCAGGTCGGCCTGTCCGGGTTTTGGCGTTGCAAAACACGACGAGCTTTGCTAAGAGGGCAACAAGCGCCGGAGTGGTGGAACTGGCAGACGCGTCGGACTCAAAATCCGAAGGGACTCAGTCCCGTGCGGGTTCGATTCCCGCCTCCGGCACCAATAATATTCTTAATTGTTATATGCGTCCGTCTACCGAATTATTAATATCCATGACCTTCAGAAGATGGATATATCAGCAAGAGGACCCGGATGAACGCTAAGATCATCGGAAGTAATAGAACGGACATGAAGGTCTCTATGGGTAAAGGGAAAAGCAGGATAGGTCAACATTTTTGCTTCTTCTTTGCCTGTATCATCATGACATCGATTCTCATAAGCGGGTGCGGTTACGTGTATGAGGGCTCTCAGGTCAGGTCAACCTTCAAAGAAGCGACTATTTTCTTCAATCAGGGGAACTACAGATCCTCTCTACGCACCTATGCGCAGGTCATTGAAAAATATCCCGCGGCGGGAGACAGGGCTCTTTTCGAAATGGGTATGATCTATGCTTATCCTATGAATAAGCAAAAAGATTATCGGAAAGCTCTGGAATGTTTTCAGAAACTCACAAAGGATTACCCGGCGAGTGGGTACTGGCAGGATAGTATGATGATGATATCTCATATCACTACCATCATCACCAATGATCTGCAGATTACCACGCAGCAAACACAGATCGATACGCTCCAACAAGAGATCAAAAGCCAAGGGGATGAGATTGTTACCCTGCGGAAAATGATTGAAGCGCTCGAACAAAGGGTTCTTGCTATCCAGAAGGTACCGGCAGATAAGATTCTGATAGAAAAAAAAGAACGGAGAATGACGTTGATCTCAAAGGGCAAGGTTCTCAAGACCTACAAGATAGCCTTGGGGGGCAACCCAAATGGCCCGAAAGAAAGGCAAGGCGATAACAAAACCCCGGAGGGGGTCTACATCATCGATTCGAAAAATGTGGGCAGCCGTTATCACCTGTCTCTTCATATTTCCTATCCCAACGAGACGGACAAGAAACGGGCAAAAGAACTTGGTGTTTCTCCGGGCGGAAACATCATGATCCACGGCATTAAAAATGGTTATTCTTGGGTGGGCGACCTTCACACAGGGTTCGACTGGACGAACGGGTGTATTGCCGTCACAGACCAAGAGATCGAAGAAATCGACAGGTTGGTGCCGAATGGTACGATCGTCGAGATAAGGCCATAGGAAGCTGTAATAATTAATAAGACCCCCTCCAACAGCATCCGTTATATTGAAACTGTCGAATATTCTTTGGCATACATCATCGAATGGCACGTTATTGCTCCCGCGAAGGAATTGAGCCTTGCGCACCAATACGATCCCGTGCTTTACTGAATGAATGGTTTTTTCAAATTTTCCGCCAGAAAGAAGGTATCTTATTTGACCTATGTGCCGAATCATTGACCTGTCGCTCTTACCCCGCAGGGCTCGTCTTATCGTTGCCTTGATAGCCATCTTATCGCTCCATGGATGTGCTGCAATGAAAAGCCTCCAGGAGAAATCCAGTCCCTTTCCCATCTATCCGGGAGAATATTTGGAACGGAAAAAGTTTTCGGTTGTGAACCATGGCGACGTCATTGGAAGACTGGCAGTCATCAGGCTTGAAAAGGGAGATACGTTGCCGGATATCGCACGCCACTTCAACCTGGGAATCAATGAAATCAGTGCCGCAAATCCAGGGGTTGACGTATGGGTGCCTAAGGCCGGAAAGCGTATCGTCTTGCCTCTGCGTTTTATCCTGCCGGACGCTCCCAGAAAAGGCATCGTTATCAACTTAGCCGCTATGAGAATCTTTCAATTCAAGGAAGAGAACAATTCGCTGGTGGTATTGACCTACCCGGTCGGTATCGGTACCACAGAGCGACCCACGCCTATAGGTCAAATGTATGTGGACCGCAAGGTAACACGTCCGACCTGGTATGTGCCCACCTCAATTTCCGAGGATCACCGGCAAAAGGGAGACCCTCTGCCCGCTGAAGTACCGCCGGGACCTCAAAATCCCTTGGGGGAATACGCACTGTATTTAAGCAAGTCGACGTATTTGGTACATGGAACCAACAAACCGTACAGCATTGGTCTTATGGCAACCAATGGCTGCATAAGGCTCTATCCCGAAGATATAAAGGAACTCTACGAGAACACTCCGGTCGGCACTCCTGTATGCATCGTTAACCAGCCATACCTCATAGGTGAGCGCAATCAAATCGTTTATATGGAAGTTCATGTACCGCCAGAAGACTCGGACGCTGTTGAATTAGAGAAGATGTATGCAAGATTGAAAGATATTGAAAAGATTTCCGGGCGTGCGCTTGACTGGAATAAAATCAAGAAGGTACTTGCCGAGGCCCGGGGGATTCCTGTGCCCATATTCGAGTTCAAACAAGGAAGATGGGCTGCGCCTACCATAGAGGTCAAACACCCGGATATATTATATGGCCGACCAGAAATACCAGAGATGAAAACTGAAGCGTGGTACGTCTTGGCGTCTACTGTAAGTAAGGAGATTGATGCCCTGAAGATGGCCGCCATCATCAACCACCAGGGTCCACAAATCCCGGCAAGGGTGGTATCAGCCAGCGATGGCTACCATGTTATTACCGGCCCTTTCAATGATATCAACGAGGCCAAAGATGCCGCCAAACGCTTGAAGATTGATTTGGAACTGAACGGTATCGTGATTGAACCTGCCAAGAAATAGCCGATCCTCCATCTCTTCTGTTCGTGAATATGAGTGAGACACCGTGGACGTTCTCATACCTGAGAAGTATGTCACGAGTCTTTAATAACGACAGGGAACCAAAGACTTGACTTAAACAATGAGGCTATTATAAATGGAGTAACTCTCAACTTTGATAGTTTTTCAAGTCATAATTTATTCTGCATAGAAGGGGGGTGAATCAAGGATGAAGAAGAATCTACTGATCATTTCAATGATGCTTGTTCTCGCTCTGGCTGTGGGAGGTTGTGCAACCAAAGGCGACCTCGAGAAGGTTCAGGCGCAAGAGATGGAGATCGGAGCGAGAGCGGATCAGGCGGCGAAGGATGCGGAGGAAGCCAAGGCGGCAGCCAATGCGGCCACGCTGAAGGCGGAAGAAGCCGCAGCCCGCGCTGAAAATGCTATAAAGGCGGCTGAGGAAAGGGAGAAGATGGCTGACGAAAAGATGAAGGCAGCTGACGCCCTTTTCCAGAAATCCATGAAGAAGTAAGCCGGTTTTATACTGAGCTATTGTTTTTATCTTTAGCGCTCCGGACAAGGGAGGGTAGGGTATTGTGACCCTGCCACTCCATGGGGCCTCCACCTTGCAAGGATGCATGGATCTCTCGTATATACCTTTGCATACCTGTTATATCAGACGCGCAGAGGTTTTAAAAACTGAAGGCACTACCGCAAGGAATTCAATGTATGTCTCCGGCGCCGCCACGATCATAAGGGGTTTGAAGTGGTATACCTCCGGCACATTGCGAACCGTGGTTTCCCGGCAGGATCAGATGTGAACGATCTTGCGCTTGACATCCGGAAACGCTTCGGCTATATCCGAGCCCTATTTGGGCGCTAAGGAGCTAACAGGTATGAGGACAACATTCATCGCGAAGAAGGAAGACGCCGACCATGCATGGGTTTTGGTTGACGCCGCCGACAAGGTACTGGGCCGGCTGGCCGTCGATATCGCCTCGATCCTGCGGGGAAAGACGAAACCGGAGTATACGCCGCATGTGGATACCGGCGACTTTGTGGTCGTGATCAACGCCGAAAAGGTGAAACTCACCGGCAACAAATTGGAAGACAAAATGTACTACCATCACAGCGGGTACATGGGTGGGTTGAAAACCGCCTCGGCCAAGGATCTGCTGGCCAAGAAACCGGAAGAGATCATCCGCCATGCCGTCAAGGGGATGCTCCCCAAGAACAGCCTGGGCAAGGCCATGTTCAAGAAACTCAAGGTATATGCGGGCAGCACGCACCCGCACGATGCTCAGCAGCCGCAAACGTTTAAGCCATAAGAGGGGTCGTTATGCCAGAGAAGATTTACGCCACGGGAAGAAGGAAGGACGCCACCGCACGCGTGTGGCTGTCTCCGGGAAAAGGCACCTATACCGTTAACGGACGGGAGGTCGATGAGTACTTCGACCGGGAATCCTTGAAACTGATCGCCATGCAGCCCTTTGAACTCACCGAGACCAGAGGCCAGTTCGATATTTACGCCACCGTCAGCGGTGGAGGCATCTCCGGCCAGGCCGGCGCCATCCGGCACGGCATATCCCGGGCGCTCTCGGAGTTCGACCCCGACAAGATGAAACCGGTACTGAAGTCCGCCGGATTCCTTACCCGCGACCCGCGCATGGTGGAACGCAAGAAATACGGCCTGCATAAAGCCCGCAAACGGCCGCAGTTCTCAAAACGTTAGACCAGCTTACAAACGCCATTGGCAAAGCCATCCTGCGCCGCATCGCTCGGGATGGCTTTTTTTTTCTTTCAAGCGATGACCCCACCCATGACGCCCACTTTTTAGCTTGACTCGCCATCTGCAGAGCCTTACCTAGTATGCTATCGTCAGCTCAAGGAGGTGAAGCATGGAGGCTATCGTCCGCAAACCCGCCGTTGCCGGAAGCTGGTATCCGGGAAGTCCCGAAATGCTCAGACGCGATGTCCACACCTTCCTCGAAGACGCGGCCATTCCCCAGCTTACGGGCAAGCCCGTAGCCGTGATAAGCCCGCATGCCGGCTATATCTACTCCGGCCCAGTTGCTGGCTATGCGTACAAAGCCGTGCAGGGCCGTTCCTACAAGCGGGTGGTGGTTATCAGCCCTTCGCATCGCGCCAGTTTTCCTTTTCTCTCAATATGGGCCAAAGGCGGCTATGAAACTCCGCTGGGCTTACTCGAGGTTGACGAGGAGTTCTGCGCGCTTCTGCTGAACGAGTCGGAAAATATTCAGGGCAATCATCAACCGCATCTGGCCGAACATGCCCTGGAAATCCAGTTGCCATTCCTGCAGGTCGCGCTCGGCACCTTCAAACTCTGTCCCATCATCATGGGGCAGCAGCATATCAGTCTGTGCCGGGAACTGGGAAACGTGCTGGCCCGCAGCATTGAAGACCCCCGGGAGACCCTGGTGGTGGCCAGCTCGGACCTTTCTCATTTCCATCATTCGGCCAAGGCCGCCGTCATGGATTCAACAATAGCCAAACACATCGAGACCTTTGACATCGAAGGGCTGAACCAGTCCCTGGAGACTGGCGCTGGCGAGGCCTGCGGCGGCGGGCCGATCATCAGCGCCATGGTCTATGCCCAAGCCATCGGCCGCACGACGGTCCAGGTTCTGAAATATGCCAATTCGGGCGATATTACCGGAGAAAGAACCTCGGTCGTGGGGTATCTGGCGGCGGTTATATCCTAAAAGACTCCGAGCTGGAGTCGTTAATAACCGTGAATATAGCCCTGGAAAGCGTATCCAGGCTATAAGGCTTCTGGATGAAGCTCTGAACGCCGAGTTTGATTACGGACTCCACCCGCTCATCCTGCTTGAACCCGGAACTCAGGAGCACTTTCAGGTCAGGGTCGATGGCCCGCATTTCAAGATAGGCCTCCTTACCTGACTTCTTGGGCATGACCATGTCCAGCAACACGGCCTTGATCTTATCGTGACGTGCCTTGAAGATCCGTACCCCTTCCTCACCGTTATGCGCCAGCACGACCGTATAACCGCACTCTTCCAGGATAGCCCGGGCGGTCTGACGGATGATCTCTTCGTCGTCCACGACCAGGATCAGGCCGCTCCCGCGCCTGACCTCCATCACCGGTTCGTCCCCGTTACGAGTTCCGGCCGCATGCAGGACCGGCAGATAGACATCAAAGGTGGAGCCGCACCCGGACTCGGAATGGACATCGATAAAGCCGGCGTGTTGCCGTACGATGTTGTATACCATAGCCAGACCCAGACCCGTTCCCTTGCCGGTTTGCTTGGTGGTGAAGAAGGGATCGAAAATCTTGGCTTTTGTCATGGCATCCATCCCGACACCCGAGTCCTGGACGGACAACTGCCAGTAATCGCCCTGCGGTGCCTCGGGATGATGGCGCAGAAAACCAGTATCGGATGTGACCTGTCTGAGAGCTACCGTGAGTCTTCCTCCCTGGTGTTCGTCGATGCCGCGCATGGTCGTCATGGCATGCGCGGCATTGACGCACAGATTCAAGAGCACCTGTTCCATCTGGGTCTGGCTAGCGTTAACCATGGCCTGGGACGGGGCATACTGCGCCTCCAGATCAATGCACTTATCCAAGGAAGTCGAGCAGATGCGCATCACATGCTCGATGGTGGCATTTAAATCCACCGGTTCCAAAATGGTCTCCTGTTTGCGTGAGATGGACAGGATCTGCTTAACCAGATCCACGGCCCGCGCACTGGCGTCTTCCATGGTATCCAGATATTTCTGGATAAAGGCCTTGTCGATCTCCCTTCCCTGCTGCATTCTGAACTTAATCAGCGAGAGCGCCCCGGTGAAACCGCCCAGGAGATTATTGAAATCGTGCGCCAGACCACCGGCCAGGGTCCCGATGGTCTCCATCTTCTGGGCCTGCCGGAGCTGTTGCTCTTTCTTCTCCAGCTCCGTGACGTCATCCACGCGGATGACGATCCCTTTGACGCCGTTAGCCGCCAACGGAAAGATCGTAACATTGCGATAGACCTGCATATCGCCGTTTCCCATGACTTCGCGGTGGAATTCCATGGGCAGCTGGGTTTCGATCACCTCGGGAAGGGAGGAACGGTACTTGGCGAGCATGGGCAGAATCTCCCAGAACAGTCGTCTGACGGCATTCTGGGCGGGGATGCCCGTCATGCGCGAGGCCGCCTCGTTCCATTCGGCAACGGCGCCCGCTTCGTCGACCGCGATAATCATGGAGGGCATGGAGTCGATGATATTCCTCAGGTAGACTCGCATCTGCGCCCTATCCTCTTCGATCCGGCGCCGTTCGGTGACATCCTGAAAGACGAGCACGACCCCGATGATCGTGCGCTCATTATCGATGATGGGGGCACAGCTGAAGGAGATGTCCCGTCGCGTACCGTCCTTGGCCACCAGGATGGTGCGCCCGGCGTTCCGTATGGTCTCGCCGGCGTCCAGGACATCATCGATCGGGTTCTCAAGGGGGGCCAGCGTTTCCGGGTCCAGCACCTCAAAGACAGCGCTTAAAGGTTCGCCGATGACCTCGCTGAGGCTGTAACCACTTAATGCCTGGGCGGCGGCGTTCATCAGCGTGATCGCACCCGAGACGTCCGTGGCGATCACCCCGTCGAGGATACTCCTCAAAGTGACATCCAGACGTTCGCGCTCGAATTCAAGCCGTTTCTCACTTACGGATAATTCCCGGTTTCGGCTCTCGATCTGGTGATAATAAAAGGCCAGATCAGCCGACATCTGATTGAAGGTGCGCGCCAGTTCACCAATCTCATCGGGACTTCTGATCGATACCTGATTTCCGAGGGCGCCGCGGTTCATACTGCGCATGGCATCCCTCAACGACGTGACCGGCGAGATAACCACCACGCTCATCATGGCATTCAAGAGCACCAGCATAATCATCAGGATGGAGGTCAACAGCCCCGCGAACAGGGCGTATGTTCGGCGCTTATCACGCTGGATCTCATGCAGGGAATAGGAAATCCGGATATGCCCGATCCGCTCACCAATAACCCCAAGCTCCTCGCTATAGGTAACGGATTCCCGCCCACGGATCATCCCCAACCGGATGTCCTCGTCCTCATGGAACGGACGACTCATCTTGGGGTTTAACCCGTCACCGGCCGATGTCTTGTCCGCCGCCACCAGAAGCCGGCCATGGGCATCAAAGACCTTGACGGACAGGATGTTTTCAATCTGGAGCATACCCATAATCCTGGCATTCAGCGCCTGAGTACGGCCCTCGATGATCTCCTTGGCCAGGGATTCACGCTCGCTTTCCACCATGGATCGCAAGAAAATTTCGATCTTGCTGAGAGAAAATTCCATCCGCTTCTGCTGAAGGGGCAGCCCAAGAGCGGCAAAAATCACGGCAATCACGAGAAAAGTGCCTAAGATGGCGGCATTGACTTTATGGCGCAAGGTCCATTTCATGTCGTGTCCAGACCCTTTCGCCCGCAACGGCTCTCCAGCATGCAGGCACGCTCGCCGAACATACGTGAACGAAACGATACCTGCCGGCGCGCAGGACGGGTTTCAGCACACCCGTGCCGGGAGGCTATGCCCCGTCTGGTAAACTCGCTCTCCCTTCGGCCCGTCCCATCATCGTTCATAACTATCGAAAAACAAAAGCAAGATTCATGCCGACAGAGGTACGCATTAACTAATGAATAATATTAGCTTAATACAAAAGAATGGCACGGTATCGATAGTCAATTATTTGACAACCCAGCTTTGAAACCAGGCTTTCGGCCTACAATAAATCGGACCGGCGGGACTCAGGCGACGTACACCATGAAACCATGCAGGTGCACACCCTCGGGATGGGCACTTAGATAAGGATAATCAGGGGACTGATACAGCGGTTCCACCACCGCGGCATGCCGTTTGTTGGCTAAGGCCGCCCGGTTGACGGCCTTAAGGAGTTCGGGGGCGCCAAAGCGTGTGGCATAGCTCGCGGCCGTGAAGAGCAGTCCTCCAGGCTTGAGCCGTGCCATGGCCAGGGTATTAACCTTGGTATATTCTTCGGGCTTGGCAAAGGGGGGCATGTCGCATACCACGAGATCGAAACACTCCTCTTCGCGGTTCAAATAGCTTAAAACATCCTCCTTGACATGCCTCCAGACCAGGGGGCTCACCCCGTTGAGCTCCCGGTTGCGCTTGACCAGGGACTGGGCCGGGGCGGATGAATCCACCGAGACCACCGCGCGCGCTCCGCCCTTAAGGGCATTGAGTGCGAATCCGCCCGAGTAGGCAAAGAGGTCCAGGACTGATTTATCGTCTGCCAAGCGCATGAGCTTGTTGCGGTTCACGCGATGGTCCATGGGGTAGCCCGTGCGTTCGCCGGTCTTCACATCCACGGCCAGGTGGATGCCGTTCTCCATGACCTCGATATCGTCCTCGGGCAGAACGCCGGAGAGCGGGCCGGACTGTGGGCTTAAGCCTTCGGCCTTACGCGATTTGACATCCGATCGCTCATGGATGATATGGCCCGGGAAGCACTCTTTGAATATGGCCACGACATCATCCAGAAACTGCGCCATTCCCAGCGAGAGAAACTGCAACACGAGGATATCGCCGTAGATATCGGCAATGAGCCCCGGTAGGCCGTCACCCTCGGCATTGACCAACCGATAGCAGGTGGTATCGGCCGGCACGATCCTACGGCGCATGCCGACGGCTTGCTTGATACGCCTGGCCAAGAAGTCCTGCCCGATCGCCTCCTTGCCCAGGCTCAACACCCGTACGGCAATCTGGGAATAGGGGTTGTAGAATCCCTGACAGACAAAGAGCCCCTGGCTGCTGATGACCCGGCAAAGCTGCCGGGGATGAGCGCCGTCGACCTTGTTGATCGCTCCGGCGAACACCCAGGGATGACCGTTCAAGATGGGCGTTTCTTTTTTAGGCTGTAGATGGATGATAATCATGGGCAGGCTTTAGCATAGATTTTTTGAGAAAAGAAGCTCAACTGTGCGTCACCTGTTCGATCAAATCGCACAGTCCCGCGGTATCTTCGAAGCCGAAACGGGGGATGGGTACGCGCAGCTCCTTATCGCTCACCAGGGCGATGTAATCCGGACTCGGATGCTCAAGACACAGCGGGGTCTCATAGACTTGGCTATTGAAGACCTCGATCTTGCGGAAAGGCCCGGCCTTGAAGCCTTCCACCAGCACGATATCCACGTCCTTGACCGCGATACTCACCACGTGTTCCACCTCGGGCGGCTTGTTCTCATACATGAACAGACTGTCGTCGGAGAACATCATGACCCTGTCCGCACCCTGCCGGGCGAACCGGAAGGTGTCTTTGCCCTCCTTGTCCGGCACCTGCATGTGGATGCCGTGCTTGACCACGGTAAGGGTCCTACCGCGGTGTTTGAGCTCGGTAATGACGCGCTCGATGACCGTGGTCTTGCCGCTCCAAGAGCCGCGTCCGACAAAAGAGATGACCTTGGCATGCATGGGCTGTCTATATTTTCTTAGCGCCCGAAATGCAACCACAATCAGTTCATTCTGGTGGTGAACGTCATTGACTATTGTCGGCATCTATGTTTTTAAATACTGACATTATGAAGAAGATCCTGGTGATTGAGGATGATGTTCGCCTGCAGAAACTCCTCACCGATGAACTCACCGACGAGGGCTATGAAATAACGCTGGCAGGTGACGGAAAAGCGGCCCTAAGCATGATCAAAGGGGATGATGTGTTGCCGGACCTCATCATCCTCGACCTGAGAATGCCCAAGATGGACGGTATGGAAACCATGGGACATATGCTCAAAGCACGGGTAAACGTGCCGATCATCATCCATACGGCCTATGCCAGCTATAGGGAAGACCCCCTGGCCCTGGCCGCCGATGCCTACGTGATCAAGTCGCACGATCTCACCGAGCTCAAGAACACCATCCACGAATTGTTGAGAGACCGATGAGCCTCAGTAACCATGTCGATGTCATTATCCTGGCCGGAGGAAAAGGCGAACGCCTTTACCCCCTGACCAAGGATCGCGCCAAGCCGGCCGTGCCGTTCGCCGGCATGTACCGCATCATCGATTTCACCCTTTCCAATTGCGTAAACTCCGGCCTGAAACGCATCTATGTCCTGTCCCAGTACAAGTCGCTCTCGCTCAACCGCCATATCCAGAACGGCTGGCTGTCGTTCTTTTCCACGCCCATGGGAGAATTCATCTATACCATCCCGGCCCAGCAGCGCGTGGGGGATGCCTGGTACGAAGGCACGGCCGACGCGGTTTTTCAGAACATCTACACCTTGCAACAGGACATGAAGCAATACACCCTGATCCTCTCAGGCGATCATATTTACCAAATGGATTACCGAGAGATGATCAAATTCCACGAGGAAAAGGGGGCGGACCTGACCGTCGGCGTGGTACCCATGCCGGTTGAAACCGCGGACCAGTTCGGGATTATCAAGGCCCGGCGCAGCCTGGAGATCGAACAGTTCCAGGAAAAACCCAAGAAAAACCCCTTTACCATGCCGCGCGACCCTTCGCGTGTCCTGGTTTCCATGGGCATCTACGTCTTCAACACCAAGGTCTTGATGAAACAACTGGTGGAAGACGCCAAGCTGAAGGCCAGTGCGCACGACTTCGGCAAGGATATCATCCCGCGCATGATCAAGGATTCGCGCGTCTTCGTCTACCCCTTCCAGGGCATCCAGGGTGACAACCCCTACTGGCGCGACATCGGTACACTGGACGCCTACTTCGAGGCCAATATGGACCTCGTGGCCGTCAGCCCCAAGTGCAACCTCTATGACCCGAACTGGCCGATCCATACCGTGTACAGCCCGTATCCACCCTCCAAGATGGTCTTTGCCGGCGGCAGCGACGGCAAGCGCATCGGCATGGTGCTGGATTCCATTGTCTGCGGCGGCGCCATCGTCTCGGGCGGCCGGGTCGAGCGCTCCATCATCTCGCCCAATGTCCGCGTGAACAGCTACAGCGAAATCACCAATTCCATCCTCATGGAAGGCGTGGTGGTGGGACGCAACTGCAAGGTGCGCAACGCCATCGTCGATAAATGGGTGAATCTGCCCGCCGGCACAACGGTGGGGCATGACGCCGAAGAAGACCGGCAGCGGTTTGACATCTCACCCGGCGGCATCGTGGTAGTGGCCAGGAATACTCCGTTTGACTGATAAACCACCCGGTTTCGCCATGGTCAGCCTCGGCTGTCCCAAGAACCTTGTCGACTCCGAATACATCTGTGAACGCCTGATTCAGGCCGGATATGCACTTAAGACAGATGCGCACGAGGCGCGGTTGGTGATCGTCAATACCTGCGCCTTCCTCACCACGGCCGTGGAAGAATCCATCCAGACCCTCCTGGAACACCTGGAAGAGGGCAAAACCGTAGTATGCGCGGGCTGTCTGGTCAGCCGCTACGGCCGAGAGCTCCTTGGTGAACTGCCGGAGATCAGCCTCTTTGCCGGCCCGGGCAGCTATGGGAGTCTCACGGAGGCCCTTGCCGGAACCGATCGCTACCTTGAACCACGCTTCGATTCCGTGGTGCGGCGCACCTTCTGCTCCACCGGCGCCAGCGCCTATGTGAAACTGAGCGAGGGGTGTTCGAACCACTGCCGCTATTGCCTGATTCCCTCTATCAGAGGCGAACTGATCAGCAAACCTTTTAAGACCGTCCTGGACGAATGCCGCGCCCTGGCCCGTCAAGGGGTTAAGGAGCTGATCCTGGTGGGTCAGGATATCGGCAGCTACGGCGCCGATCTGGGGCTCAAAGACGGGCTCGCCCGGCTGCTGCCGGCCGTGGCGGATATCGAAGGCATCGCCTGGGTGCGGCCCATGTACATCCATCCCGCCGCCGTGAGTAAATCCCTAGTCAGAACCATGGTCGATACCCCCCGTATCTGTCGCTATATCGAGATGCCCATCCAGCATGTCTCGGAGCAAGTGCTGAAAACCATGGGTCGCCACGGTGGCGCTCATGCCGTCCGCCAGGCGCTCGACCTTGTGAAGGAGGCCGGGATCTGGATCAGAACCACCCTCATGCTGGGGCATCCCGGCGAGGATGAGGAGAGCTTCCTGGCACTGGAGCACTGTGTGGCTCAAGGCTATTTCGATTCCCTGGGGGCCTTCACCTACTCGCCCGAGCCCGGCACCGCCAGCGCCGTCCTTCCCAGGATCGATCACGAGGAAGCGCAGGCGCGTCTGGAACACATCATGACCCTGCAGAAAAAGGTCTCACGCACCAAATTAAAGGCCTTCATCGGCCGGCGAGTGCCGGTGCTTTTGGAAGGCTATCACAGCGAGACCGATCTGCTCCTGGCGGGCCGCAGCGACTTCCAGGCCCCGGAGGTGGACGGAGAAGTCCTGATCAATGACGGCAGCGCCCCCTTCGGGACCATCGTCACGGTTGAGATTGAAGACGCATTGGATTATGATCTGCTCGGGAGAATTCTATGAACACGGAAGCCATCATCACCTTGGGCCAAGAAGTGATCGAAACCGAAATCGAGGGGCTTAGCGGCCTATCCACCCAGTTGAACGAAACCTTCGCGCGCGCCGTGGAAGCCATCGTCGTCCTCAAGGGCAAGGTCGTCCTGAGCGGGGTGGGCAAGTCCGGCATCATCGGCCGCAAGATTGCCGCCACCATGGTAAGTCTTGGGATACCGGCCATGTTCCTGCACCCCGTGGACGGCATGCACGGCGACCTGGGCGTCATCAGCGCCGACGATATCGCCGTGATCCTGTCCAATAGCGGCACCACCAAGGAACTCTCCGACCTGATCCCGGCGCTCAAACGCCTGGGCATCCGCATTATCATGATCACCGGCAACCCAGAGACGCACCTGGCGCAGGAGGCCGATCTCGTGCTGGCCTGTCATGTAGCGCGCGAGGCCTGCAACCTGGGTCTGGCGCCCACGGCCTCCACCACGGCCCAGCTGGCCCTGGGCGACGCCCTGGCCGTGGTGGTCTCGCGGCTCAAAGGCTTCGACCGCGAGGACTTCAAGGTCCTTCACCCGGCCGGCGAACTGGGCAAACAGCTCATGTGCCGTATCGATCAAATCATGATCAGCGGAGAGCGCCTGCCCTTTGTGTCACCTGCGGACAACCTGGAAACGGTGCTTGCGGAAATGACGGCCAAGAAACTGGGCATAACTTTGGTGGGCGGCCACGAACACATCGAAGGTATCGTGACCGACGGCGATCTCAGGCGGGCGTTGCTCAAACACAAGGGCGCCGTGCAAAATTTGAGCGCGCGCGAGATCATGACCCCGGCCCCCAAGACCATCCCCGGCAACATGCTGGCCATCGACGCCCTGGATATCATGGAGCGTCACCAGATCACCTCGCTCATTGTGCTCGATGAAGCCACGCAGGCCTTCGCCGGGGTCGTACACCTGCATGACCTGCTGGGGCGGGGCAACCTGGCGCTCAAAGGCCTCTAATTCAAGGCAAGGAGGACCTATGCAGAAGGACTGGCAGGAGGTGCTTGACCGCTTCCGGTATGGGATCTACCTGGTTTCGATCATAATCGAGGGCCAGGACAATGCCATGATCGCTTCATGGGTGGCGCAGTGCTCCCATGAACCGCCTTTCGTAAGCGTGGCTATCCGCAACAACCGCTTGAGCTGCGCTCAGATCCAACAGGCCGGCGCATTCTGCATCAGCGTTCTGCCCCGAGAATCGCTTGCACTCATCAAGCAGTTCAAGATCCCGGACTGGCGGCATAAGTTCGACGGCCTGACCTGCCGCCGCTCACGGCAGGGGGCGCTCGTGCCGGAGGACGTCATCGGCTTTCTGGACTGTACCGTGGAGCACACCATCGCGGCCGGAGACCATACCCTGTTCATCGGCCGCGTCGTGGCCGGTGAATTCCTGAACGACTCCGAACCCTTGAGCACGGCCGATTACAGCGGCAACTACCGCGGCGAGCGATGAGGCATGCCATCCCTTCATCCACCGCCGGATACCGTCATCTCCACGTATATCCTTAAGGGGCTCCGTGCATTTGACAATGCCGGATAGCCGTTTATTATAAGGCCTATGCGCAAGAAATCCCCGGCACGGCAGAGCAAGGACCAGATAGATATCTTCAAGCGCTTCGTGGAAACCTCGGGGCAGGCCCTGGGCATGGCCGATCTGGAGGGTCGGATCTTTTACGCCAACACCACCCTGTGCCGTCTCTTGGGTGAGGAAACAGCGGAGAAATTGCATCAAAGCGATATCTTTTCCTATTATGGTTCCGTGACCGCCCAACGTCTCAGGGAGGAGATCCTGCCGGTGGTCCAGCACGAAGGACAGTGGGTGGGCGAGTTGATCTTGATCGATAAACAGGGACATACTACGCCGACCATCCAAAACATCTCCCTGCTCCGCGATGATTCCGGCCAACCGCTGTGCATCGCCAATGTGATCACCGACATCTCGGAGCGCATCCGCATGGAAGCGGAGCTCCGCACATACCGCGATCATCTCGATGAATTGGTGAAGATGCGCACAGTCGAGCTCGAGAAAAGCAATACCCTGCTGCACGAGCAGATTGCCGAGCGCAAGCGGACGGAGCAGGCTTTAAAGAGTAGTGAGGAAAGGTTCAGAAGGCTGACCGAGAATGCCAAGGACATGATCTTTCGCATGCACCTGCCTGACGGCAATTATGAATACGTCAGCCCGGCGTCGCTCGATATCACCGGGTATGAACCCGCGGAGTTCTATCGCAATCCCCTGCTGATTCAAAAAGTGATTCACCCTGATTGGTCCGATTACCTTGCCCTGGAGTTTGGGAACCTCACGAAGGGCATGATGGCGCCTTCCTATGAATTTAAAATTATTCACAAGTCCGGTCAGGAGCGCTGGATCCACCAACGTAACGTCCTGGTGAAGGATGAAGAGGGTCGTCCCTTGGCCATTGAAGGCATCGTCACGGATATCACCGGGCGCAAGCAGGCGGAAGCAGAGTTACGGGAAAGTGAAGCGCGCATCCGTGAGATGATCGACAATGCCCCTTTCGGCGCCCACAGCTATAAGCTTACGGATGACGGGCGGCTCATTTTTCTGGGGGGCAATCCGGCGGCCGACCGCATCCTGAACATCGCGCATGCCGCGCTCATTGGCAAAGCCATAGGAGATGCCTTCCCCATGCTGGCCCCTGAGATTTCCGAGGTGTACCGGGAGGTAGCGCACACGGGACAGCGCTGGGTAAAAGACGTTATCCAATACAAGGACCGGATGATTTCCGGAGCCTTTACCGTGTTTGCCTTCCAGACCGGTCCTAACCGCATGACCGCATTCTTCTATGACATCACCGAACGCAAGCGCGTCGAAGAGGAACGGACACGGTTGATGGCGATCCTGGAAAGCACCAGCGACCTGGTGGCCACCTCCCGACCGGATGGCGGGCTCACCTACGTCAATGCGGCTGGACGTCGCATGCTGGGATGGGGCGAGGATGAAGATATCCACAGGCATAACCTGAACGAGACGCACCCGGCCTGGGCTTTACGGATCGTGCAGGAGGAGGGCCTCCCTACCGCGCGCACTCACGGGATCTGGCAGGGTGAAACTGCGGTCCTCAACCGGGAGGGCCGGGAAATCTCGGTCTCGCAGGTGATCATGATCCATACGAGCGGCGACGGGGCGATCGAGTACATATCCACCATCATGCGCGACATCACCGAGCGCAAGCGCGCGGAAGAGAAATTACGCGAGAACGAGGAAAAGTTCCGCACGATCTTCGAAACGGCGCCCATGTCAATAGCCATATCCGATCTGGAAGGACGTTACATCGATATCAATGCGCGGATGTGTGAAAAGTCCCAACTCAGCCGGGAAGCCATCCTCGGTCGCAAAATTGGGGAAATCCAGCAGCTCGCCCGTCCGGAAGACCCCGCGGAGGCCCTGCGCTTACAAGAGAAGCTGGTTGCCCAAGGCTGGTTGAGTAATGAAGAGGTTCGTCTGGTCCGCCCCAACACGAACGAGCACATGATCAATCTCCTGTCCGCCCGGCTGGTCATGATCGCCGGCAAGCCGTATGCGATCTCCATGCTGCTCGATATCACCGAGCGTAAGCGTCTGGAGGAGCAATTCCTGCAGGCCCAGAAGATGGAGTCCATCGGCCGGTTGGCCGGCGGCGTGGCGCACGACTTCAATAACCTCCTGACCGCCATAGCGGGCAATGCCGAGCTGGCGCTCCTGCAGGCGGACATTGGCCCCAGGGTCAGCGGCCGGCTGAAGCTCATCCAGCAGGCCGCTGACCACGCGGCCGAACTGACCAAGCAATTGCTGGCCTTCTCCCGCAAGCAGATCATCGAACCGCAAGTGATCGACCTCAATGAACTGATCTGGAACATGGGCAAGATGCTCTCACGCGTGATCGGCGAGGATATCACGCTGCGCTCGACCAACCCGCCGGGACTGCACCACATCAAGGTCGATGCGGGTCAGATGCAGCAGATCATCATGAACCTGGCCGTGAATGCCCGCGACGCCATGCCCGACGGCGGCATCCTGAACATCGAGACGGCCGATGTCGTGCTCGATGAGGCCTACTGCCGGCGGCACGAGGGCTGTAAGCCGGGTGAGCACATCATGCTGTCGGTCAGCGATACGGGCATCGGTATGAGCGCCGAGGTCAAACAGCACCTGTTCGAACCGTTCTTCACCACCAAGGCCATGGGCAAGGGTACCGGGCTCGGGCTGGCCACCGTGTACGGCGCGGTCAAGCAGAACGGCGGGACCATCGAGATTTACTCGGAGCCTGGCATGGGCACGTGCTTCAAGATGTATTTTCCCGCGGTCGCAATCGATACGGCCCCGTTACCCAAGGAACCTTCCGCGGAGAAGCTTTCCGGCGGCAGCGAAACGGTCCTGCTCGTGGAAGATGACCCCGGGGTGTTGGAATTCACCCGCAGCGTACTGGAGATGCTCGGCTACCATGTCATGGCGGCCTCCAGCGGGGAAGAGGCCCTGTCCATGGCCCGCGACTATGCCGGCCCGATCCAGCTGCTCATGACGGATGTGATCCTTTCCGGCATGAACGGGCGTCAGGTGGCGGAAGCACTCACGGCCGATCGTCCCGGTCTTAAGGTTTTGTTCAACTCGGGCTATACCAAGAATACCATCGTGCATCACGGCGTCTTGGAGCATGATCTGCACTTCATCGCCAAGCCCTTCACCGCCCAGGCCCTGGCGCGCAAGCTTCGCGAGGTACTGGACGAGGTTTGACGCCCGTCTCCGACCACCCGTGAACAACCTGACCGGCAACCAGTGTCTCCATCCATGGTGCGAGCGCCCGGCGCAAAAGCTTTCGCAACTCTGCCTGGCGGGCGTGACCAATGGTCCCCGCCTCGCCGCATCCGGCTGGATGTGCATTCATCCAAGAAACCGTCTATACACGGGTACGCTTCTATGATTTAAGGGTATCGAAATGATGCGAAAGGAAGATCATCCGTGAAAGGTACGCTGGTAAATGCCGGGACCGTGCTGGCGGGCTCCCTGATCGGGATGGGGGCCGGGCGGTTTCTCTCGCAGGGCATCCGCACCATCCTGATGCAGGCCCTGGGCCTGGCCGTGATGGTGATCGGGCTCAAGATGGCCCTGTCCGGCGAGAATGCCATCGCCGCGGTGGGCTGTCTGCTCCTGGGCGGCATCACGGGCGAGCTGCTGCGCATTGAGGACGGCATCGAACACCTCGGTCTCAGGCTCAAGAACCGTTTTCATTCCGACTCCGCCACCTTTGTGGAAGGCTTTGTCTCGGCCACCATCCTGTACCTGACCGGCGCCATGACCATCGTGGGCTCCATCCAGGACGGCACCGTGGGCGACGCCACTACGCTCTATCTGAAAGCGCTGCTGGACGGTTTCGCCTCGGTGGTGCTGGCCTCTTCGCTGGGCGTGGGCGTGGCCTTCTCGGCGCTCTCGGTCCTGATCGTGCAGGGCGGACTGACCCTGCTGGCCGGGCAACTCGCCTTTCTGAAGGAACCCGCGGTGCTGGCCTCCATCACGGCCGTGGGCGGCATGATCATCTTAGGAATAGGCATCAACCTGCTGGAGCTCAAACGCCTCAAGGTCGGCAACCTGGTCCCGGCCCTGATCTATGCCATCATCTATCCCCTTTTATGGGGGTAGTCCTGATGCCCTCGTTTGCCAATACCATGCTCGTGTGAAAGGAGGAAGCATGTCGCGATTCCAATTCAAACCGCAGGAAGCGCTCCTGCTGGTGATCGACATCCAGGAAAGGCTGCACCAGGCCATGGAAGAAGCCCGCCGGTCCGCCTACGTCAAGAACAGCGGCATTCTGATCAAGACGGCCCAGGCCTTATGCATGCCGATCGTGGTCTCGGAACAGTACCCGCGCGGGCTGGGTTCCACGATCCCGGAGATCGATGCTTTGCTGGGGCAGGCAAGCAAATATGAAAAACTGGCCTTCAGCTGCTGGGGCGAAGCGCCCATCCGGGCCGCGATCGAGGACAGCGGCCGCGCCGCCGTGATCGTAATCGGCATCGAGGCCCACGTGTGCGTGCTGCAGACCGTCATGGACCTCATCGCGGCCGGCTACAACGCCGTGGTGGCCACGGACGCCGTGTGCTCGCGCAATGCTTCGGACCGCGTCACGGCCGTGCAGGCCATGGCGGAGGCGGGCGCCGTGGCCTACTCCACGGAATCAATCGCCTTCATGCTGCTTCAGCGGGCCGGCACGCCGGAGTTCAAGCAGGTCTCGCCATTGTTTAAATAAGGACAGCCTCAGGTGCACACATCCACCCACTGCGCCCCGGTGATGCGGCGGAGCTCGTCGGGTGAGATGGCGATACAGTTGTTGTGGGCGCCTGCCGCCGGGTATACCAGCTTAAAGGGCTTAAGGCTCTCATCGATATAGATATCCATCGGCGTTTTAAGCCCGAAGGGGCACACCCCGCCCACCGGATGGCCGGTTATGTCCACGACCTCGCCGGCGCCGAGCATGCGCGCCTTGACGCCGAAGCGCTGCTTGAACTTGCGGTTGTCAAGCCGGGCATCGCCCTTGGTCACCAGGATCATGGCCTTTCCACCGACCTTCAAGGCCAGGGTCTTGGCGATCAGGGCCGGCTCAACACCTAAGGCCTTGGCCGCCAACTCCACGGTCTGGGTGCCCTCATCGAACTCACGGATGGCATAATCCAGTCCACGGCCGGCAAAAAAAAGCCTGACATCCTCCACTCCCATGTGCATTCCCCTTTTTACGCCGTTAAGGATGACATTGCTATAGCACACACGCCGGTTGCCTTCCAGACCGTGAGGCGCCTAACCGCATGGCCTGTTTTCGACAATTTTGTCGATCGGAACGCTCTTTGTCGAACCTGCGCCGGCCTCCTCGTATTCAACCAGCTGATATTAAGTGACTTATATTTGGCACAGCCCTTGATAATGATTTTGCATCCTTTAAAAAACACGTTGGCCGCTTAACCGGCCGTATATGAGGAGGGCTTGTGGCTACACAGAGGTATTACAAACGCCGGCTGATCGGGACGTTGGCAGGTCTGATGATGATCCTCGGCGCGGCCTGCTCGTCGGGAGGAGGTTCCTCGTCATCATCCGGGGACAATGATTCATCACCAGTTAACGGCATGAGTGAGTCGGCCATGGTGGGTTCCGGTTTCCAGCTCATCGATCAAGGCGATGCGCCCGCGGGCGTGGCCTGTTTCGCGATGATCTTCGATTACTACCAGGACCAGGGCCGTTACAGCGATGCGACAAGCGGTACGGCGGTGGCCCTGGATACTCCGACCGGCGCCACGATCACGCAGGCCTCCCAGATCTGGAGCTGGATCAACGGCGGCGCTGCCGCGGTGACGCTCAAGCACCTGTACAAGGCCGCCTACAACCTCAACGAGATCGCCGGCGGCAAGGCCCATTATTTCGTGAAGCTGCAGGCCGAGACATCCACCCTGAGCGACACGCAAAGCCGCCGGGAGCAGCTGGAAGCCATCGTCAAGCATTTTCTCAGGCAGGGACGGCCGGCGATCATCCAGATGAAGCCCTACAATGCGCTTCTGTGGGCCACCTTCCACCTGGTCGTGATCGGATACGATGCCGACGCTCAGACCGTAACCTACGCCTGCCCTTTCGACGGCGGCTACAAGGCCACGGTAAGCGTGGACGATTTCATAGGAGATTACTTCTATAAACCGGGCACCCTGGAGCAGGCGCGCTGGGACGGCGCGTGGCTGGGCTTTTACCACGGCCCGGCCCTGACGGGCGACCACCGCTACAGCTTAGAAAACCAGGGCTACGATCGCGCCTATGAGCTGCATATCCCCGCAAGCTATTCCGGCACGTCGCCCGTGCCGTTGGTGCTCGACTTCCACGGCATCTACATGAGCGCCGCGGTCGAGAGAAAGACCAGCGGGTTCAAGGCCCTGTCGGAAACCGAAGGCTTTATCGTGGCCTATCCGGAGGGCATCGGCACCCTGGAAACGACGGCGCTGTCGCAAACCTCCCTGGGAGGACAGAGCTGGAACGCGGACACCACCGGCTTGCAGTGGTACAGCTGGGCCAACCTCAGCGATGTCGATGACGTAGCCTATGCCGTCACGGTCGTCGATGACGTCAAGCGGCAGCTTGCCATCGATGCCGCGCGCGTCTACCTTACCGGCCTTTCGCAGGGAGGCTCCATGGCGCTCTTATGCGCCCACGACCGCGGCGATGTCTTTGCCGCCGCCGCGGTGGTTTCAACCGCGCTCATGAAATATCTTCCGGATTACAAACCGTTGCGGCCTATTCCGGTGGCGAACTTCCACAGCTACGAGGACGCCACCGTACCCTATGACGGCAATATCCTTGCCGGCCTGCCGCCCATTGAGGATACCGCCCGCCAGTGGGCCATCGTCAACGGCTGCGACTACACCGACCCGACCGTCAGTGTGCTGGGTTACCCGGATGAAGCCCATCCCAAAGTCCCCGAAAAGCTGACGATTTATACCGGCGGAGCCGAAGTCAGGATGTACAGCCTCCACAGCTCGTCCGCAGACGGCGATCCGCATGTGCTGTACAAGACCAACTTCCATGGCAACACCGTGGAAAAGAAACAGCACTATATCACGAAACTGGCGTGGGATTTTCTCAAGCGCTTCACCCTTTAAGGAAGGTCCGAAGCCTTGGGACGAGATAGAAAACAACATCAGAGAGGAGAACACCCTATGTATCTCGATCAAAGCAAGTTGACGACAAAAGCACGCTTGTGCATCGCCGGAGTGATCATGCTCATGCTCGCGGCATGCAACACAGGCAGCGATGATGGCGCCAGCGCCGCGCAGGCGGAAGACGCACAAACCGCTTCCATGTATGTGCTCACAACCAGCGACGCATCCGTCACGGACGAGGTCTATGTCGCCGTGGACGGCGACCAGGCGCGCATTTACCAGCGCGGCTCCGGCGTGGGCGCGGTCTTTTGTCTGGGGACCTTCCAGCTCGATATCGAAGACGGTTCCCTGGCGATCGCGCTCTCTCAAGAAAGCCTGCGCCAAGCCAGGGAGCGCCTGGCCCTCTCCCTGGACCAGGTCTCGGTCAAGGTTGACGGGGCGTCAACGCACGTGGCGGTGACGGACATCAAAAACGCGGGCAGCCGCCTGGAAACCATCCGGCTCTTCCTGGGCAGCGAGCTGGCCGACGATATGGATGTCGAGGATGCCCTGGTCACCTTTAAAAACGATGCAAACATCCAGGCCATCCTGGATGAAATCCTGGATCTCAAAGAAGCCTTCATCGCCGACGCGGCCTCAAGCGGCAATCCCTCGGCCGGGCTCATCCTTGCCAAGGCCAGGCTGAGCGTTCAGCTCATGCGCCTGCTGGGCAACCAAACCGTGCTCAAGGTGTTCTATGAAAAGGAAATTCTGGGCTCGCTCCTATGCGACATGGACACGGTGGACCGCGAGATCGCGCTGTACTATGCCTGCGCGGCCAAGATCATGCGCCAGGAGGCAACCGGCCTGGACGAGCTGGACGAGATCGATGAGATCTCGAACGAACTGGAGGCGCTCGAGGCGCTGAGCGTCAAGGCCGCCGTCCTGGAAGGCCACTACCGGGGCTTCATGACCTCGATCGGTTTCGAGGATGAAGACACCTCGGTTGACGTGACTGTTTCCTCACTCTGGAACACCATCCTGTGGGAAGGCATCATGGGCGTCTTCGTGGAAGTGGACAGCGACCAGTACGACATCAATGTGGCCGTATGCCAACCGCTTGACCGCCTGGTGCGGCATTGCTATATGGCCGGTGATACGGCCAGGGCCATGCGCACGATCCAGTGGTTCGACCGGCTGGCTCAGAGCACCGATGACGGACGCATCATCCTGCTAGGCAACGCGAACCAATGGACCAGTCCTGAGACGGGCATCACCCTACGCCCGGTCAATGACAGCGCCTTAACGGACTGGCGCACCTGGGAGCAATGGGCGGATGAGATCGACCAACGCATTTAAGCCATCTTTTTTTTCACACCCCTCCTCGGAGACCCCGGAAGCAGCGGGGTCTCCCGTTTTAGCTCGGGGGGGAGGTGGTCGCCCTGCCCGCGCGGCGCTGAAAAGGCTATCAAGGCTCCACGCGATGGCGTCCCCATGCTTTACGATCGATATTTTCAATGATAAAACGAACTCATGTCAAATATATTGCCATCGAGCCACAACCGCCATGCATGACCGTACCCATCACCACATCCGTCGGTTTCTGATCCTCGCCATCCTGGCTTTCTGCTCCTCCAGGGCCTGGGCGCTTGAGTCCACCCTTAAGCTGCACGGCGGCTACAACAGCAACAGCGAGGCCCGCGCGCACGGCCCGTCATCCGGCTTCGGACAGCTGGACCTGCGCTTCTCCCAGCCCGGAGACATCGAGACGCTTGCCACCGGTTATGAAGCCTTCATCGACGGGTCATACATGAAATCGTCGGATCAGGAATACCGCGCCACGGCCGGCGGCGCCCTAGACTGGTCGCTGTACGAAGACCGTCTGCGGCCGGGGGTCATGTACGCCTACAGCATTTACCGCAGCGATGATGACGTAAACACCCATGGGGCCACCTTGTGGGCCGACTGGTCCCTGAACGACCAGGCGGGCCTCGGGATCGAGCAGGCCTTGAGCTGGGAAGACTACCAGCGCGAGGTCACCCTGAACGCCGGTGGAGTGCCCACCTACCGCCTGGGCAGCATCCACGAACCGGCTCTGGAATCGTGGGGGACAACGGCGGGTGTAACGCAGAACCTAACGAACCTCTACGAGTGGGTCGCCACGAACTTTTTCTCCTCTCATCCGAGCTGGCTCATAACCGATGGCGCCATCCAGCCCGTCACGGTCAAACGCGACGATCGCTTCTCCTCCACCACGCTGCGTTATGGGCAGGTGATCAATGAAGTACTGCGGCTCGATCTCCTGCTGGCGCGCGACCATCTGGACTCCACTGTCGACGCCGCCATCTACCGCCGCAACACCCTCGGCATCGGGGGCTTATGGCAACCAGCCCCCCGCTGGGAGCTTGCCCCGCAGGCGCGCTGGTCTGCCACCCATTACAAGATCAAGCATCCCCTTGACGACGATCCGGACATCACCAAGATCCTGTGCTTATGTCTCACCCGTCGGCAAGACCCAATTGCTTTGAGCTGGCGCATCGAATGGCTTGACAACGATTCCCCCTTTGAGGAGGAATGCTACCAAAGGACGGTGGCCGAATGCATATTCGCCTATCAATTCTAATCATGCTGTTTGTGGCCGGCCTGGCAAACCAGGCTGAGGCCAACGATCACCTGACCGGGACGGTGACGGCCCAGGACCGCGCCAAAGGCACCATCGTCGTGCGCACCGACGATGATGGCGAGCGGTCGCTCCAGGTCACCATCCACATGAAGAACCTGCCCGAAGAGCTGCGGACCGGGTCCCTGATACGGGTGCACGGACGGTTTCTCTCGGACGATCATACCCGCTTCGAGGCCGAAAGGCTCAAGATCAAACATGATGATCCGTCGGGCGTGCGCGCGCGGCTGCGCACCATACATCACACGGAACATGAACAGACGCGCCCCGTCATCCGTCTCCCGGATGTCTTCAAGCTCCAGGAGCGCACCCGGTGAAGGATTTCTTCAAACGCCTGGCCTTCACCAGCATCATCGATTCACGCCTTGAACGACTGATTCCCTCCTGGAAGACCAACCTCTTGATCCCGGTGGTGATCATCTTCGTCGTCATGGGGTATTATGTCTGGCTGATCAGCCATGCGCAGCGTCTCTTCCTCGCCCAGGTGAAGTCCAACGCCCAACTCTTCAGCGAAGCCGTCCACCTCAACGCCAACAATGCGCTCCTGTCACAGAACGCGATCGCGGAAATCATGCAATCCTTTCTGGGCAATACCGCCCGTTTCGTGGACTACCTCGACGCCATCGACCCCTTCACTGAAACCGAGCTCTCCGCCTTCTGCCAACAAACCGGACTCTCATGGATCGTCATCCAGCGTCCCAAAGGGCGGACCGAGGGCCGGGGCGCATCCCTCATGGAAGGCCTCATCCCGGCCCCAGGCGAGTTCAAGACCTATATCCTGAAACGTCAAAGGGCACCGGGGTCGATCGTGATCGCCTTTTACAGCCCGCGCATCCAGGCCCTTGAAAACCAGATAGAGCTCAAGGAAACGCTCAAGCGTCTGAAGCGCCTGTCCGGAATCGCGTATGTCCGCATCGAGAAGGAGCCGGCACAAACGCCGCGTCAGCATTACGGAGTGCGGCTGATCGAATCGCGGCGCATCGCCGAGACGCGCCTGGGCATGGAAAATGATCAGACCCTGGTGGTGGGGGTCTCGGCGCAGACGTATTATGACGAAAGAAACCGCCTCTGGTCGCAGTTCCTGTCCTTCGTCGTGCTCACCATGGTCATCGGCATCCTGGTCTCATGGCTGCTCTTCTACTATCAGACCAAAACCCTCAACCAGGTGCGAACCTTTGAACGCAGCTTGGCTCGTCAGCAGGAGGATGCCGCGCTCGGACAGGCCTCGGCCACCATCACGCACGAGCTGCGCAACCCCTTGAACGCCATCAGCATGGGCCTGCAGCGCCTGCGCATCGAGGCCGATGAACTGACCCCGGAGCACCAGGACCTGATCGATACCATGCTCAAGGCCATGCTCCGCACCAACGGCATCATCACCAATCTGGGCCGCTATACCAAGGTGCTCAAACCCCGGCTGCAGACCGTCGACCTCCATGTCGTCATCGACCATCTTTTGACGTTGTACAAAGGGGCGCTGACCGAACGCGGCATCGCCGCCACCTTCATCCCCTGCCCCGAGGCCTCGCTTGAGGCCGATCAGCACCTCTTGGAGGAGATGCTCGAAAACCTCATCAAAAACACCATCGAGGCCCAGCCGCGAGGCGGGTATATCCATATCGAACTCAAGCGCCAGCAGTCGATGCTGGCCATCGAGCTGGAGAACGCGGGCTTCGACCTGCCGCCTGAAACGGCCTCTCGGATCTTCGAACCCTATTTCACCACCAAGACCCAGGGTTCCGGGCTGGGGCTGGCCATCGCCAAACGCATCATCGAAGCGCACGGCGGCAGCATCTCCGGCCATATCCCGCGCGCCGGCATCCTGCACGTGCATATTCTCCTGCCTCAGAATGCCGACCGTGCCGCCGGGGGCAACGAACAAGCGATCTAAAGCAGTGCTCCAAAAACATCGGCCGGATGCCGATAGGAGTGAGCACAAGGACAAACAGCATGCGCATATTGATCGTCGATGATGAAGAAATGCAGATTGGCCTCCTGGAGGGTTTTCTCTCCCGTCAGGGCTACGAGGTCTTGACGGCCGCGAACGGACGGGATGCCCTGGCGCGTTTCCGGGAGCAGCCCGTCCAGCTCGTGCTGCTCGACCACCGCATGCCGGACATGAACGGCGACGAGGTCCTCAGGCGCATGAAGGCCATGGACCCGCTCGTGCGCTGCATCATGATTACGGCCTTCGGATCAGTCCAGACCGCGGTCGAGGTCATGAAGCTCGGGGCCGGCGACTTCGTGGAAAAACCGGTGGACTTGAAAGCACTCCTGGAAATGATCCGCCGGATCGAACAACATGTGCATGTCACCGACGACGCCGAGCGCGTCAACGACACCGCCCGGCAGTCCGAATTGCCGTTTACGATCGTGGCCGAGGCGCCTGCCATGCAGGAGGTCCTCTCGCTGGTGCGGCGCGTGGCGCCCACACCCTGGCCGGTGCTCATCTCCGGCGAGACCGGCACCGGCAAGGAAGTCGTCGCGCGCCTGATCCACCTCATGAGCCCGCGCGGCCAGGCCCCCCTGGTGGAAGTCAATTGCGCGGCCGTGCCCGAGAACCTCTTCGAGTCCGAGCTCTTCGGTCATGAAAAAGGGGCCTTCACCGGGGCCGTGGGCAGCCGTCGGGGCCGTTTCGAGGAAGCGCATGACGGCACGCTCTTCTTCGATGAGGTAGGCGAGCTCTCGCTCAACCTGCAGGCCAAGCTCCTGCGTGTGCTGCAGGAAAACAAGATCACCCGCGTCGGCGGCTCGCGCGCTTTTCCGGTCGATGTGCGCATCCTGACGGCCACCAACCGCGACTTGAGCGCCATGCTGGCCGAGGGCACCTTCCGCGAAGACCTCTTCTACCGGCTCAATGTCCTGACCATCCCCCTGCCGCCCTTGCGGGACCGCAAACAGGATATCCCGAAGCTGGTCAAGCTCTTCATCGAGCGCTACAGCCCGCAGCCGCTGACGCTCGACGCCGATGCCATGAGCACGCTCATGAAATACGACTTCCCGGGCAACGTGCGCGAGCTCGAGCACATCATCAAGCGCCTGGCGGCCTTGAGCCGCTCCACGCTGATCAAGGTTTCCGACCTGCCCGAGGAGGTGCGCACGCCCAAGGATCAACCGGTGGGTTTCTTAAACAAACGCCTGGCCCTGGTGGAGCGCGATCTGATCCTGCAGGCCCTTGAACGCCACGACTGGGTGCAGACCCGCGCGGCCGAAGCCCTGGGCATCAGCGAACGGGTGCTGCGGTATAAGATCGACAAGCTCGGGATCAAAAAACGCTAAAAAGGTAAGGAATCCGCGTGGGACTCTCAGCCGACATCGCCATCATCATCATCGCCGCCCTGTTGGGAGGCCTGATCGCCCAAAGGCTCAAGCAGCCGCTTATCCTGGGCTATATCCTGGCCGGGGTGGTGCTCGGTCCCTTGACCGGCCGCATCTTCATCAGTCAGATGCACGATATCGAGCTCCTGGCCGAAATCGGCGTGGCGCTCCTGCTGTTCGGCATCGGGCTGGAGGTATCCTTCAAGGAGCTCAAGCCGGTGCGCGGCGTAGCCCTGATCGGAACCCCCATCCAGATGTGCCTGACCATCGCGTACGGCTTTATCATCGGCACATGGCTCGGTTGGGATGCAAACTCCGCCCTGTGGATGGGGGCCGTCATGTCCCTTTCCAGCACCATGGTGATCCTGAAGACCCTCATGAACCGGGGTTTGATGGGCACGCTTTCCAGCCGCGTCATGATCGGCATGCTGATCGTCCAGGACCTGGCCGTGATCCCGCTCATGATCATCCTGCCGGAGATCAGCCATCTCGGGGCCGGGCTGTCGCTCCTGGCCCTGGCCGTCCTGAAGGCCATGGGGTTCCTGATCGTCATGGTGGTGGTCGGAGGCCGCCTGATCCCGAAAATCCTGTCCTGGGTCGCGGGCTGGAACTCGCGCGAGCTGTTTTTGCTGACCGTTACCGCCACGGGCTTAGGCGTCGGGTACGGCACGTATCTCTTCGGGCTCTCGTTTGCCTTCGGGGCCTTCGTGGCCGGCATGGTCTTGAGCGAATCCGACTACAGCCACCAGGCCTTGAGCGATATCATCCCTTTAAGGGACATCTTCGGCCTCTTATTCTTTGTCTCGGTGGGGCTGCTCCTGGACCCGGCCTTTCTCGTCCGCAACATCCGGACCATCCTGTTCCTGGTGGTGCTGCTACTTTTCGGCAAAGGGCTGATTTTCGCCGGCGTGGTGCGCCTGTTTGGGTACGCCAACATCATCCCCTTGGCCGTCGGCCTGGGGCTGTTCCAGATCGGCGAGTTCTCCTTCGTGCTTGCCCGCGTGGGCCTCAAAACGGGCTCCATCTCCCATGACCTCTTTGCCCTGATGCTGACCACCACGGTCATCAGCATGGTCTTGACGCCCTTTGTCTCCGGCTTTACGGCCCCCTTGTATGCCTTGCGCAAACGCTGGTTCAAGACCGAGCGCCTGCAGACCATCAACCTGCCGAAAAACGGGCTGGCCGGCCATGTGATCATCTCCGGGGGCGGACGCACCGGCACCTATGTCTCCCAGGTGCTCAAGTCCATCCAGGTCCCTTTCGTGATCATCGAGTATAACTCACGCATAATCGATCAGTTCAAGGAGGCCGGCATTCCCGTGATCTATGGCGATGCCAGCCAGTCGGTCGTCCTGGAGGCCGCCCATATCGCTCAGGCCCGCATGATGATCATCACCACGCCCTCGGGCATGATAACGAGGATCATCGTGGAGAAGGCGCGTCTGCACAACCCAAACCTGCACATCGTGGCGCGCGCCGAGAACATCGATGAAATGAAGTTCTTGAGCGATCTCGGGGCGCAGGAGATCGTGCAGCCCGAATTCGAGGCCGGTCTGGAAATGACCCGCCAGGCCCTCTTGTCCCTGAACATCCCCTTATCCACGATCCTCAAGTTCACGGATCAGGTCCGGCACGGGTTCTACACCCCGACCTGCCAGTTCGATCCCGAGCACCAGAACCTTGCGCAGCTCAAGAACCTGACGCGCCTGTTGGAGCTGTCATGGATCGCCATCCCCGATGAGAGTCCGTTCATCGGGCAGACCATTCAGTCCCTGGCCATCCGCAGCGCCACGGGCGTCTCGGTGGTCGGTGTCCTGCATGAGCGCAACATCCTGCCCAATCCGGACATCCACTACCGTTTTGCCAAGGGCGACTGGATCGCCATCATGGGCAATGCCGAACAGATCGAAGCCTTTGGGCGCCTGCTCAAGCCGGCCTGAGAAGTATCCCGGCTTGGCGATGGACCCGTCGGAACCCATCCTCCCCGTGCGTGCGTGAGGCCCGTGGCATTCGAACTGTCCATGATGCCTTAGGAAATAAGCCTTGAAACATCGGGATATGTATGTTAAATGGCTCGCAAATTCGCACGCCCGGTTGTTTTGCACAAGCCCCGGTGTCCTTAGAAATTAAGGATAGGCTGTGTCTTTAAACGGGCGGAGGAAAAACCAAAGGAGGCAGTATGCCGGCAGTTAGTATGAAACAGCTCCTGGAAGCAGGCGTCCATTTCGGACATCAGACCCCGCGTTGGAATCCACTCATGAAGCCCTATATCTTCGGGGCGCGCAACGGCATCCACATCATCGACCTGCAGAAGACCGAAAAGCTCTTCGAAAAGGCCTGCGAGTTCATCCGCGAGGTCACGGCCTCGGGCGGCAAGGTGCTCATGGTCGGCACCAAGAAGCAGGCCCAGGACGCCATCGAGGAAGAGGCCCAGCGCAGCAAGGCGTTCTATGTCAACCATCGCTGGCTGGGTGGATCGCTCACCAACTTCGCCACCATCCGCAAGAGCATCGAGCGGCTCAAATGGCTGGAAACCATCATCGACAACGGCACCATCGAGAATTACCCCAAGAAGGAACAGATCAGCATGAAGCGGCACAAGATCAAGCTCGACCGCTCGCTCTCCGGGATCAAGACCATGGAGAAGCTCCCGGACGTGCTCTTCATCGTGGACCCGTCCCGGGAATATATCGCGGTCAAGGAAGCCCGCAAATTGAAGATCCCCATCGTCTCCATCGTGGACACGAACTGCGACCCGTCCCTGATCGATTACGTAATCCCGGGCAACGATGACGCCATCCGCGCCATTAGGCTCTTCACCTCCAAAATCGCCGACTCGATCAACGACGGCACGGCCCTCTACGAGGAAAAGCTCCAGGGCCAGGTCAAGGAAGAGGCGGCGGCGGCCGAACCGCAGGCCACCGAACGCAAGGGCGGCAGACGCAGGAAGGGTCTCGGCGAGGATATGGAGAGCGAGGTCGAGGTCATCGTCAAGGACGAGGAACCCGCGGAAGAAGTTTTCGCGGACGAAGTCGAGTAGAACCGTTAGGAGGAATACCGTGCAGATAACATCCGAAGAGGTAAAAAAACTCAGAGACAAGACCGGCGTGGGCATGATGGATTGCAAGAAGGCGCTGGTCGAAACCAACGGTGATTTCGACAAGGCCGTCGAGCTGTTGCGCAAAAAAGGCATGGACGTGGCCGCCAAACGCGCGGGCCGCACGGCCTCGCAGGGCGTGGTGGCCAGCTACATCCACCTGGGCGGCAAGGTGGGCGTGCTCGTGGAAGTCAACTGCGAGAGCGATTTCGTGGCCAAGAGCGACAACTTCACGGTCTTCGTCAAGGACATCAGCATGCATATCGCGGCCAGCAACCCGCTGTGGGTGCAGCGCGAGGACGTTCCGGCCGACAAGCTCGACAAGGAACGCGAGATCCTCAAGGAACAGGCGCTCAAGACCGGCAAACCCGAAAAGGTGATCGAAAAGATCATCGAAGGCAAGCTCTCCAAGTTCTATGCCGAGAACTGCCTCTTGGAACAGCCCTTTGTCAAGGACACGGACCGCACCGTGAAGCAGCTCCTGGACGAGCTGATCGGCAAGACCGGCGAGAAATGCCTCATCCGGCGTTTCACCCGTTACCAGATGGGAGAAGAGCTCTAGCTTGAAGGCCTACAAACGCATCCTCCTCAAACTTTCGGGCGAAGCCCTGGCCGGAGCGCAGGGCTTCGGCATCCAGGCCGACACCTTGGCGGCCATGGCCTTAAGCGTCAAGGATGCATGCGACAGCGGGGCTCAGGTAGGCCTCGTCTTAGGCGGCGGCAATATCTTCCGCGGCATCCAGGCCGGGCCCGATCAGAACCGCGCGCGCGCCGATTACATGGGCATGCTGGCCACCATCATCAACGCCCTGGCCATGCAGGAGGCCCTTGAAGGTCTGGGGGTTAAGGCGCGTGTCATGAGCGCCATCGAAATGCCGCGCGTGGTTGAAACCTTTGTGAGAGAAAAGGCCGTCGAGCACCTCGAGGCCGGCCGGGTGGTCATCTTCGCCGGCGGCACCGGGAACCCGTACTTCACCACGGACAGCGCCGCGGCCTTGCGGGCCCTGGAGATCGGGGCCGACGTGCTCATCAAGGCCACTAAGGTCACGGGCGTATACGACAAGGACCCGGTTAAATACAGCGATGCGCGTTTCTTGCCCGAGCTCGATTACGACGAGGCGTTATCACGCAACCTGGGCGTCATGGACTTAACGGCTATTACCCTGTGCCGCGATCATAACCTTGAAATCCGTGTCATCAATATCAGGGAACCGGGCAGTGTTCGCAAGCTCTTGAGCGGCGAGGCCATCGGTTCCCTTGTTCGCAGGAGGGAGGCATGACCAAGGAAGTGCTCGATGACGTGAAACAGCAGATGGCCAAGGCCGTGGATTCCATGAAGAACGCCCTGGTGAAGGTCAGAACCGGCCGGGCCTCCATCGGGATTTTGGACGGCATCATGGCCGATTACTATGGGACGCTCACACCCATGAACCAGCTGGCCACGCTGGCCACGCCCGAAGCGCGTCTGATCACCATCCAGCCCTGGGACAAAGGGGCGTTCGCGGCCATTGAAAAGGCTATTCTGAAATCCGATCTGGGCTTGACGCCCATGAACGACGGCAAAATCATCCGCGTGCCGATCCCGCCCTTGAACGAGGAACGGCGGCGCGATCTGGTCAAGCATTGCAAAAAACTGGCCGAGGATTTCAAGATCGAGGTCCGCAACCAACGGCGCGACGCCAATGCGCTTCTCAAGGATATGGAGAAGGAAAAGGAAATCAACAAGGACGAACTGGCCAAGGCCCAGGACGATGTCCAGGCCCTGACCGACGATCATATCAAAAAGATTGACAACCTGCTGGCGGATAAAGAACGCGAGATCATGGAGGTCTAGCACCTACCCGTGGCGATCAAGGCCTTTGCGGGGCATCGCCGACGTCATCCGCACGCATGCAGTGCATTTATACGAAACAGGAGGTTTCTCCATGAACGGTGCCGATAAGGAACTATCCCGATTCATGATGTATTTCAAGCCGTCCACCCTGAATGAGTTGAGGGTAATTTCGCGCATGCTCAATATCGCCATGGTGGATTTCGTGACCGCGGCGATGGAGGCCTATATCTTTGCCCGCGAACAGGAGCTGGGCTATGCCGTGCCGCCGCGCCTGCATGACCGTTTCGTGGGACCGCGCACCGATCTGGCGGGCAAACGCACGCGCTATGTCATGCGGCTGCCCAAGGATATCGTGGAAAAAGTACGAGATATCGCCTATTTGGACAACCGCCGCTTCAGCCAGGTCTGCGATGACGCCCTGGCCGAGTTCATCAATTTCACCAAGGAGGTCAAGAACTTCCGGAATGTATGGCTCTCCCGCGCGGATGTGGAGGCCGTACGCGGCCGCAAGGACGCCCGGGCCAGCGAGGTCGTGGCGGCCCTGCTCGCCCAGTTTAAGACCACCGAGGCAAGCGTGCGCCCGATGGTCAAGGCAATGTAGCTTTTTGAAGCATCCGCCGCATCATACCGCAGGGGTGAAAACGATGGCCACGATTGAGAATCTTGATGAGGCGGCCAAGAAAAATCAGACCCGGCCCTTAAACCTCGCCCTGGCTCTGTTTCCCGCCCGTCCTATCGAGCGCACCGACCTGCCGCGCTTCTTCCTGGCGGCCTTCTGCGGCATGCTGGCCTGCATCGCCCTGTATACCGTTTTCGGCGCCATCTTCACCCATGCGCACGCGCTGCGCATGTCTTCCGAAATGCAGCTCTTCCTCTGGGCGCATCTGCCGGTGTGCGTGAGCCCTGGAGACCCGTTCCTGACTTCTTGCGTTCATCAGCTGGGAAGCGGGCTGTTCTTCGGCCTGACCCTGGGGTTGTTGTGCGGCATTGCCGGGCTCCTGGCGAGCATCCCGATCTGGTACCTGGGCAAGGACGCCCCACGGCTGGGTGCCATCGGCATCCTGATCTACGGCATCCTGGCGGTCATGGCGGCCACCTCCAGCTACAGCCGTGAGATGCCCGGGGTATCGCTCGTATTCGGCATTCTGGCCCCCGGGGCCTACTTCCTGCCTTTCAGCGCTATTGTTCGCACCACGCGGCCGCGCGAGATCAATATCACCCGCTGGGTGGTCGTGGCCATGCTCCTGCTGACCCCTCTGATCCTCCTCAAGGGCCAGAGCTATGAACATATCCGCGACGCCATGGTGGACACCCCCATTTTAAAGAACCTCAACACCTTCTATTACGAGCACACGCTCTTAGCCGCCGACGTGATCAAGCCGGCCCCTTACCGCACCCAGAACGCCATAGCCCTGGAAAAAGACATCGTGCTGACAGGCGACCTGCCCCATGGCACGCTGTGGATATCCACGGCCGAACCCTGCGCGCTCACAGGCGCCTCATTGAGCGCGGGAGCAAGCGATCTGGCCTGCCTGTCCGTCAAGCTGGCGAACAAGAGCGCCAGCCCCGAAACCATCCTGAAGGACCCGGCCTTAGACCGCAACAATACCATGCGCAAAGGCATCGGCACCTTTCTGACCAAAGGCCCCATCCTGATCGTGCCGGTCTTCCTGCTGGCCTGGTTCGCGCTGGGGCTGGCGCGACTGACCGAGCGCAACCTGACCTTGGGGGCCTTTGTCATATCAGCCTTTCTGCTGGTCTTTGTCCCCGGCTTCTCACACCTGTACGCAGGCCACGAGCTACGCAAGCACCCGGAAAAGATTCATGCCTACGCGGCCTCGAAACACCCCTCCCAACGCTACCAGACCCTCCTGCTGCAGCTGGACTCCCGCCGCCGGCTGGTTGAGAAGCTCACCCCGATGGAGATCGACGCTTTGGCCAAGGACCCCTACGCCAAGATCAGACTCAACGCCCTGATCCTGGCCGGAAGGAGCACGGACAAGGCCGCCTACTTCACCTTGGTCAAGAACGCCCTGGCCGACCCGCAGGTCAATGTGCGCACCAAGGCCTGCCAGGCTCTGGGCAAAATCGGCGGCCCCGAGGCCCTGGAGCTGCTCGGCCAGACCTTGAACAACGACCCGTCCTGGTATGTGCGCGACTACGCCTACCACGCCATCGGCCGCATCCGGCCCATCAGCGCGTGGGTGAAGCAATAGGGAAGCTTGAGCTCCAAGACCCCGCATCGATCGCCGGGCGCTTTGTAAAGCAACCTCACGAAGGCACCAGGTATGCATGATACGCCCATGTGATAGCGAGCGCCGCCACGATCAGCCAGATAATGATGATTATCGCACCTGCAATCCGGCTGACCGGTTTTCCGTTCCGCATGGTTTCATGAGCCTTTGCGCGGCATTCAACCAGCACATGCGGGGGAATCAGCTTGAGAGCAAAGGCGATTCCGAGCGGTATCAGGATGAGGTCGTCCAGGTAGCCTAAGACCGGGATAAAATCCGGGATCAGATCAATGGGGCTGCATGCGTAGGCGACGATGAGAGCCACGAAAAGCTTGGCATACCACGGTGTGCGAGGGTCTCGCGCCGCCAGGTGAAGGGCGTAGATCTCAGCCTTGAGGCTCTCGGCACGCTGTTTCAGTTTTTCGATCAAGGCCATATCCAACGCATAACAGAGACAGATCCGTTACACAAGACCAGCGGCACGCTGACGGCCGGCTGCCGCTTGCGCCGAAGCGCATTGCGGTTTTTTAAAATTCCTTACGCCGCCGCCCGGTGTATTACCTCTTGGAACTCCACATGCTCATCTCATATGATCTTCGTTTGCCCGTCGCATCTCCGTGAGCACGATCTGGGCCGCGGCAAATAAGGGGCTGTAAGGGTCCCTGCCCTTCTTGAGCATACGCTCGTCCGCGATGCACAGGCGCGTGCCCTGATACGTGAGGAGGAAAAAGTTAACCTGACCCGGCCCGGGGTAGGGAAAAGCTGAGACAGGCCTGCCTTTGTAATAATACGCGCCTGCCAGGCGCGCGCACCGTTCGGCCGCCACGCGCACCCGTTCATTTCCCTGGCCGCCGATGATCCCGAAGGACGAGGTGGTGTAGAGGCTGGCGGTCCCATCCTTCAGGGCCAGGATGCTGGCCGTCTTCTCCCCGATGTTCCAGTCCATGAGCAGGCCGTACACCTTGGGGAAAGCGGTGTCGGGCTTGAGACCCAGACGATCCGGAGACACACTCAGGATCATGTTCCTGAGCTCCTGGCCGGCCTCCTCGGCGCCCTTCTGCTCTTGAGCCATGGAAGCACTGTTGACGAACACCAACACGGCGCCGAGCGCCAGGATCAAGCAAATGCGTTTCATTGTACCGCCCGCCAGTTGAAGGTCCGGATCAGCCGCCATGATTCTTATTATCATATTTCACATCCAACGATCGAAATCAGCGACCGTGGCTCTGCCGCGCTCCATTTCATTGAATGGTCGGTATCCGTTCAAACATCATGCGAACATCGCCCCAAACGATACCAGCCAAAACGACCATTATACCCTCCTCAGATTCATGCCCGGGGGCCAGAGCGTGAAAGACAGCAGATGGTGGAAGCTGCTGGGGCTGTAGGTAGAAAGGACAGCCCAGGTCCCCAGCTTCAAGAGCGCTTCCGGCGCATATTCCCGGAATCTTCTGAAGACGAATTGGGGCAGATAGAGCGGCGCAAGCCGGTTGAACTCTCGCCGGGCCGCAGCCGGGTCAGTGACCGCCATGGCAGCTATACGTCCTGAAGCCAGGGCACCGTTCACACCGAAGTTAAGAACCGGACTCACCACTCCCGCCAGGGTACCGGCCAATATCTTACCATCCCTGAACAGGTTCATATTGTTCCAGCTCTTTAAAGGCCAGGCCGCCCACCCTGAAATATCGTCGTTCCAGCCGTCCATTTCGATGCCGTTGTCTTCGGCCAGCCTTGTACGGAATGCAACCTTTTCTTCATCCAGCAGCGGTCGGTTCATTCTGAAAACCAATGCAACCGACGATCTGTCGCACTGCGCATAATAGCCATACTCTCGGGTAAACCGATCGAAATATACAATTACCTGAGGTTGTGAAGGATCGCAGCGGCCGGTGGCCATGTGTCCGTAGAATGAACGATGAGGGATATTGAACAACTCAAAGGATTTCTTATTCAGACCAGTGGCGACGATGGATCCTGTCGGAAGTTCCGATATCTCCTTCACGGAGAGTCTGCTGCCCAGGATAACCTCTACCCCTTTCTCCAAAGCCTGCCTGTAGAGGACATTTTCCAGAGACAGCTCTCCCTTCCCCCTCTCCATGGTGTAGGCCTCATGAAAGCGTGGCAGATCAAACTCAAATTTCTTTCCATACGCCAGAATCCGGGCGGATTTCCAGGGTTTGAGAGCTTCGCGGATGCGGATCCCAAGCCCCCTTTCCAGGGCCGCTGGATACATCAGGGTGGCATCGGCAAAGGATATATCGCCCCCGATGTGCTCCTTCGCCTCATAAATTCTTACTTTGAAACCCCGGCCGGCAAGGTTAATGCCAGCGACCAGTCCCGCCAATCCTGCTCCGACGACATCAATCTCCATTGACATGACCGCCCCCTCTACAACCGCCTCTCAACTCATGATGCTTACTATGTTGATTAAGTTTAAATAATCTATTTCAGTCTCCTCAATTATTCATTGGCACTAATAAGCCGATATCCGCTGCCGTTCCAATTGCCGAAGCAAATGCCGCATAACATTCTTTCGCACAATGCCCTTTATCATCAGGGGCCGATTATTTTATTTAATGGAATCATTGATACAACATCAACTTTAGTCCAGAGGTGTTATACTGATCCGTATGACCACCCCTATCGCATCGTCATACCACCATGGCGGCAGAGGCCGCCAACCATGACTTATTGCATGGTACCATTATTCACTCTGCACTGGAGGAGTCAAGGCATAATGTGGTCTTGCGGCATGCAGTGTCGATAGATACGTTAGAAAGGTCTGATTCTCCCCCTCTCCCTGACCCTCGCCCGCAATTGGGGCTGTGGCAAAAGGGCGTTTTCCTTGTCTCCCCGGCGGGTTTAGAGCCTGCCCTGGAGGTGTTCAATCCGGGACCGGGGTCCATAAAGCCTGATAATCCCTGGATTCCGGCTTTCGCCGGAATGACGGTGCTCGGCTTTTGCGACAGCTTCAATGGGATAGGGAACCAGAAAAAGGATCACCGCTTTGGGGGGATTTACTTTTTAAGGGAACTCTATCGCTGCCTTGCCTTTTTCAAGAAGCGCGCTCGTAATACATCACGGAATGGAACGACCGGCGCACGGCGCGCTGGAACTTGACCCCTGGGTAGCCCAGGATCAGCACGATGGCGGGTTTATGTCCCGCAGGTATCTGGTATTTGCGCATAAGGCTGGGCTTGTGCGCCAGCGGCGGGGTCAGGCAGCCGATCATGCAGGTGCCCAGGCCGAGGGATTCTGCGGCCAGCATGGCATAGGTGCAGGCAATGAAGGCGTCGGCCGCGTCGGCATAGGGCGAGGTGTGGAACAACAGGGCCGCCGGGGCATCGTAGAGCATATAGTCTTCGCCGCGGTCGCGGGCGTTCGTGATGATCTCGGCCAAGGGGATGATGAAGGACTGCATCTGCGCGTAGGTGCTCTTTTTGACAAACGGCCTGATGAGCTTCATCACCAGGGGCCGGCCCAGGAGTTTCAGCATGCCGCGATACAGGGCCGTGACATCGGCGGAGAGCTCCCGCACCTTGTCGCGGCCGTGGAAGACCACGAGGCCCACCTCCCAGGGCGAAATGCCCATGGGCGCCGAAGAGGCCGCCTCCACGACGCGTTCGATCAGTTCGCGGGGCACTTCCTTCTTGGCAAAGTCGCGGATGCTGCGGCGCTGTAAGAACAAGGCTTCGAGCGCTTCGGCCGTGGCGCATTCTTCGGCCGGGGGAAGGCTCACGGTATCGCCCTGCTTAAGCTTGCGGCCCGTGACCGTGATGCTGCCCGTGGGACAGACCAGCATGCAGTGGCCGCAGCCGATGCAACCGAAGGAATCGGGCGTGCCGTCCGGCAGCACCATGACGCGGTTGTCCGCGTCCATGGCCAGGCTGTTCGAGGCGCAGATGCGCACGCAGAGCTTGCAGGCCGTGCAGGTGGCGTGGTCGATGACGGGGGTTGCGGCAACCGGTCCTACGCTTGATATGACTCCCATGGCGTCCTCCTTAGGTTTTTTGTATCAGGCCTTCATGACCGGCCGAATAAAGACGTCGTCGAACCAGGCGGTCATGGATGCAAGCGTAACCTCGGGCACCATGATGAGGTAGCCGATGGCGCCGTCCAGGGCGGACATCAGCGCCACGCTGCGGGCGCGAGTGTCATGCGGGGCAAAGTCGCCCGCGTCGATGCCCTGGTGAAAGAGCGTTTCAAAGAAGGTGAGCATCTCGGTGTAATATGTCTGGTACAACGGCCACATGCCCTGGCTTGAGAGCATCTTGACGAGCGAGAGGAAGACAAAGATGATTTCCTGGGGATGCGTTTCCCAGTAGGCCAGGTAGCTCCGGATATAGAGCCTGAGCGCATCCGGAGCGGTTTTCTTCTTTTTTGCCATGGCCATACAATCATAAACCGGCTGCATGAAAAGGCTATTGGCCGCGATTAAAATCTCCTCTTTGCTTGAAAAGTGGTGGTACAGCCCGCCCTTGGTCAGACCGGCACGGGTGGCGATGGCCTCCATGGAGGCGTTATCGTAGCCCTTTTCCACGAACTCGTTGACGGCGGCTTCAAGGATATCATCCATGCGTTTCCGGCGGGGCGCTTTCCTGGTCATACCGGGGCTCCTCTCTGTTACATTCCTACCGTCGGTTTTTATCATGAGGGACAGCGCCTGTCAACAAATATCCCTCTTCAACCGTCTTTCCTTGTGGCAGCGGGAGCATGGATTCACGCTCCCGTTATAGATTGGCACCGGCACTGGGATTATGCTATGCTTTCAGTGCGGATATATCAAACTACGACGAGGTAATCTTATGAAACGCATGTGTTTAGCGGTACTGGTCATGGTCCTCCTTTTCCCCATGGGTGCGTCGGCCGATGAGTTCAGGTCCCTGCTGGACGAGTCGGACAGCCTGCTCAAAACCGGGTTACAGCATGTGGCCGACCCCCATACGTCGGGGCTTTATTTGAAGGCCTATCAACTGGCGGCCAAGGCGGCCGACATGCAGCCCGGCAGCTACGAGGCCAACTGGAAGGCGGCCCAGCGGGCGCGCTGCTACTGCGGCCAGATCAGATGGTTTCAGATCGGAGACTGGAAGAAGGAGTGCGTGCGCGTCGCCAAGCCGGCCATGCAATACGGCTTGCGCGCCATCGCGCTTCAGCCCCAGCGGGTCGAAGGGCACTTCTGGTATTCATGCCTGATCGGATCGTACGCGGACGGGGTCAGCATCATCACCGCCTTGAAGGAAGGCCTCAAGAACAAGACCCAGCAAGCCCTGGAAAACTCGCTGCGCATCGACCCCGCCTATTGGGATTACAGCCCCTACCTGGGCATGGGCGAGTTCTGGTACCTCCTGCCCTGGCCGCTTAAAGATACCGCCAAGGCCCGCGACCTTTTGGAGAAGTACAACAAACACGTGCCGGCCACGGCCGATAATATCGAGGAGGGTTGGGTCTACCTGGGCAAGGTCCTGCTGGAATCAAAGGATGCCAATGACCGGGCCCGCGGCCGGCAGTACCTGCAAAAGGCCGCCGCCGGGCGCTTCCCTTATTTCGCTGACATGGCCAAGAAGGCCTTGCGCTAAAAAATCAGTGGTTCTTAAAAACAATGCCACACCTGCCCTCGAAGCACCTGGTGCGCCATGGAAATGGGATAAGGACCGATTGAGGCGATTGACAGCCGGAGTCTTCTGAACTATCAAGGATGAGCCCGCCTACAGCGGCGGGATGCAGCAGAACCATTCATGATCGTTTAAGGAAGGGAAAGCATGCAGCAGCTTAAAAATTGGTTCATCGCCACGCGGCCATGGTCCTTTTCCATGACCGCCATCTCGGTCAGCGTGGGCAGCGCCCTGGCCGCGTTTGCCGGCCCCTTCTCCTGGCCGATCTATCTGCTGACCTTGATCGGCGCGGTGGCCATGCATGCCGGCACCAACCTGATCAACGATTATTACGACGTGCGCTTCGGGCTCGACACGCCGGAGGCGGCCACCGCCCAGTACCGTCCGCATCCGATCGTCCATGACCTCATCCCGGCCAGGCAAGTGCTTATCGCGGCCTATGGCCTGTTCGGCCTGGCCGCGGCCATCGGTTTGTACCTGTTTGTCGTGATCGGCTGGGTGGTGGCGGTCATCGGCGTCATCGGCCTGGTGGCCGGCATCGGCTACACCTCGCCGCCCATGAAATACAAGTACCTGGCCTTAGGCGAGCTCTCGGTCTTTCTCATGTGGGGACCGCTGATGGTCGAGGGTGCCTTCTATGTTCAGCGCGGTGCGCTCAGCTTCGATGCCTTCCTGATCTCGTTGCCCTTTGGCGTCCTGGTGGCCCTGGTGATCTTCGCCAACAACCTCCGCGACATCGAGCAGGACCGCCAAAGCCATGTCACGACCGTCGCCATCCTGCTGGGGCAGCGCCGTGCCATGCACGCCTACCTGCTGTTTATGGCCCTGGCCTACGCCATCACGCTCGTGATCGCGGCCTTGGGCGTTCTAAGCCCGTGGGGGCTCCTGGTATTCCTCTCGCTGCCGCTGGCCTTCAAACTGTTCAAGCAGATGCGCTCAAGCGTCCCGGCCGACGCCGACGCCATAACCGCCAAGCTCGATACGGCCTTCGGCGCGCTCCTGGTGATCGGGCTGGTCGTACAAGGTCTCCTGGCATGAAGGCCGGCCTCCGGGGGATGCGGCTGGTCTGGGCCTTGGCGGCGCTGGCCTGCGTGCTCTGGTTCGTGACCTTCTCTCTTGGAGGCCCGAACTTCTGGATCAAGATCGCCTGTTCCGCCGTTACCCTGGCCGCCGCGGCCATTTGGCAGCACACGCTTACGGACAATACGCTTCGTTTTGACGGCAAGGCTATCCTGCAGGGCGTCATCTCGGCCGTCGTGCTCTATATCGTGTTCTGGTTCGGCAAGGAGATCTCGTCCCTGCTCTTTACCTTCGCTCCGCGGCAGGTGGGCGCCATCTACGGCAAAGGCGCGGGCTTCCCGACCCCGGCCATCGTATTCATCCTGCTGTTCGTCACCGGGCCGTGCGAAGAGATCTTCTGGCGGGGTTTCCTGCAGAGATCGCTCATGGAGCGTTATGGTCCCTGGCCCGGGTGGCTCGTCGCCACGGCCGTCTATGCGCTCGTGCATGTCTGGTCCTTAAACTTCATGCTGGTGGGCGCGGCCGGTGTGGCGGGCGCCTTCTGGGGCCTGATGTACCTCAAGTGGGGACGCCTGGACGCTCTGATCATCTCGCATGCCCTGTGGAGCGCCTGCATCTTCGCTCTGGTGCCCATGGGCTGAAGCCCATGCTTGGCCGGAGCGCATAAGCTTCCCCGGCCTCACCGCGCCCATCCGGCGCCGATAGCTGGCCGGCCGTTCAGCCGGATGTACCTTTTATGCGCCCACGATAAAATCCGCTTGTAAAACGTATGATATTCTCTCATGATCACTACAAAACCAATCAGGAGAAACGCATGTCCGGACGTCTGAACGGTAAAAGCGCCATTATAACCGGGGCCTCCAGCGGCATCGGCCGCGCCACGGCAACAATCTTCGCCCGCGAGGGGGCGCGGCTCTTACTGGCGGATATCAACGCCGCCAATCTGAGCCTGGTGCGGGATGAGATTATTGCCACGGGCTCCAGCGTGGTGATACGTCCCACGGACGTATCTTCCGAGGATGAGGTTAAAGCCCTGATCGACCTGGGGCTGGAAACCTATACCGATATCGACATCCTGGTGAACAACGCCGGCATCGGCGGTCTGCTGGACCCCCTGGAGAACCAAACCGCCGAAGAATGGCACAAGGTCTTCGACGTGAACGTCATGGGCCCGGTGTACGCCACCAAACATGTCATCGCGCACATGAAGTCCCGGCGCAAAGGATCGATCATCAATATCGCCTCGGTGGCGGGCGTGCGCTCCGGCGCGGGCGGCAATGCCTACAGCGCCTGCAAGGCCGCGCTCATCAATTTCACCCAGACCTCGGCCTGCGAGGTGGGCGCATTCAATGTGCGCATCAACGCCATCTGCCCGGGGCTGATCGAAACCGCCATGACCCAGCCCTTCTTTGATTATGCCCGCAGCACGGGCAAGGAAAGCCAGATCGGCAAATACAGCGAGCTCAAGCGCGCCGCGGTCCCGGACGAGGTCGCCTGGGCCATACTCTTCCTGGCGAGCGACGAGGCCAGCTATATCACCGGCCAGGCCCTGCCGGTGGACGGCGGCATCACCGCCTCCTTGAGCATACCGGGCCGGAAGATATAAACGCCGACGGGCGCTGCCCCTTTTTCGCCCGCCTGGCCAAGAAATACCTACACAAAGGATTACATCCGATCCTTAAGGGAGGAAGAAGATGCGTAAACTCATGTTGGCCGTGCTTTTCGTACTGATCGCCGTACCGGCCGCAGCCGCGGGTGAACCGATGAGTGAAGACCAGAAGACGCTGTATGCCATCGGCGTCGCCATCGCCAGGGAGCTGGGTGTCTTCAACCTATCGGCCCAGGAGCTGCAATTCGTTCAGCAGGGTCTGGCCGACAAGGTAGCCGGCCGGCAGATCGCCGTCGATCCGGCGGCCTATCAGGACAAGATCAATCAGTTGGCGCAAACCCGCATGCAGGCGACCGCCGCCAAACAAAAAGAGCTCTCCAAGGCCTATCTGGCCAAGGCCGCTAAAGAAAAGGGAGCTATAAAAACGGCCTCGGGCCTGATCTATATCCCGATCAAGCCGGGGACCGGCAATCAGCCCAAGGCCACGGATACGGTCAGGGTCCACTATACCGGCACCCTGATCGACGGTACGGTCTTCGACAGCTCGATCAAGCGCGGAGAGCCGGCCGAATTCCCCTTGAACCAGGTAATTCCCTGCTGGACCGAAGGCCTGGCCAAAATGAAGGTCGGCGGCATGGCCAAACTGATCTGCCCCTGCGAAATCGCCTATGGCGATCAGGGCCGTCCGCCCGTGATCCCGGGCGGCGCCGCGCTGATCTTCGAGGTAGAGCTGCTGGACATCAAGAAGTAACGGCGCCGGAACCTCTCCTTGGTTTGATATACAGCGCCTATCAATACCATAGGCGCTTGTCTATAACGCGGTTGACAACCCCTCTTTGTTAGTTTATACTAAACTTACATAATACATCACAATACCATAAAAACATCGCAGGAGGGACTTGAGTATGAAAGCATTGATCATGGGCGGCGGTATGTCGGGATTGGCCACAGCCATCAATCTGCTGGAGCAGGGATTCGAAGTGGAGCTTATCGAGGCCGATGATATCTTCGGCGGCCGGGCCAGCTCCTGGACCGATGAAGACGGCGACATGATCGACAACGCCCTGCACGTGTTTTTCCCCTACTACCTCAACCTGGTGAATTTCTTTAAAAAGATCGGCGTAGCCGACAAGATCATGTGGAAGCGGCCCGAATACTACTTTGCCCAGGACGACGGCGTACAGGCCGTGCTGCGCTTCCCCAAGCTGCCCTCGCCGTTCCATGCCGCCGGGGCCATGTACGGCATGATGAAGGCCTACAAGGGACTACCGTTGTGGAAGATGCTGTTCGCGGCCGCCTCGTTGAGCAGCCTGATCACCAAGACCGACGCGGAAATCGACAAGCTCGACGACACGACCTGGGGCGAATGGTGCATGCGCCATGGCCCCAAGGGCGCATTCAAGTTCTTCGACCCGGCCGCGCACGGTCTGACCTTCACCGAGCCCTATGCGCTCTCGGCCAAGGTCTTTGCCAACTGGTCCCGCAAGGTCAATGCCAGCACGGCCGACGCCACCATCGGCTTCGCCAACGGCGGTCTGGGAGAGATCTGGGTGGACAACTGCCTGGCTTACATCAAGAAAAAAGGCGGCACCTACGCGCTCAATCAGACGGTCACGGCCATCAATGTAGCGGACGGCAAGATCAAGAGCGTGGTTATCAACGGCAAGGAAGAAAGGACGGCCGATATCTATGTCTCGGCCATGAGCCCGTATGCTCTGCGCGGCGTCCTGCCCAAGGAGGCCTTCTACAAAGACTACTTCAAGGACCTGACGCATTTCCAGCTGGCCCCTTCCATGTCGATCCAGATCTGGTTCGAAAAGAAGCTCACCGACGTGGATGTGACCTTCTTCACCGAGAACGCCATCTTCAACACCTATGCCGACCTTTCCAACGTGCTGCCGCACATCTTCAAGGGCGGTTCCATGTTCGAGATGGTGATCTCGCCCGCGACCGCGGCGCAGTATCTGCCGGATGAGGTCATCTTCGAGGAAGTCATCAAGGACATTAAACGCGTATTCCCATCCGCCCGCGACGTAAAGGTCAAGAAGTGGAAGGTCGTGCGGGTGCGCCAGGGCGTGTACAGCCCGGTCAAGGGCATGGAGAGCCATCGTCCGTACCAGCGCTCGCCCTACGGCAACTTCTATCTGACCGGCGACTATACCAAGACGCCCGTGAGCTCGGGCGGCATGGAGGCCGCGATCTGGACCGCCAACAAATGCACTGAACTGATCGTGGAGGACAAGCTCGGCAAGAACCTGAGCCTGAACGTCAAGTTCAACGCCAGCAAAGGGTTCTCGCCCTTGATGCGGCCGCTCAAGCAGATCGCCAAATACGGCGCGATATTTCTGCTCCTGGGAAAAGGTTTGAAATCTCTGCGCACTCGCTTATAATACCCCATATGCCGTGCGCCGGCGCTTTTTAGCGAGTGGCCGGCGCACATCCGCCAAAAGGAGGCGACTATGGATGTCGTGATCATCGGAGCCGGAAACGCCGGACTGGCGGCCCTGCATACGCTTCGCAAGCAGGGCGTGGACGCCGTATGCCTGGAGGCCAAGAACATGGCCGGCGGGCGCACCATCACCGTGAACAAGAACGGGTACCTCTTCGATTTCGGCTCGCAGTTTCTCTTCAAATTCAACCACCGCTTTTTCGATCTGTGCCGCGACATGGGCATGGGAGACGATATCACACCGTGGGCCGGCACGGTTTTTTTCTATAAAAATGGGCAGATGCTGCCGGCCATGGTAGGGGCCACGCCCAAGGTCCTGTGGCAAAACCGCGCCAGGCTCAAAGGCATGCACAAGGTCCTTGCGCCCAAGGCCGCTTTCCAGCTCCTCAAGATGGCTCCACTCATCGCCGCCAAGGTCAGGGCCGGCGGACTGGACTTCGTTGATTACCAAGCCTCTTTGGATATGGACCATGAGAGCTTCAGCGAGACCTGCCTGCGCCTGGCCGGGCGCGAGGTGCTGGAAGGCCTGTTCCAGCCGAACTTGAGCGCCATGACGCTGGGCATGCCCGAGGAAGTCAGCGCACCTTACGGCCTGGCGCTCTTCTGGCAGAGCTCGCAGGGCTACTGGACCTTGAAGCACGGCATCGGCACCTTGAACGAAAAAATCTACCAGACCTATAAGGACAGGGTGAAGCTTTCCACGCCGGTCAAGAAGATCGTGATCGAAAAGGGCAAGGTCAAGGGCGTGGAGACCAAAGACGGTCTGATCAAGGCCAAGGCGGTCATATGTTGCACCACCGCCACCACGGCCTTAAAGCTCATGCCGAACCTTCCGGAGGCCTTGAAAAAACCCATGGAGATGGCGAAGTACTCGGCCTGCTGTCACGTCATCTTCGCCACCGGCACGCCGGTGCTCAAGAACAACTTCTACGGCGTGGGCCTGCCGCGTTCCTGCGGTTCCATCTTTGCGGGCTACACCAACTCAGCCGTCAAATCGGAGTACTATGCCCCTACGGGCTGCGGCCTGATCAACTGCTTCACCTTTGACCGCCACGCCGTGGAGCTCAACCGAATGAGCGACGAGAGGGTCAAGGAAATCTGTCTCAAGGAGGTGCAGCGCTTCTCGCCCAGCATGCCGGACCGCTACGAGTTCTGCGAGATCTACCGCTGGGATGAGGCCGTCAACCTCTGTCCGCCGGGTATGCTCAGCGCGGCCGAACGCCTGAAGAAGGAGCATTACCGGGATGTAGCCGGCCTTTTCCTGGCGGGGGACTATCTGTACATGCCCTCGGTGGACAGCTCGATCCATTCCGGGATCGTGGCGGCCCAGGCCGCCACGCGCTGAGCCCATAAAAAAGACCGCATGGGTACGAAAGGATGACAACATCATGAAAGCCAAACAAGAAGTCACGATCTACGGCGCCGGCATGTCCGGCCTGGTGGCCGCCATCAACCTGGCGCGCGAGGGTTACCACGTCGTGTTGCACGACCGTGAAAAAGGCTATGGCGGAGACCCCCAGTACAACCCCTCCACGCATACGACCCCCATCTACGTCGACGACATGTCCCAATACATCGGCATCGACATATCCTCGGCCTTCCACCCGGTCACCTCCTGCCCGTTCTATTTCAATGACACCCGGGTAGAAATGGGCGTATCCGGCAATTACACGGTCGAGCGGGGCAACCGGCCCACCAGCCTGGATACCCTGCTCTACAAGCAGGCCCAGGCTCTGAAGGTGGAGTTCGCCTTCAAATCGGCGCTCAAGGAAAAGGATCTGGGCCACCTGCCGCCCAACACCATTATCGCCTGCGGCCTGACGCCTTCCGTATACAAAATGCTTGAGGTCCCCTACCTGGTCTGGGAGGGCTGGATATCACGCGGCGAGTGCGGCTTCAGCGGACATTCCTGGATCAACTTCATGAAAGGCATCACCGAGTACGGCTACCTAAGCTCCTGCAACAATTACTACTTCAACCTGCTCTTTTCCATCCGCCCCGTGAGCCGCGAAACCCTGGATAACTACAGGCGTTTCATGGTACGCCACGAAGGCATGGAACACGATGAATGGCACTACGCCAAAGGCTGTGTCCCTATCGCCGACCCCGGCAATCCGCGTCTATTCCACAAAAACATGATCATGTGCGGCACGATCTCGGGATTCATGGACCCCTTCGGATGGTTCGGCATCGTGGGGGCGCTCACCTCGGGCAAAATCGCGGCCCTGGCCGTAACCGACCCCCAGCTGGCCCGGCGCGAGTTCGAACGTTTCAGCCGTATGTTCAGCCAGATGTACTTCGTCAAGAACCAGATCTGGTACCGCTTCATACGGGAGCATGTGGACATGATGGAAAAGGCGGTGCGGTTGATCGGCCCTCAACGTCTGGGCCGCCTGCACCAGGAGCTCATGAAGAATCATTTCCAGCAACACCGGACCATGCCCTTTGCCATCCCCGGCTTCGCGGTCATGGCCTGCAACTAAACCATGTCGGAACCCCGCCGCCAAAGGCTCCGCTCGGTTGACCGCAAGCGTCAGCTCATCGGCCTGACCTTGGATCTGATCGCCGCCCAGGGCTTGCAGGGCGCCAGCATGGCGCGCGTGGCCCAGGCGGCGGGTATTTCCGAAACCGCCCTGTACCGTCACTTCCGCACCCACCGGGAGCTGATCCTGGCCGCTTTGAACGAGACCACGGCCATCCTGGAACGCTATTTCGACCTGCCCGAGCCCGACATCAAGAAGCGCATCCACACGGTAAGCGCCAACCTGTACGACGGCATCATGGCCGACAGCCTGGAGTCCAGGCTAATCTTCGAATTCCTGCGCGCCCCGGGCAAGGAAAACCTCCAAGCGCCCATGCAGGAACGCTTTCAGGCCATGATCAGGACCCTCGAGGAACTGCTGGATAAAGGCATCAGCGCCGGTCAGTTCCGGCCGGACATCGACAAGACCAGGATCGCCTGGGAGATCTTCGCCTTCGGTTTCACGCTCCACTTCGTCAACCTCCTGGGCTTTGAAAAACACCTCACCAAAAAACGCGCCCTGAAGAGCCTGGATGAGATCCTGAACAAGATCTCGATCTAAAAAATATTTTTCCTTCTCATCTCAAAACCCCTGTTGCGCCGATGAGCAAGGCATGAATGATGCGCAGGCGATAACAAGTAGCTTGGATCCCTATACGCGGCCTTTCAGGGTGCGGTACTCGGAAACCGGTTGCGACGGGCTGATCAAACCTTTGAAGATCTTCGACTACTGCCAGGATGCGGCCATGGAGCATGCCGATCGGTTGGGGGTCTCCAGCGTGCATCTCAAGGCCCGCGATCTGGCTTGGTTCATCATTCACTATCAGGCGCGCTTCCTCGCCCTGCCCCGCTGGAATCAAAACCTCTTGCTCAAAACCTGGCGCTATCCGCAGCGGGGCCTGTATGAAATCCGCTGCTATGACTTGCGCGATCAAGAGGACCGGTTATTCATGCAGGGCCGCAGTGCGCTCGTGATCATCGACACCCAGCGCAAACGCCCGGTGCGCCTGAAACAGGCCCTGCCTCCCGAGCAGCTGATTGCAGACGCGTCCGAGACGGTCACGTTCACCGACTTGCCCGCCGTTGATAAGCCCGAGTTCGAACAGCTCTTCTCGATCCGCAAGCAGGATCTGGACTTCAACGGGCATGTCAACAACACGGTCTTCATCGGATGGGCCCTGGAAAACATGTCATTCGGCGACACCGTCCCGCTCATACCCAGTGAGGTCGAGGTCAACTACTTAAGCGATATCGAATTCGGCCGCACGGTCAAAGCCCAAGGACAACGCATAGCATCCGAGCCTTATCCGGCCTTCCTGTATCGCATTGCGGACAATCAGGACAACCGCGAAACCACGCGCATGCGCATCGTCTGGAAGCCCTTGCAGTAAAATCGGCCACCATCGTCTTATCGCTGTCTGAAGGGTTGTCCCGCGCGGCTGATCCGCTCCATATCAACCCCTTCGCCGACGACGTGCCGCCACGCGGTTGATCCGGAAGCGCCAGAGCCGATAGCCACCGTGCCGTAAGGGCATTGCCCGTTTCAGCGATCACGATCCTGCCGACCGGGATGATCATGATGACAAGTGATCTTGATCGCTTACGCGCTCCACTTCCTTAGGTTTGTCCGGGCCGGCGGCCTTTTCGGCTCTTCCGGGCATGCGCAGCCGATAAGCCCTTAAGATCAGAGACACGGCCACCCAGACGCTTATAACCGCAAAGGGAATGGTTAAGAGCCGCGGCCACAGCATGGCCACGACCGCCAGGGCCAGAAGGATGCCGCCGGTGCTGAACATGATCCTGGCCTCGGCCGGGCCAAGGGTCCGACGGTTGCTGATGGCCGCGGCCACGACATTCCCAATACGCATGGCGCCGACACCGGCGCGGCCGAGACGGGCTTTGCCGCTCTGCTCCATATGGGAGCGAGGCCGGCTGCGTTTCACCACCGGGGATACCCTGTGGCGCTTGCCCAGCACGATCTCGGTGGAGCGCGCAAGGTCTTCGAGGTACATCCGCTCCATGTCTTCGGCAAAGGCCAGATCCTCAACCGCCACGTCGAGTTCGTAATTGCCGAACCAACTTGAGATGTTGAGATTGGTCGATCCGATGCGCGCCCAACGCCCGTCTGCTACCGCGGTCTTGGCATGCAGCATGGGCCCGTTCCATTCGAAGATCCGCACGCCCGCCTCCAACAAGGACGGATACCCGGCCCTTGAGATGGCGCGCAGGACCGGCACGTCGGTGGTCCCCGGGAGCAGCAGTCTGACGTCCACTCCATCCCTGGCCGCCACCGTCAGGGTCTCGACATAGGGAGTAACGCCCACGAAGTAGGCGTCGGTAAGCCAGAGCGTCCGCCTGGCCAGCGTGGCGATGAGTTGGTCAAGGCGGTACATCCAGGCGGTATTAGGCAGGCTTGAAATGACCCGCAAGGTGACGTCCCCGACCGGTTGAATGCTGCCCGGCTCGGGCACTTCATCGGGCGGCAGGGGTGGCCCCAGGACCGACCAGACATCGGCAAAGGCGCGCTCGATGTCGGCCACGGCGGGCCCCTTGACCATGATGCCCGTATCGCGCCAGGGTTCGATCAAGCGCTTCGGGTCGCCGGCCCATTTACGGCTTATGCACAGGCCCGAGACAAATCCCGTCTGTCCGTCCACCGCGATCATCTTGCGATGATCGCGATTGATCCAGCTGAACGGGTGCAGGACGCTGGGCGGGTTGAAGCAGCGCACCTGAACACCCGAGGCCTTGAGATTGTTCCAGAAACGCCCCGAGGACCGGCCGAAGCTCCCGAACCAGTCGTAGACAACCCTAACCCGCACGCCTTGCCTGGCCTTGTCGGCCAGGACCGCCGCGAATGACCGCCCGACCTCGTCGTCGGCCAGGATATAGTTCTCGAAGTGGATGCTCTTTTCAGCCGCAGCCATGGCCTCAAGCCAGACCGGATAGTTCTGGGCCGCATCCTTGAGCACGCGCACGCTGTTTCCAGGGATGTGCGGCGCGCCCGCGGCCCGTGAGAAGGACTGCTCGGCCAGCAAGCGCATCAGAGGGGCTTTGTCGGCATAAGGGGCATGAAGGCGTGATTTGCGCATGCTTTTTTACTTAGCAAGTCTCCCGGGAAGCGTCCAGAGCATTATGCACCCCTAGGCTGACCAGGTCTTTCAAGCCCCCAGCTTCTCTGAGAGCTCTTCAAGCTCCTGCCAGCGCCGGTAGGCCTCATCCAACTCCTTTTCCACGGTCAGGCGCCGCTCATCCGCGGCATGGATCGTGCGGGCGTCGCTCCCGGTCTGGAAGGCCGGGTCATTCAAGACCGCGATCAGATCGGCATGCTCGGCCTCAAGGTCCTCTATCCGCCCAGGCAGGCCTTCCAGCTCGCGCATTTCCTTAAAGGAGAGCTTTTTCTTCTCGCGCGGCCGGGGCGGGGGTTTGTCCGTTCCGTCGCCGCGTCGCTGTTCGACGGGCTTGGCCGGGCGCTGTCTGAGCCAGTCATCGTAGCCGCCCACGTATTCCCGCACCAGCCCATCGCCTTCAAAGACGATGGTCGAGGTGACCACGTTGTTGAGGAACTCGCGGTCATGGCTGACCATGAGAACCGTGCCGTCGTAAGCCACAAGCCTGTCTTCGAGCAGTTCCAGGGTCTCGGAGTCCAGATCGTTGGTGGGTTCGTCGAGGACCAGACAATTCGAAGGCACGCTGAAAAGCTTGGCCAGCAGCAAGCGGTTGCGCTCGCCGCCCGAGAGCTTCCTGGCCGGCGCCATGATCTGCTCTCTCGTGAAGAGAAACCCCTGGAGATAGCCTACGATATGCCGTGCCTCGCCATCAATGAAGATGGTATCGCCGCCGGCGGTGATGTTGTCCATGAGGCTTTGTTCATCGTTAAGCTGCGACCTGAGCTGGTCAAAATAGGCGATCTTGAGCCTGGCGCCATGCCTCAGCGTGCCCGTCAGGGGCGCGATATCGCCCAGCAGCAGCTTCAAGAGCGTAGTCTTGCCCGCGCCGTTGGGCCCGATGACGCCCACCTTGTCGCCGCGTAAAATCGTGGTCGAGAAGGCGCGGATGAGAGGGCTCTCGCCATAGGAAAACCCGATGTTTTCGGCCGCGGCCACAAGCCGGCCGCTGCGCTCGGCCTCCTGGATCAGGAGTCTCACCGTACCCGTCTGCGCGCGGCGCAACTCCCGCTCGGAGCGCATCTTCGTAAGCGCGCGCACACGGCCTTCGTTGCGGGTGCGGCGGGCTTCCAGCCCGCGCCTGACCCAGACCTCTTCCTGGGCGAGCTTTTTGTCGAACTCACGCACCTGGCGCTCAAGGGCATCGATCAGGGCCTGGCGGCGCTCCAGGTAGGCCGCATAGCCGCAGTCATAGGAAGTCAGACCCCCGCGGTCGATCTCCACGATACGCGTGGCCAGCCGTTTCAAGAAGGCGCGGTCATGCGTCACGAACATGATGGTCCTGCCGCAGGCCAGCAGAAAATCCTCCAGCCACAGGATGGCGTCGATGTCGAGGTGGTTGGTGGGCTCGTCCAACAGGAGGATATCCGGTTCAAGGGCCAGCGCGCGGGCCAGGATGGCGCGGCGTTTGAGTCCGGCGGAAAGGTGCGCGAAGACCGCGTTTTCATCCAGGCCGGTGGCGCTGATGGCGGCCTGCACTTTGTGGTGAAATTGCCAGGCCCCGCTTGCCTCCAGCCGCTGCTGCACGCCTTCGAGCTCGCGCAGCAAACCACCGGCCTGAACCTGGTGGGATAAGCGCTGCGTGAGCTCATGATATTCCTTAAGCAGCGCGCTGGATTTACTCCCGCCGGAGGCGACCACGTCATAGACCGTGCCCGGCACGTCACTGGGAATCTCCTGGGGCAGCATGGCCACGTGGGTGACATCGTCCTTGACAACCAACCCCTCATCCGGGGCCAGCTCGTCCGAGATCAGCTTCATGAGGGTGGACTTGCCCGCGCCGTTGCGGCCTACCAGACCGATGCGCTCGCCGGGCTCGATCCTCAGACTCACCTTGTCCAGAACCAGTGGGCCGCCGAAACCGATGGACACGCCATTGAGCGCCATCAAGCTCATGGTCCTCAACCCCTACCCGGTCCTGTTCGTGTCGCCTGCTCCATGGTTGCCTTTCCGATATTCTTCAAACCTCGTGCTTAACATACAACACGGCTTAAAAGAAATCGAATTGAGGGTCGCGCGCCCCAGGATTGAGGTCCGTCATGGTCGGGCTATAGGATGCCGATGATTTGCTCCTGGAAGCCCTTGAGCACGTTCTCGATGTTCAGCGCGCCGTCAGGGAAGACGGTGGAGAACAGGGCCATGCCCTCCCAGAAGGCCACCATGGCAAAGCATACATGGCGGGTAAAGTCCTTGTCCTCGACATAGAACGCGAGCATGGTCCCCATCTCTTCGACCCAGCGCGCATAGGCCTCCTGGAGCTTGGCCCGGACCTTCTCGTTGTACAGGGCGATCTCCCAGATCTCCACAAAGATCCGCGACAGATTCTGGTTGAGCGTAATGCGGTTATTGATGAAGCGGAAGCCTTCATCGAGATATTCCGCCTTGGTGCATTCGGCCGGGTTCATGGTTCCGAACCATTCATGGGCCTGGGCCTGGTAGTCACTGATCACATAGTCGATATAGTTCAGCAGAATGTCTTCCTTGCCGGCGAAGTAGTAGTGCAGGACCCCGTGGTTGACCCCGGCCACGCGGGCGATATCCTTGATGGAGGTCTTCTCGAAGGATTTCTCCTGCAGACAGGTGTCCAGGGCCTTGAGGATCTGCAGTCTCCGCTCTTCCTGTACCTTCTTGCGCGCCATACTATCGAGCCCCCTGCATGGAAGAATGATGCAAGCCTTATGGCACAATCCGTATTCAAGGGCAAGGACCGGGTCGCTTAAAACACCCGGCCCTTGCATGATATCGGTGGGCTCAAAGCGATTGAAGGGCCTTGGCAATGCCTTCCACGATCCGTCCGGTTTCCTGTGCGCCGATGAGCAGGCTCGGCCTAAAGATGACCGTGGACAAGTCGATGCGGCCGGTCTCCACCAGCAGTCCGGCCCGCCAGGCGGCGGCAGTAAAACGCACGGCCATATCCGGGCTGCCAAGCTTGAGCGATACGAGCAGGCCCTTGCCGGCAATCGAGACCACCGTGCCGGCATGTTTGCCTGCCAGGGCGACAAGCTCCTTCATCAGGACCTCGCCGGTTTCCGCGGCGTTGTTCCAGGGTTGCAGCCGTTCGTACTCGTCCAGGGCGCTCATGGCCACCAGACAACCCAGATCATGGCCGCCGAAAGTGCACAGATGGATGAGGGGATGGATATCGAAGAAGCGCTTGAGCTCGGGCGTGAAGACCATGGCGGTCATAGGGAACATACCTGAGGTGATGGCCTCGCCGATGATCAGGATATCCGGGCTGGCGCCCAACTGCTCGAAGAAAAAGCGCGTGCCGGTGCGGCCGAATCCGCTCTGGGTCTCGTCGAAGATGAGCTTGGCGCCGGCGCTGTCACACAGGGCGCGCACCCGGGCATAGTAGCGCGCATCGGCTCTGCGGCAGTGGTTCTCGGCCTGAAGAGGCTCCATGACAACCGCCGCGGTACGGGGACCGATGGCCTTGGCGGCCGCCGCTTCATCGCCGAAGGGTATCACCTCTACGGCCGGGATGAGTCGGCCGAACTGCTCCTTGCCGGGCTTGGCGCTTAACGACAAGGCAAAGCCCGATTCACCGTAGCAGCCGCCGTCCACGGTGACGAGCTCGGGCCGGGCCGTGAAGCCCCGGACCAGCTTGCAGGCGGCGTCCATGGACTCGCCACGCGTCACGCCGAACAGCACGCAGTCAAGGTTGCCCGGGACAAAATCGGCGATGCGCCGGGCCAGCAGGGCCTTCTCCTGCGAGGGCATGACGAAATTGCCCTGGTCCGTCTCATAGATGGCCTGCTTGAAACGCTCGATGATGGCGGGGTTCTTCCGGCCGAGGTTGCAGGCGCCGCCCGAGGTGTAACAGTCGAGGCATAATCCCTCCGCCGCGTCGTGCGTGTACGATCCGGCATATCCCTGTTCCAGGAAGGCATGCCCCTTGGCGCGCAGCATGTTCACATAGCTTACCGAGAATACCTTTTCGGCCTGACGGAAGTAATCTTCGTTGGACGGCATGGTCGATTTGGATGTCTTCTTCATGACTTCACCCCCTGTTTTCTTAAGCCAAGCACGCCGCGCACGAATTCCTCGATATCGCGTATCAGGTTAAAGGCCACGATCTGGACGTGCACGTTATCAAAAAGCGTCCGGATAAGCGGCATCCTGGCCAAGGGCATCATGGGTATCAAATACCAGCGCATGGCCTCGACCGCGGCCCGGATGCGCTTGAGGAGGTCTTCGACCTCTTCCAAGCTCGCGGTGATGGGGATCTGGAAGCGCATGACCTGCGGGGCGTTGCCCGAGAAAACCGCCCAGACACCCTGCCGGGCCAGACAGTCGGCCATCAATGCGCCGATGAACTCATACTTGTACTCGATGCCGATCATGAGCCCTAAGCCGCGCACCTCCTTGACGCAATCCGAGTTGGCCCGCGCTATTTCATTAAGCCCGTCCTTGAAGCGTTTGCCTGTCTTGGCCGCGTTCTCCCACACCTTGTTTTCCACCAGATAGTCCAGCACGGCCGACGAGACGACGCATCCCAGATCCGTGCCGCCGCCGTGCGAGGTATGGAAGAGCGGGTTGGCCTCGACATAGCTTGTCAACGGCTCGATCTCGCGGTAGACCACGGCCCCGTTGGGATAGACGCCGCCGCTGATGGACTTGGCCGTGAACATGATGTCCGGGATCACGCCGTAGTGCTCCATGGCCCACAGGGTGCCCGTGCGGCCGAAGCCGGTCTGCACCTCGTCGAAGATGAGCATAATGCCGTGCTCGTCGCAGATGCGGCGTAGGCCCGTCATGTACTCCCTGGTCGCCACATGGATGCCGCCCTCCCCTTGAACGGGCTCCAGCACGATGGCCGCGATATTTTTTCCGGCCAGGCGCTTGACGGCCTCCAGGTCGTTGAAGTCCACGACGTGAAAACCGGGCATCAAAGGCAGGAACAGATCCTTGTAGTAGTCCTTGCCATTGGCCGAGAGGCTGAACCCCTCATGGCCGTGGTAGGCCTTGTTGGTGGTGATCACATCGTTTCTGGCCGTGGCGCCCTTGGCCAGCTTGATGGCCCCGGCGCAGGCATCCGCCCCCGAGGTGCACAGGATCACCTTGTTCAGATCCCCCGGGCAGAGCGCGGCGAGCTTGTTGGCGAAACCGACCTTGGGCGCGGAGAGGAGCCCATGCGAACCCATGTCATACTCATCCAGGGCATCGCGCAGGGTATCCATGATCTTGGGATTGCCGCGGCCCACGTTGAAGCACCCGGCCGAGCTGAAACAGTCGTAGAACCGTTGGCCGCTGACGGCGTCGGTGAAGGTGCCGCCATTGCGCGCGCGCTCGTATACGTCCAGGTGCGCGCAGCGCAGGTAGCGCACCTGCCCCCACGAGACATGCTTCCCGAAGAGATGCTGGATATAGTCCCGTTCCTGCGAGTCCATTGTGATACTGGGTCTGTCTGACATGTAACCTCCCTTGAGCGCATGAGCAGGCTCGTGCGCTGTTTTTTCCCATTTCAGGATCCCTTAAGGCTGCGCGCGCGGGCTCTGCCCGGTTCAGACGGCCCGCCGGCCATCGATCCAGACCTGCACCACCCTGCTCGTATCGTCGAAGGGATCCTTATCCGTCACGCAGAAGGTGGCCGGCGCGCCCTCGACCAGACCGTGGTTTTCAAGCCCCAGCGAGCGGCTGCCGCCGATCGTGCCCGCGCTTAAGGCCTGGTATGCGCTGATGCGCTCGTCCGGATCGAGCATGGTACCGTCTTGTTTCCTGCGATCCACGGCGCGCCTGATATTGTACAGCGGATCATCCGCGGCGCAGGGGCCGTCGGAGCTGACGCAGATGGGTACGCCCCGATCCATGAGACTCTTCAAGGGGATCACCTTCAGATAGGGGACGGTGCCCATGCGCTCCACGGTTTCGGCATAGAACGGGATGAACCCCGGCTGGAGCGAGGCCACCGCTCCGCAAGCGGCAAAGACATCCAACCCTTCCGGGTGCATGACCATCACATGTTCGATCGATGAGCCGCCCCCCATGCCCAACGCTTGCACGGCATAAGCCGCCTGGCAAGCCGCCACATTGCCCAGGGCATGCATGACCAGCCGGTAGCCTTTGTCAGCGAACACCCTGGCCCTGGTTATGAGCTCATCCGTGTCCGGGTAACGCTGATAGGGTAATGTGAGTTTCCCGCCTTTGAAGATGATCTTCTGTTCGAACAGCAGGCTTAAGGGCGCCGTGCGGCCCTGCGTGACACTGTCTTTTGCAGCCCTCAAGGCGGCCTTCAATCCGGCTATGACAGGCATGGAGGCCGCCGTGCGGATGGCGCCGTCCAGAAAAAACTTCACGCTCTTGGGCGCATGCTCGGAATGCAGGGCCTCAAGATCATCCTTGAGCGCCGGCGGCGTGAACAGACTCTCGTAATCCGTCACGGACCAGCTGATTTTAAGCGGGGTGTACGACTGGGCATCCTTGAGCAGACGCTGGACATCCGATGGGACACCCGGATCATGGACGTGCGTCAGCCCCTTCTTAAGACAGCGCTCGGCTTCATCCAGGATTATCTTGCGCCGCTCCTCGGTGCTGTAGTTTTGAATGACCTCGCGGTACATGGCGAAGATCATTCGGCCCAGGGCATCCTCCCAGAAGGTGCCTTTGAGCTTTCCGGAATAGGTGATATCGATATCCGTGGGAAACTTGAGCGCCTGCCTGTTGATGCCGGCACGCTTCAGCGCCGCGCTCGAGACCAGCCCGCGGTGACAGGTGGTGTCGATGATCAGCACCGGCGTTGATCCGGCCACCGCATCGATTTCAGAGAGGCTGGGAAGGGCCGGTTTCCTCCATACGGCGTTATTGAGTCCCGAGAACATGACCCAGGGTTTGTCCGCCCCACCCGCCCGGCATGCGGCCGCTATGGCGCCTAGGGCGTCGTCCTTGGATCTCCAGGCGCCGGCATCCCCATAGAGCGGCAGCAGGGACGCAATGAAGAAATGCCGGTGGGCATCGATAAGACCCGGTATGATATGCATGCCTTCAAGGTCGATGATCGGCTTGCGCGGCATGGAATCTCGATTGAGAATCTGCCGTATCTTGCCGTCCCGGATGCACATGCCGCCTGAAAATCTCTGCATGGGACTTAAGGCCCAGAGCACCGCATTGCCCAGCACCAGCTCCGCCTGATGGTCCATACACGCCCTCCTTTAAAAGAAAACAGTACAAATCCAAACAGTTTAAAATATATGGCAGCCCTTCCGTGCCCGCTACATCTTATGGATAGGGGACACACTCCTTGCCCAGGGCCTCGGCCACCTTGGGGTTGATAAGCGACCCGTTCAGGACATTGAGCCCGCGCGCCAGGGCCGGGTCGTCCTTCAAGGCGCGTTCCCAGCTCTGGTCCGCCAGGTTGAGCGCATAGGGCAGCGTGGCATTGGTCAGGGCATAGGTCGATGTGCGGGGTACCGCGCCCGGCATATTGGCCACGCAGTAATGGACGATGCCCTCTTCCACATAGGTTGGGGCGTCATGGGTCGTGGGCCTGCTCGTTTCGGCGCAGCCGCCCTGGTCGATGGCGATGTCCACGATGGCCGAACCCGGTTCCATGCGCTTAAGCAGATCCCTGGTGATGAGGTGCGGCGTCTGGGCCCCGGGCACGAGCACGGATCCGATGACCAGATCCGCGTGCAGGACGCTCTCCTCCACATTTCCGGCATTGGCCATGAGGGTCATGGCCCGGCCATGGAAGATATCCTCCAGGTAGTTGAGCCGCTGCTGGTTGATGTCCAGGATAGTGACCTGGGCGCCGAGCCCTACGGCCAGGTGAGCCGCGTTCAGGCCCGAGACCCCGGCCCCGATGATGGTGACGCGGCCGGGACGCACCCCGGCGACCCCGGACAGGAGGATGCCCTTGCCGCCATGGATGGTCTCCAGGCAGGCGCAGCCGACCTGTATGGCCAGTCTCCCGGCCACGGCGCTCATGGGTGAGAGCAGCGGCAGAGAGCCGTCGTCAAGCTGGATGGTTTCATAGGCGATGGCGACAACCCGACGGGTCATCAGTTCGTCGGCAAGCCGCTCGTTGGCCGCCAGATGCAGGTAGGTGAACAGGATCTGTTCAGCTCGCATATACCGGAATTCGACCTCGATGGGCTCCTTGACCTTGACGATCATATCGCAAGAGGCCCAGATATCTTCCGCCCGGTCGAGCATACGGGCGCCTGACAGTTCAAAGGTAATGTCCGAAATGCCGGACCCCAGTCCGGCGCCCTTTTCGACGCTGACCGTATGTCCGTGCTGCACCAAAGTTCTCACCCCGGCCGGGGTCATGGCAACGCGTCCCTCGCGGGTCTTGATCTCTTTGGGGACACCAACCTGCATGCCGGTCTCCTTTTATTAGTCAGATGACTAATATTACACCAGGCGTGGCGCCCCGTCAATGCCTTATTTAGTCATTTAACTAATTTTTATAGAAATCATCAAAGCGGCTGGATTTTCTCAAAGCTAACCGTGCCGGCCAGGGCTTGCTCGATGCGCCCGCGATCATCAGAGATAAAGCGCAGGCACACGCCGCAGTCCGAGCTGATGTGGCGCGGGACCGGGATAAGCTTGTGGGGAATGCCCAATGCCTTGAGGGTTTTTTCCGCCAGCAGGGCATGGCTGACGGATTTGAACAGCATGACCTGGTACTCGGTACCGCTCATGGAGTAACGATGCGGTGGGCGGCGGCCATGCCGGTGGCGATCTCGTACATGTTGGTGACGCCGCCGACGGCGAGCTGACCGTTCAGCCCGAAGAAGTTCAGACACGTGCCGCAGACCAGAATCTCCACGCCGGTCTGGCTGAGCTGATTGAGGTCATCGAGCACGGGCGAGCCCTGCACGGCCAGCTTCACGCCCGTATTGTAGAACAGCATGCGCTCAGGCAGGTTTTCCATTTGCAGCAGCGTATGGATGAAGGCCTTGATGAGCACCGCTCCCAGCTCGTCGTTGCCATTGCCCATGGTTTCGCCGGTCACCACCACGATATAGCCGTGAGTGTTCTTTACCTCACAGACCGCGGCCGAGTCGTCCTCACCGGCCTCAGGCAACGGCTTGCCGCCTGTGCGCGAGAGGTGCACATGAAAAACGCCGCCCGGCTGCCGGTCGATCGTAATCTCGCAGCCCATCTTGGCTCCCAGGCGACGCACGTTTTCGCGCGCGGCGTCGTTGTCCACGTACACCACGATGCGGCCGTGCACGGCCAATGCCTGTTTGGCCATGAGCACCGGTTGCGGACAGGCCTGTCCGCGGGCGTCGATGACCTGTTCCATGATTACCTCCTTATGAGATGATCGAGCGCGCTCAGCGCACGATCGATTTGCGCGGGGGTGTTGAAAAAACTCAGGCTGAAGCGGATGGTGCCTTCCGGGAAGGTGCCGATGATCTTGTGCGCGGCCGGAGCGCAGTGCAGGCCGGGACGGCAGAGGATGTCGTATTCCTCGTCCAGGATCAGGGCCGCGTCCGACGGGCTTAAGTTCGCGAGCGTGAAGGACACCACGGCCGTGCGCTCGTGGGCCGTAGGCGGACCGTACACCCTGACGCCTTCAAGCGCGGTCAGACCCGCAAGGAGCTGCTCGGTGAGACTTTCCTCATAGGCGCGGATGACGCTCATTCCCTTGTCGAGGATGAAGTTGACCCCAGCCTCCAGGCCGGCCAGGCCCACGCTGTTGGGGGTGCCGGACTCGAATTTGTCGGGCATGAAATCCGGCTGCACCTCGTACTCCGAACGGCTGCCCGTGCCGCCCATCATAAGCGGCCGGAGTTGGTCCTCGAATCCGGGACGGATGTAGAGCCCACCCGTGCCCTGCGGCCCAAAGAGGGACTTGTGCCCGGTAAATACCAGGAAATCGACGTCCATCTCCTTAACGTCGATCGGCAAGGCCCCGGCGGTCTGGGCGGCGTCCACGCACAGGACCAGGCCGTTGTCCCGTGCGATGGAGGCCACTTCGGCGATCGGCATAATGGCGCCCGTGACGTTCGAGGCGTGCGTCAGGAGGACGGCCTTGGTGTTGGGCTTGATGAGCGGGATAATTTCGTGCGGGTCGAGCTCGCCCCGTGCCGAACACGGTATGAGCGAGAGCTCGACCCCCTGGGCTTCGAGGGCGCGCAAAGGCCGCATAACGGAATTGTGCTCCAGGCTTGAGGCAATGCAGTGATCACCGTGTTCAAGCAGGCCGAAGATCACGAGGTTGAGGGCCTCGGTGGCGTTTTTCGTGAAGACGATGCGCAAGGGATCGGCAACCCCGAACAATCCGGCCACGGCCTCACGCGCCCCCAGCACGGTCCGTCCCGCATCGAGCGAACGCCTATGCGCCGAGCGGCCGGGGCTGGCGCCGACGGACTCATGAAAGGCGGTCATGGCGGCCGTGACGGCCGGTGGTTTGGGCCACGAGGTGGCGGCCTGGTCAAAATAGATCACATCCATTCAGACACCTCCTGTCTTGGGCTGTTCAATGATGTGCGGTCCCGGATCGAGCATCTTGTACCCCTTGGCATAGATGCTCAGGACTATACAAAGAACAACCCGTAGGATCAAATAATGATATGTTATACTAAGCATGATTTGATTCAATGTAAGAATCAATCCCGGAAAATCATCATGCCTTCAGCTTCGCGATGACGGCATTGAGCTGGCGCATGGCGTCTTCCATGGTGCCGGTGTTGAGCACATAGGCGTCGGCCAGGGCGATGGGCACGGCCGTACCGTAGTCGATCTCGCGCCTGTCGCGGCTATCGAAGGCTTGCGGGGCGTCATCGGCGCGGCCGCGTGAGATGATGCGCTTACGCCTGAGCTCGCGCGGGGCCAGGAAGGCGACTACCAAAGCCTCGCAATGCGCGCGGATCAGTTCGACCTCGGGCCACGAACGCATGCCCTCGAGGAACACGGGCGCGGTTTTCTCTTCGAGCGCGGTCTGCAAGGCCAGCCGGGTAACGCCCATGCCGTCCGTCCCGCGCAGCTCGCTCGAGACCGCGGCGGTGTTCTCGGCGTTAAGATCCAAACCCCGCCGGGCCACCTCGGCACGCACGATATCGCCGGTGGCGTAGTAGCTATATCCTTCTTCATTGGCGTAATCGCGGGCGATGTTCTTGCCCGCGGCCGGCATGCCCACCACGATGATAATCTGCATGTCACCCTCCTCCCATGGTTGCCTTACTATGTGCATGTCCGAGGAAATCGCGCAACCCTTTTCCAGTATTTTGTTTGCGTGTGCGCAAATAATATGCTTGCGCATGTGCAAACATCTTGCTAGACTTGACTTCCATGAAGAAGACCGGGCTGATCGAAACCGTCCCGCGCACCGAGATCGACCAGATCCTCTACAACGCCATGGCCGCGGTGTACCAGTATGATCAGCTCAAGGTGCAGCTCTTCGGCATGACCTATCAGGACAACTACCTGCTCTACTACCTGCGCCAACACTCACCGGTGCGCATGCGCGCCATCGCCTCCGAGCTGAACGTGCACATCAGCAACGCCAGCCGCGCCGTAGACCGTCTGGAACGGCGCAAGCTGGTCTCGCGCGTCAAGGACCCGGCCGACAAGCGGGGCATCCTGGTGGCCCTGGAACCGGCCGGAGCAGCGCTTATGAAGGCCTCCGAAGACCACTCCTTCGAAAAGATCCGCACCGGCTTAAAGGACTACAGCGCCGAGGAACTCGCGGCCATCATGAAGGCCGCCGCCAACTTAAGCGCGGTCCTGGGCGTACCTGCCCTGGACGGGGAATCGGTGTCCGGCAACGTCAAGAAAGGCGTCGGGATTCGCAGACGGCGCTAACTATTGACGCCAAGGGCATCGCCGAGGCCGTCGCCGGGCTTATCACATAACGTAAGGAAGAAGACGCTTATGTCGCATGGATCAACCAGGAGGACGGTATGAAGTCACTCTTTTTCGATGTCAGCGTGGCGCGCATCCTGGCCACCAAGGCCTTAGGGCGGTATTTCCCGTCGGTCTATTTCTCGCGCCTCTCGCCCGTGCGTTATGCCGAGCTCCCCGAGCCTAAGCTGCCCGGCGCCCACTGGGTGCGGGTCAAGCCGAAGCTGGCCGGCATCTGCGGGGCCGACCTGTCGCTCTTCTTCGTCAAGGCCAGCCCGTCCATATCCATCGCGGCCCTGCCCGGCGTGCCGCGGGCCTTCATGGGGCACGAGCTCATCGGCACCGTGGACGAAGTCGGTTCCGGGGTCAAGGGCCTTAAAGCCGGTGACCGCGTGACCATGCAGCGCTATCTGCCCTGCTGCTCCATGCTGGAAATCGACCCGCCCTGCGGGCCCTGCCGGGCAGGCAACTATACCCTGTGCGAGAACTTCTCCGCCGGAAAAATGCCCGCCAATCTGGGCGCGGGTTTCAGCGAGCGCTTTGTGGCGCATGCCAGCCAGCTCATCAAGGTGCCTGACGCCATTTCCGACGAACAGGCCGTGCTGATCGAACCGGCCTCGGTCTCGCTGCATGCCGTGCTGAGACGGCCGCCATTATCCGGAGAGAAGGTGCTCGTGATCGGCGCCGGCACCATCGGACTGGGTGTCATCCAGTTCGCGCGCGCCATATGCCCCGAGGCGGTCATCCATGTGCTGGAACGTATCCCCTTCAAGCAGGATCTGGCCCGCAGGCTCGGGGCGGATTTCGTGCTGGAGGGCGACCCCTATGACGCGGCCGCCAAAGCCACGGGCGGCAAGGTCTATCGCGGACCGCTCAAGAACACTACCATGCTGGGTGGCTTTGACCTGATCTACGACTGCGTGGGCTACAACGCCACGGTGCATGACTCCTTGCGCTGGCTTAAAAGCCGCGGCGCCTATGTCATGATCGGCAACCAGCTTTCCCCCATCACCTTTGACCAGACACCGTTATGGAACCAGGAGCTCACCATGCTGGGCGTGAATGCCCACGGCATGGAAACATACCAGGAACGCACCCTATCCAGCTTTGGCCTGGCCATGGAGATGATCGCGGATAAACGCATAACCTTGGACGGCTTCATCACCCAGCGCTTCCAGCTGGACGACTACCAGGCCGCCTTCCGGCTGGCCCTGGAGAAGCCTGGGCATGTCATCAAGGTCATTTTTGAGATGTGATGAGGCACAGCCGCGTTTCAAACATCAGCACATGATGATCGATAGCGTGCCATTATGTGGATTTTAAGGAGTCAGGATATTCTATGCAGATATCACCCTGCTATCATAACGTACGCATCACCGGCGCGCGTCAGCGCGTCCGTGTGGATGCGATGGTTATCTGTTCTTCTCATTTCTTAAAGAGTTCTCCATCGAAAGCGGATGTGGTCTCGGCGTGAGCAACATATCTTTTAGCTCCTTGGCTAGGACCAAGAGAGCTTTCCCAGTTTTCTATCCAGAGTTGGATGCTTTTTAGCGGATCGATATAATCGTTTGGATATTCAAGGAAGTCAAATATTGCAACGACTGACTTCGGTGCCAGTTGCCTCAAAGATGACTCTTGAATTACTTGGTCGATAGTAACCTCGCCAACGCATACTTTTGCTGAGGCTTCAATAGCTGCATTATCTAGCGAGATATTACGACGCCATTCTCTTATTCCATAAAAAAATTGTGGGGGCAGTGGTTCCCGTTCTTGGGTATCTTCATTGTATAAGGTCAAAGCTCTATACAGCTCGCTTCGCATTTTATCTTCATAAAGCCTATATGCCTTTATGTAATCAGATGCTTTAATCTGTTTGCCAAGAGATGTTGCATCTAATAGAACTCTGGCAGCACGAACCCAAATATCTCGGTTGTTGTTTTTATCCTTGAGTAACTCTAGCACTTCATCAAGCCCATATTTTGATTGATCGAGAAGTATTTTTGACCGGTTTTCTTCTCTTTCCCGTGCTAACCTTTCTCTATCCCTAGTAAATGCCAGTATGGCAATAATTACACCAGAGCAAACTGCTATGGATGAGAAGATTGAAGCAACACCTGTAATGCTCAAAATCCCAACACCTGCAATTGCATAACTTATTATAAAACCTAGACTTGCCATGACTATGGTGAGTACAAGCACAACTGTAACTATTCCTACTAAAAGATTGATGCTAAGGTCTATGAGTATGTCCTTCATTACTTCCTCATACGGCTAACGTTTGAACTGTGCAGCCCGGCCGCTTTTTGGCCGGGCTGCACCAGTGATTTGTTCGGCAATCACCCTAATATTTTGCCTTTTTAATCGCTTCTTTGATCGCTGACATTGTCACGCAACGCGCCAACCCTGAATTATATGGGAGGCTTGCTGTCAACTGCTGATTGTCGTCATATAAATTAATTTTTTCGTTTTGAAAGGATGTTACCATACCAATAAGTTTGTTGTTACCTTGTTTTAATGAAAATACAGGAGAACCGCTGTTTCCATGACTTGCGATTCCGTCTAACAGAAAAAAAGCTTTCCCTGTATACTGAGCAACGAATCCGAAGCGTATCACCGGATGGTTCTCATCATTCTCAATTCCAAGGGCTAATGGATATCCAGGAATAAGAACACTTCGTCCCTCTACAAGAGAGCTTCCGTCATCATATAGTTCCTTATCGAAACGAATTGATTCCAACTTGAAATCGTCTTTTTTGTCTTTTTTAGGAAGTAATACTGCAATATCGAGAGAAGGATCTAAGTAAGAAATATCGCAGATTGCTCTGTAATACCCCTTATCGGTGTCAATGCCTATAAAGGGCTTTTTTTTAATTTAATTGCTGACATAATGACATGTTTGCAAGTAATAGCTAAAATGATATTATGTTCCCCTTGAGTTAAAAAACCTGATCCAATAGGCATCCATTTATTTTTTCCATGTTCATCTACACCATTAGCAGGCTGTTGAAAAATGATTTTACAGAATGATATTAGCTTTTCATAGATGAGCGGCTGTTGTATACTATAACCAGTTGATATTAAGACTGAAAGGTGGTTGTAGTATGCGAGGAAA